>OFFK01002164.1_pt1 | contig 12450 bp, 10 predicted proteins | sample 1521361 | NCBI WGS metagenome assembly OFFK01 (sample SAMEA3504096, study PRJEB24116) | mouse gut metagenome | biome: mouse gut; feature: mouse-associated habitat; material: faeces | place: Denmark | collected 2011
GGGGCCGCCCCTGCAATCATCACCCCAGCGAGATATCCCGTGTGGCGTAGGCGTTCAAATCCCACCCGGCAGTGTGTCCGGCCTGGAGCTCGTAAAAGCCCTGACAGCCGATCATGGCGGCGTTGTCCCCGCAGTATTTCAGCTCCGGGAGAAAGAGGGCGTCCCCGCTCTCCCCGCAGGCGGCCTGGAGCCCGGCCCGGATCGCGCTGTTGGCGGCCACCCCTCCGGCCACGGCGATTTTTCCATAGCCCGTCTGCCGGGCGGCGGCCATCACCCGGGGGATCAGGCTGTCGCTCACCGCTTTGCCGAAGCTGGCGGCGAAGGCGGGCAGGTCCAGGACCCCGCCTTTCTGCTCACTGTTGTGGATCAGGTTGAGGCTGGCGGTTTTCAGCCCGGAGAAGGACATATCCAGCTCCGCCCCGGACACATGCCCCACGGGCAGGGGATACTTCCCGTCGTCCCCCCCTTGGGCCAGCCGGTCCATGGGACTGCCCCCGGGGTAGCCGATGCCCAGCACCCGGGCCACCTTGTCGAAGCACTCCCCGGCGGCGTCGTCCCGGGTGCCCCCCAGCACGGTGAACCGGGTGTAGTCGGACACGTCCACGATGGCGGTGGTGCCGCCGGACACGCACAGGCACAGGAAGGGCGGCTCCAGATCCGGGTGGGCCAGGTAGTTGGCGGCGATGTGCCCCCGGACGTGGTGGACCGGGATCAGCGGCACGCCCAAGCCGAAGGCGGCGGACTTGGCGAAGGACACCCCCACCAGCAGGGCCCCAATCAGCCCCGGGGCGTAGGTGACGGCGATCCCATCCACATCCCCCTTGGACAGCCCCGCCTGCTTCAACGCCTCATCCGCCAGCCCGGAGATGGCCTCCACGTGCTTCCGGGAGGCGATCTCGGGCACCACGCCGCCGTAAATGGCGTGCATATCCGCCGAGGAGGCGATCACCGAGGACAGGATGGTCCGCCCGTCCCGCACCACGGCGGCGGCGGTCTCGTCGCAGGAGGACTCAAAGGCCAAAATGTTCATGCAATCGCCCTTTCTCTCACTCGAAATCGATCTGGTAATACCGGGAGGCCGCGCCGTCCTCCACAAATTCCTCCGCCAGCCGGAAGCCGTTTTTCTCCAGCACCCGGAGGGAAGGCAGGTTGTCCGCGAAGGTGAAGGCCCCCACGGTTTTCAGGCCGTATTTCCCCGCGACCTCCGGGAGGAACCGCCCGAGGGCCTGGGACGCCGCGCCCCGGCCCCGGAGGGACGGCTCAAAGACGCAATAGCTCACCATGGCGGCGGGCGCGCTGTCCGGGCGGATGCCGTAGCACCACACGTCCCCCACGTGCCGCCCATCCGCCAGGATGGTCCGCCCGAAGCTGGACGCGCCGGGGAGCTGGGAGGCCCGGAACTCCTCGGCCGCTTCCTCCGCCGTCCTGGCCCTCAGCGGGAGGGTGGCCCGGATGGCCGGGGTGTTCATCCGCTCAAAGGAGCGGGCCGCGCTCTCGGCGGTGCGCTCCCCCAGGGTGATGTTTAGCGGCTCCAGCGTGAGCTGGTAGATGTGGCTGGGATAGCGCACGTCCATGTGGTACTTTTTAAATTCCGACGGGCGGCCCATGGAAAAGCCCAGCTTTTCCAGCAGTGCCCGGGAGGGGAGGTTGGCGTCCGCCACCTCCGCCGTCACCCGCCTGCCGCCCTGGGCCCGCACCCAGTCCACCAGCAGGCCCACCGCCTCCGCAGCCAGCCCCTGACCCCAGCGGCTTTTGTGGACGCAGTAGCCGATGTCGTACCCCTCCCGGCACTCGTCCGGGAACAGGCAGCAGGTGCCCACCCGTTCCCCCGTCCCGTTCAGGCAGACGGTGAGGTAGCAGCCCGTCTCGCTGTCCTGGAGGGTATCCAGTGCTTTTTGGAAGGCCTCGTCCACATAGTCCCGGGCGGGGTCGCTGAGATACCGCCCGTTTTCCCCGTCCAGCCACATCCCGGCGGCAAAGTCCAGGTCGGCGGGGCGGTAATCGCGGATGTATACCCGCGCCCCGGTCAGCTCCGTGTTAATTTTCATTCTATTTATTCCTTATCCTTTCTGATCTCAAACCGCTCCCCATAGACCTGCTCCGTCCGCACCACATCGTAGTCATAGCCGGGAAAATCCTTCCGGAGGGTGACGCTGTTCAGGCAGTCGTACCCCAGTCGGCGGTACAGCCGGATGGCCGCCTCATTACGGGCCGCCGCCTCCACATACATGGACTGGGAATACTGCCGCACCATGGCCTCCGCCAGCCGGACGGCCTGACCGCCGATGCCCCGGCCCTGGTACTCCGGCAGGACGAACAGATCCTCCAGCCAGTCGATCTCCCCGCCCCGGCTGCCCAGGTGGAGCAGTCCCACGGTTACGTCCTCCAGGGCGATGAAATACAGCCTGTGCCCCTGCCCGGTCCAGGCCCGCAGGTCGGCCCTGGCCTCCTCCTCCGTCTGCCGGTAACGGTTATGGGCCAGCCAGAAGCCCTGGATGAGCTTTACAGCCTCCCCTTCCCGGCTCTCCTCGTAGTCCGCCAGGGAGGGGAACGCCTCCTCCACCCACTCCGGGGCGGGCTTCACCGCCTCGCCGGGGGCCAGGGGAAGCTGGATGTACCGCTCCATGTGGGCCGGGGAGAAGTACCCGGCGTACACGCCCCGGTGGAGGGCCTCCACCCTCCGGTCGTCCGTCTCCGGGCCCCGGTACAGGCAGTGGAACCGCACCCCAAACAGGGCGCACTCATAGTCCAGCACCCGGAAGCCGTTGCGCTGGTAAAAGGCGATGCGCCGCCGCCGCAGGTCATTCTCCTGGGGGGAGGCGTCGGGGCCGGGGGCCTCGGCCTCCCCGAAAAGCTGTCCGTACCGGTCCGCCAGCAGGGCCAGAATCCGGGAGCCAAGCCCGCCGTTCCGCTTCCCCCGGAGCACGCCGAAATATTCCAGCAGCGCGCCCTCCCGCCCCTCCGGCAGCCACACCAGGGCGTAGCCCAAGGGCTGGCCCCCCTCCGTCACCAGCAGGGGGTCGTAGCGGCCCAGGTCCATCAGCCGCAGCATGGCCCGGAGGGGCTTCAGCTCCGCCTTGGGAAAGTCGGCGGTCATCTCGTTTTCATAGAGGGCGGCAAGCTCCTCTTTGTTCAGCAGGTGCAGTTTCATAGCTTCCTCCATCTGCAGGGGCACACATGGTGCGCCCTGTATCAGGCCCAAATTTCAGGGTCATCAGGATCGCGTCCTCCCGGGGCGCGTCATAATAGTTTTTCCGCCGCCCCACCGCCTGGAAGCCGTGCTTTTCGTACAGGGCGATGGCGGGGGCATTGGATGCTCGCACCTCCAGCATGAGGCAGGCCAGACGCGCCCGCCCGAAGGCGGTCAGGGCGGACAGCAGGGCGTCCGCCACCCCCCGGCGGCGGCAGTCCGGGGCCACGGCGATGTTGTCCAGATTCCCCTCGTCCAGCACGGTGGACAGCACGGCGTAGCCCAGCAGTGCGCCGTCCTCCCCCAGGGCCAGCAGGACAGCCACGGCGGGGTTCTCCAGCGCGGCCCGGTACAGGGCTTCGCTCCAGGGGTCGGCGGGGAAGCAGACCCGCTCCAGCTCCGCCACGGCGGACAGGTGCCGGGCGGTCATGGGGACAATGCGCGGCTTCATGGGCACCCACCCTCCCGCCGGAACAGCAGCTGACGCCAGATGGGCCTGTCAGAGGCCAGCTCCCGGCAGTAGGAAAACCACCTCCGCGCCGCGCCCATCACCTCGTCCGGGGTGTGGGCAATGAAGTTGCGGTCGTACCGCTCCCCGTCGATCTCCCGCAGGCTCCACTCCTCCAGCCTGCCGCGCCCCTCCCGGATGGAGGCCAGCACATAGCCGCCGGGACGCACCACCGCCGCCATCCGGGCAAAGGCCCGGGGCAGGTCCGCCGTCTCCACGTGGACCAGTCCGGCGGACAGCAGGATGCCGTCCACCATGCCAATGTGGGCGTAGTCCTCCAGCATATCCCCCTGGTAAAAGGGGAGGTCCGGGTTGCGCTCCCGGGCGATCCGCAGGCTCCCGCCGCTGAAGTCCAGCCCCAGGGCCTCAAAGCCCCGCGCCCGGATGCGGCCCGTCTCGTATCCCGCGCCGCAGCACAGGTCCAGCACCCGCCCGCCGGGGGGCAGAAGGGACAAAAACTCGTCCAGGCAGGGCAGGTATTCCCCGTCCCCGTAGCCGTTCTCCGCCCATTCCGCCGCGGTCTTGTCGTAATATTCCCGTGTTCCGAGCATGATCATTCCTCCCAGCGGCTCACAGCCGCGACGCCGCCTCCAACGCCACCCGGAGGTATTTTTCGTAGCTGGAGGCGGGCACCGCGCCCATGGTCCGGCGGTCCCAGGCGTCCCCGTCCAGGCTGTCCTCGGCGTAGAGGAACTGGTACACCTCCGCGCCCCGGAACTGCCCCACCGCCATGGCGGAAGCGCACTCCATGTCCACGGCGACGCAGCCGTCCGCCTTGCGCTTTGCCATGTTGTTCCGGGTCTCCCGGTAGAACGCGTCCGTGGTCCACACACGGCCCTTCACATAGGGCAGGTTCAGCCCGTCAAAGATTTCGCCCAGCCGTTCCGACGTGGGTATGTCCACGTAATCGCCCACGGGCAGGTAGTGGTAGCTGACGCCCTCGTCCCGGTAGGCGGCGGTGGGCAGGATGAAGTGCCCCGCCACCAGGGCGGAGTCCAGCACCCCGCAGGAGCCGTAGAGCAGGACCTTTTTCGCCCCCATGGCCAACGCCTCCTCCAGCAGGCCCGCCGTGCCCGGGCCGCCCAGGAGGGTCTGGCAGATGCCGATGCTCCGGCCGTTCCAGTTCAGCCGGTAAATCGGGATATCCCGGCCCGCGTGGTGCTTGGCGACCACCTCCGTGGGGCAGAGCTGTTCCAGCACCCGGAAGGTTTCGTCCTGGAAGGTGATGACGATGGTCTCCGGAAAGCCCTCCAAGGGAGGGTGGTGGGAAGCCGCGAAAATGATCTCCGGGGAATCGGGGTCAAAGGTGTCGAATAAACTCATTTTAGGTTCCTCCCTTTGTAGGGGCGGACATTGTCCGCCCGCGTTTTGCGAGAGACGCCGGGGAACGGCGGGCGCACCATGTGCGCCCCTACAGGCCGCCGCGCTCCCGGTTGGAGGCGGTCAATGGCACTCCGCCCAGGTGCGCCCCGCGTTGGCGTCCGCCTTCAGCGGCACCGCCAGCGACGCCACCCCCTCCATCTCCTCCTGGAGCAGGGCCTTCACCTGCTCCGTCTCCCCCTCCGGGCACTCCACGATCAGCTCGTCGTGGACCTGGAGGACCAGCCGGGCCTCCAGCCCCTCGGCCCGCAGGCGGGCGTCCACCTTGATCATGGCCAGCTTGATGATATCCGCCGCCGTGCCCTGGATGGGCATATTCAACGCCACCCGCTCGCCAAAGGACCGGGTGTTGAAGTTGGAGCTTTTCAGCTCCGGCAGCCAGCGGCGGCGGCCGTAGAGGGTGGACACAAAGCCATCCTCCCGCCCCTGCTCCACCACCCGGCCCATATAGGCCCGGACGCCGGAATAGTGCTCGAAATACTTCTCCATATACTCCTTGGCCTGGGCCACGGTGACGTGGATGTCCTCCGACAGGGAGTAGGCGGAAATGCCGTACACAATGCCGAAGTTGACGGCCTTTGCCGCCCGCCGCAGCTCCGGGGGCACCCCGTCCTGGGGCAGCCCGAACACCTGGGAGGCGGTGACGGTGTGGATGTCCACCCCGGAGTTGAAGCCGCCGATCATGGCCTGATCCCCCGACATATGGGCCAGCAGCCGCAGCTCGATCTGGGAGTAATCCGCGTCCACCAGCACCTTGCCTTTCGGGGCCACGAACATCTTGCGCATCTCCGCCCCTAAAGGGGTGCGCACGGGGATATTCTGAAGGTTCGGCTCGGTGGAGGACAGCCGTCCGGTGGCGGTCACGGTGTTCTGGAAGCTGGTGTGAATCCGCCCGTCGGCGGCCACCACCTTGCCCAGTCCCTCCACATAGGTGGAGTTCAGCTTGGTGAGCTGGCGGTAGTCCAGCACCGCCCCCACGATCTCGTGCTGGGGGCGCAGCTTTTCCAGCACGTCCACGTTGGTGGACCAGCCCGTCTTGGTTTTCTTCACCGGGGGCAGGCCCAGCTTGTCAAAGAGGATATGGCCCAGCTGCTTGGGGGAGAGGATGTTGAACTCCTCCCCGGCCAGCCGGTAGATCTCCGCCTTGAGCGTGTCGATGCCCAGCTGGAGCTGCCTGCCGAAGTCGGCCAGGGCCTGGGCGTCCACCAGCACGCCCGCCCGCTCCATCCGGGCCAGCACCGGGCACAGGGGAAGTTCAATGTCCGTCAGGACGGACAGCAGGCCGAGCTCCTCCAATTTCGGCTGAAACAGCCCGTAAAACACCTCGATCCAGGCGGCGTCCTCGTACCAGGAGGTCTGGGCCTTGAGACCATCGTCCAGCAGGGAGAAGGCCGTCTCGTCCTTGTAGGCGGCGGACTGCTCCACCTCCTTCTTGAAGTAGGACACCACCAGCTTGCGCAGCTCGTAGCTCCCGGCGGTGGGGTCGAGAAGGTACGCCGCCAGCTCCGTGTCGAACACGAAGCCCTCCGGCTCGATCCCCTCGTCCAGCAGGGCGCGGCACAGCTCCTTCGCCCCGTGAGTCACCTTGTTTACCCTGGGGCCGAACAGGGCGGACAGCAGGGCGTGGTAGTCCCCCTCGTAGGCGGCGGCGCGGACGTCGTACAGGTACGCCTCGCCCTCCCCGCCGAGGGACACCGCCACCCCCGCCAGATCCGGCAGGGGCAGGACGGCCGCGCAGTCCGCCCCCTCCCACCTGGGCAGGGCGGCGGCAAGATCCGCCTCGGTGCGCACGGGGATCACGGTGACCTGGACCTCCGTCCGCTCCTGGGCCGTGTCCGCCCCGGTGGGGCCGGGGGTGAGCTTCAGCTTGTCGATGAGCTTGGTGAACTCCAGGTTCAGCAGGGTCTGGTACAGCGCCGGATCGTTGAAGGGCTGACGTTTCGCGTCCGCCGGGTCGAAGCCCATGGGCGCGTCGCAGCGGATGGCGGCCAGCTCCTTGCAGAGCCTCGCGCTGTCCGCCCCCTCGGTGAGCTTCTTCACCAGCCCCGGCTTGGCGGGGGTGTCCGGGGCGGAGCAGATGTCCGGCATATGGTCGTAGAGGTGCTCCACCGTGTGGTAGAGCTGCACCAGGGCCAGGGCGGTCTTTTCCCCCACCCCTTTGACACCAGGGTAGTTGTCGGAGGAATCCCCCATGAGGGCCTTCAGGTCGATCATGTTCACGGGGTCAAAGCCGTATTCCGCCCGGAACGCCTCCGGGGTCACGTCCCGGGTGGTGGTCTGGCCCATGCGGGTGGACACCAGCTTCACGGTGGTGCTGCCGTCCACCAGCTGGAGGGCGTCCTTGTCCCCGGTGACGATCACCGTATCGCCCCCCTGTCCGGCGTTCACCCGGGCCATGGTGCCCAGCAGGTCGTCCGCCTCCCAGCCCTCCAGCTCGTACCGGCGGATGTTCATGGCGTCCAGCACCTCCTTCAGCACCGGCATCTGCACCGCCAGCTCCTCCGGCATCCCCTTGCGCTGGGCCTTGTACTCGGCGAAGGCCCTGTGCCGGAAGGTGGGCGCGCGCATATCGAAGGCCACCGCCAGCCCCTCCGGCTTCTCCTCCTCCAGCAGCTTGAGGAGTATGTTGAGGAAGCCGAAGATGGCGTTGGTGGGCAGGCCCTCCCGGGTGGACAGGTTCTGGCTGACGCCGTAAAAGGCCCGGTTGACGATGGAATTGCCGTCGATGACCATGAGCTTCATGGGGGACACCTCGCAGACTGATTTGGATGGGTTTGGAACGCTTTCCCGTGTGTAAGGCCGTGAATATCTTAGTATACCACGTTTCCCGGGGGGAAGCAAGCGGGGCGCGAAAAGGCGGCCCCGGAGCGGGACCGCCTTGCCTCAGTATTCCGTTGTCCGGGGCCTATGCCCGCCGGGAGATTCTCCGGCGTCTCTCCGCCCGTCGGCCCAGCCCCAGGAAGCCCTCCCGGACGGGGTGGTACACCAGGCGGTACACCACATGGCTCAGCAGCAGGCCCGCCGCCACGTCCAGCACGGAGTGCTGCTTGAGAAACACGGTGGACAGGCAGATGGAAGCCGTGGCCAGGAGGAAAAACACCCTCCACCCCCGATGGGCGAACAGCTTCGTGTCCTTCGCCCCGTACCACACCGCCATGGAGCCCACCACATGGAGGGAGGGGCACACGTTGGTGCTGGTGTCGATGCGGTAGAAAAAGGCCACGATGTCCGTCAGGACGTTGTCCCGCGGGAACACCAGGGGCCGCAGGTGCTGGCAGGTGGGGAACAGGAAAAAGATCGCCAGCGCGCAGGTGTGGGACACCACCACGAAGGCCATCAGCCGCCGGAAGGCGGCGGCGTCCCGCTTGGCGGTGTAGCAATGTATGCCGATCAGGTACAGGAACCAGAACACATAGGGGATCACAAACAGCTCGTGGAACGGGATCACATCGTCCAACGCGGTATACATGACGTGATACCGCTCCGGGCGGCAGACCCGCTCCAGCAGGTAAAACAGCAGGCCGTAAACGGGCCAGTACGCCGCCATCCACAGGGACTCCCGCGCCGCCCATCCGGCGAACAGCCCCTTGGGCCGCGCTTGCGTCAACGCCCCGGCAGGGGCATCCTTTTTCATTGGGCAAGACTCCTTTTCCGCGATCCTCCTCCGCAGTCGTTACTGTATTATAGCACCCGCCCTGTCCGGCCTCAATAGGGATTCCTCACAAATTTTTTCCCAGGAACCGACAGCTTTCCTGCCCGCCGCGCCGAAACAGCCGCTCCCCGCCTGCTCCGGCGGGGGAGCGGCGCGTATCAGGCCGCCCTTTTCTTTCCCGCCGCTCACTCCAGCGTCTGGAAGTAGGCCCGGTTGCGGGCCGCAGCCGGGTCGTCCGGCTTGCAGGCCGCCGCCAGCTCGTTGAACACCCTGGCCCGCTCCCGGTCGCCCAGGCGGTCGCAGCAGACGCAAAGCTGGATGCAGGGCAGGTAGCCGTAGCAGTCCGGCGAGACGAACCCGCCCCGGCGGTCGTCCCGGGGGCAGGTCAGGGCCAGGGCGTACCAATAGGCCGCCTGCCCGTGCCGCTCCCGCTCCAGAAACCAGCGGCCCAGCTCGCAGCACACCTCCGCCCGGGGGCGGTCGTAGGAAAAGGTGCGGAACAGCGACGCCAGGGCCGCCTCGTGCCGCCCCAGCTTTTCCTGGCAGTAGGCGCAGTGGCAGCAGGCGTCGATGCAGTTTTCCACCCAGCCCCGGCCCTCCGCCAAAAACGCCTCAAAGACCGCCAGGGCCTCCTCCCATTGCTGGTGGTAGTACAGCTCCCGGCCATAGTAGAACTGCTGGCGGGGCTCCAGCGTTTTCCCCGCGCTTAGCTGGGCCTGGTAGATCCGCAGGTTGCGGTCCGGGTCGGAGGGGCGGGTCTTGCGGTGGGTGACGGCGAAGTCCGCGTAGACAATCCGGCCCGCCGGGGCAATGACCTCGTGGACGGCCCCCTCCCAGGCCATTCCCGCCCGGTTCTTGATGAGCCGCTCCCGGCAGTAGGAGAAGGTAACCCGTCCGCCCCCGTCAAACCCGGTGTGATAGGGGGCCATCACCACCGAGACGACGGGGTCCAGCGTCTCCCTCAGCTCCAGGAAGGCGGCCCGGTCCGCCTCCAGCAGCACATCGTCCGCGTCCAGCCACAGGCAGTAGTCCATGGACGCGCGGGCGAAGGACTCATTCCGGGCTGCGGCAAAATCGTCCCTCCAGGGGAAATCATAGACCTGCCCGGTAAACCGGGCCGCAATCTCCCGGGTGCTGTCGGCGGAGCCGGTGTCCACGATGACGATTTCCTCCACCAGGTCCGCCGCGCTCTCAAGGCACCGGACCAGCACATCCTCCTCGTTTTTCACAATCATACACAGGCTGACGCTTACCATGTCAGTCCTCCTTCTTCTTGGATGATATCTATGCTATGCCCACCCCGGCATCGGAGTGCGGAAAATCCAAGGTTGAAGATTTCACAGTTCTGGGCTATACTAAGGAAAACCGGATAAGCCCTCTCCGTCTGGCGGAGCTGTCAGCCGCGGAGGGGCTCCCACCATTGATCGCACACAGGAGGAAAACGCCATGTCCGGACGCAGCGGCGGGAAGCAGTGGTCCGCCACAATTTTGAAAAAACGGGGCTGGACCAGGGAACTGATGTGGGAGCTGCTGCCGAAGCCGCGGTACGTCTCCTCCGGCACCCGCCGCATCCCCCTATGGGATCGGGAGGACGTGCGGGCGGCGGAGAACAGTCCCCGGTTCCTTCAGCGCAGCGAGGAAAACGGCGGCCCCCCGCCGCCGGGAGCAGAGCTGGCCCTGGCATCCCTCTCCCGGCGCTGGGACGAGACGGAGCGGGACCGTTCCGCCCCGTGGCTCCTGGCGGAACACTACCACCGGGCCATTCTCAAGCTGCTCCCCCGGAAGGCCCGGGGGCCCAGCGCCTCTCAGGCGGCGGCCTGGCTGGGCCAGTTCGCCGCGCTGGAGCATTGCGGCAGCGCCCAGCGCCTGCCGGAAATGATGAAAAATTTTCTCCGCGCCGGCGGATGGCTGGGAGACCACCCCGGCCACCCGCTGCCGGAGGACGTTCTGGCCCGCTATCCCCGGCTGCTCCACGCCGCCGCTGTGATGGACATCGCAGACTTCGCCGCCGCCCAGCCGGAGTCCGCTCTGGAGGGTCTTCTGAACGCGGAGGACTTCCCCGCCACCCAGCTCCTGACCGAGGGCCTGGGGGCGGTCTGGTCGGTCTGGTACGTCCCACGGGCCATCCGCACCAGCCTGTCCCTTCTCATTGCCCTGAATCCCAAGGACGAGTACCCCGAGGCCCGGGCCATGCACCGGCGGTTCATCCTGCACCTGGGGGGCACCAACACCGGCAAGACCTACGCCGGATTCCAGCGGCTGAGGCAGGCAAAAACCGGCATTTATCTTGCTCCCCTGCGGCTGCTGGCCCTGGAGGCCCAGGAAACCATGCTCCACGCCGGAGTGAACTGCAGCCTCTCCACCGGTGAGGAGGAGGACTTCCGGGAGGAGGACACCCACATGGCCGCCACCGCCGAAAAGCTGGACCTGAAACGGTACTGGGATGTGGCGGTGATCGACGAGTGCCAGATGATCGCGGACCGGCAGCGGGGCTACGCCTGGACCCGGGCCATCCTGGGGGTGCTGGCTCCGGAGGTGCATCTGTGCGCCGCTCCGGAGGCCAGGGATCTGCTCATCCGTCTGATCGACAGCTGCGGCGACGATTATGAGCTGGAAGTCCACCAGCGGACCACCCCCCTGGTCTGCATGTCCCGCACGGTGGACCCCCAGCGCATCCAGCCAGGGGACGCTCTGATTACCTTCTCCAAGGTTGGCGTACTCAGCGTGGCGGAGGATCTGCGCCAGCACGGGAAGGAGCCCGCCATTATCTACGGAGCCCTCCCCTACTCCACCCGCCGGAAGCAGATGGAGGGATTTCTGGCGGGAGAGATGGAGTACGTTGTGTCCACCGACGCCATCGGCATGGGGCTGAACCTCCCCATCCGGCGGATCATCTTCATGGAGACGGAGAAGTTCGACGGCGTGGAGCGCCGGGAGCTGAAGCCGGAGGAGATCAAGCAGATCGCCGGACGGGCCGGACGCTTCGGCATGTACAACCGGGGCTATGTGGGGGCTACCCAGAATCTTGGAGCCATCCGGGCAGGGCTGGAGGCGGTGGTGCCGCCCTTGGAGTACGCCGTGGCGGGGTTCTCCGACCTGGTCCTCCAGGCGGACTTCGACCTGCTGGAGGTCCTCACCCAGTGGAACCAGATGCCTACGGTGGAACCCTACCGGAAGCTGGACATCACCCGGTATATCGCCGTCATCTCCAAGCTGCGGGAGATGGGCTTCCTCCTGACCAAGGAGCAGGAGCTCCGGGCGGCGAACATCCCCTTCGACGAGACGGAGGACGCCCTGCTGGACCTCTTTTTCCAGTTCCTGCGCCGGTGGCAGGCGGGGGAGGAGGTGGAACAGCCCGGCTTCCCCGAGGGGGAGCCCACCCTGCCGGAGCTGGAGCAGTACTACAGAAAGCTGGATCTCTACTTCTCCTTTGCCAAGGCCTTCGACTGCCCGGTGGATCTGGACAAGCTCTACGACAGCCGGGAGCGGGTGGCCGAGGAGATCAACGAGATTCTGCTCCACCGCCTGCGCAGCAACATCCGCTTCTGCGCCCGGTGCGGCAAGGCCCTCCCCCTCCACCACCGGGGGCGGCTGTGCGACGCCTGTTTCCGGAAAAACCGCCGGACGCCTCAGTCAAGCTACAGCGATCACCAGAATGCATGACGCCCTGTAGGGGCGGATATCATCCGCCCGCGTGATTGTACAGTGCACGCCAGTGGA
>OFFK01002177.1_pt1 | contig 12383 bp, 8 predicted proteins | sample 1521361 | NCBI WGS metagenome assembly OFFK01 (sample SAMEA3504096, study PRJEB24116) | mouse gut metagenome | biome: mouse gut; feature: mouse-associated habitat; material: faeces | place: Denmark | collected 2011
TGACCCTTGATTACTTCTTCATTTAGCTGTACAATCTTCTCTGACATGGTTTGCTGTCTCCTCTCTGAATGGTGTGTCGCTACTTCATTCTACCAGAAGGCTGCAAACCTTGTCTTTTTTATTTGCGCAACTTATTGTACCTTATCAAATGAATCACCCCTGAACATTATACCACTACTCCATTAATTTAGGGATAAGCTCTAAGACGTAGAACTGAAAAAGGAACGTTCCTGCTGAAAATCAGCGGAAGGTTCCCTTTGTTTCAAATGATGCTGGATAACGTATAATTAGGGCACTGTTGACAAAGTCGAGTTTAGGTAAAAGATTCACAAAATCAAGCGATAGATAATACGATGTTATCTTACAAAGAAGGCTATTCTTTTGTTTAGTCCTTAGGGCATTTTACCAATGATTCTCTCAATTATGGATTTTGTCAACAGATCCGGTCCTTGACACTGCCTAAATACCTTTTTAGTGATAAAAAACTAATCTCAACTTAACATTATTAGGTGATGATTTCTTGCAAGAACTGATCTATCAAATTCTCATGCAACTGCAAATTCTCATCCTGTGTTTCCGTAAGTGTCAAAATCTTGGCAAAAGGACGAATCTCTCGGTTGTTGGGAGTTCGATTATAAATATCTTCGACAACATCCGCTGTTCCATCCGACTTTCCGTTCACGATTACTAGACCTAAAAGACAGTCTTCCGGATCTATTGTGGAAATCGAAATAATATATCGATACAAAAGTTTGGACAGATAGTTTGCTTTTGTAGTATTGCGTTTTGAGAATTTTGCATCTAAGATAACATACTGACAATGTTCGGATCGCTGTATCTTTATTACATAGTCGGGATAATAGTAACTTCCATCCTTCCCATCTTGATAAGGATAGGACATGTTTCGAAACAGCCCTACTTTGTTTTCCCCTGCGTTGCTATTTTTTCCGTTGTAAACAATTGGCTCATAATACAATGTAAGCTCTATTGATGTGTTCTCATTCTTAAACTGAAATGTATTCAGCGTTTTTAACCCATAAGGATTGGCGAAACTTGAATGAAATCCTGTTTTTTTATAACTATAAGGGGTAGCACTCCGGAGACTGTATCCTTTGTTTTCTATATAATTATAAATCTTTAATAGGACATAATACTCATAAATCTTGTCTGACCGAAGCATCGGAAGGATGAAATCCTCTCCGCTAAAATCATACATACCAAATTGGAACCAACGAATAATTTGCTCATAAATCAATCTATACGCACGCACTGAAATCAGAACTGCGCTTGGCTGCGGAAGTACAAAAACGTCCCGTTCGGAGACTGGAAGTACCTCACGGTATTGAATATAAATTTCCTCAATATTCTCGTATAGGAGATTGAGCTGTTTTTTGTTCATCTCAAGCCGTTGTTTCGTGGCAGAAATTACAAACGCTACGGAAAGAAGATACCTCCCTTCAATCTCCTGTTTGTCTGGGAACTGCTTAATTCTCTTGGTAATCTCATCTATCAGGCTGCCAACCATCACGTAGAGTGACCGCAAAAAACCTAAAACAATCTGGTTTTCATAAATGTCATAATCGACCACATTTTCTTCCACCAGGGTTTTATTCGGAATAAAATTCTGCTTATGAACCCGTATCCCGGTCGATACCGAAGTACGCATCAAGTGTTCTGGATGCATCGCAATATAATTTATCATCTGGTTTGAAACACTTTTTGCCTTTTCATAATGATCCACATGACCAACAGGAGACAACTTAAACTTAGCATTCAGGCGAAAATAGCCTATCATTTCGCTATAAACATGGATAACGTCCTGAATCATTTGTATCTGGGACTCTAAATCCTTTATCCCTTCGGAATTCAGGCCATGAGCCTGCATTGATGGCTGTGAACCGCATAAAAGAAATTGTTCACGGTGGTCGTAGATATATTTCACCATCCGTTCCACCGAACGGTTATTTTGCGCATTGACAACCAGGATTGGGATAAACTTTGAGTATAAAACCATCGTTGTCTGGTTTGCCAATTTAATATTGAGGGTAATTTGGGCAAAACCATAATTATGAGTAAAAATGCGTCGATTTATTCCAAATGAAATACCGTTATCCTCTTCCCGCTCTGATTCAATTTCCATATCATTTACAAAAAAGGTAAGGTCTTCGATTGTTTCACTTACGTCATTCAATTCTGCATGATATGGCTGATCCGAATAGATGTACTCCCGGTTCAAAATCATTTCGTCTATGTTACTTGGCACAAATGGGTCAGAAGACATAACCATTTGTATACTGCTCCCATAATCTGGGATAAGTTTCAATTTACAGGTATCCATAAATCTCCTCCAACATGAAGCAACCTGCTGTTATCTCCCAAATGAGGTAAACATACAGTAAATTGTGTTAAAAATATTGGTAATAACTCATAGACGCCTCTCCGCGCTTAATGATATTTGCCAGTATCGTTCTGCTTTTTTCCAAGTTGTTTTTTTCACACAATTCTTTGAACTTGTCTAAAAAGTCACGATATGCTTTTCCGCTGCCATTAATTTTAGGAAGCAATTTTTGTGCAACTGCATAATCCAATGCAATAATAGTAGTGTCATTTCCAGATTCGCTTTCAAACAAATCCTTGGCCGTTGCCCAGTATCTCTTTATGGCACGATCTACCCTGGGACTAACCGAAAGCTTCATGCTTTCCCGGAACAGATTGCAAATATCTTTATAGATTTCATTGGGCATCGCGTCCATCTCGTCCAACTCACGTGAGCTATTCGGATTAAAAACCGCTTGTATCGCTGTCCATTCCACCACTTTTACAAAGCTTGTGTCTTTTAAATCCTCATCCTCTACTGTTGTATACGGAACATCCGGCAAACGGATTAGAACAGCACGATCAATCAATCTGGGGGAAAGACGTTCTGTCGTATCATCATTGTTTATTGTTGCTACAAAACGCAGCGTAGGAGGTATTTTGAGCTGGATATCATTCCCCAGAGTGATTTTGCCAAAGCGAGAATTCCCATCACAGATGTTCATAAAGTCTGCCCAATAATATTCGATTGGGCTTAAATTGGCTTCGTCCAGCAGAACGATATAAGGGTACTTGGACTGCTCCCCCTCTGCATCCAGCAAGCGCAGACCATCGTACAGGTGCTTATTCGTTTGCTCAAAAGCCTGAGAAAGCGGATTATAATAGCCGATGAAATCTCGCTTGGATGTCCAGCCGCGCTCAACCGAAATTGGAACATACCTGCTTAATTCCACATCTGCCCCATTTTGAACAAGAGATGGTATCTGTGAGGTTCCGAGTATGTGGGCTACAATATTACAGATAGATGTTTTTCCTGTTCCGGGTTCGCCAGAAAATACCGTCAAAAAGTTTTGAGAAATACTAATGAAGATATTCAATATCTCATTTCTAGTATAGTCAGGTCGATATTTCCGGACTGATTCGACCAAATACTCCACAAGATCCTCATTGGAAAGGATGTCTGTTGCAGTAGAACCTACTAGCTGACCAGCAATTTCTTGCAATAGTTCATTCTGATTATGCCGGTTCCAGCCAGCTGCTGCCTGGAAAATCTGATCAGCTATTCTCCCATCAAAAGCAGTATCGACTGCATTTGCTGTAACTTGTTTCAATTTATCTTGAAGGGCAATTACAGCCTCATCTACTTTTTTGCAGAGTGCACTCTCGTCTTTACGAAGTTGCTCATTTACGGCTTCCATCTTTATTTTTGTTCGTTCAAGATCGATAATTGCTTCCCATCCATCTATTTGATGTTTGAGCTGTTCTATTTCCCGACGCAGATTATCCCTCTCTGCGTTCAATTCACGAATCTCATCGTTAGTACTCTCAGCAAGCGCAGAAACTTTGGCTTTCATATTTTTTGTTTCTTCCTCTAATGCTTTTCGTTCTTGATCGCACTTATGTTTAATATTTTCATACTCCTGTTTAATATCCTCATATTGCAGCTGCATATCAGACAGCCTCTGTTTAGTGATGGCAAATGACTGAATCTTTTGAGCTAAGTTGCTATTATCCAAAATTCTTTCTAGTAAATTTGAAAAATAGTCAGAATCTCCAAATTCACCAAACAAATTAGATACGAACTTAACGACTTCATCTTGAACTTCTGCCTGATTGATCTGAGCCTTTAGCAATTTCTTGATGCGTTGAACTCGGTTTTCAATAATTTCGTCAGGCAATCCGTGAAATGCTGAACCGGCATAATCATCTGCCATTGTCAACGCAATCTGCAGATTTTCGTCATTTATTTGTTCTGACAAATAACGCTGAAACAGCTTAAGCAAATCCTGATCTGTAATCTTGTCAATTGCTTGATAGTCAAAAGCTTCATCCAAACATACACTGCGAATAACAATAGAAGGGTATCCTTGTTGAATATCAATCTCAATATAACTAATTTCCCCATTCTTAGGGCAATAGCTATCCACTATGCTATTATTAGTTAGATTGATATTGACCACAGGTTGGCCATCATCATCCGTGTTCACTTGAAAAGGGCCATAAAGCGTATTTGCCTCTTCGATTAGACACAAGTCCTTAGTATCAACATATTCTTCTTTGACTAAAATTTTTCTTTTCGAAAAATCAACTGGTTCCACAGGATGAAGAACCGGATACATCCGTATATCTTTTAATTTTTTGATTCTTCCCTGGCGTTCAAGCTGATTGAAATCAACTTTATAATTTGTCCTTTGCAAATATCCATCAGGCCTTACGTTGTCAACTAAATCAGAGGGAGGTGAGGGAGATATCGTGATTACGAGTATTTCATTGTTGGAGCATTTCCTTCTGACATAATCCCAAGGTGTACTGAAAAGATTGATGTTTCCTAATTCAGGGAACTGCTTTTGACCTTCCTCAAACCGTTCTATCATTCCATCATAGATAACATATACCGGCCAAAAGTTGCAGTATCCATTCATTTCTTGAACGTAACCAATATACTGTGTAAACTCAGGCATATTATTTTCCCCCATATCTGCAGCCCCTATGCTAGGTAACTCATATGTTTGGTTATCAGCAACTTCAGAATCTCCTTGCCTTAAATACTCAGAATCTGCAGAGGGCATTGCCGTATCTTCCATGATGTTTGGTAAATTAGAGGCTGCCAGTTTCTCATACTTCTGTAGTATTTCCTCCAATATCTCACATGACTCCGGACTATTATCTAGATTTTTGCATCTTAGGGCAAATATCCCCCAGAAATTGTCATGCGTCAATTTGGAAAGCTGTTCTTCATCAGTATATTGTTCAGATGAACAGCCATACATATCTATTACTGCATCCAAGAATTGAGCTGCAAATGTCTCATTATTTCTAAGCGTTCTTTTCAAGATACTTGGGGGAGCAGAATCTAGTCTGCGAAATCCAGGAATCTGCTCTTTTATTATTTTGCTGCATAAGATTTTGTTCCTCTGCTCAGAGGGAAGCTGGACAAATATTTTTTCTATGTATTCTTTATTCATTGTAGACTATACCTTCTTTCTTTGCATCTTTAGGATATCATGCCTATATTTATCTTTCACATCAAATATACGGATTGGCTTGAATATTTCGATAGGCTAATCAGCTCATCATAATCGCCGCTGATTTCAAATTTATAGGTAGTGACCTCTGTCGGTTGCCCAATTGGTGGTGATTAACTTTTTGATAAAGAGCCAAGAAAAACTAACCGAATGAAACATGCTGATATAACTCATCACCGAAGCAATCCTGCTCATCAGCACCAATGGCCAAGCCATCAGTATTACAGACAATGATTTTACCCTTGAAATGATTCCGGTAGTGCCGCAGTTTATCTTCTTTCGCAGAGAGCTAAATGTAAAATTCGTTTATCTATCCAGCTTTGAATATATACCAGATTGCTATTGCCTGCCATTGCGGCATCTCCCCTGTGTACAGACTAACAGGATAATCATACCATATTTTGTGCCAGAAAACAACGGTACTTTTGGGCTTGCTTCAGGCAACAACAGTATTTATTCTTCACCTTGCCAGATAATCTCCACAAACTTCTCTGGCGATATAGCCTGTACCTTAGACGCCGCATAGTCCTTGATGTTCCTCGTGACAATATAGTCAATCTGGCTGCGGTATGCGCAGCAGGCTACAACTGCGTCCTCATAATCCTTGATTTCAGAAGCCAGCGCATCCATGCAGTCACCAGAAGTAACGTCAAGAATATAAAAAAGCTCACACAGCTTTGACATGACATCTTTTGACTGCTCTGTACTGTGCAGATGTTTTCTGACCAGATAATAAATATCTGTAACAGAGCTTGCGGTAATATACATATCTTCCGCCCGATTTGCCGCGATAAGGAAGACCTGTTCTGCCGCCTCGCGGAAAGGTTCCCTTCCGGTCAGCGCATCAATGATGATATTCGTGTCAACCAGTATCCTCATGATTTAGCCGCCAGCCTTTCCTCCCTTGCTTTCTCAATGTCAGCATCTTTTGGCAGTATCCCAAACAGGGACTTTGCCGTATTCACTTTATCCTGATACGGATTTGTCAGCTTTGCGATTACTTTTCCATTTTTCGTGATATAAATATCCTCATGTGCGGAAAGCATGAGATATTTTCCAAGGTTTTGTTTGAGCTCTGTCGCTGTGATAGACATATCCTCGCTCCTCCCATCTCTATTTTCGTACTATTATTATATAATATTCGTATGATTTTGTAAATAAATTTGCACGGACTCTGGAATGAAATAAAAAAGGAACACTCCTGCCAAAAATCAGCAGAAGGTTCCCTTTTTGTTCAGATTGCGCTATAAGGCGCCCTTGTTCTGTTCCCGCTATTCTGCAAACGGGTCGAAATCATCTTCATCATCGAACGGGTCAAACCCGCCGGGAGCAGGGCTGTCATCCTCCGGCTCTTCCTCCGGCGCGGTATTTTCCGGCTCGCCTTTCTTGCCTTCCGCAAAATAGATGCTTTTTGCTTCTATATAATAGGAAAAACGTTTCTCGTCTGTTCCCTGCTTTTTCCATTCGGAACGGCGCAGCTTGCCCTCCAGTCCGATGAGCTGTCCTTTTTTCAGGTATTTCCCGGCAAACTCGGCAGTTTTCTGCCATGCTTCTATCTCAAAAAAATCTGTGAGTTTCTCGCCCTTTGCGGTGTAATCGCGTTCTACGGCAATTCCGAACTTCGCAACCGTTTTCGGTTCATCGCCTTTTGTATGACGTATTTCAGGATCTCTTGTCAGCCTTCCCATCATCGAGCAGTTGTTCATCATAACTATCGTCCTCCTCATTATATTTGTAAGTTTCTATGCCGCTTTCTTTTTTGCTGCATGGGTTTCCGGGCGTTTGGGCAGCTGGAAGAACAGCTCGTCCCTGCTCCGGAGCAGCATCACGCCATTCTTGTCTATCTTTATCTGCGCCATGCCATGGATTACCCGGGCCAGCTGATAAAAATCCGCAAGGGAATAATGGAAGCCGCCCTTTGGCGTTTCCACGCTGACCTTTGCGGGCAGGGCTGTTTCCGCGGACACCTTCCCGCCGCATTTCACCACGACAGCATTTTCCTGAAACAGGATATTCACCGACAGGGTTTCGCTGTCCAATGTCATCATATCCAGTGCGTTTTTCAGGTCACTGGCTTCCAATGTCGCCATGTATTGCGGCGTGACAGACTGAATGACCTTGTCCGTATCCAGAAAGGTGACGTCCCGGAAGGTTTCGAGGGATACCATCATGCCCTTTTTCATGAATACTACGCGGTTCTGTATCGCGCCCATGCGGTATTCGTCCTCGTCTGTGGACATCGCCGCGAGCTTCAAAAATTGTTTCTTGGGCAGGAGGAACTGCTTTTCCTCCCCGGCGTCCGCGTCCTGCTTTGTCAGCATTACGCAGCTGCCGTTGCTTGCCGCCGCCTGCACCCTGTTTTTGCGCGTATGCAGGCAGACGCAGGAAAGTGCCTTATTCGGGCTGTCCTCATTCACAGCAAAGGCAATTTTTGCCGCCAGGCCGCAGATGCCGGAAATCCGGACGGTATCCTCCGGGAATGGCATATCCGGTTTGGGGTAGTCCTCCGCGCTGAGGAACAGGATATTGTATGCAGACTGCCCCGACCTGATTTCAACCGCGCTCCGCTTATAGTCCGCCTGAAAGCTGACCGTATTGCCGGGCGCATGGGAGATAATGTCGAACAGCAGCCGCGCGTTTATCACGATGCGCCCGCTTTCCCGCACCTTCGCGGCTTCTTTCAGGAAAACGGACATGGACGCGTCTGTCGCAATCATGGAAACTTCCTGTGCCTCCTCGTCGCATTCCAGATATACGCCGCGCAAAATCTCCGCGGGCAGGCTGTCACTGGCGATTTTTTTCACCTTTCCCCGCCATTTCTGCCAAACTGCTTTGTTCCATTTCAAATTTCATGCTGCAACCTCCTTTGTTCAAGACCGTGGGACGCTGTCCCACACCCTGCCAACCCTTTAAAAAGGGTTGGATCCCAAACTTTATTGCGGAAAACTGCGTTTTCCGAGGCATAAAATTTTTATGCTTCCATCGCATGAAATGCGATGGCAAATGGGTCAAGGGATGAAATCCCTTGTGGGGTGCGGGGCAAAGCCCTGCGGTTTTCGGGGTATTAGGGCAGAGCCTCCAAGGTCTTTGCTTTTTTCTAAGCTGATATTGTGTCTAAAATGTCAAACAGGGAGAGTTGGTTTTCGAGAGCAGGCGCTTTTTTTCTGGCACCACGCTTCCGTTTTACAGTCTGGACGGATACGTCTAAAACCACAGTCCTGCCCGCTGCCGCCGAATTGCGCCCCGGTTCCGCCTCAGCTTTTGCCGGAACGCCTTCCGGTGCAGGTTCCTCGATGCCTTCCGTTATTGTTTCCACCAGCTCAGCTTCGCCTTCAATGACCTCCGGCGCGGCTTCTCCTTCCGGCTTCAAAAACGCCATATTTTTGAACACGTCCCCGATGTCTAAACCATCTGTTTCATTTTTCAGCCCCAGTGTCAGTTCCTGCGCCAGAAGCGTTGTCAAATCCTGGCACTCGCTCATCGCCGCAAGCCCTTCATCTGTCAGGTTGCCTTCTATCACGCCCGCGACCGCCAGCTTTGACGCCATCAGGCGTATTGCCCGGTGCTGCATTACGCCCTTGAAATACAGGAAATAGACCTCTATTCTTGGGGCTTTCTGGTTGATTCGCCACGACCGCCTGGAGGACTGCCGCAGTGTGAACAGCTTATAGCTGATATTGTAATAAATGAGCGTCGTGAAATCGTTCAGGTCAAGCCCCGTTTCCAAAAGCTGGGGGTTCGTAATCAGCACATGCACGCCGTTTTCGATCTGCTTTTCAATCCATTCCTCCCGTTTTGCCGTAGGTACGGTGGAGCGCAGGACGCAGGCGGAAATGCCATGTTCCCGGAACAGCTTTTCCAGCCGTTCCTGCGTATCAATGCGCACCCAGCTCGTGTAGATTACGACGCGTTCATGCCGCGCAATCTTTTCCGTCACCTTTGCCAGGAGCCAGACGTCCTTTGCATTCAGCGTATCCGGCGTGCCCGTATCCTTTGGCTGCACCAGCGGTGTTTCGGAGATGGGGTCAAGCACCGGTTCCATATCGTAGGGCTGGTCAGGATAGACCGTCAGCAGGCTCATAAATGCCGACATCACCCTCTGGGCAATCATCCTCTGGTATTTCATCACGTCTGTAAATTTGTCTTCTATGCGCTTATATTCCTTCCAGACTTCTTCCGGCAGGCGCAGCTCCACAGGGATTTCCTCATATTCCGGGAGCTGTTTCCCCATGTCATTCAGCGAGAGGAACACGGCGTTATTCATCAGGAACCGCGAATAGACCAGCGGCGATACGCCAGGGAGCTGCTTCTCCCGCAGCTTCCGCTTGGCCGTCCTGCGGTTCGAGTGGTAGCCCTGGTCGGAAACCTCATACGCCGTTTCCGTCACGCCGTATTCCCGGTTGAAATCAGTTGTTGCCGTGTATTTCTTCCCGTCCGTCTGCATCAGGCGGGGAGAAACGCGGTAGAGCAGGTAAAAGATGCCCTGCGAATAGCCGTTGATGAGCGTGCCTGTCAGCCCGACCGCGCGTTTCGCGCAGCCCAGCAGGTCGTTCATGGCGTCGCCCTGGCCGCTGTTGTTGTTGTAATCCTGCAATTCGTCGATAATCAGCCCGTCCACCTTGCCGCGCATCTTTTTGCTGATATACATGGAGAGGGAACACTGCGGCCTCGCCCCGATGGGTTTTACTGCGATGTTGGGATTGTCAGCGATTGCCTTAATTTCATAGTATTCCTTTGGGAATACAGGCGCTTTTTTGCTCCGCGCGCTTTTCAGCATCACTTTTTTGGCAATGAGGCTCAAATGCTCCTGCACCAGTGTCCTGTATACAAGGCCATAATTGGCAATTTTCACCCACCGGCTTTGCCGTTCCGTTTCCAGCACCGTCCAAAGCGGGCTGCCGCAGTTTTTACACTTGTGGTTCTTCTTATTCTCCTTTTGGAAAAAGAACTGGTCTGCCTCGCTTTCGTACCGGATGCCCTCGGCGAAAATATCCATCATGACAGGCTCGCCGCAGTCCGGGCACAAAAAGGCATGTTTCCGCCTGTTGTATGTCACAGCAGGGCGGCGCATATAGCCGTCCCGCGCCTTTTCCTTCGTGATCACGACATAGCAGTTTTGGTTCCGCTGTTGGAACATTTCATACGCCTTTTCCAGCTCCCCGACGGTTTTCACCTGTACGGCGAAGGAATCCGGCGCGGTTTCCGCAATCTCCCGCAGCCATTTTTTCGGCAGATGGGCGGGACAGAGCACGATGTTGAAATACCTGCCGCCTTTCTGCGACTGGTACGCGTGCAGCGATGTGATTCCGATTTTCGTTTTGCCTGTGCCACATTCCGCAATACAGAGGGCGGTTTTGTTCTTCCGCAGGCTCCGCATGATGGCTTCCGAAACGGCAAGCTGCGCATCATAAAGCCCATAGCCCGCCTGTTCCTGGATATAAGCGTTGACCGCCAGCACTTCCTTGGAAACCTGCTCTCTGGACGGGTCGAACAGGGGCGTGAATTGCCCCTGTATTTTGCTTGCAATGCTCCTGCCGAACCGGTTCAGGTAGGCGGATACGGACGTGACTTTCTCAAAAGCGTTTGCTTCTGTACATTCGCCGGGAATGGAAATCTGCCCTGTTTCCAGCCCATGCTCCACGATTTCGATGATGTTCTGCTCGTCTTTTGAAAGCAGGAGCTTCCATACGTCAAACTGTGCGCAGGACGAAACCATTTCCAGCTTTGCCAGGTAGTTCCGCTGCTCCATCTCCGCAATGACGTAATCCCGGAATTCCGGTATCAGCGGGACGGAAACCGTCGCGTCAATCTGCTCAAACAGCCGCTCGGCGCTGTCTTTTTCACAGTAGAGGTATGCCGTCCGCCAGAGCGGGGCTTTCCCTGCCGCATTTTCCTGGTCGTTTTCCTCCACCTGCTGTAAATCGTTTTCCAGAACCAGCGTGGCCTCCATGTAAAGCCCGTCATTCGTGAAAAGCCGCCGGTACCGTTTGGGAAGCCCCTGGAAAAAGAGCCGGGTGCCGTCGCAGTCCAGGCAGACTTCCCCGCCACCGTATATTGCGTCCGCCATGGCGCGCACCTGTTCGGGATAGCCCCCGAACCGCACCGCGGCAAGCAGCCTCCTGCCATTCTCGCAATCATATGCCAGCGTATCGGCATAAACCGACAGGCGGATATCCTTGTCGATATCTTTGTAAGTCAGCTCCCAAAGCCGGGGGATGTTTTTCTGGCCATTCATGTCCATTCCCCCAATTTTTCCATCAGCAGGCGGTAGCGTTCCGGCGGGATGTTATACACGCCGCTGGTCGTATAAATCTGCGGGGAATAGAAACGTTTCCGGTATTTCTCCATCAGGTTTTCTGGCAGGGAGGTGAAATCTTCCGCCCCAAGCCCGCAGACAAAGAACGTGCCGAATATGCAGCAATCCTTGTCTACCTTCCGGTTGAACGGCATTCGGAGCAAAAGCCCTTCATCGTTGCAGACGACACCGACTTTGTCGCGGAAAGGGTAGATGGCCTGTATCGGCCCGCCGACGATCTCCTGCATTTCCTTTAATGTGCCTTCGATTTCTTTTTCGTAGGGGTGTTTTCCGGGTTCTACGATTAAAATTTTCATGTGCATTCTCCTTTCGATGCTTGATTTTTTTGTTGGCAAATTTTGTACGCTGCGTTGGAAGTTCTGAAGAATCCGCCTCCTTTGGAAATAAAAAAGACCGCAAATCCTTATCTCATAAAATTTGAATCAGAATTTACGGTCTAGGTAGTGTCGTCATAAGTCATGTATACGTATTTTCGAGCATAATTTTGGCGGATTTCAGGCAAAAAT
>OFFK01002178.1_pt1 | contig 12380 bp, 9 predicted proteins | sample 1521361 | NCBI WGS metagenome assembly OFFK01 (sample SAMEA3504096, study PRJEB24116) | mouse gut metagenome | biome: mouse gut; feature: mouse-associated habitat; material: faeces | place: Denmark | collected 2011
TCTTCAGTGTGTGCCGCTTTTTCTTTCCCGAATAGTATCGCTTTTGCTTTTTTTAGGACGCTCAATAGGCGATTCTGTTGCGTCTACCAGAACCACCTCATATTCCGTCTCACTTTTCAGCGGCGCTTTCCGACCGGGCAGTGAAAAGGTTCCATCCCGGATCAGGGTATCTTCCACCCATTTGATTCCGCGATAGATATTACTTTCTGCTATTCCATAGCTGGCCGCTATATGGGCATAGGTACGGTATTCCCGCAGATACTCCAAGGTTGCCAGCAACATATCTTCTATGCTCAGCTTTGGCTTCCTCCCGCGACGCCGGTGCTTTTCCGCATAGCCTTTCTGTAAGATTCCTACCATCCTGTCAAATGTTGCCCGCTTTACCCCGGTGATCCTCCGAAATTTTGTATTTGAATATTCTGCTATCGTTTCGTATTTCATGCCCCTATTTTACCACTGCACCTTATTTTCGCAAGATGTCTATTGAACATGAGCGTTCCTCCTGTTTCGATGTGGTGCTAGGGGTAGAGCATCGAAACAGGGGGACCACGGCAGAGATACCACGCTCTGCCATAATTTGCGCTTTTGCAAATTATTCCTGCATATCCAAATGTTTTCCTGTATAAATCAAAGGCCGTCGATATGTAGCGGTTATGATTTGCAGATTTAGTCCAATATTCTGTGTCGTTTTTTTGTCGGATTCTCAGATAAACCGTCGAACAAAAAAAGAAACACGAGAAGCCAAATGGCTTTTCGTGTCAGTCTGTCGAAAAAGTTTGCCAGGAGGCAGACTTTTTCGCGCAAAAATGGTAAAATAGGCTGGAAGGGGTGAGGAGAGATGCTGGAGAGAGGGAAAGACGAGCGTGGAGTAATAGAAATGGTGGATACGGAAAGCCTGGTGCCGCCAGAGCATCTGCTGCGGAAAGTGGATGCAGCGGTGGTCTTTGAGAGGCTGTACGAAATCGTAGAACCGTTGTACAGCAAGGAAGAAGGGCGGCCCAGCATCGACCCGGTGGTGCTGTTCAAGATCGTGCTGCTCCAGCATCTGGATGGGAATGCGTCGCTGCGGGGAACGCTGCGCAGGGCACAGACGGATGTGGCGTACCGGTGGTTTCTGAAATACACGTTGAGTGAGGAACTGCCGCACTTCTCCACGGTGAGCTATAACTTCAAGCATCGGTTCACAGAGGGGACAATAGAGGCGGTATTCCGGTGGGTCTTAGATGAGGCGGGGACAGCGGGAGCGCTGACCCCGGCGGCAGTGTTCATCGACGGGACACACATCAAGGCCAGCGCGAATCTGAAGAGGAAGATCAAGCAGGAGATACCGGCAGCGGCGAAACGGTACCAGGAAGAGCTGCTGGCGGAGATCAACGCGGACCGGGAGGCACACGGGAAGAAGCCTTTCCGTGATTGTGATGATGATCCACCCAGACCCACGGGGAAGAAACGGGACAACACCTCAAAAAAGAAGCTGGCGCGGCGGAAGAAAGCGGGCTTCAAGACGGTGACAAAAAGCACGACAGACCCGGACTGCGGCATGTTCGTGAAGGGAGAACACCAGAGGCAATTCGCCTATGAGGCCCATACCGCCTGCGACAAGAACGGGTATGTGCTGGAAACGGTGGTGACCGCGGGCAATGTCCACGACAGCGTGGCGTTTGATGATGTATACGATAAATTGATCCAGAACTTCCCGGAAGTGAAGACCGTGGTGGCCGACGCCGCCTACAAGACCCCGCATATCTGCAAAAAAGTGTTTACGGATGACCGGGTGCTGTCCACTGCCTACAAGCGGCCTATGACCATGAAGGGTGGGCACGAGTGGTGGAAATATGTTTACGATGAATACTATGACTGCGTCATCTGCCCGGAGTACCAGCCCCTGACTTACCGAACCACGAATCGGGACGGGTACCGGGAATATAAAAGCGACCCCAAAATCTGCGCCCAGTGTCCCACCCGCCAGCTCTGTACCCACTCAAAATACTGCGTAAAGACCGTCCTGCGCCACATTTGGAAAGATTATGAGGAACTGGCCGACGACGCCAGATACACCCCAGAATACATGCAGCTTTATGCAAAGCGCAAAGAAACCATTGAGCGGGTCTTTGCCGATGCCAAGGAAAAACACGCCATGCGATATACCCTCTACCGTGGTCTGGCCCAGGTTTCCAACTGGGTGAGGCTTAAATTTGCTACCATGAACCTCATAAAGCTGGCAAAATGGAAGGCAAGAAGAATAGGGCCCCCTCCTCTTTTCCCTCGTTTAGCGCGATTCTCTTTCATATTTTTTCGTCCTGCCTGGGGGGTCCACAGACAGGACGTTTTTCGACAGGCTGACACGAGAAGCCAAATGGCTTTTCGTGTCTCTTTTCCTAGAGAGGTAATATTGCAGAAACGACCCGCTACGCTCGGAGGCCCAGCTATAGAATACGTCTGGCTATTCTTTTGGGGGTGGAGATAGATCATGCGAACCTTTCATAAGAACCCTACGCATTTGGACTCTCTGCCCGGTGGTTTGTACTACCACAGTCAAGAACTGATCGGACAGAGACAGCGTAAGCGATCTTTGAAAGATTAGCATCTAAACTTGAATTGCATTATATCAAATAATACTTTTATCGTCTGTCGAATTTTGTCAGAATAATAAAAAATATCACAAAAGGGGTATGTTGCCCCTTTTGTGAAAAGGTCATCTTCTTTTGCAAGACACCCCCTATCTTTCCTCTGTAAGTTGCTAGTACATCATCATCAACTCTGACACACAAGCTGGCTCAGAGTTCAGTTTACCACAAAAGCCGTAGGCTACCATCACGGCCTTGTCGTTTTGCTGGTGGGCCTTCCGCAGTTCCGGGGGCATGGTTGTCCCGTCATAGAGGTCGGCAAGGCTGACATCCGGATTGGGGGCACGAGCGTCAAGAATGGCCTAGGCGATCTGCTCGATTTTGGCCTTTTGTGCGTCCGTGGGGGTGGGCCAGAGGAAGCTGTTGTAGACAACATCCTTGGAATAGCGATAATCGCTTTTCTGCCGTCCGCAGACAGCACGCATCCAGGCCATGTGTACGTTAGAGATCAGCACACCAAAATACATAGCATTGGGAAAGATTTTTACAAGGTTACTGCAAAGAATATCCGGGGGTCATAAATCCCATGGGAACATAGCACCGCCGCTCGGACGATACCTCTGGAACGACAACATAGGATTCCTTCCTCATGCTCTTGGGCTCTTCCCACAATTTACACTCCCACTTTTTGGGCATTCTGCATATTGACAAAAATTATTCCACAACAGTATAATTAAATCTAAATATAATTATGTTTTATAATGTTCACAATATGTCTGAAAGATTTCAAGAGCAACCCGATTCTGGGTGAAATGCGTGTTAATCACAATAGAAAGTAATTTTTACCAACAAAGACTAGTAGTATATCCGGTTAGTAACAAGACTTTACGGAGATGGGGAAATAAGGTATACTTCTCCAAAACGGATTGGAGGATGGAAAAATGCCACGCTATATTGTAACGCTGACAGATGTGGAAGTGCAGGAATTGAAAACAATGGTGCAAAAAGGGGGAAAAGGATATCGTATTAAACATGCACAAATACTTCTAAAACTGGATCAGAAGCCAGAAAACAAGGCATGGACATATGATCGAATCAAAGATGCATACGGAGCTTCCCGCAGCACGATAGCAGGAATTGCGAAGCGATTCGTTATGGAGGGCATGGAGGCCGCCCTTGGAAGGAAGGTGCAAGAAAACCGGCACCGCAAAGTGACCGGCGATGTGGAAGCCCGGATATGCACCATAGCCTGTTCAAAACCGCCGGAAGGTGCCTCACGCTGGACTATGCAGGCAATCGCGGATGAGCTGATTCGTTTGGAAGTGGTGGATTACATTACTGACAGCACCATCTGCGAGGTTATGAAAAAAACGAAATCAAACCGTGGCTTGTGAAGGAATGGTGCATACCGGAGGCTGATGCTGATTTTGTAGCAAAAATGGAGGATGTGCTGGAGGTTTACCAGCGTCCTTATGATCCGTTGCGCCCTGTTGTCTGCATAGATGAAACGAACAAGCAACTTATAGAGGAAAAGCGCATCCCATGTGAACCGGGGCATCCTGAAAAGGTGGATTCCGTGTATATCCGCAACGGAGTCGCAGATGTATTCATGATCTGTGAGCCACTGGCAGGCAGGAGGGAAACCGTTGTGACGCAGACCCGAACAGCACTGGATTTTGCGCAGATACTCCAGTACACTTCTGACACTTTGTATCCAAGGGCAGAAAAGATTGTCCTTGTCACCGACAACCTTAACACCCATTCTCCGTCCTCTTTATACAAGGCATTCCCGCCGGAGGAAGCCCGCAGACTGGCAGAACGGTTTGAATGGCATTACACACCGAAGCATGGCAGTTGGCTGGACATGGCTGAGATAGAAATCGGTATCATGAGCCGCCAAGCCCTAGGAAAGCCACTTCCGGATTTGGATAGTTTTAAACAGCAGGTTCGTGCTTGGACGGCCAGACGTAATTCTAAATGTGTAAAAATCTCCTGGCAGTTCAAAAACCACGACGCTCGTATTAAATTGGCCAGACTCTATCCTACTGTAGTTTAAATACTGTCCGGATGGAATACTAGCATAGCAAGTCAATTGTTACACCAGTTGAGACATTGAAGTTCAGATTGAATAGAATCATTCAATCAGTCAATTTTCGTCACGTTCCAAGCACGAAGCCCGGAATAAGAAAACATCAGATTTAGTTCAACATGATGCGTAATGTCCTCTCGCGTGAAGGTTCTTTGAGGTTCTGCATTAACTGACATCGGATTTGGGATAAAAGTTACATCAAGATTGAGCCTGTCCAGCAGAATTTTTCCATGAGTATGTTCGACATCAATTACTGTACCTCTAAAGACTTGCAGCCCAATTGGCTCTCTATCATTATTCCGCGGTACATCGGCAATTGGTACAACGGGACAACCAGTAACGTTGGAGCCGACAAAAAAGTCATGCTCACGAGCGGTATTGATTCCGTGCAAATGTGCCAGCCTTTGTGTCTCTCTTGCACGTATTGTTACTGCGGATGGAGATGCTCCAGCACTTCCTGATTCACACAGCACAAAGGCAAGTAGGAACAACAGGTACTCCTTTTTGTAACCGTCCTCCATATGGTCCGCAATAATTACCTGGGCCTCAGCTGCATCAAAATATTTGGTTCGTCGATACAGTTCGAACCACGTTTCAACGTCAAAATTCTTATGTGCTCTGTCCACATCCATGATATTCTTTCGGAAACATTGTTCTGCTATATCAAGTACGTCTGGATCCATATTCCAAGACGCCCCATTCTTTGTAAACGCAGCATAAATTAGTGTGCGTCTATGTCGTTTATCAATAGCGGCATCAGATGGCAACAGTTTAGCCAATTGGAATCCTAGCTGCTCATTGGACTCCATCGCTACGCGTTTAAGCTTGTTCTTAGCTTCAGCTAGGAAGCCTGTATTGTTTTCGGAGGAATCCTCCATTTGGTGGGTCAGCTCTGTAGCAATGGCAAAGTGCTCATCGTACCATTCTTTGAACGAAGGTTCCTGATCGATCAATGCGGCCAAATTTCGGTCCCGATCAAATTGCATGAGATAGTCGATAATCTCGCATTCCATGTGGATTTGGGGGAAAAAGCTGAAACTGTCGCATACCTCAGTGTTGTTCCGGGCATTTACAAATTCCTCGTATGCCAGATTATAGTGTACGCTGATGTGATCAATTAACTCAGAATAGCTGAATGCCATCCGCTTTGCTCTCTTATTTGCTATTTCTGACTTAATGTCATGTATAATCCACTGTCCATATATACAGCCAAGAGTTGTTCTATGGGTGGAAACCGGAATTTCAAATTCTTCCGCAACACGAATTGCCGTTTTTCCCCAGTTGACCGCTTCTTCATATTGAGGCAGAATTTTGTTCTTTTTGTCACCAAATGCCAACAGCCTTGCCAGATGATTACAATAATGAGGATTTTCTGGAAAACTTTCAATCAACAATTCAAACAGGGCCTTTTTGTCAGTCCAATAAGGGATAGCCTCGACCAGAGGCGAAAATTTCGTCTTTTGTACGTCAGTATCAATGTACGCACGGTCAATAAGCAGCTCTCTCAGATTTTTGTCGATGTGTTCGTTGTCTTTTTCGTAAATACTGCATAGAGTTTCAACATAATCCGCCGTGGCCTGATAGATTATGTATTTCAATTCGTTATGTGCTTTTTTCGGATCGTGGAGTAGTAGCAAGATCTTCTCAGAAATTATCCGGTGGCATAACCGGAATCCATCGGCACGTCTCACTATGAGTTTCGATATGGCGGAGGGGAGTTCCTCGAGTATGGCATGGATATTCATGCGACCATCATTATCCATACCCAAGACTGCGAGGCACTCGGCAAAAGTCACGCAAATATTTTGAGAAAAGGCCGTAACAAGGGCCAGATCGTTCAATAATGCCTTCTCCTGATCCTTGCACAGTGAGATCGTACGTTGTAAGGTGTCCATAAGATTATATTCTTCCTGAAATGCATAGAAACCATAGAAGAACGGGGAACGCTGTTCTTTCAAGCTTTCTCCAGTGATAGCTTTCAGAAACTTAATTCGTTCCTTGCTGTTCTCCTTCCGCACCGCAAAAGCGGAAAATGTCATCTCAAAGGGCACAGCTACCGGGACTTGCATGACATCTGTCAGCCGCACGAGCACATCGTTTTTGGATGTTTCTACACTTGTCTCGGAGAATGTGGCTTCACCGGAACGAATAATCAGCAACAGAAGTAGTTTACCGTTTTCGGAATTTATCTGCTGAATTAATGCATTCAATTCGTCATCCGTGATAATAGTAGAACCCTGTTCCACAGTCATTAAGATCTTTTTCCCGGTTCGTCTATAAATTTCCAACAACATATCTGCAGTCTTTGGAGAATATTTTTTCAACCGCGCACACGGGATAGTGTCTTTTAGATCCCAAAGAATACGCTTTGACAGCGTTGTACCGCCCGTACCTGCACCATGGACGATCCTCAGTCTTCGAACCCGAGGCGAATTTTCCTCTAAGTGTTTCAGAAGCCGTTCTCTGAGCTTTCTGTAGTTCTTTTCCTCCAAAAGCATCAAGTCGCGATGATTTGCGATGTCATTCCAAGAGACCTCGTTTCCTTTATAGAACGCCTCCCCTAAACTGTCGCCTTCGCCTGACATGTCAAATCCCATCGAGCTTTTTTCACCTCTGGCTGTATATTCACAACCAGAGTAGACCAACTCTAAAGACGAAGAAAAATTGAGCAGGTCTTTTTCGCTAAAAACACATATCCCATCTAGGGCGGGCAGATTTGCACTGTATACAGTCCGATAAGCTGTACTCAGATACATATCACAGCCTTGAGCGACATTCACCAAGGTTGCGTCGAAATGTTCAATGAAGTGCCAGCGATGTTCGCTCTCCAATTCTTTACGTTCTTGATGGAGTGCCTCAGAAAACCGGGCGCGGAGCGATACGAAACGGGTCGCGCTTGGGAGATGTAAATCGCAAAGATAATTAATCAATTGATCCCGGAAAATCAGTGACTCCTTGCTACAATCAAAAACCAGTACCAACGGGACCTGGGGATTTTCTGACAGCAGCCGCTCTAAATTTTTAAGTACTTGCTTTCCGTAATTTCGCCACAATTTGGAGTAGCTACTATCCTCTGAACTGCGCAAGGAGAGGACGCTGAGTGCGTAAGCGAAGGTATCTGCCATTTCGCTGGCGATTAAGTCGACCCGTTTGACTGATGCCGTTTTAAAATTTTCCAAAAAGTTCTTATACAGTATTGGCTCATTCTTCTCCTGACCAATATCCACTACCAAGGACCATTGGACATTGCAGAGGCCTTTAAGTTCTGCTATATCCTTTGACGTATACGCATCGTCTGTGACAAGAACAGAAACATAGTTAGTAAACTTTAAGAAATCATCCCAAAGATCTTCAGTATCAGTAAATGCTGCGGGAAGGTTTAGGCTGCTGATATCATTTTCATCATAAGGAAAATCAATTTTCTCCAGCAAAAGCTTAAAGCAATGAGAGATATAGAGCAGAACCTTCAACTGTTTGCCAATCTCTGAGCAGTTTTTTTTGCAAAAAAAGTTGATCCCCGCCGCAATTCTGGCCATTAAGAACTGGATCTCAATATCATCTTTTTCATTCTCTAAATTCGCACTTTCCACCCAATCTGAGATGCTTCCGCATACAGCATTTCGAACCATATACTCCAGGTAATACTCGTTTGCCGCAGCTGACTCAAACGGCGAAAGCGTGATAATCTGCTCCAGCATTCCGTTCCAACGATTTAGATCGTTGTCTTTAAAATTGTCATAAAAAGTGCTAAATTCAAAGTAGGCATGGTCAAACAGCAGATAAGAGTTAAACTCCGTGCTGTCAAAGTCGATAATTGAATAGGAATTGTCTGTAGCCAGCAGATTAAAACCATGCAAATCACCGTGCACCGCGCCTTTAAAGAGGTGGATGTCAGATAGGTGGCTGCTCCAACCGGCGATATGTCTCATAAAATAGAGCGGATTAGGATAGATGGTACCGTTAATGGCAATGCATTCTGCCCCAGAACGGTCCAGCAGTACCTCCATCCTAGGGGCAAACCGCCCATTCTCTCCGAGTTGCTTTTTTAACAGGCGGCTATAAAAATCTTCCGCAGTTCCATCAATCTGTACTGTTTCATTCAAAACGGCCAGCAGGTCACGCAACGCCCATCGGGCGTATTTTGCAATACGCACTCCATCCAAATTGGAAAAAGCGACGGAATGCATCTGGCTATTATTCGCTTGGCTATAGATGATAACATCCTTTCCACCAACTTGGCCCGTTGCTTCTACCTTAACTAAATGATTGGAGAATTGAGGCGCATAGTCGTAAAGCTGCCGGGCCTTGGCCGCCTCATTTTCATCTCGGTCCCCTGCAGTGGTGCAGATTTTAATGATGTGACGGCCATTTAAACGGTTCCTGCGGCTTTTTACCTTGATGCTATACACCTCTGCTCCAGATCGGCCATCAGTCAAAGGAACATCATTAATATCTTGATCGTTGACAACAGATAACTTTTCTTTGATATAATCTAATATTTCCTTTGATAGCATAAAATCTGTGCCTCCTTTTGAAATGTTACTACCATCTTAAATAAAGATAAAGTAATTTGTTATCTTCTTGCTCAAAATAGATACCAATGTTCCACCTTTTCAGCATCCGATTCGTTTTTAAGGAGTCAACTGTGTTTCGAGCAAAGCGATGAGCAGATTTCGTGAGAATCATGTCAACCTTACCGTGTTTGCAGGCCAATAGCAATGCCTTAAACCTGCCCCGCCCTTTTATCCGTGTTCCGCTACCTATATCGGAATATACACCAGCGAACTCTCGAATTGGATTTTGTTTGATATGGTCCTCATAATAGCGTTTCTGTGCCATTAAACTGGATCGCTGTTCAGCCGCTCGGATAGTGATCCGGCAATATGCTGCTATTCTTAGTTTTGCCGGAGCTTTATTATTGGTGGAATTATTCTTGTGGTCCTCATATGGCCCCTTTTATCTTTCGTGAGAGCGACATCTGCGCTTTTTTTCCATTTGGACAAGTTCAAACAATTCTTTCGTGATAATTGCTGGATGATGACTCATCATGACAGTTTTAGCATTCAAATCAATATTTTTGACTTGCGCTCCATTTATGAACTGAGTTTTTCCCAAAATAACGTCACCAAGATATTTCTCGTTATTGAGGATCTTTGAAATCGTTTCTTTGCTCCAAATCTCTTTGCCTGTGGGAGATGGCACATCCATCCGAGCCAACGAGGCAGAAATCTTTCCGAGACTGTCACCAGCGGCAAACCGCTCAAAAATGTGGAATACATAGATGGCTTCCGCAGGATAGACTATCAGGTCGCCTTCCGCTGTTGCTCTGTAGCCATAACACACTGTGGATGCTTTGGCAGATTTTCCACTACGGAAACTTTTTTGCAAGCCAGCTTTGATTTGGTCGCTTTTTGTCATGTCCATGTTATCATATTCCTCCAATAATTTCAAGCAGTATAAATGAAATATAAAAATGCACAACCTGAAAATTGTACATGGGTGTATGTGATTAAATTGTTTAATAAGGAAAGAGTGCGAGTTCACTACATCACGGTCTGTTTTTACAAAGGCAAAAATGCGCCATAAAAGCAACATTTTTATTTAATTTCCGCACTTTTTGACAAAGATTTCGTCAACTTAACATTCCTTCTGTAGATAAAAAAGATGCACCTGGGTAAGCGTTGCAGCGCAAGGGGTTCAGGTATATACAGCCCAGCCTGCGGCGAATTGTGGCTTTAACGGAAAAGAGTCCGGCAGGGCGGGAACAAATGCGTTCCTGCCCTGCCGGACTCTTTTCACAGCTTCAGTCGGATGATCTGCTCGTAGAGCATCACATATTTCTTTTCTATGACCATATCCTCGTGGTAGTGTCCGAAAAACCAGTATTTGAACCGGCACCGTTGGCGTACCTCATCAAAGAACTCTGTTAGGGCGTCCCTCTGATAAAGCCCGCCGCTGAATATGTCCTGCACACTGGTGGGACAGCAGTGGGTGAGGATGTAGTCCACCTCCCAGCCCGCTCTGTCCAGACTGGCTCTGGCGGTCTGGTACTCATCCTCGCTGGGCAACTCATTCTTCCACCAGGACAGGTGGTTCACCCGGTACATCGCGCCCCTGGCGTCCAACTCCCTGCATTTCTTCTTAAACAGAGGATTGTTCGGCTCCAGGATGCCGTCCTGAATGTCATGGCTGCTGGCTCCGCCCATGGTGAAGAATCGTTTTCCGCCCAGGTCAAATATTTGGCCCCGCTCCAGCAGGATCACCGAGGGGCGGATTCGCCGGACGTTTCCACCCCGCCACTCCTCCAGCGGATATTTCCGCAGGGCATCGTAGTTTTCGTGGTTCCCGGTCACAAAGGCCGTGGTGAAGGGCTGTCCCTCCAGCCAGTCCAGGCCCTCGTCATCCCGCTCATCGCCGTGCCACACACAGCCGAAGTCACCTGCCACCAGTACGAGGTCCTCTTTTGTAAGGCCCTCCTGCTCGTAGAAGATTTCCGGTTGGAAGCGCCGGAGATCTCCGTGGAGGTCTCCCGTGATGTAAATTTCCATGGTGTATTCTCCTGATTATGTCCTGACAGCCCTGTCGATCTCAACATCGGTATATCGGAACTTGATGCGGATGGTTTCGGCATCCACAACGGTGATCCTCTCCACATACCTGCGGGTGATAGAATCATCGTACTCGGCAAATTCGGACTTCTGCTTCTTCAGCCACTCCGCCAGCTCCCGCAGTCTGGCCTCCTGACCGGCCCGCTGTTCCTCGTCCTGCTGGAGTGCGCCAAGCCGCCCCAGGATTGCCTGTTTCTCCTCCATGGTCGCCTTGAGCTGGGCGTTCAGTTCCTCGTTCTCCATGTCCTCCAGGACCTTGTCCAGCAGCTCCGCCTGCTGGGCGGTCAGCGCATCCAGTCGGTTGCGCAGGGTCAGCGGGTCGATGCCGTCCGCACTGCCGCCCTGCTGGACGATACTGGCGAGGTCCAGCAGTTCGTCCCCAAGGCCCTGCCCCGCCTGAACAAATTCGTTGATGCCCTCCAGGATGGCCTGATGCAGCTTGTCCTCATCCATGCTGGGTGAGTCGTGGCAGTATTTCGTTCCGAACTCCAGCCGGGAGACACACCGCCAGACGATCCGCTTTTTGCCGTTTCTGGCCCAGGTACATCGCTTGTACGGTGTACCGCACTCTCCGCACACCAGCAGCTCGGACAGGGCGTATTTGGCGGAGTATTTGCCCTGCTCGGTCTTACCTGTTTTCTGCATCACCTTCCGCTTGCTGGCCCTGCGGGCCATCTCCTCCCGCACCTGATAAAACATTGCCTTGGAGACGATGGCGGGGTGGTTCCGTTCCACATATACCATGGGGCGGTCACCCTGGTTTTTCTTCACCGTCTTGCTGATGCAGTCGGTGGTGTAGGTCTTTTGCAGCAGGGCGTCGCCAATGTAACGCTCGTTGGTCAGGATATTGCGTATCACCTGATACGTCCAGCCCTGGATGCCGCTGGAAGTGGGTACACCATCCGCCTCCAGCTCCCTCTTGATCTGTGCCAAGCTGCACCCATCCAGATATCGGCGGTAGATGCGTTTCACCACCTCCGCTTCCTCTGGCACGATCTCCGGCTGACCGTCCACTCTCCTGGCTTTCTCCTCTCGAGTTCCTTGTCCAATTTGTTTGACAAACTTACACGAAGCGGTACTTCAATTCTCTCGGTTTGAAAAAGCTGCCGTCTATGC
>OFFK01002179.1_pt1 | contig 12380 bp, 9 predicted proteins | sample 1521361 | NCBI WGS metagenome assembly OFFK01 (sample SAMEA3504096, study PRJEB24116) | mouse gut metagenome | biome: mouse gut; feature: mouse-associated habitat; material: faeces | place: Denmark | collected 2011
ATGAACCAACAGCGGCATTAGACCCTCTTTCGGAGTCTCAATTATATGAAAAGGTGAATACTATGATGAAAAATAAGACAATTCTCTATATTTCTCATAGGCTGTCGAGCTGCTGCTTCTGTGACAAAATTATTGTTTGGAAGGATGGCAGAATAGTAGAAATGGGTACGCATTCAGAATTACTGGAAGAAAATGGGGAATATAGAAGATTGTGGGATGCACAGTCAGAATATTATCGTGGGGAAGAATTGTTAATTTGAGTTACTCAAAGTGATGATTTCGGAAGCAGATATCTATACAATCAAAAGGGGCCAGACAGCCCCTTTTTTCGTGTACTCACTGCAGAACCGATAAAATAAGTATTTCCACACTCATCATATCATTCAAACGTCCGCTCTTGACGGCTTCTTCCGCTTCCACGCACTTTTCTACGGCACTGCGCAGCACGGATGTTTTGAATTTGGCCGCCTGGCTGAGATATTTTCCGGCGATAAAAGGGGCGACGCCGATTTTGGAAGCGACGGTACGGTTGTCAAAGCCCTTGCTTTTCAGTTCCTTTGCCTGCAGAAGCATATTGCACTGTCTTGCAATCAGGAACAGGATGCGCATGGGAGGTTCCTTCAGGGCCAGCAGGTCGTAATACAGCTCCAGCGCCTGCCTGGGCTGCCTGAGGGCAATGGCGTTGATCATGTCGAAAATATGGTTGGTGACGCGGGTGGCACAGATGGCTTCCACATCCTCCGCTGTGACCACATCCCGCTCCAGGCAGTAGCAGATCAGCTTTTCCAGTTCCATCTGGATATTTTCCATATCGGTGCCTGTTTTGGACAGAAACAGCTGTACGGTGCTTTCCGCGATTTTCTTGCCTTCTCTGGTCAGGATTCCGGCCACCCAGCGTTTCAGGGTATTTTCATCCTGCACGGTGAATTCGGCGGCATATCCCTTTGCCTGTACGGCCTTGTACAGCTTGCTGCGCTTGTCCACCTCATTTTCCGTGAAGACGAAGTAAGCGGTTTCGCCGGGATTGGCCAGATATTCCGCCAGTTTCTCGCCGCCGGATTTAAACAGCCCGCTGTCCGAAATGAAAATAACGCGGCGCTGCGCGAAAAAGGGTACTGTCTCGGCCAGATCGATTATCTGTCCAACATCTATATTGCGCCCCTGATAGAAATGGGTATTCATGGTATCGCCTTCATCGCAGAGCGCCCTTTGAAGCTTTTCCCTGTACTGCCTGCGCAGATAGCGTTCTTCTCCATATAATAGATAAAACTGTTGTAATTTTCCCTGTTTTATGTCATCATTGATTTGTCGCATTTTATCCGCTCCATTTTGTAACGAATACTTTCTTACGCCGGGAGACCGGGCTGTTATCTATTTTGCTCTTTGCAGGTGGTAATTGTCAAGTGTTCTGAGGCTTTTTTTAAAATGGGAGCGGATGGAAACAAATGTTTGTGTTTTTTATACCGTCTGTTCATAAGCGTAATTTGGAAATAATTGTAGAAAATTAGTAATTTTATCAAAAATATTGCCAAAATACGGCGAATTACACAAATACGGGTACTTTTTTGACAATTTGCAGTGGATATCGCGATGAGTTGGAGTTGCTGTATCAGATAAATCTCTTTTATAATAGAAAAGGACGAATTTAGACAATTTATACTCATGGCTGAAAACATTTGCCAAACGAAAGGTATAACCAAAGAGCGCTTTTGCGGTAGAAGGCAAAAGCGATAAGGGCCTGCGCCCATGGGTATACCCGCAGGCAGAATTTGGGAGGCCTGACAAAAAGTAACGGATGGAGGTAATTTGATGGAACAGCTGAATATTACAGCTACGAAGGATAATGAGAAAATTTACAAAATTCTGGGTGATTTGATGAATGCGGATAAGGAATTTCAGATTATGATTACAGTACCTTCGGGAAATGCAGAAAAGAAACAGAAGCCCTCACAGGAATCGCCGAAGCCGGCGACGGATCGGGACCTGGAGAAGGATGTAACGGACATGATACATGAGATTGGTGTTCCGGCACATATCAAAGGGTATCAGTACTTAAGGGAAGCCATCATGATGGCTGTGGATGATCCTGGAATGATCAGCTCCATTACCAAGATCCTTTATCCGACCATAGCGAAGCGTTTTCAGACAACATCCAGTCGTGTGGAACGGGCAATCCGTCATGCGATTGAGGTGGCCTGGAGCAGAGGGAGAATGGAAACGCTGGATGCAATGTTCGGTTATACCATTGATACGGGTAAGGGGAAGCCGACCAACTCCGAATTCATTGCGCTGATTGCCGACAGGATACGTCTTTCCTACCGCGCGCAGTGAGTTACGGCGTCGGGTACTTTTAGCCTCATATCAGACAGCGGCTTCGGGCAGGGGGCATGGGTGGGCGCCTGCCTGGAGCGTTCCGCCGCGGCTGCCGCATAAAAACCGGTAAAAGTTTTATTTTCCGGTAAAAGAAGTACTTTCCACTGAACCATAAATGTTGTATAATAGAAGAGATAACAAATTGATCCAGTACACCGGTACAGGGATTCATGCAATGGTGTACAAGTGGCCAGTGGAGGGTTACAATGAAAAATATTCTTTTTGCGGCATCAGAGGGAGTTCCGTTTATCAAGACAGGCGGTTTGGCCGACGTAGTGGGTTCCCTGCCGAAATGCGTAGACAAGCAGTACTTTGACGTGAGGGTCATTATTCCCAAGTATGCCTGCATGAAGCAGGAAATGAAGGATAAAATGAAATATGTGACTCACTTTTACCTGGATTTTAACTGGACAAGTGCTTATGTGGGCATCCTGGAGGCAGAGGAAGAGGGCGTACATTATTACTTTATTGACAATGAGCATTATTTCAGCGGCAATAAGGTTTACAGCGACGACCAGAGATGGGAGATTGAGCGGTATGCGTTTTTCTCCAAGGCAGTGCTTTCCGTGCTGCCGGTTATCGGCTTCCGGCCGGATGTCATTCACTGCCATGACTGGCAGACAGGGCTGATTCCCGTTTATATGAAGGAACGATTCAGGGACGGGGATTTCTACCGCGGGATGAAGTCGGTCATCACGATCCATAATCTGAAGTTCCAGGGGAAATGGGATACCAAGACGGTAAGGAGTATTACGGGATTGTCCGAGTACTTTTTTACGCCCGATAAACTGGAGGCTTACAAGGATGCGAATCTGCTCAAGGGAGGTATCGTATATGCGGATGCGGTGACTACGGTCAGCGATACCTATGCGGAGGAGATCAAGACGCCGTTTTACGGGGAAGGCCTGGACGGGCTGCTTCGTGCCAGAAGCGGGGATTTGAGAGGCATTGTAAACGGCATTGACTATGATGACTTCAATCCCACAACGGACAGGCAGATTGTGAATCCTTACGATGCAGCCAATTTCCGCAAGGAGAAGGTGAAGAATAAGCATGCCCTTCAGCAGGAGCTGGGGCTTAAGGTGGATGACAGGAAGATGATGATCGGCGTGGTATCCAGGCTGACGGACCAGAAAGGCCTGGACCTGATTGCCTATGTGATGGATGAGCTGTGCAGGGACGATATCCAGCTGGTGGTTCTGGGAACCGGCGAGGAGCGTTATGAGAACATGTTCCGCCATTTTGCATGGAAGTACAATGAGAAAGTGTCTGCCAACATTTTTTATTCCGACGCATTGTCCCATAAGATCTATGCGTCCTGTGATGCCTTCCTGATGCCCTCTCTGTTTGAACCCTGCGGCCTGAGCCAGCTGATGGCGCTACGCTACGGGACCATTCCTATTGTGAGGGAGACGGGAGGACTGAAGGATACGGTGCGGCCTTACAATGAATACGAGAGCAGCGGAACCGGTTTCAGCTTTACCAATTACAATGCCCATGAGATGCTGAATGCAGTCCGTTATGCGGAGCAGATTTATTATGATAAGAGACGTGAGTGGAATAAGATGGTGGACAGGGCCATGGCGGCGGATTTCTCATGGCATGTGTCCGCGGCAAAATATCAGGAAATGTACGACTGGCTGATAGGATGAAACCATGGCGGATAACGGTAGCAGAAAAAACAGCTTTATAGTGCAGGCTGGGATCCTGGCGGCAGCCGGAATTATCAGCAGATTAATAGGCCTCCTCTACAGGGGGCCTCTGCATGGTGTCATTGGGGACCTGGGGCTGGGTTATTACCAGTCTGCCCATAATTACTATACGATTATTTTGCTGATTTCTTCATACAGTATCCCTTCCGCCATTTCCAAGGTGATTGCCCAGAAGCTGGCGCTGCGGGAATACCGGAATGCCCACAGGATATTCAAATGTGCCCTGGGGTATGTCCTTGCAGTGGGAGGCGCTGCCAGTCTGATTCTGTTTTTCGGGGCAGGGATGCTCAACAGGGCGGAAGTCCTGTCAGTGGAGGCGGCATCCGTGCTGAGGGCTTTTGCACCGACTATTTTTGCCTACGGAATCCTTGGCGTGCTGCGGGGGTATTTTCAGGCTCACGGCAGCATGGTCCAGACTTCCGTATCTCAGATTCTGGAACAGATTGTCAATGCGGTGGTCAGTGTGGGGGCGGCTTGCCTGCTGATTGAGCTTTCCCTGGGGACCATGGAGATTCCGGCGGACGAGGCCGGACAGGTTACCCGGGCAGCCAGGGGCGCGGTTGGCAGCGCAATGGGAGCAGGGGCTGGCGTGTTGGCGGCGCTGCTCTTTATGGCGGCTGTCTATATGCTGAACCGTGAAATGATAGGCAGGAGAATCCGGAGCGACAGGCATGTGGGCACGGATTCCTATAAATCCATCATGCGCATGATTGTAATGGTGGTGACGCCCTTCATCCTAAGCACCGCCGTCTACAATCTCAGCGGGACAATTAATAACACGGTGTACACGCAGTGGCTGCCGGCGCTGAAGGAACTGGACGAGGTGGCGATCTATTCCAGGTGGGGGGCGTTTTCGGGCCAGGCGCTGACGCTTTCCAATATTCCCATCGCCTTTGCTACAGCCATGGCTTCGGCCATGCTGCCTTCTATTGCCAAGCTGACAGCGTCCAATGACAGGGAAGGCGCCAGGGAGAAGATTGGGCTGGCAGTGAAGACGATTATGTTGATTTCCATCCCCTGTGCCGTGGGGCTGTTTGCCCTGGCGCGGCCGCTGATAGGGCTGCTGTTTCACAATACGCAGGAGACGGAGGATCTGGTGACGAAGCTTCTGATGGCACTGGCGCTGTCAGTGGTATTTTATGCCCTGTCAACGCTGAACAGTTCCATCCTCCAGGGCATGGGAAAGGTGAATGCGCCAATCATCAATGCGGGGATTGCGCTGGTGATACAGACGGTTACGGCTGTGGTACTGCTGTTGTTTACGAATCTGGACCTGTACAGCATTGCCATTGCAAATACACTGTACGCCGCGATTATGTGCGGGCTGAACCAATGGGCCGTGAGGAAGGCTGTGGAATACAGGCAGGAAGTCATGACCACATTTCTGGTTCCTGCCCTGGCATCGCTGTGTATGGGAGGAGCGGCCTGGGCGGTGTATGAAAGCCTGCTGATGCTGACTTCTTCTCCGAAGGTATCAGTAGTCATCGCTATCCTGGTAGCGGCGGCGGTTTACTTTGCAATGCTCCTGCTGCTGCGGGGGATTTCCGAGGAAGAATTGCGGGGCTTTCCCAAGGGATATCTGCTGGTGCGGATAGCGAAAAGGTGCAGGCTGATGAAGTGAGGGGCAGAAGAGGTACAGAAAAAAGATACAGGCAAAAAGATAGGAAAAAGGTACAGGCAAAAAGACGCAGAAAAAAGAGAGGCTGTCAGGAAACGATTGTATTTCGCAGGGAATATTTATGCGGATACAGTTTCAGGACAGCCTTTTTTCATAATGTTACGGCCGGCGAATTGGGTATGCCGGGGCACGGACAGCCGCAGTTTACCCGCTCACAAGCTGAATGCCGGAAATATCGCTGTCAATGGCCATGGAATAATTGGTATAGTAAACCACAAATCCGGGCTTGGCGCCGCCGGGTTTCTTTACATGCTTTTTCTGGATGTAGTCAATCTCTACTTTGTCGTGGCCCCGCCCCCTGGAATAGTATGCGGCAAGACGGGCGGCCTCCTCAAAGGTCCTGTCGGGCAGTTCTTCCGCATTTTCCAGCTTGACGATGACATGGGAGCCGGGCATCTGCTTGGCGTGGAACCACCAGTCGTTTCCGGTAGCGAACTTAAAGGTCAGTTCGTCGTTCTGATAGTTATTTTTCCCTACATACATGTGGAAGCCGTCGCTGCTGATATAGTGGTAGGGCCTGCTGGTGATTTTCTGCTTTTTGGCATTGCCCTTCCTGCGGATATAGCCGCTTTCCGTCAGTTCTTCCTTAATCTGTGCCAAATCCTCCTCGTGAAGCGCGATGTCCAGTGCCGCAGAGATGGATTCCAGATGGTCGATTTCGGATTTTACCTCCTGGGTTAAGGAGGAGAGTGCCTCGCAGGTACGTTTTAGCTTGCCGTATTTATCGAAATATTTTTTTGCATTCTCCGTGGTACTCAGTGTCGTATCAAGCGGAATGATCACCGTTTCATTGGTATAGTAATTCAGGGCTTCCAGGGACTTTGCGCCCGGTTCCGCACTGTAGCCGTAGGTATTCAGCAGCTCCCCGTAGATGCGGTAGGTCTCCCGCTTCTCCGTATCTTTCATTTGACGCAGCTGCAGGTCATATTTTTTGACATTCCGCTCCAGGGCTGTCTGCACCACGCGGCGCAGGTCGGCCGATTTCTGACGAATGCGGGTCAGTGTATTTTTCTCCGCGTAGTAATGCGCCAGCAGGTCGGACATGGAGGCGTAAGACACCGTGTAGTCCTTTTTGGGGGAGGTTTCGGCGGGAAGAGCTGTGCCCCGGGAATCTGCGGTATCATTCGCAAGAGCCGTATCCTGGGAGTCTGCGGTATCATCGGGAAAGCCGTCTGCAGTATCATTCGCAAGAGCCGTATCCTGGCGATCTATGGTTTTACAGGGAGGCGTCAGCGCTTGTTGATCTTCCTTGTAACCGTACATGGTCAGCGGCAGGGCGCAGAATTCCACGGGACTGCCGTTCGTGTATGCAATATTGGGCGTAAAATTCTCTTCCCGAATGGCGGTTACCATGTCGGAAAAGCAGGTATACAACCGGATGTAATCGGCTTCTGCCAACGCGGCGGCGGGCTGTTCCCCGTCTATCCCCGCCTCAAAGCAGAGTTCCTGTGCCAGGATGGGGGAAATTCCGGTGAAACTGCCGTAAATGGCCTTAAAGGCAGGCTGGGGTTTTGCGGCCACTGCGTTTTTGAAAGCTTCGTAATCGGCGTCCAGCGCGTCCAGCTTATCCTGTGTCCGGGCTACGAAATAATTTCGCCCGGGAAGCACCTCGCGAAGGGAGCTGACCGCAGCGGTAACATGCTTGATGCTGTCCAGAATCACTCCGTTTTCATCGCAGAAAATAATATTGCTGTGTTTTCCCATGATTTCAACTACCAGGGTCTTCTGACGCAAATCACCCATTTCGTCCAGATGTTCTATGTCGATTCGGACAATGCGTTCCAGGCCCGGTTGGGAAATGCCCGTAATTCGCCCGTTCTGCAGATGCTTGCGCAGGAGCATACAGAAATTGGGCGCCGTTATGGGGCTGGGCTTATTTGATTGGGTGAGATAGAGCAGCGGCAGGGAGGCTTCCGCGGAAATCAGCAGGCGTCCCTGCCCTCCCGGCTGCCGGACGGTCAGCAGCAGCTCGTCCGCTTCCGGCTGGGCAATCTTATAAAGGCGCCCCCCAATTAATTCTTTTTTCAGTTCCGATACAACATTTGCTATGGTTACGCCGTCAAAGGCCATGGGTAGTTCCTCCGTTTCTTTTTCTGGATTGATATACCTTCGTCCGCAGGCATTTTACAGCCTGCCTGCTGTCATACGGCGATGCCTCCGCCCGCACCGGGGGGACGATGGAAGTGTTCCTGAAAAATTCCTGTTTATGCCCGCAGAGAAAGCCGTTTTTTTGTTCGGATGCCCGGGTCCGTACGCGGCATCTGTCATATTGGGGTCTATAGGAACAGTCAGATTTCTGCTTTGATGCCCTTGGATTTCAGGAAAGCAACGATTTCGCTGGCATTGTCCGTGCGGAAATCGTCAAATGTCACCAGCTTCTTCCCGTCAAGGGTATATAGGATGTAAGAACGCCCGCCCATGGAAAGCTTCTGCAGGTCGCTGTAGGCAAGGTTTTTCACATCACCGAAGGGAGGCGTGTAGACGATGCCGTTCTCGCTGAAAATCAGATGGCTGCGCCGTATCCTCAGCAGGAGGATGAGAAAAACAACTGCCGCGATACCGTAGACCACCAACAGGATAACGGTCATGCCGACGGGGATTTCCCGGGAGGATATCGTCAGGACAACAAAAAGGAATCTGATGACGGCAAGCGCCAGAAGGGCTGCCAGAATGCCGGTGAGAGGGCTGCTCTTTTTCAGTTTGTACTGGTTCATGGTCAATATGCTCCTTTGTGGAATATTTAACTGACATTGTACCATAATTCGTTCGCGAAATCGCACATGGAATCAGAAGTTGACACAATGTCCTTCCGTGTCAACATTATATCATAATTAAGATACAAAGTCTATTTGTGTGGAGGGAATTTGATGGGAAATCAGGAACCAGTACACCGTTTTCCTGTATTTGTTACGCCCGCGGCAGCACAAATCGCAAAAACATGCGGTTTGGTGGATTTTTCCCTGTCTCAGTCACCGAATTTTACCACAGAATCCGCAATATCTAAAACACAGCGGTCATGGGAAGAGATGATAACTGTTTTGCCGAGCTTCTCTTTCTGCATCTGAAGCATACGCACAATTGCCTGTGTATTCTCTTCGTCCAGAGAAGCGGTGGGTTCGTCCAACAGCATAACGTCAAAATCCGCACAGCAAAATACCGCCAGACAGAGCCGCCGGTACTCGCCAAGGGAAAATGCTCCCTCGGAATAGCTCATCTTGCAAAGCAGGCCCTCCCCCTTCTGTCTTACGGTTTCCTCTACGGAAAGGCCTGCGAGCAAAGACCACACTTCTTTTTCCGTAATATCCTTTCTGATCAGACGGAAGTGTTCTAACAGGGTCAGAGAAAACATGTGGGGATCCTGTGGGAAATATCCCCATCTGAGATTTGTGTTCCGTATTAAGCAGCCCTGTTTTTCCGGAAGGAGCAATTCATACAAAAGTTTTAGCAATGTACTTTTACCGGAACCGCTGGGGCCCCACAGAACAGATAATTTGTTACGCTCGAACCGGCAGTTTACTCCTTTCAGGCACGGGGATTCCTGGTTGGGATATGTGTACTCCAGATTCACTGCTTCTGCTGCCGCATTCGTCATTTCTACACAGCGCGCCGTCAGCTTTTCCGGAAGACGTTCTTCGAACCGGTCCAGCATTCCAAAGATAGATTTTGCTGTGCCGATTTCGGCATTTATATTTGTGAGACTCATAACCGGCTGAATCAGATGGTTGGTAAAATTGGCAAAAATCAACATGGTTCCAATGGTGGGCATGCCGTTCCTGATAAGCCATGTACCGCCTATACCATATAGAATGGCCTGATATGGCACGATAATAAGTGCCCAGCTCATTCTGTTCATAATTTCATACAGGACATTCATGCGGACAGACTTCTGGCACAAATTATTTGTATTCCGGCTAAAACGTTCTGACAGATAACCAAACAGTCCATAATTGTAAATATTCATTTCGCAGTTGAAAGCATCCGAAATATCAGTCAGCATATTTTTTCGTGTAACCTGATAATCATTTTGCGCTTTGCCGACTTTCCTGCCCACTGCCCTGCTTAAAAGAAACAGAACAGGAAATACCGGGATAGACAGCAGGGTAAGCTTCCAGTCAAGATATATCATCACGGCGAAAGTAATGCCTACATCGATCATATTGGACAGCATGACGGGTATGCCGTTTTCCAGGATGCCGGATAAGGCGTCCACCTGATAGTTGATGGCGGCGCTCAGTTCCGCTTCCGCAACCTTGTTCTTCTTCAGATAATCGGCGTTTAGGTATTTTTCAAACATTTTACCGCGCAAATCGGCCTGACTTTTCTGGCTGGCACTGGAGAAAAGCCTTTTTCTCAAAATGCTCAGCAGATTTTCAATCAATACGGCTCCTATAAATACGAATTGAATCGGCCACAGAAACTCCATTTTTCTGTTTGGCAGAATATCGTCTACAAGAACACGAAGCGTGTAACTGGAAACTGTGGACAGCAGTATGATGATGAAGGACAGCAGTATTCCCAAACAGATAAATAAGCGGTAGGGAGATACCATTTTCCAGCTTCTGCCCAATATGCTGATTGAACAGTATTTTTTCATAATAATCTCCATTCCGGAGCGTTTACGCGATGGGGCGACACAAATTTTAAATTTGCGTCTGCCATCAAACAAATTTGTGACGCTCCGGCACAAATTTGCGTGTGAAAAATCAGCACATCGGTGTGATTTTTCACACTATTCCTTCTCTTTTTATGTTTTTAGTGCCCTCGCCGTAATAAGACAGGTTGCGGCATGGGTATGACTGTTACAACGAGGGCAGCATTAATGTTATTTAAAGTTAGGTCAGATGATCTACCACAATTTTAAAGCAGCAATTGCCGCTCTGGCAACAATTACCTCCATGCTGTTCGCACTCAAAATTTACTTCCATTTCTGTATTGCATCCGGCGCGCAGTACTTCGATGTTGGAAATGTGATTATTATCTTTCATTAAAAACCTCCTTGTTAATCTCTATATTTATGCCGCCCTATCTTATCATTTGTTTATAGAATATCCGATTATCCATACTGCTTCATTAATGCATTCTGGATTCCGTCGGCCGTCCAATAGCATTGCGCCGCGCATTCAAGACGGTTTCTGAGACATCCGCCCATACAAATTGGCAGCAGCTTACAATGCATGCATTTTTCGGTTCGCGCATCATTGAATATGTTGTATCTGAAATTTTTGCTATCGTTTATAACGATTTTTCCGTCTTTCAATGAACCGATTGCGTGGTCATGGCCGGTTAGTGTGTCACAAATGTAGATAGAACCATCCGAGCCAATTATAATGTGATTCTCTATTTCGGCATTGCACCAACATGGAGTTGGCTGCGGAAGCGGGTCAACCATCCTGCGTTTAATGCTGTCAGTGCGCAGTGAATCAATCTTTTCAGCAAAACGGTTTTGATACAAGAGTCCTTCTTCAAGGGATAAAATATCGTCTGCCATTTTTGAAATATCGTTATCTTTTGTCTCATATTCATAAACAGGACGACAGTAGAGCTTAAACCTCTTGTCTGCTCCAAATTGCTGCATGAAAATGTCAATATAATCGTCTACAGCCTTAATCGTCCGGCGCGTAAAATTGCAGCGAATGTCCATCTGAAATTCAAAGGTGCTGTCCAGGGAATGGATCTCCGTAAGGTTTTTCATAATGACGTCATATGTACCTTCTCCGGATTTAAGAGGTCTTCCCTGATTATGAGCGTCCCGTGTGCCGTCAACTGTCACTTGAAAATTTTTAATGCCTGCTATAAGGAGTTTCCTTAAAATTTCCTTGTTAAGAAGATAACCATTTGTAGTAATAGAGCTTCCTATTTTTATGTTTCGCTGGTTAGCGAATTCCGATAGTTTTGTCATAAATTCATGAATTTGTTTGTGGCATAATGTGGGTTCTCCGCCAAACCAATTCAGCATAATGTAGGATATATTTGTTTTCTCATTAACATAGTTATCTACATATGACAGTACATCATTATATAATTGCGCGTTCATTGTCCGGGGCGCTTTTTCCCAAAGGAAGCAGTAGGGGCATGCAAAATTGCATGCTTCCGTCGGCAGCATTGTCAGATATAATGTGTTTGAAGCATGAACTCTTTTCTCATATTTCTTTTTGATATCAGTAAATTCTTCGTCAAAAGAATTTACCCACATTTTGTTGTTAATCAGGTCTGCCATGTCCTCATTGCAAAGTGATTTTTCATCATTGGTGGTCAATGCCTGCCAGGTGTTCAGATGGTGGATGGCGACAATTGTACCAGAATGAGTATTGTAGACGACACCATATCCTTTCTTCTTAAATAGGTCCAAAATAAAAATTATAAAAACTTGCTTCCATATACAATCTCTCCTGCTTTACTTTTGTAGAATTGTATTCTTTGCATCATACTGCACACTGAATACAAAGTTTGTGAAGCGCTTCCTGTTACATGGTAAATCAGGTATTCAAAAAATACAATATGTCGTATTGGTTTCATTTTTTTCAACCAATACGACATATTGTATTTTGCAGGAGTTCGGTATAACTTGAGAGTTGAAAGTTTTTAATAAAAAGAATAACCCTTTCACATGGATTTGT
>OFFK01002180.1_pt1 | contig 12379 bp, 8 predicted proteins | sample 1521361 | NCBI WGS metagenome assembly OFFK01 (sample SAMEA3504096, study PRJEB24116) | mouse gut metagenome | biome: mouse gut; feature: mouse-associated habitat; material: faeces | place: Denmark | collected 2011
CGCTCAGGCTCATAAAAACAGGAGAAAGCAGCCTGAAACCGATAAAATATCCCAGCAAAAGGCCTATGGGAAGTGCCGCACACCCAATGAGCAGTATCTGTACATAGGTCAGTCTCTTCATCTGCCGGTGCGTTGTGCCGATTACCTGTAATAGCCCGAATGTGCGCATATCCTGTGCCAGAGAAATAGAGAAAATATTATAAATCAGCAAAAACGCAGCAAAGAAAACTACCAAAACAACACAAAGAATCATTAGAACATTGGCTGGTTGGAAAAACTCGCCGAAATCGGCGGCAGCATACGCATAGTTGATTTGTGAGTCCCCGTCCACGCCCGGAAGTTCCCACTCGCTGAGACGTTCCGTCACCGCTTCAAGCCGTCTGTCAATTCCGAAACTGCTGTGAAATCTGATCATCACCTGGGCGGCAATGTGAAGCTCCTGAACGCTGTCTTCATCGTACAGCGTGACTGCCGGAAGCGGACTATCCGCGTCACAGTGGTAAAAACCGGATACAGTATAGGTTTTTTCCTTTGTTTCGCCATTTGGGCAGATATATGTGAGCAGAACGCAATCTCCCACAGAGATAGCAGGAAATGCTCCCTCATACAGCATGATTTCATCCTGAGACTGCGGGAATTGCCCCTCTGTGGGTGTCATGAACAAGTGCGAAAGGCTTTTCTCACTGTCTGTAAAAACAATATCCATTCCCTGATGCTCACTGCCCGTATACACTGGCTCTGTGGAAACCGCGCTCTTCACCCCCAGGAGAAACGCTTCCGAAACCACGGGCGCGTTTTGGATTTCACGGCGCAGCGTCTCTCCGGAGATTGAATAACCTGTGTCTGAAACAGACGCGTGAAAGTCAGATCCGGTCGCCAACATCCTGGAAAGCTGCGTGGAATCCAAAATGCAGTAGGAAATGCTGATCACAGTCATATACAGGATTGAAGTGAGCACCGCAGCCACTGCGATAAATATCGTGCGAAGCCGGTGAGATTGTATCTGTAAGCGCGCAAGTCTGAAAATCATAGTCTGCCCTCCATGCTGTCGGATACGATGCGGCCATCCTCAATACGGATTCTCCGGGAAGTCATTTGGGCCAGCTCCTCATTGTGGGTAATCATGATGATCGTTTGAGAAAACGCGCGGTTCAGCTTCTCCAAAAGGAGCATGACTTCTAAACTCGTCTTGCTGTCAAGATTCCCGGTTGGTTCGTCCGCAAGAACGATATGGGGCTTTGTGGCCAGCGCCCGCGCGATAGCGACACGCTGCTGCTGACCGCCGGAGAGCTGCCAGGGCATGGAATACCGCTTTTCGTAAATGCCCAGAGTCGAAAGAAGATGCTCTATTTCCCCGCGGTCGGCTTTCAGCTTGTCAAGTCCCAAAGGCAGCGTGATATTTTCCCAGATGTTCAGCCCGGGAATCAGGTTATAGCTCTGAAACACAAATCCGATATACCGCCGCCGAAAAACCGTCAGCGGGTCGGGGGCAAGGGAATAGAGGTCGGTGCCGTTGATTGTCACGCTTCCTCTGGTGGGTCGGTCGATGCCGCCCAGGAGATGCAGCAACGTACTCTTGCCGCTGCCGCTGGAACCAATCACGGAGACAAATGCGCCGCGTTCAACGGACAGAGTTACCCTGTCCAGTGCGCACAGCGCATTTTCTCCATTTCCGTACACTTTTGTCAGTTGATTCGCTTGTATGAGCATGCTTTGTACTCCTTCTGTCTGTTTTGAGACTGGTTTTTTATGCCTGCTATACTTGTGGGCACGTTAATTCTTGACAATAGAAGCACCGCATCTATTGTATGCCGTTTTATTGTTCTGCATCGCCGCGGCGCTCACTCGTTATACATTAAATATGGCAAATAGGGTTGAACGTGAGTGCATTATAGGAAGCAAATGCAGCTTCCTATAATTGAACGCGGCGCAGAGGGCGCGCCTTAATCGGAAGCAGAAGAGATTGCTTCCGATAAATCATATTATAGCAAACGAATCTTTCTGAGCCGTAACGAAATCTTTCAGTTTTGAAATGTTTGCAGAAAAATGCTGAATCTGCATCCTCTGTCCTCGCGGTTCTGGCAGAGTACCCGTCCTCCCTGCGCCTGGACGATCATGCGGCAGAGTGTGAGACCGATTCCAACGCCGGAGGCATTCCGATTTGCCTTTCCACGGTAAAAGCGTTTCCAGATTTCCGAAAGTTCTTCCTCCGGGATGCCGGGGCCTTCGTCAAGAATATCCAGCCGGACATATGTCTCATACCGATGCGCCGCGACTGTGATTTTCGAGTTTTCCGGCCCGTATTTCACGCCGTTATCGAGAATTGTCCCCACCGCCTCGGCAGTCCAGCGCAAGTCAAATAACGCAGTCAGCCCCTGGGGGATGTCCACGGAAAACACAATGCTTTTCTTCTCCGCTGCGGGTACAACGGCTGACAGCGCCTGTGCCGTTAACGTCTCTACCGATTCCATGACTGGATGCACATTCTCCTCAATCAACCCTCCCTCACACCGGGAGAGCTTCACCAATGCGTTGAGAAGAAATTGCAGTTTCCCCGTCTGTTTGCCGATAGCCTCAGCTTCCGCAGAGGGCGGCAGCATTTCGGCATACATGGCAGCAGCAGTCAACGGTGTCTTACATTGGTGTGCGATATCTGAGACCAGTGCGGCAAGGTTGCGATAGCTCTCTGTGATGCGTCTGTCCCGGGTTTCCTCCTCGCTCCGCTTCAGTCTGAGCTGCCGGACAATGGGGGCGATTTCGCTCTCATCGACCGCAGAATGATCTCTGCCCTCAAGCGCCCTCTGCACATCGTTCAGCAGTCTCCGTCTCCGCATTTTCTCATACTGCACAAAGCATACGGCGAGAATGCCTGTAAACGCCGCATAACAGACAGTCGTCCAAATGCTGCCTACATAAAGACAATTCACAAAGCAGAATGCCGTTGTCAGAAAGAGCCAAATCACAGCAAAAACGAAAGTCATTCCCTGTCACCTACCCACATATATCCGAGTCCGTAGATTGTACTTACGCTTTTCTCGCCCAACCGCCCGCGCAGACGGCTGACTGCAACGGACAACGCGTTTTCGTTCAGTTCCTCGCCGCCCTCCCACAGGGCGTCTGTCAGTGCCGCGCGAGAGAGCACTTTGCCCGAGTTTTTCACAAGTACCGCCAGCAGCTTGCATTCCGTGGAGCCGAGATACACCCTCGTGCCGTCTACAGAGAAATCCAGCGACGCGAAATCGAACCGATACCGTCGGTCAACATACAGATTGCTCCGCTTTTCCGCGCGTTCCAGCAAAGCGGCGATACGTTCTCTGAGTACCATCAGAGAAAAGGGCTTTTTCACGTAATCGCAGGCTCCGGCGCGAAACGCTGCCACCTCGTCAATCTCTGAATCACGCACGGTAAGAAAGATTACGGGTATCGGTATTCTTTTCATGAGTTCCCGACAAAAATCGATACCGTTCCCGTCCGGCAGGTTGCAGTCCAGCAGCAGCAGATCATACCTTTCCGCATCCAGGCGCTGCCTGGCAGACATGAGATTTCCCACACCGACCGTATCCAGCGCATCCGAAGAAAGAGACCGGCACAAACCTGTGCGGATAGCATCGTCGTCCTCGATTATCAGCATTCTCTTCATAAACAGTTTCTCCTTGTTCCGTAACAGCTTTTTGCTTTGCGTCTATTTCGGATTTACCCCATTTGTGGCTTGCCTGTTTCAGCGCCAAGCGCCAGATAGTCCATATGGCACCTCCGATACAACCATATTATATTTCGCTTTCCTGAAACATACAAGGCCGTGAAGGTGAACATTTTCTGAAATGTATGTGCATATCGAGAAAAACGCCAGGGATGTTCCGGAGAAAACCTCGTAAACTTTCTGCGTCTCCGGCTTCCGTAAGGAAGTGTCTACAAATGGATGCAGGCCTGTTGCGGGGGGAGAAAAAGAAGTGGTAGATGCCGGCAGAAGCGGAAGGAATTGGCGGCAATGGATGTTCTGGGAATCTGGGGATTTGTTATGCTGAGAAAATGCAGCTGCCGTTACAGGCAGCTGCACCATAGAAATGTTAAAATGATGATGGAATGATGGAACCATTTTGCGCCGCGCGGTCAAATTCGCAGTCTAAAATCGCCCGGCTTCTTCTTCGGAGACCTCAAGCCAGAACTTCCCGAACTGTCTCCGCAAGCTTTTCACACTTGCAGTTTACATAGAAATGCTCCCGGAACCTGGCTCCTGACAAAGCGCCCTTGACCAGCTCCCTGTCCAGATTCTTCAGGATGGTTACCATGTCGGCATGCGGAGCAGACGCTGTTTTAAATTAGCCGTTGACAATTCTTAGCTGGACGATATTGATGTCCATGGCGATGGCGGTTCTCCGTGATATAATGTAAGCCTGTCTTCTGATTATAGTATACTCGGAAAATATTCAAAGTCTATTCAAATATTTTTCAAAACCTTGCAAATTTTGAACATTTGATTTATGATATATACCAAAGAAATTGTACTGACCGCCAAAAGGAGCCACCTGGCCATGAAAGAAGTCAATTCCTGTAAAACCGCCATCGAGAATTGTAAGCGTACCAAAACCTTTTCCGTTGCCCATCTTTATAAAGAGGAAAAAACCATGGACATGCATATCCATGATTGCTATGAAGTGTACTATTCCATCTCCGGCGGAAAACAGTTCCTGATTGATAACTGCTTTTATCCTATTTCTCCCGGGGACTTGTTTATCATCAACCAGTACGAAAGCCATAAACTGACCCAGATTGACAACAGCGTCCACGAGCGGATTGTGCTGTGCATCTACCCGGATTTCGTAAAACGGATTTCCACCCCTGACACCGACCTGGATTACTGCTTTTCCAACAGGGAAAGCCGCTTCCGGCACAAGGTCTCCCTGGACAAGGCACAGCAGAAGCGTTTTCTCTACTATATCAGCAAGATAACCTCCGCGAAAGGCTATGCCCACGACATTGTGGAGCAGGCTGCTTTCATGGAACTGATGGCAATGATGAATGCCCTCTTCGATGTCAACGCCGCGGAGAGCAATGTAAGCGATTACAAATACAACCAGCATATAGAAGCCATCCTTGGCTATGTCAACCAAAATATCGATCAGAATATTTCGGTAGGACAGCTGGCCGGGAATTTCTTCTTGAGCGAATCCTATATCTGCCGTATCTTCAAGCAGGCCACCGGCACCACCATCAATAAATATATCACCGCCCGCCGGATCAGCATCGCAAAGGCGCACTTAAATGAGGGCGACAGCGTAGGGGAAGCTTTTGATAAGAGCGGTTTCGGCGACTATAGCAGTTTCTTTAAAGCATTCACCAAGGCTGTGGGGGTATCGCCTAAGAAGTATGCGAACTTAAGCTCTGAAATCCCGGAAAAATTATGATTTCAGAACAATGCAATCCCCTTTTTGCTTGTTTATATTTCACGGAACGCATGGAGTTTTGTAAAGAGAGCCGGGCCACAGAGAGTGCTCTGGCAAGGGCCTTTTAAGGCCAGGGAAATAAATTGAATTTTCAGGCTTGAAGAGAATAGGAGGTTTATATGGCAGCGTATCTATTTGCGCATTTCATCGGGGAAGAAAAGGATGGCGAACAGATTTATTTTTCTGTGAGCCAGGACGGATTACACTGGACGGATTTAAATGAGGGAACACCAGTTCTTTTTTCGCAGACAGGCACCTGCGGCGTGCGGGATCCTTTCCTGGTGCGGCATCCGCAGACGGGCACTGTGTATCTGATGGCTACGGATCTGCGCATCGGGGCCGGAAAGGGCTGGACGGACGCCCAGGAGAACGGGAGCAGGAGCATCATCGTATGGAAGACGGATGACCTTGTACATTGGACAATGGGCAGAAGCCGTAAGGTCGGGGTAGAGGGAGCCGGGTGCGTGTGGGCACCGGAGGCAGTATTTGACAGGGAAAAAGGTGCTTTTCTTGTCTTCTTTGCATCAAAGGTAGACGGAAAGCATAAAATCTATGCCGCTTATACAGAAGATTTTGAGGTGTTTTCGGACACGTTCCTTTATATGGAGAAAGAAAGGGACGTGATTGACACAACGATACTGGAGGAGGACGGGCAATACTATCGCATCTCCAAGGATGAGACCGACAAGCGGCTGGTGATGGAGAAATCGGACTCTTTGACGGGGAAGTTCGTCAGAATAGATTCTCCCACGCTGGATGGCCTGGAAGGGGTCGAGGGGCCGGAGGGCTTTCGCATGCCGGATGGAAAGACATGGTGTCTCATCGCGGATCGGTTCCAGACAGGGGAAGGATATCTTCCCATGGTGACAGATGACCTGGCAAACGGAGATTTCCGCATTCTGCCATCCCAAGGGTATGATATGGGCAGAACGAAAAAACGTCACGGAGGAATCCTGCGGATCACGGATGAGGAATATCAAAGGCTGCTGACATGGTATGGCAGAAAGAATCCTGTGCTGGAGGGGCTGTATGCGGATCCTGACCTGTATTATGAGGATGGGACTTTTTATCTGTATCCTACCACAGACGGGTTTCCCCATTGGTCCGGAAGCGAGTTTTATGTATTCACGTCAAAGGACGGCATCCGTTTTGAAAAAGGGGCGAAAATCGTTGACGTTTCATCGGAACAGGTCCCGTGGGCGACGGGAAGCGCATGGGCACCCTGTATCGCCAGGAAAGGCAGCCGATATTACTTTTATTTCTGCGCAAAGAACCGGGAGGGGATTTCCTGCATCGGCGCAGCAGTGGCATCGTCGCCCACAGGCCCGTTCATCGCGATGGACGAGCCCATGGTGACGATGGAGCTGATGGAAAGGAACGGCATAAAAATGTCCCAGACCATAGACCCGTCCGTATATCAGGAAGAAGGCAGCTGCTATCTGCTGTTCGGCAACGGGGAGGCTGCGGTTGCCAGGCTGTCGGAAGATATGGTTCACATCGAGAAGGATACGCTTCAGAATATCAGAGGCCTGAAAGATTTCAGAGAAGCGGTAACGGTCTTGAAAAGGAATGGCATGTATCATTTTACCTGGTCCTGTGACGATACAGGAAGCGAGGACTATCATGTCAATTATGGCGTGTCGGATTCGCTGTACGGGCCGGTGACATTCATCAGGACGGTATTGGAAAAAAGCATCGTGCGGGATGTCCTTGGGACAGGACATCACAGTATCTTGAAAATGCCGGGACAGGATCGGTTCCTGATTGCGTATCACAGGTTCGGGACACCTCTGGAACAATATCCCGAGGGAAAGGGCTGGCACAGGGAGGTGTGCATTGCGCCGCTTGTGTTCGACGGGGATGGATTCATGCTGCCGGTCAGGTATTGACGCCAGTGCCGCGGAGTAAGGAATTGTCTACAAATAACTGATGCGAGTTTATAGCCGTTTTCGTTGTATTTCTGGGCTTTCTCCTAAACAAGTTGCATCAGTTATTTTCCGACAATTCCTAAGGAAGTGTCTACAAATAACTGCTACGAGTTGTAAGCCGTTTTCTTTGTGTTTCAGGAAGCAGAATCAGACATTGGGTCCGGACGGCACCTGGAAAAGTAGGGGAACGGGCCCCAAGGAGTTCAGGAAAGCAATGTGTTATGTGGTTTGGAGATTCCGAGAGGATATAAAAGGAAAACGGAGGGATCAGCGGATGGGAGCGATTCGGACAGTCACACAGAGACAGGAACAGCTAAGCGGGATGGCCCTGGGGGGCCTGGGGACGGGGAGCGTGGAGATCAGGCCCAACGGATGCCTGGAGGATTGGGAGATTTTCAACCTCGGGAAATGGGCATGCACGAATCCGAAAGAGTGCCGAAAAGAGGATTTGCCGGGATATGAGAAAAATGTCCTTCCCTTCTATGTCAGAACCAGACAGGCGGGGGAGGTGGTGGTGCGGAAGCTGTGCCATAGCAGGGATACCCAGGGGTTCCGCTCACAGATGTATTCTTTCCTGAAAAATATCGAGACCATACATTGGACGCCGGATTTCCCCGTCTGCCATGTGGCCTACGAAGACCCGGAGCTTCCCGTGAAGGTGGAAGCGGAATTTGCGTCCCCTTTCATCCCTCACGATGCCAGGACCAGCGGCATGCCGGGATTCTATGTCACTTTTCAGATTACCAACGATTCGGAACAGGAAGCGGAGGTCTCCCTCCTGGGAACTTTGAAGAATCCGGTGAACAGAGGGCTGGAGAACCGTCAGCTGAAGAACAGCGTGATAAAGGCGGAGGGCAGGACAACCTTGCTGATGGGCAGCCGTTGGGAGGAGAAGCGGGAGCAGAACGGAAGTATCGCCCTGTCCGTGGCCGGAGGGGAGCACAGCTATATCACAGGGGACTATGGGGACTTTTTTGAAGCCTATGTGCTCGGGGGGCCTTATGGAATCTCGGAGGAGTCCTGTCTGTTTGGATTTCGCCAGAACGGGTCTCTGCCCGATTTGGGATGGGAGGAAAAAGATGAGCGGCTTTTGGGCCTGACTCTGGAAGCGGTGGAGAATCTGGAGGAGACAGAGGTAGATGAACTGCTGGAGTCCGCGAAAAGGCTGGCCAGCGGGTTCCGGCCCTGGAAGCGTCTGCGGGAAGTGCGCCCTGACCTGTTGGAGCAGCCGGAGGGAAAGCGGAAGATGCTCTGGATACTCCTTCGAAAATACCTGGAATTTGAACAGAGCCCCACACAGGGATTCGGCGATGCCGCGCTCTGCAGCAAGGTGCTTCTGCCGCCCGGCGCGTCCCGGGAAATCCGGTTTCTGGTCACTTGGAATTTCCCCAACCACATGAGCACAGGCGGAGGCTTTGTGGGGCACAGGTACTGCTGCTGGCATAGGGACGCCGGGGAGACGGCGGATTATCTGATGAGAAAATCGGACGAAATATTGAAGAAAGTCAGACGGTTTTCCGAAACCCTCCAGAACTGTTCCGCTCCCGGGGAGTTTACCAGGAACTGGGTGTCCCAGGCGAACACTCTGCTGAAGTGCTCCTGGTGGGCACGGAACGGGGATTTTGGCATCTGGGAGGGTCTGGGGAGCTGCGGCTTTCATACCATGGACATTACGTACCACGGTTCTTTTATCCTCCTTGCGCTGTTTCCGGAACTACAGCTGGGGCAGATGCGGATGGGGCTTAAGTTTCAGCGGGAGGACGGAAGGGTCCATCATTTCTTTGCGCCGGATTTTGAGCATGTGGACGACGGATACGACAGAGTGGACATGAACCCGCAGTTCGTGCTGATGGTGTGCCGGGACTATCTCTGGACCGGGGACAGGGCCTATCTGGAGGAGATGTGGCAGCCTGTTGTCCGGGCCATGGACAGCATCGAGCAGCTGGACGGCGATGGGGACGGGCTTCCGGACCGGAATACCGGGGCGAACACTTACGATGCCTGGAAATTCCGGGGGACGCCCGCCTATATCGCGGGGCTGTGGCTGGCGGCGCTGGGCGCGGCGGCGAGGCTTGCGGAGGAAATGGGGGAGCCGGAGCAGGGGAGGCATTGGAAGGGGCTTTACGAGAAGGGAAGGAAGAGCTTTCAGGCATTGTGGAACGGGGAATATTTTTCCCTGTGGAAGGACGGGGACGAACGGGATGAATGCCTGATGTCCGGGCAGCTGGACGCTGAATGGTACTGCCGTCTGCTGGGGCTTCCTGAATATGTGGAAGAGGAGCAGATTCATTCCGTGCTGACGAAGGTCTGGGAGGAGAATTATACCGGGGAGGGCGGCCTGGTCAATGCTTCCTATCCTCAGGGGAAGGTTCCTACCCTTTACACATATGGGAATGTTCAGGTGGAAGCCAACTGGTCGGGCGTGGAGTTCGCCATGGCCAGCATGCTTTTGGAAATGGGCCGGGGAGAACAGGCCAGGGAGCTGGCGGGGAATGTGGAGAACAGGTATTACCGGGCGGGGAGGATATTCAATCATGAGGAGTGCGGAGAGCACTACTGCCGTCCGCTTTCCGCATGGGCGCTGATGCTCTCCCTGAGCGGCCTGAAGATCAATGCTCCCCACAGGGAGATTTCCGTCAGTCCCACAGAAGACAGCATGGTCATCCCCTGGTTCACGCCGGAGGGCTACGGGGTCATGAAATACGGGGAGAAGGGCCTGCGCATGGAATGTCTGGAGGGCGAGCTGTCCCTACAGGCGGTGGGGCTGCCCCGGAGCCTGGAAACGGAAAAGGTCCTGGCCGCGGGAGAGAATGTGGGATTCACAAAGGGCGCGGACAGGCTGTGCTTTGACCGGGTATACAGAATCGGTGAGGGGGAAGTTCTTGAAATCCTTCGGGCGGGAGCCTGAAAGGGGAGTTTGCATATTAGGGAGTTTCTGTACTGCCTGAAGGCGGCTGTGTTTTTTGCAGACTGCTTCAGGCAGTTTTTGTCTGGGGGTTTCCGGCGGGAAGTCATCGGGGGAGCAGCGGCGGATGCGGTCGCTGCAGTTTGCCGTAGTTCGTCGCGGCAGAGAGCGGGGGCGAGGCAGCAGAAGAATAGAATTAGGATTGGTTGGGTTTCGGGAAAAAAGTTTCCACCTGTGCGGTTGCTAATCCAATGGCCCGTCTGCATTGCAATAGCTTGCATGCAGACAAGCCATTGAATTGCAACCGCACAGATGGAAAAGTTTTTGCGGACAATGAAACTATTCGGTCACCCGCAATATCTAATATGTCAGAAAGGCACAAAGGAGGTGAAAGGCTTTGCGGATTTTTTCTGAGAGAAGGGATGGAACAAACAGGAAGCTGATAGAGGAAATCATTTTAAGAAAGTACAATCAGTATTATCGCCTGGCATACAGCTATGTCCACAATGAGGCGGACGCTGGCGACATTGTGCAGAACGGGGCCTACAAGGCGCTGCGGAGCGGGCATACCCTGAAGCATCCGGAGTACGCGGAGACCTGGGTCTACAGAATCATGCTGAATGAGTGCTTTCGATATGTGAAGCAGTCCAGGTTCCTTTCCTATGAGGCGATTCAGGAGGAAAATGGCGAGGAAGTGGGGTACACGGAGGATGACTATGAGAATGTAGATCTGCAGAGGGCGCTGGACACGCTTCCGGACAAGGATAAGGCCATTGTCATATTGAGATATTTCGAGGACAGGAAGCTGGAGGAAATCGCGGAGATTCTGGAGGAAAACGTCAACACGGTCAAGAGCAGGCTGTACCGCAGCATGAAGAAACTGAGAGGCGCTCTCGCGGACGGGGCAGACGGCGAGGGGATTTTGAACAGGGAGAGGGGCAGGTGATGAGATGATTTACAATTTTACGGAAATGAAAAAGCGGAATGAATCAATGGAAGAGGAACTGCAGGCGCTGAAAAAGAACTATCAGAAACCCCAGATGTCCAATAATCAGTTGGATAAACTTCGGAAAAGAATGGAGGAAGCGAACATGGAGAACAGAAGGGATAAGAGGAAAAAGAAGATGATTCAGGCGATGGCAGCCGCGGCGGCAATTGTGGGCGCCTTTCTGATTCTGCCGAACACATCCGCGTCCATAGCGCATGCCATGGAACAGATACCCATCATCGGCCAACTGGTGGAGGTGGTCACGTTCCGGGACTATACCTATGAAACGGACAGGAACATGGCGGACATCGAAGTCCCGGAGATAAAGCTGGACGATCAGGCGGCGGAGGGGGAAGTGAAGGAGAACCTGGAGCGCTCCACCGAAGAAATCAATGCGGAGATTCAGAAGATCACAAGTGAGCTGATTGCGGAGTTCGAAGCCAATCTGGAATATGAAGAGGGCTATCAGGACGTCATCGTACAGAGCGAAATCCTGGCGACAGAGGAAGAGTATTTTACCTTAAAGCTGATCTGTTATCAGGGAGCGGGCAGCGGCTATCAGTGGAATTACTATTATACCATTGATTTGAATACGGGAGAGCGCCTGCAGCTGAAGGATATCTTTGCCGAAGGCGCGGATTATATCACGCCCATCAGCGAAAACATCAAGGAACAGATGCGGGAGCAGATGGCGGCGGACGAGAATATATACTATTGGCTGGAGGATGAAATCGAAGAGTGGAATTTCAAGGCGATTACCGATGAGACCTCGTTCTATCTGAACGACAAGGGAAATGTGGTGATAGGCTTCGACGAGGGAGAAGTGGCGCCTATGTATATGGGGACCGTGGAGTTCGAAATCCCGGCGGAGGCATTGCAGGGCATTCGAAAATAAAGGCATAGCATAAATGGCATAGGTTTCGGCCTGTGCCATTTATGTTCCTTGCAGGGGGTCTTAGAGGATTTTGATTATAATCGAGTAAAAATCGAGAAAAATCGGAAAATTTCCTCTTGCCAAAAAGGGAGAAATGTGGTAGTATATCATTTGTTGAGACTTACACGGCTCCATGGTCAAGCGGTTAAGACATCGCCCTTTCACGGCGGTAACACGGGT
>OFFK01002184.1_pt1 | contig 12362 bp, 11 predicted proteins | sample 1521361 | NCBI WGS metagenome assembly OFFK01 (sample SAMEA3504096, study PRJEB24116) | mouse gut metagenome | biome: mouse gut; feature: mouse-associated habitat; material: faeces | place: Denmark | collected 2011
TTTTTGTCCGAACAAAAAGTCACCCGGGGTCCGGGGCCGGGGAGGCCCCGAACACCGGGGGCAGAAAACTATCGGGTTTCAACCGGAGTACTGAGGAGCTCACGGCGGAGTTCCTCCAGGCTCCCCACCGGGGGAAAACACGCGCCGTCCCGGCAGAGGTGGAGGGCCATGCCCTCCGGGGGAACAGGATAGGGCTGGGTAAAGGGCACCCAGGCCGCCAGACTGCGGGCGTTCTCCTCCGTCTTAGCCAGGGCGCTCAGGCGGTACTCCTCGCAGGCTCCGGCCAGCCAGGCCGGGACCTCCCTTGCGGCGCAGAGCAGGTCAGGCCTGGGGGAAAGGTCCTCCGCCACAGCCAGCAGGCCGAAGCAGCACCCCGCCGGGTACTCTGCCGCCGCTCCGGACAGATAGGCCAGCTGACGGTCCGCCAGGGTGCGGAAGCGTTCCTCCGCCGTCAGCTTCGCAAGACGCACCAGCGCCAGGGCGGCCACGGCGTTGCCGGAGGGGTGGGCCCCCTCATAGACCTCCTTCTGCCGGACCAGCAGGACCTCGCCACCGGTGCCGACGCGGTAGAACCCGCCCCGGGCCTCGTCCCAGAAGCGCTCCGCCATGGCGTCCGCCAGCTTCACGGCGGACTTGAGGCAGTGGACGGAGAAATCAGCCTCGTAGAGCTCCAGGAGGGCCCAGCAGGTGAAGGCGTAGTCCTCCAGCTGCCCGGGGACCGCCGCCTCGCCGTCCCGCCAGCGGAGGTACAAGCGGCCGTCGGGGTCCATGAGGCGGGTCTTGAGAAAGAGCCTCGCGCTCTCCGCCGCCCGGAGATAGCGCGCATCTCCCAGCACCTGGTAAGCCCGGGCCAGGGCGGCGATCATCAGGGCGTTAGCGCTGGTGAGGACCTTGTCGTCCCGGTGAAGGCCCCGCGCCCGGCGGGCTTGGGCCAGAGCTCTGCACTGACCGGAAAGACGCCGCCACGCCTGGTCGTACTGGGGCTCATAGAGCAGATGGGGGAGCCACCGGCCCTGGGATGGGATGGCGTACCAGGTACAAAAGCGCTCCCCGTCCTGGTCCCCCAGCACCGCGCAGATCTCCTCCTTGGTCCAGAGGTAGTAGCGCCCCTCCTCTCCTCCGCTGTCGGCGTCCTGGGCGCAGGCAAAGCCGCCGCCGGGCAGGCGCAGCTCCTCCAGGACGTAGTCCAGGGTGCGGCAGGCGGTCTCCCGGTAATAGGGCTTGCCGGTCTGGGCGTAGGCCTCCAGGTAGGCGTAGGCCAGGAGCGCGTTGTCATTGAGCATCTTCTCAAAGTGGGGCATCCGCCAGCCCCGGTCCGTGCTGTAGCGGCAGAAGCCGCCGCCCACCTGGTCGAAGATGCCGCCCCGGGCCATCTGCGTCAGGGTGTGCTCCGCCATGGCGAGGGCCCCGGCGTCTTCCCCCCGGCGGGCCCGGTCCAGGAGGAACAAAAGCCTCTGGGGGGAGGGAAACTTAGGCGCGCCGCCGAAGCCGCCGTGCTCCGGGTCGAACTCCTCCTCCAGCTGACGGGCGGCGGCGTCCAGGAGGGCGCGCGAGGGCCGCCGGGAGGCCCGGGCGGGCTCCTCCCTGGTCAGATGGTCCGCCACCCGCTGTCCCAGGTCCAGGAGGCCGGAGCGGCCGCCGCGCCAAAGGCGCTCCACCTCCTCCAGCAGCTCCACAAGGCCCCCGCGGCCCTCCCGGCCCCTGGGGGGCAGGTACGTCCCGGCCCAGAAGGGCTTCTGGTCCGCCGTCATGAGGATGGTCAGCGGCCACCCCCCGGAGCCGGTGAGGGCCTGACAGGCGTCCATATACACCGCATCCACATCGGGCCGCTCCTCCCGGTCTACCTTGATGCTGACAAAGGACCGGTTGAGGACCTTTGCCACTTCGGGGTCCCGGAAGGACTCCCGGCCCATGACGTGGCACCAGTGGCAGGGGGGGAGTAGCCGATGGAGAGAAAGATGGGCTTATCCTCCCGGGCGGCGGAGAAAAATGCCTCCTCCCCCCAGGGATACCAGTGGACAGGGTCATCCGCGTGCTGGAGCAGGTAGGGGGACTTTTCCCGGCCCAGGCGGTTTTCGGCGTTGGCAGTCGCGTTCATCTAGCAAGCACTCCTCTTTTAAAAGGTTTTGTGCCGCTAGTATGGACCGTTCGGGGGAAAAGATGTATCGGGAGCTGTGACGGATTTTTGCAGAGATTTTAGGAGCGGGGGGCGTTACTCCCCCCGCTCCTCCATCAGCTTTCTCGCAATGGCGCAGAGGATGCCGCCGATGGGAAAGGTCAGCCAGCAGACGCCGATGAGGCCCCTGTCGTAGATCAGCATCCCCAGGCACATGGCTGCGGCGGTGAGCATGATGAGGGAGCAGATGGCCTGGAGCCGCTTCTCCTGGGGTGTGGGGGAGTACTCCCGGTTGTAGGCCTCGATATCATACTTGGACTTTTGGATGCCGCCGTAGATGAGAAAGAACACGCTCACCGCCACCACGGCCAGGAAAACGCCGCACAGAAGCATCTCCTGCCGCTCGGGGAGGGCGTCGGCGCAGAAGGCCATGCCCGCCACGGCCAGGAGGATGGCCCCGATGGGGGCGGTGATGAGCCAGACGAAGCGCTGGTCAAAGGCGTCGCGCTCCTCCTGGGTGTAAAAGTCCGCTATCACGGGGTGGGCGTTGGCAAAGCGGTCGTACTGCATCCCGCTTGCCACCAGAACCACCACCGAGGCCGCCACGATGAGCATCATCGTCCCGGCGGTGAGGTTCTCCGGCAGGGCGAAGCCCTCCCCCAGACACGCCAGGGCCGCGCCCAGGATGATGGCGCACACCGCCCCCGCGATCTTCAGGGAAAAGCGGGTCATGAACCGGTCATAGCCCACCGTGTCCTCGGCAAGGGCGTACTCCACGCTGCCCCGCACCAGGGTGTCCATATCCGTATGGAAGATGCCGCAGAGCTTCAAAATGGTATCCATCTCCGGATAGCTGGCCCCGGACTCCCACTTGGAGACCGACTGGCGGCTGACGTCCAGCAGTTCGGCCAGCTGCTCCTGGGTCATGCCGGAGCTGGAGCGGAGAAATTGCAGGTTGTCTGACAGTGCCATGATAAGCACCTCCTCGATTTGATGGCCCCATCTTACCAGAGCGCACCCCGCAAGTCCAGGGATTTGACGTTGCGTTTGGGGAGAATGGATGTAAAGTTTGGGTTGCGGATGGGAGATAGCCGGTCCCGCCCTATAGAAAATGCCCTCCTTCAGATTTTCCTGATGGAGAGCTTTGCCCACTTATCGTTTTATGTTAAAAATAAAAAACGTAAAACGATATGGCGGCCACCTTGGTTTGGGTGTATATTATTGCTATCTCAAATGAAAGGATGGCTTCCAACTATGAAGCACAAACTGACTGCACTGCTTGCCGCCCTACTGCTGACCCTCTCCCTCCTGCCCGCCCAGGCCCGGGCCGCCGAAGTGCCACCCCCCGCCGATCCGCCTGCTGTTTCAGACACGGAAGACCCGGGCCCCCTCGCCCGCCAATCTAGGTCGGGGCAGGGAGCCCAGGAGGAAAAGCCAGGAGACGATAATAGAACGTATTAAAAGGGGAATTCCAGCCCCAACTCTTCTTTTGCATCCTTTTCAAGGGAAATCCGGTCCCGGTCGTTTCCGGTCACTCTATAAAGAGCGTAGGCGTCCCGATAATACTCCTTGCACCTCTCAAGGTCCCCTTTATGAAAATAGCATCCGCCAATGATATCCAGAAGTCCGGGCAGGGACTGATAGTGAGCATATTCCACGCAGGTCTTCCGGCCCATATCCGCAACTTCTATCGCCTCATCATAGCGGCCCAGCCTATACAGCACCAAAGCATAGTTACAGGAGATCAGCGAAAATTTTCCGGCATATCGGGACATTTCTGAATAGTGCTTTTTCACATACTTAAGCAATTGACTGTAAATGTCAATTGCTTTTTTGTGCTGCCCCATTCCCTCATATGCCACTGCGATCTGATTGAGCAGCGCTGTCTCTTCGTATGTATACAGGCCCAGGTTGATCTCCTCCAGATCGCACTGCGGCGCTGTTTTATACAGGGCTTCTTTCGACATCTCCAGCCGCTCTTCGGGACTGTAGGGGCCGTCCGGCCTGCCGAGGGCGGCTCGCTCACCGAGGATGCACTGCTCAATGATCTTATCGCCCTCTTCAGCGAGTTGTTCCAACTTATCCAGCTTTTTCAGACCCGCCGCCCGGATGGCGGGCTGGTCCTCCGGCGCGGCCCGCTGAAGCCGGACGATATCCGCACGGATCTCGTCCTCCAGCGTCTTGATCGCTAGTTCGTTTTTACTCAGCAGGGCAAAGTACCGGTCATCCGGCAGGCCCAGGCGCTGAAGGAACGCGCGGATGCGGTGGTAGGCCGGCATCTGCTTGCCGTTTTCCATCCGGGAGACGGTGATGGATTCACAGATACCCTCGCACAGCTTTTCTTGCGTCACTCCCTGCTTTATCCGCTCTTGTTTGATATATTCGCCAAGCAATATTTCGTACATAAAAATCCCTCCCGTGCAGGTTTGAACACTAAGGCGATTATGCCATATTTATGGGGCTGTGTCAAGTTTCAGGGTATCGTTTTGTGTTATTTCTGCCTGTCAAAAAACCCCCGATTTATCCAAGGAAAAGGGAGAAAAAACGGGAAAATAGCAAGGGAAAGCCGGTACAGGAAAGAATGACAGGCCCCCCAGAGGGCCAGTTTTTTGAGGTTCATCGCAGCAAATTTAAGCCTCACCCAGGAGGAGACCCGGGCCAGACCTCGGCGGTGTGTAAAACGCATCCCATGCTTGTCTTTGGCATCGGCGAAGACCCGTTCAATGGTCTCCTTGCGCAGAGCATAGATCTCCTGGCCGCGCTCACTCTTGCGCAGCTGCTCCGCCAGGTCCAGATACTCCTGCCAGATGTGGGTGGTCAGTACGCGCTGGCCCTTTGCGTTGGCGCCGCAGGCCTCCCGGCAGGGGCAGTTCCGGCAGTCCTTCGGCGTGCTGCGATAGAAGCGTTTGCCATCCTTGCTGGTGGTCGTGTGCCGCAGCCGGCAGCCCTGCGGGCAGATAAAGCAGTCCTGTCCTTCGTCATAGGTAAACTCCCAGGGCTTGTAAACGTCTTTCCTTCCTTTGTACCGGGTATAGGGGACCAGGGGGATCTTGCCGTCATCCAGAATTTTCTTCACGATCCAAGGGGTCTTGTAAGCGGCGTCCATGGTGATGTATTCTGACTGTGGAAATCTTGCCGTCACCTGGTCGTACAGCGCGTCCCAGGCCACGCTGTCGTGGATATTTCCCGCCGTGACCTCCACACCTAAAACATACCCGTTCTTGTCGCAGGCCGTGTGTGCCTCGTAGGCAAACTGCCGCTCATGCGACCCCTTCACGAACATCCCGCAGTCCGGATCCGTGGTCGATACCGTCTTTTCTACCGTCCCGCCTCCGGACGGGCCGTCGTCTTCATCCGCTTCTTCTATAGGCGGCTTCCCCAGCTTTTCCCGCTCCTCGTTCACTTCCTCCAGCAGCTGCCGGGCGTACACCTTCGCCGTCTTCGCCACCTGCTCCTTCTGGAACTTCTTCTTGTTCGCGGATGCCTTCAGGTGCGTTCCGTCGATAAATACCATACTGGGCTCTACGGCCTTGTTGTTCAGCGCCTTGTTCAAAATGTGCGTGAAGATCTCCTCGCTCAGCTCCAGCGGAAACCGCCGGCAGAACGCATAGCTTACCGTTGCGAAGTGCGGGATCTTTTCCAGCAAGTTGTATCCCAGAAACCATCGGTACGCCACGTTCACCTCAATATCCCGGTGCGTCTGCCGCAGCGACGGCAGGCCGCACAGATGCTCCAGCAACGCCATTTTGATCAGCACCACCGGATCGATCCCAGGCCGCCCGTTGTCCTCGCAGTAGTACGGACTCAGCCGCTCGTACAGCCAGTCGTAGTCCATCACTTTTTCTACTTTCCGCAGCAGATGATCCTTCGGCACCAGCGCCTCCACATCCGTCATCACTACGTCCCTGCGCCCATCCCGCTTCTTTTCCATCTCTTCGCCCCCCTTGTCTTTATTATACCACTTCTCCAGGATTTTGGATAGGTTTTTTGACACGCAGTTATTTTTCAAGAACACAGAGCGATATGTACTTACTGCCCCTGTCGTGGTATCTTATAGTCATAGCAAGGGGCACAAAAGGTACATAGGGTCTCAGGCTGAATATAGAGAAAGGAGAAACAGTCATGAAGGTCATCAACGAGAAGAAGAGCTTTGCGGCGATCGCCATGCGGGGCCCCGGTGGTAGCAACAACAACAATGCTAGCGGTGCGGGAAGTAGCTGTTCTTGCGGCTGATAAAGCGTCAGGGGCCCGGTTTCCGGGCCCCAAAAAAATCTGATCTATTTTGTACATTTTATATAATTTGCTAGGAGCTGTTGCCATGTATATTTTCCCAGGGTACATTACCTACGATGAAACAGATGATGTGACCTATGTCTCCTCCAAGCTGTTAGAAAACAAGGTCGAGCTCAGCGATCCCTCCATTCAGGAAGAGTTCCGTTCGCTTATCAAAGCCGGGGGCTGTCCGGAGCTCACCACGCCTCTGACGCAGTTCCTTCACGAGCAGGAGTTGCTGCTCAGCGAAGCCGAGATCAAGTCCACGCTGGAAAAGGTAAAGGCTCTGCTGAACAACACTCTCATACTGACCATCATGCCCACCGAGGGCTGCAACTTCCGCTGCCCCTACTGCTATGAAGACCACGAGATCGCTACCATGACCCGGGCCACACTGGACCGTATCCAGGAATATATTACAGCGCAGGCCCCACGGTTCCAGCACGTCCGCATCAACTGGTTCGGCGGAGAGCCGACCCTCTGCGGGGACGTGATCCTGGAGACCAACCGTCTTGTCCAGGACCTCCAGAAAGAGCATGGCTTTCAGTTTTCCTCCAGCATGACCACTAATGGGTATCTTCTGGACGCGAAGCACTTCCGCGAGTATTACGCTGCGGGGATTACCAACTACCAGATCACCTTGGACGGCTGGGACCACGACAAGACCCGGCCCCATGTCCTCGGGATCGGGACGCTGCAAACCATCATGAGCAATCTTTCCGAGCTTGCGGCTCTGCCCAAGGGGGAGTATCCCTTCCACATCGTCCTGCGCCGGAATATCCTGGCCAGCGACACAGATCTTACCTGGTACGACCACCTGAACGAGCTTTTTGGCAAAGACGGTCGTTTTTTTGCAGTGGTCGCTCCGGTGGGCAACTGGGGAGGGGAGACAGTGAAGGAACTGGACCTTCTCAAAAAGGAGCAAAAGATGGACCGCAAAGCGGCCCACGAGGCCTATCTGGATCGAATCGGTATGCCCCGGGAGAAGAGTCTGGATATGCCCCTATATGACATTTGCTATGCCTCATACCCCTATGGGTTCGTATTCCGCGCTGATAATAAGATCGAAAAGTGTACCATCCGGCCGGGCCATCCCAAGAACCAGGTCGGATATGTGGACCCCTATGAGGGCGTGATCCTGGATGATGCGGCAAACCAGCTCTGGACAGTAAACGATCTCAAGCCGGAGTGCGGCACCTGTCCGGGGGTGCTCAAATGCCTCAACCTTACCTGCCGGGAACCTGCTGTTATACAAGGACAGCCGGACGAAATGTGCCGGCGTACACGAGCTACTATCCTGTAGCCAAGGCCGCGATGGAAGGAAGGGATCTTATGTCTTATTACTTGAAAAAACACTGGAAACCCATCCTGCTTCTCCTCATCCTGACGACGGTGATCCAACTGATGTCCGCAGGCTTCCAGCTGATAGGGATGCGGACATTTGACGCGCTCCTGGCATCGGACCTCTCCGGCTTTCTCTTCTGGATCGCCGTGGAGGCCGCAGGATGGGGGCTCTATTGGGCCGTACGGGCTCTGCGGGATTGGTCCTACTACAGGACGGCCCGAAAGCTGAACAACGCGGTCCGCCGGGACATAACGGCCACTTTGATGCACAAGAACTATCGGGACTACCACGCCCAGGATAAAGGGGAGTATCTCTCCTGGCTCACCACCGGCGTAGCCAAGATCGAGGCGAACGGCTGGGACAACGCTTTCGCTGTCGCCAACAGTACGGCCCGTGTCGTGGCGGCTATCGCGGCTCTGGGCCTCATCTACTGGCCATTTGTACCACTGTCGCTCCTCTCCGCCGCAGTCATGATTATCCTCCCGAAGCTCTATTCAAAGAGAGTGACCCAGCTGGGCGAAGCGTGTGTCCAGGGGCAGGAGGCGGCAGTCAGCGGCTTGAAGGACCTTTTGAGCGGGTATGATGTCCTGCGCTTCTTCGGCAAAAGCGCCCGGTTCAGCGGTGACATGGACACGGCCAGCGACCGGATGGAGAAGCCCGCGTATGAGCAGGGCTATAAAAAAAGCATCATAGACAGTAAGATCGGCTTCATCATGATCATTACCCAGATACTTTCCACCGTTTATTGCGGCATAAAGGTCTTCCAAGGGGTCCTGTCCCCGGCGGTCCTTACCACCAGCGCGAACCTCATCGGGTCGGTCACCAATGGACTGAACAATCTGGCGAATCAGCGCCTGCAGGTCACCACAGCAAAGCCCTACTTCGACCGCATCACCGTCCACGCCGGCGAGCTCCAGCCCGAACCCCTCCAGGAGCTGGTCCCCGTCCAGAACGCCATCCGCATGGAAAACGTGAGCTTCCGCTACGGCGAGAAGCCGGTCCTGAACTCCCTCTCCGCCACCTTCGAGAAGGGCGGCAAATACGCCCTCACCGGCCCCTCCGGCTGTGGGAAATCGACACTGCTGAAGCTGATTCTGGGCTGGCTCCCGGACTACGAAGGGACCATCTCCTTCGACGGCCAGAACGCCAAAGCCTACACCCCCGAGCAGTTGCAGAAGCAGATGAGCTACATCGAGCAGGACGTGTTCCTTTTCAACACCACGATCCGCGAAAATATCACCCTGGGCGAGGACTTTACCGAGGAGCAAATGCAAAAAGCCCTCCAGGACAGCGCTCTGGCCGGAGACCTCGCCAACATGCCCCTTGGCCTCGATACCCCGGTGGGTGAGGAGGGAAGCGCCCTCTCCGGCGGCCAAAAACAGAGGGTAGCAATTGCAAGAGCCCTCATTCATGACCGATCCATCCTTTTAGTGGACGAAGGCACCAGCGCCCTGGACGAAAAAAATGCCGGGATTGTGGAAGAAAGCCTCCTGGGCAATCCGGAGCTGACCCTGATTCTTGTCAGCCATCACCTCTCTCCGGAGCGCAAGGCGCGGTTTGACGGCATATATCACCTGGAACCTGTTTCTGCCCAGAACAAATAAGGCCATCAGCAGCCTCCCCCTCCGGTCCTCCGGCGGGGGAGTTTTTTGCCGCCCTCCAGCACGAAGACGCTTCCGCCGGGGCTCACGAAGAATTTTATTCCCAAAAGCCAAAAATTTTCCAAACCCCTCCCACAGCCGCCCATTTTGTGTTATACTGCACTCCAGGCGGCAGGCACGGCATCTTCCTGCCCTTGAAACACTACCATATTTCGTAAGGAGGTCCCCTTGCTTATGTATCTCATCAAAAACGCGGAGGTCTACGCCCCGGAGCGTCTGGGGAAGCAGGACATCCTGGTCATCAGCGGCAGGATCGTGCAGGTCGCCCGGGACATCGACGTCCGGCTGGAGGGCCTGGAGGTGGTGGACGCCGCCGGGCGCATCGCGGTCCCCGGCTTCCTGGACCCCCACGTCCACCTAATCGGCGGCGGCGGGGAGGGCGGCTTCCACACCCGCACGCCGGAGTTCCAGATCACCGACGCCATCCGGGGCGGCGTGACCACCCTGGTGGGCGTGCTGGGCACCGACGGCTTCACCAAGACCGTGGAATCCCTTCTCGCCAAGACCAAGGAGATCAATACTCTCGGCCTCACCGCATACTGCCTCACCGGCTCCTACCACTGCCCCTCCCCCACTGTCACCGGGGACGTGGCCAAGGACATCGTGTGCATCCAGGAGATCATCGGCTGCAAGCTGGCCATCAGCGACCACCGGGCCTCCTTCCCCACGGACGAAGAGCTCCGCCGCCTGGCGGCAGACATCCGCATGGCCGCCCTGGTCTCCGGCAAGCCGGGGGTGCTCCACATCCACGTAGGGGCCCTGCCCACCGCCATCGAACCGATCTTCCGCCTGGTGGAGGACTCCCACATCCCGGTCAAGCACTTCCGCCCCACCCACATGGGACGCCACCGGGAGGCGGCGGTGCGCTTTACAAAGCTGGGGGGCTACGCGGACATCACCGCCAAGCCCGGCAGCTTCGGCTTTTTCCCGGAGCTGGTCCGCCAGGCGGACAGCCACTATCTTACCATCAGCTCCGACGGCAACGGCAGTATGCCCCGCTGGAACGCGGACCGCTCCGCCATCACCGGCATCACCATGGGCCGGGTGACCAGCCTCAATGAGGTGATGCGGGAGCTGGTCTGCGGCGGCGCAATGGCCCTGGAGGCGTTCCTCCCCTTTGTCACCCGCAACACGGCGGAGAGTCTGGACCTCTTCCCCCGGAAGGGGGCCATCGCCCCCGGCGCGGACGCGGACCTCCTCCTGCTGGACCAGTCGCTCCATGTCGCCTCCACCATGGCCCGGGGCCGGTGGATGCTCCGGGAGGGAGAGATGCGCTTTGAGCCGGTCTATCAGGGTTGAGCCATTGATAGAAAGGACCCGGGACGGAGGCGGCGTCTCCCCCCGGGGCCCCTCTGCCCTCGCAGTCCTGCCAAAAACAGAGCGCATTTTTGGGAAAAATCTTAGTAAAATCTTACGCCTCCATTTCTTGACACCGGGGGGCTCTGGTGCTATTATGTCCCGTAGCAAAGAAGAAAGGGGTCTGAAACATGGACAAAAAGCAACGGACGGCGGGGCTTGCGGTGTTTGGCTGTGCCGCGCTGCTGTTTCTCGCCGGGGCCCTCTTCACCGGCGGCGGGGAGCATAGCTCCATCCAGGAGACCATGCGGGACGCGGTGCTCCACACCTCCGCGAAGGTGAGCCTCTTCGGCCTCAAGGACGTGAACCCGGGCCTCATCTCCGCCTTTACCGTGACGGGCATCCTGACCGTTCTTGCGCTGGGATTGCGGATCTTCGTGATCCCCCGGTTCCGGTACCAGCCCGGGCGGGTGCAGCTCCTGCTGGAGCAGGCGGTGGGCCTCTTCGACGGCCTGGCCAAGGGCTCCAGCCCCCACCGGAACCGCTTCCTGGGGGCCTATGTCTTCGCGGCGGGGGTCTACATCTTCGTGGGCACCCTCTTCGAGCTCCTGGGGCTCCAGGCGGTGACCACGGCGGGGCACTCCGTGTCCCTGCCCGCGCCCCTCTCCGACGTCAACGGGGCCATCGCCATGGGCTTTCTCAGCTACGGCGTCATCCTCTCCGGCGGCATCGCCGGGGCGGGGCTCAAGGGCGTGGGGCGGACCCTCAAGGAGTTCTCCCTGCCCATCTCCATGAGCTTCCGTATCTTCGGCGCACTGCTCAGCGGCGCTCTGGTGACGGAGCTGGTCTACCACTACACCCAGCTGAGCTTCGTGCTCCCGGTGGTGGTGGGGGTGCTCTTCACCCTGCTCCACGCCCTCATCCAGGCCTATGTGCTCACCATGCTCACCGCCCTCTTCTACGGAGAGGTGTCGGAGTAGGGCCCCGCCCTGCCCGGCAGTATGTTATTCTAAGGAGGACTAATGATGAAAACCCTGAAAAGACGCGCACGCACCCTTCTCACGGCGGGCCTTCTGATGCTGGCCCTTACCGCCCCGGCCTTCGCGGCCTCCGATGCCGCCGCAGACGCCTCGATCTCCGGCAAGGCCATTGCCGCGGCCATCGTGGTGGGCCTGGCCGCCGCCGGAGGCGCCATCGCCATGGGCATGGCCATCGCCAAGAGCGTGGACGGCATCTCCCGCCAGCCCGAGGCCGAGGGCAAGATCCGCACCACCCTCATGCTGGGCCTGGTGTTCGTGGAGACGGCGATCATCTACGCCCTGATCGTGGCTATCCTCATCATCTTCGTGCTGTAGGAGGGCCGCTTCTATGCCCCTGAACATTGATTTACAGCAGATCTGCCTGCATCTGTTCAATTTCACCCTTCTGCTCGCCATTTTGTACTTCCTCCTCTATCAGCCGGTGAAGGACTTCATGGCAAAGCGGGAGGCCTACTACGCGGACATGGAGCATAAGGCCCAGGAGGCCCTGGACCGCGCCCGGGAGGCCCAGACCGCCTGTGAGGAGAAGCTTGCCCAGGCGGACGAGGAGATCCCCCGCCGGGGGGAGGAGGCCCAGCGCTCCGCCGCCCAGGCGGCGGACGCCCGGCTCGCCCTGGCCGAGGCCGAGGCGG
>OFFK01002193.1_pt1 | contig 12334 bp, 15 predicted proteins | sample 1521361 | NCBI WGS metagenome assembly OFFK01 (sample SAMEA3504096, study PRJEB24116) | mouse gut metagenome | biome: mouse gut; feature: mouse-associated habitat; material: faeces | place: Denmark | collected 2011
CGCGGCACCATCATGCCAACACCCACCGCGAAAAGGCAACCGCTCGCCGTTGTTTCGGCCCCAGAAGCCATCCTTCCCATGCCCATTTTCTGTCGTATCATAGGGGAACAGACCCAAATATTTCAAAATATCCGGAACCTCAACCCCGGCCTTGGCAGTCATCGCACTGAATGACGTATGCGTACTCACCGCATCTGTACCGGGATGCTCCACCGTCGTGTTCAGGATAAACGCGCCCGAACCGTTCGCGTTGGTTGCGTCATATTTCAGCGTACCCGCCGTGCCTGGCGCTACCAGCGCACCATCCGGCATTATCGCTCGCCACAGGGTGGACGTGGGGCTCTCGTCCACATTCCCCGCGCTGTTGTTGTCAGGGATGATCTGGATTTCCCCGTCCACCAGCCGCATTCCAGGCGTCCACTCCCACATATTCCCGTTCAGGTCATAGATGCCATCCGTGGTCCCGTCATGCGCCCAGCTTACGGGGCCGCTGCCGGTATACACTCGCCCCGTATGATGGTAGGCGGAACCTTCGATCTTATTCGCCATCCCATCGCCCCAATTATAGTTCAGAACCCAATCGTAGCTCTGTACCCCCTTCTCGTGCCGGTGGTCTATGTCGCACCCGCAATAGTTGTTCCCCGTGGGCATGTACCCGTTCGCCTTGCACCACAGCGCCAGTCCCGCAAACTCTGCGTTTGTCATACAGTGCCAGCCGGGACCCTTGTTGCGGCACACCTGGCGGGCGCGGTCAAAGTCCACCCACGCCGCAGGGTCACGGTAGGGGAGGCTGTATGCTCTGTCATTCTCAATGCAGGCCCCGTACTTCCCGATGTACAGCACATCCCGCAGCTCCCCGTTTACTATGAACATCGGGTGCCACTCGGCAGGACCGCCGGGCATGACCTCCGAAATCTTGAACTTCGGCACCCGCACCATGATCGACGGCATCCCAACATCGTCCAGGATTACCGTGTTCTTCCCGCCGCTCTTCGCCTCCACGGACAGGCGCAGCGTATCAAATCCGTTGTTCATCTGCTCAGCCCTCCACGCTCCACAGCGTCAGCGTCACGCGCTCCATGTTCAGCGCCTCCGCCTCCTTCCGCTGCCGGGGGTTCCCTTCCTCGTCCACGCCTTCCGCCACATATCTGTACGTCCGCCCGGGAATGTCGATCTGGGCCACATACTGCTCCGCCGTGCCCGGAATCACGCCGGACACCAGCTGCCCGTGCTTATCCCGGCACACGTCGATGTGGCTCGCCTCGTCCCGCTCATACCGCGCCAGGTTGTACGTCACCTGATCGTCAATCGTCAGCCGGGTCCCACTGACCGTATAGGGTATTTTCCCGCCCTCGTTCTTGTGGATGATCTTCATTACTGCATGCCTCCTGTTACATAATATTTGACGGTCACCGTTGTTGCGGACCCGTCATAACGGATTTTGAAGCCATTGAGCTGCTTGTCGTACACCTCAAGGCCCTGCACATTGCCGTTCGCACTCTCCAGCTCCACCTGCACCGTATAGTCCAGCGTCGCGCGGGGGGCTGCAAGCACTACCGTTGCAAAACTGCCATTGAATGGATAGGTCCGGGCATTCGTAATGCTCGTTACGCCGGCCTCGAATTGGTTTGCCGCGCTCATTTGCGCCGACGCCTCTGAGCGCATAACCGGCAGAAGGTCCCCCTTCACCTGCTCCAGTACGTCCCCGTACGCAATACCGCCTGTCCCCGCCGTTGTATCTGCGAGAAAGCGGTCTTCTGCCTCCAGCCGTTCCACCTGCGGCAGTTCGTTTGTTTTGATGCTCATAGCCCTTGCTCCTCCTTATATTTTCTTTACGGCGGCAATCACTGTACCGTCTCTTGTGCATAGTTCCCTACCCTGCTGATCTGCCATAGGAAGGAATACTGCGCCCAGCATGAACATGCGCAAAATCCGATCTTCGATGAGCTGGTGCGCATTCACATCCGCGTTGTGCTCTGCTATCCGCTGCTTCAGGATTTCTTGCAAGCGCCCGATTGTCACAAGCCCCGTGGAATCGACGCTAACCTCAAATCTCCCGTTGTTGGTAATTCCTACCAGACAGTACAGCTCCAGCAGGAAGCTGGGCTCTGTTTCCGCAGGGACCGTCACCGTGCTTCCGGGATCCTGCATGATAAACAAAATCTTTTCCTCTGCGTCCGGGTCTTTATCCGCATCCAGCTTGGCGAGGACGCCTATCTGCTGTAGCGGATATTCCTCTTTCACGCCCGCGTTGTGAATCTGAATTTGGACTGTTTTCCCGGCCTCACTGTCGATCTCGCCTACCACCTTTAAGCGCTGTTTCTGGTTCACAAGTTTTTTCTGTTCAGGCAATGCCTCTGCCTTCACCCAGCCGCTCCCGCCGCAGGCTCCGGTAATGCTGATCTTCCGCCCTGCCATCCACTCGTTGAGCATGGCTATACCGTCATTTGTTACCGCCGCTTCCGTCCAATGTGCCATTGATCGCTACCTCCCTTATGATCTTTTGATACACCCCGCTCAGACCTGCGCTCACGCCTGCCGCCGCTGTAATATGCGGCGGATGCACGGATGCTTGGACGCCTGCTGCCAGAGTACGCCGCATATACATGCCACATAGACCGCACCCAGTCCGGACCTCTGCCCTGCCGCAGGATGGTCCCGCCTGACCAGGAATGTCTATCACTGTGGATATTTTCTGGTATGCTCCGCTCAGGGCAGCGCCGCCCCCGGCTGCGGCAGAGCCCCCCACCGCCTTCATCGGTCCGACTTCCGCCGTTGTGCGGATATGCAGGTATGCCCCCAGCAGGCCGCCTCCCGCTAATATTTCCGCGCGGCTCCCGGGCGGTGTTACTGTGATCGGGATATATGCGGCGGCCTCTCTCCGGCTGCCCATAAACGCGGCACCGGCGTAGGCCCACACCTTTTCAGGCTTCAAAAAATACTTTACCTCGTCTACATGGGAGCGGAGGCTTTTATAAAAGTTCATCCGCTCCAGTACCCGGCGCTGCTTCTCGGAATTGATACTGTCGTTGGTAATGTTGATGTCCAGCCGGAAGTGATACGGCTCCCCCCCATACTCCCACCACTCCAACACGGTTGTGCGGGGATAGATAGCGGAAATGGCCGTTTCCACCGCTGCTTTCGTACCCAGAGTTTTATGAACGCGCCAGCTGCTTTTCAGTGTCCGCCGCTTTTCCTCAAGGGAATAGTCAGCGTCCCACCAGTCCACCTTGAAATCGCGGGCCAGAATGTCCAATACGGCCTCGTCCAGTCCGTCGATGTTGGCGATAATTCGCGCCCGATCAATCTCCGCCAGCCTTGCAGTCAACAGCTCCGCAATCGCGTTGGCCCGCGCCACCATAGCTGGGTCACGGGTCAGCGCCGGCGGAAAAATACGCATCAGGTTTTCCCTGGTGATACCCAACGGCAAAGCCTTCTTGGGGTCATTCATCCTCGTACCCTCCGTTGACGATCTCCGGGGCTCCGGCCAGTCGTGCCAGTTGCGGCGCGTCCTTTCCGCTGCCGTCCTTCAGCGAAACAAAAACGGGCTCTATCATGTCCACCCGCTTGATACCGGTTTCCATGAGCATAGCGTGTAGCCGCGATGGGTTGATGTCCCGCCCCAGCTTCGCGCACTGCCAAGCTGTGTACTGCTCTACCTTCTCCCGCACTGCCGCTTCCAGGGCTTCGGCGCTGATTGTGGTATTCTCCTGGGTGTAGTAGGTAAAGCGCACATGGTAGTCCACATTCTCCGGGTCCTCCACGGAAACAAAATCCGTCAGGGGCCGCACATCATCCGCGCTGCAAGCGGCCAAAACCCGCTCCTTCATTTCCTCCGTGGCGGGCGTCCCGTCCTCCATCAGCACATACAGCTTGACCACGCCCGGAGTTGGGGAGGCCGCTATTACGTCTGCGATCTCGGTGCTTACCTGTTTCGCCCAGTAGATGTAACCGCCACGGGCTCCCGCGCAGCTGTAAGCGTCCATAGACAGCCGCAGCAGTTCATAAAATTCCTCGTCCGTGGCCGCGTCCGCCCCGCCGTCCGATTCGGTCAGATTTTCGCAGGAGAGGAAATAGGCGAACGGGTCAATGATGGAATTGATCTGGCCTTTCACATATCCGTTTCCCCGCTTCCCCCTTGTCTGGCACTGGACCTTTGTATCCTCGTATTCCTCCCCGATGTTCACATACACGTCCTCCAGCGTTTCCCATACAAGGGTCTGCCTTGCGTCCGTTACGCGGGTCCCCTTCGGTATCAGCACAGCGAACGCCTGCGGCTCGGAAATGGTGAAACGCATGGTACAGGTCGCGGCCTTGGCCTGCGGTCGCTCATGGGTATAGAACAGCTCCGCCAGCGCGTCCAGGTTTTCCCCCACCGCCCGGCTGGGGATATTCTGGTTGGCCGTGTAGTTGGTCAGCACTCGTTCCAGTGTGATTGCCTCCGCCATCCACTGGATAAAATGCCGCTCCGGGCTTGCTGGCTGTACGGTTACGCCCATGATTTCCTCATAAATGGCCGTCAGCCAGATAATGATGTCCTCCGGGTCCGTGGGGATAAACTTGTATTCCGCCCCTCGGCTCACGCTGAATCACCTGCCTTGATTTCGATTTGCACAGTAAAGGCCAGCTTCCCCGGATTGGACGGGTCAAAGAACAGGGTCATATCCTTGTATGCCGCGCGCGGCTCCCATTCCTCGATTGCTTCCTTTACCGGGATAACGGCCATGTTTTTTGCAACGTTCATCGGCTTGTCAAGAAAACTCATGTCCAGGCCGAAACTCCGGTACATGGGAACGCTGCCCTTCGGCGTCGCCAGAATGACGGCCACATTGCGCAGGATTTCCTTTACCCGGTCCTCTTCATTCAGTTGGATATTTGCAAGGTCCGTGGCCGAAACGGTGTACTCCATTGCTGCGCCCCCTTATGCCGGTATTGTGAAGGTCTGCCCCGGATAGATAAGATTCGGATTTTTCCCTATCGTGTCCTTGTTCGCCTCATAGATTTTGGTGTAGTCCGCGCCGCTCCCGTAGAACTTTTTGGCAAGCGTCCAGAGGTTGTCCCCCTTCTTGACGGTGTAGGTCGTTCCACCGGACCCACCGTCGGATGCACCGCCGCCGGTATCTGCCGCCGCCGGGGCTGGCGCTGTGGCCGGGGCCGCGCTGCTGGTATTCTGGTCCTCTCCTTTCAGGTATTCCAGAAGCTCCACCGATACTTCCACGGCGTACATATCCCCGTTCTTGTCGGTGTACTCTATCTTGGTTTCGTGGTTCTTGATGTTCCAGCGGTATTTCCCGTAGGCTTTCCCGCCGATCACCAGTCCCAGCGCCTCGCCGTCCCGCTCGTAGTCCCAAATCTTGACCACCTCTTTCAGCGGGTCCACGCCCATTTCCGCCGTCAGGAGGATGTCAAACGAAAAGCGGTCCGGGTCTATCCCGGTAAATTCGGTCAGCGCGTGAGTGTTGTGCCGCTCGTGGGTAGCATACCGGACCGACCCGCTCCATTTCAGATTTTTAGGCGTGCGGAATACCTCGCGGGACACGGTGAACGAAATCCCATCGTCCGGGCTTTTCCCCAGGTAGCCAATCAGCGCCACGGCTTCACACCTCCCAAAATCACCCCGTCCCCGTTGAACACAGGGAAGTACAGCACCAGCACCAGGTCGTTGACCTTTGGCATATAGGGCTTGATAATCAAATCGTGCTTGTGGCTCGCAAACGCCGGGTCCCCGGAACCGCCCGCCTCAAACTCCGTCCGCTGCGGCACATCGTAGTCTGGTATAAAATCACGGGTTATCAGCACTGGAAGCCAGTCCGATTCAATCCCCATGCTATCAAACCACACCTTTGCAATGCGCTTTCCGTTGTCCACGGCGGTTACTTTCCCCTCCCGCACGATGTCCTCAATGTTCATCAGTAGTCCAGCACCTTCCGTATCGTGATTTGCGTGGTATATCCGCCGCCGCCCACCGTATGGACCGCTCTGGTGACGATGTATTTCCCGTCCCAGCCGCCAAAGCCTTTGAGCTGGACCGTGACCCCGGCCACAAGCCCCACGTCTCCCGGCAGGGTGAAGGTGGCGGTTTTCGCCAGCTTGTTGTGCAGGCGCAGATGCTTCTTTGCCAGCGCTTGCGCCTCGCCCACGCTCCCGACCTTCGCCTTGATTTCAAGGCATTGGTCCCCGGAAATGTCTCCGTCCTCCGCCGTCCCTTCGATGCACTTCCCCGTGTTCGGGTCCATGTATCGGACGCGGCACTTGGAATACTTGGTGTCCGCCGAACCGGAGTGCAGTTTGTACTTGATGTACCCGCCCTTCGCTCCTTCTTCAATGGTGAGGACCGGCGCTTTCGCTTCATACTCCGCCTGGTCATACAGCACAAGTTTCCCGTCCGTGACCTTGATGGAGATACCGGCGTCCTGGCACAGCTTCCGCAGAAATTCAATGTCGCTCTGCCTGGTCTGCTCCACCCGGTCATAGGACGGGTTTGTGCTGGCTTCATACTGGCAGCTCAATCCGCCGTTGCCCGCGATTTCCGACGCAATGCCGGACAGGTTGTAATTTTTCCACGCCTTGGATTTCTTGGTCTGGCGCAGGTCAGAGGAAAACGCAAGGCTGGAGGCGCTGATTGTCACCTTTGCCGGTGGGCCGGAGGCGTCCACGCTGTCCAGCTCAAACGCCCCCGTTTTCAGCTTCCCGTCCTTCTTCCAGTGTTCCGGCTTGATAACCGCACCGATAGACAGCTTGCCCCCGGCGGCGGCTTCCACCGCCTCTGTCAGCCACTTTTGCAGCCACACCTTGTCCCGGTCCTGGATTTGGATTTTCAGGTCGTCGGCCAGATCGTCCGCATCATCGGTGTAGACAATGCTGGTAAGGTAGGGCTTGATGTCGTTTGTAATATCCGTCCCGCCGAACATAACGTCAACCGATGTCCGCCGGGCCAGCACCTTTTCTGCCATACCGCCACCCCGCTACCGTTTCCACGGCGGGAGGTTTGCGTTGGGCTTTTCCTCGATTTCCGGCAGGCGCAGCGTGACCCCTGCCGGGAACAGGAGCTTCCCGACGTGTTCCAGGTTTGCGCTCACAAGCTGGTCCGTGTAGTCTGTGCTTCCCAGCTTCCGGTACGCAATCATGTCCCAGGTGTCGCCCTGGACCGTTGTGTAGGAACCGCTCACACCATGGCCCTCCTTCTCATGTCCGCGTCGGCATCCTCCATGACCTCCAGGACGGCGCTTTTCAGCTCGCCCCGGCTGACGTAATCCTGCCAGGCGTTCACCGTCTCCGGCGACGCCCCAGCTTCGATGTGGAGGTGCAGGTCTATCTTCGGCCTGCCCGCCGCCGCCCCGCTCGTCCCTGTGACCTCCAGAGGCGGTCTTGCGGACTGTACGCCCCGTGCTGCGGTATACCGCGTGTATGCGTTGTAATCCTCCGCAACCTCGCGGGAAACGCTGCTGGGAAGAATCTGCTCCCCGCCGTGCATCCGCATCAGTTCCGGCCCATCTTCGCCTACCCACGCCCAGCCCGGCGGCGCGTTTGATGTTCCGCTGGCATAGCCTCCGTAGATACCCGTGTTCCCGTTGGCGTGATATGCGCTGTCACTGTACGGAAGGTAGCCCATCGAAATTACGGCGGCTGCGGCAGCTCTTCTGTATGCCGCCTGCACCTGCGGAAGCATACTATCCGCCTGGTCGATGTACGCCTGAATGGTGGCCCGCCCGCTCTCTGCGGCTTCCTCCGACATATCCAGTGCGGCAATATCTTCCTCCATATCCTGAATAAGCTGGTCCATCTGCTCGTTCAGGCCGGTTGTCCACTCCGCCACATCCCCGGCGGCTTCCTCCTGGCTCTCGCTGATTTCCCCCAGCGTATTTGCAAGGTCCGTCAGCGCTTGGGTATTCCCGTCGTTCACGGCCTTCACCATGTCGGCGGCAAGCCCCGCCGCCTCCGGTGTCCCGCTCCTGACATACTCCATCAGTGCGTTGTAGTTCTCCTGCGTTACCCCCAGGTCCTCGGCGGATATTTCTTTCAGCGTTGCAATGTTCGCGGCGTAGTTCTGCCAGAAAGAAAGCTGCGTGTTCAGCGCCTCTTGTGCCGCCGCGACCGTGGCTTCTGCGTCCGCTTTTGCCTCGTCGAACAATCCAAACTGCCCGGAAAAGCTCTCCAGGGCTTCGTCGTAAGCGTCTGCGTATGCCTCTGTCAACGCCTGCACAGATGCCATTGTCCCGTCCAGCGCTTCCCGGACTGCCGATTCCTGCGCCGCCGTATTTGCCTGCCCGTCCGAATAGTCGCCCATTGCTTCGGTCAGTTCATTCACCGCCTGCTCCGCCGTGTTCATTTCCGCCTCGGCGGCGGCGACAGCTTCCGCGTCCTTTTCAATGGCCTTTTCGTGGGCTTCTACGCTGTATTGCGCTTCCCAAACCTCGTTGCTCAGGTCGGACAGCGAATTTTGCAGGTCGTAGTATTCCTGGGAGAGATACCCCGTCGCGTCTGTCAGTATCCCGTACTCCCGATACTGCCGGTCCGCCTCTTCGCTGGCCTCGGCCCACAGCTCGTTCATCCGCTCGATTGCGGCGTCGTACTTCTGGCTGGCGGCTTCCAGCTCATACCTTGCCCGGGTCAGCCCGATCTCATTTTCCGCAGCCTCCAGCATGACGCCGTTGTACTGCTCCATCAGGGTATTAAGATACTCCTGGTAAGCCTGCGCCTTGGCGTTCCGTTTCCATTCCTCGGTGTTGGCACGCAGCGCTTCGGTTGTGGTTTCCAGCGTGTAGGTCGCCCGCCCATACTCGTCCGTGGTCGTGCTGATGCAGTCGGACAATTCCGGCATGACCCGCAGCAGGAGGGCCAAGGTATTTTGATACTGTTTCTGCTCTTCATCGGACGCGTTCGCCATATCGCCCATAGTTTCCAGCTTGTCGATGTAGGTATTCGCCACGTCCGCCGCCGCCAGGGTGGAGGCGGTTGTGTCTTCGCAGGTGGCCCCAGCTTCCGCTATGGCCTCGTTCATTTCCCGCGCGGCTACAGTCAGCTCCCTTACCGCCGGTCCGCCATCTCGTACAGCGTCAACGACGGCTACGACGGTTCCCACAAGAGCCGCCGCAGCGCCCGCCGCAAGGAACATTCCGCCTGTCAGCCCTGAAAATGCTCCCAGCGCTTTCAACGCCTGAAATGCTTTTATTGCGGAGTTTACGCCTACGATTGCAGCGGTTAGTCCGCCCATTGTCCCAATCGTCGCCATGATTCCCTTTGACAGTGATTCATTTTCCTGGATAAATTCGTTTGCCCAGCTGATTGCTTCGGTTCCAAACTGCGTCAGCTTCCGCAGCTCCGGGTTGAATTGCTCTCCGATGGTGGATTGCAGCGCCTCCATAGCGGAGTTTGCAAGCGTGATGTCGCCGTTCAAGTTGTCCAGCTTCACCTTTGCCATCCGCTCCGCCGCGCCGTTGCAGTTGTTGATGGAGGCGTACAGGCTTTGGAAGTCCTCGTTCGTGGCGTTCAGGATTGCAAGCAGTCCGTTGTAGCCGCGCATACCGGCAATGGTCATAGCGTTGTTGACCCGTTCCGCCTCGGTCATTTGGCTGAAATACCCGCGCAGGTCCTCTACTGTTTCCATCAGGCCCTTCATGGAGCCGTCCGAATTGACGGCGGAGTAGTCCAGCTCTCCAAAGGCTTTCGCCGTCAGCGTCACGCCGCCCAGCAGGCCGTTGAAGATATTGCGCAGTGCGGTCCCGGCGCGGGACCCTTTCACGGAGTTGTTCGCCATCAGGCCCACCATCACGGCCACGTCCTCAATGCTGTACCCCAGTGCTCCAGCAACAGAGGAAGAGCTTTTGAACGTCTCGCCCATGATGGAGATATTGGTGTTGGAGTTTGCCGCTGCCGCCGCCAGCACATCCGCAAAGTGCGCGGTATCCGACGCTTTCAGCCCAAAGGCGGACAGGTTGTCCGTTACAATATCGGATACTTGCGCCAAGTCCTCCCCGGCTGCTGCCGCCAGATTGATAACGCCGCTCATGCCTCCCAGCATTTCTTGGGCGTCCCAGCCTGCCATTGCCATGTACTCCATAGCGTTTGCGCTCTGCTGTGCGGTAAACTTGGTTGTCGCGCCCAGCTCCTTTGCCTCCGCCGTCAGCGCCGCCATTTCCGAAATGTTGGAATCCGCGATAGCTTCCACGGCTGACATGGCCTGCTCAAAGTTTCCTGCGATCTCGACGCACTCCGAATATGCGTCCGCGATTGACTTCATAGCTTCGGCAATCCCGGCGGCGGCAATGGCACCGCCCACCGCTTCGATTGCCTGCACGCCCGCATTGCCGAACTCACCCGCGCCCTCTGCGGCTTTCTTCTGCTCTTCGGTCAGCTCTTGGATTTTGGCGGTCAGCTCCGCGTCCTTGTTGGCAAGGTCGGTTGTGCTTACCCCCGCCGCGTCCAGCCGGTCCTTCGTCTCCCCCAGCTTTTGCCGCTGCTTTTCAAGCGCCGCCTTGGTGTTCGTAATGCGCTGTTCCAGTTTGAGCTTTTCCCGCTCCAGCGCGGTTGTGGAGCCGGTGGTTTCCCCGATTTGCCGGTTGACAAGCTCATACTGCCGTTTCAGGTTTTCCAGCTTTTGCGACGTATTCTGTACCGCCGCCGCCTGTTTTTCATAGGCTTTCACGTCCCGCTGGATTGCCTGGAGGTTTTTGATTTCCGCGCCCAGCCGTATAAATTCCTGCTGTGCCTTTGTGAACGCGGCAGAAAATCCGCCGTTCAGCACGGCGTTCAGAACAAAATCAAACGAATACTGCTTTTGCGCCACTTCGTCGCCTCCCTATCATCCATTCCCCGGCAGGCCGAAAAGCTCCTTCGCCTTATTTCCCGTCAGGCTGGCGGGAATTTTTTCGGGTGCTTTCGGCTTTTTCTTCTCGTTCAATTCATTGGTGGCCTGAATCCAGCCGCCATACTGCCAAAGAGGGACGCCAAACCAATCCAGCGGCGAACCGCCGTTATGCCGCGCCAGAAGGATACATTGCTTTCGGAGCCAAAGCCCTTCGACTTTTACTCCGCACGCAGCAAAAAACCCCGCGCTTTCCTCGTAATGGCCTGAAAATCGGTCAGGGGCATTTCCTTGATTGCCCACCCGTCAATGACCCGCTTGCCCTTCTCGTCCCGCTCGGTGCAGGCCCGCGCTGCCATACCCGCCAGGAAGTCCCCGGTAAACGCCGGAGATACCAGCGTGCGGCCCTTCATCACGATTTCGCTTTCGATTTCCAGGTGGTCCCCGCCGTTCAGCGCGGTCCAGTCGAACGTCAGCGTCTCATAGGTCTTGCCCTTCCACGGGAACGGATTCTTGAACGTGTGGGTATAGCTCCCGGTTTCCTGCTCCTGCTTGGCTTCCTCCGCCACCCGCTCGGCCTCCGCCGCGTCCTGGGCCACGCCCTCCATGTCCAGCTTCTTTTCCTCTGCGCTCATAGGTAAAGCTCCTTCCTGTATTTGATAAGCCGCCCCTCCATCGCGTGAAGGGGCGGCTTGATTTTCGTTTCCCCCGTCCTAAAACAAAACCGCAGCCCAGCGTAGCGGGTGCGGTTTTGATAGGAGAAAGGAGCCTGCGGATATGTAGCTTTCGGCGTTAGCCGGAAGCGTAATGCAGCAGGCTTCTTTCGACTACATCATGCCCATGGCCTTTCGCACCAGGGCGGCGTTGTCCACGCCGTTGATTTCGTGGACCTGGTTGAACTGGTCAATGTCAATGACCTTTGCCCCGTTCTTATACACCGTGTACTTGCACACGCTGTAGGTGCCGGAGGCGTCGGCGGCACTGGCCGTCTGGATGGTCCCCTGGTTGATTTCCGTGGGCCGGATGGACAGCTCAAAGCGAATCGGCTCCAGCTCTTCCTTCCGGGTCACGCCGTCAAAATACTGGTCCGCCAGGTACAGGGCCACGTCGTGCCACTCGTTGGTGCCGAGCTGCACAATGGCGTCCGCCACGCTGGAGAACTCAATGTTGATGGTCATGGCCTCTGGCGGATGTTTTCATCCTCCAGACGTTGATTCTCAGCCTCCATGCTACGGCGGAACTCCTCATGCTCATGGCGAGAGATATAATCTCCGTCCATACCTGTCACCTCCTACTGTTTTTAAGCATTGTGTAGAGTTACCGCTGGGTGCTCAACATCCCGATCAGCTCGGAATACTCGGCCTCGGAAATCTTGCCGGCAGCGTAGAAAATATCCAGCTTGCTCTCGATGCCGTCAGTCTGGCCGCGCTCAATCATGCGCTTCAGAGTACGATACAACATGCTCTACATCTCCTTTCCTCAAATATCAGTCTCGGACAGGCCCAGCTCCAGCAGGGTCAGCCGGTACTC
>OFFK01002196.1_pt1 | contig 12308 bp, 10 predicted proteins | sample 1521361 | NCBI WGS metagenome assembly OFFK01 (sample SAMEA3504096, study PRJEB24116) | mouse gut metagenome | biome: mouse gut; feature: mouse-associated habitat; material: faeces | place: Denmark | collected 2011
GTGAGCAGCATCTGCTGCTCCATCACGTCCGACATGGTGTCCTGCACGCTCTTGTTGACCTTCATGACCTCCTCAAGGTCCGCCGCCTTCTCCAGGCCGGGCAGGGTACCAAGAACGTATTGCAGCTTTTCCCCCTGGGTGTTGAGGATATGGCTCAGGCTGAGCTCCTCAGCGGCGATGGAGGAGATGATCCCGTTGATGCTGCCCTCTCGGGTCAGCGGGGGGTCAATCTGAGGGAATGTTGGCATCGGCATAATATCCCTCCTCTCAGCTCAGACGGATGACGGACAGGTTCGCGCCGCCGGAGCCGGGCAGCAGGGTGATATTGGCGAGAGGGCCAAACATCTGAAGGGATACGGTGGACCCGGCGGTCAGATCCACAATGATCTCCGCGGAAAAATGGCTCTTGAGCACCGTGGGTGGCACCGCGATGGATGGCGCTATGACGGAGGCCGGGTCGGCCTTGCCGTTGATCATCAGACGCGTGCCGGCATTGGAGGGCACGCTGGTGTTGACGTTGTAGGAGATCAGGTAGCGTCCCGGGGTGTTCACCGTGAGCTGCGTGCCGGTCGGGGTACTCTTGATATCCGGGGACTTCCGCATGACCTCACTCATGGGGATGACAGCGCCATCTGCCAACACACTGATGGTCTGGCCGCTGATGCTTGCCAAATAGGCGGAGGTGGCAGTGACGGGGAGACCGGCGGGACCGGTAGCGCCGGTCGGGGCATTTATATTAGGAAAGTAGATTGTCTGGAAAAATGCGGTTTTCAAACCGCTTCATTATGGTGATTGACTTCGATGTACTCCTGCACCCGACGCAGTTCATCAGCGAAGCGAAATACAATACTAATGCTTCCGCCCTCATAGACCTTGATATGGTCCACCAATTCAATCAGAACATCCCGCGTCAGCTTGTCGATATTCTGATACTGCCGGAACGCCAGCAAAAACGGGTTTTCTACGTCAACACCATTTTCAATTTCTGCCTTTTCTGCCTGGAGGCGTTCAATGACTGCCCCCAGAGCATCGGCCTGCTGCTCATAATCTGCTTTCATGTGCCGGTAATCGGAGTGTGATATTTCGCCGTCTTTCCAGTCCTGATAAATTGCCTGCTTATATCGGATGATCTTGGAAAGCTCCCGCTCTTTTTGCTCGATTGCGTCAATCAGTTTTTTCGACTGGCTCTTTACCAGGGGAGCACGGTTGATCCATTCAATGGTTTTGGAATAATCAACCGCCAGATAAACCTGCTGCCGGATTGCGTAGAGTACCGCAGCCTCCAGGCGGTCATGCCGGATCGTGTGCTTCGTACAGACCCCTTTGGACTGGTCCTTATATGTACGGCAATAGTAGTACACCGTATCGCCCACTTTACTGCGGGTCATGGATTTTCCACAGTCAGCGCACTTCAAAAATCCGCTGAAAAGATACAGCTTATTTTGTTGCGGTCCCGTTCGCGTGTCCCGGAGCAAAAGCCGCTGGACCTTTTCAAAAGTCTCCCGGTCAATGATTGCCTCGTGGGTGTTTTCTACAATATACCATTCATCCTTGGGAACGGCCTCCTGAACATGGACTTTATAGCTCTTTATCCGGTAGCGGCCCTGCACCATATCCCCGCAATACATACGATTTTTGAGAATAGACGTAATGGTCATAGCACACCATAATGGGCGCTTGATCATATTCATTTGGGGATTTTGATACTTTAGGCCCAGGCACTCCCGCTTGTAAAGGGATGGGCAGAGGATACCGTGATCGTTCAGGTATCGGACAATGGCGTTTTTGCTCATGCCATCCAGAAACATCGAAAATATCTCCCGAACCACAGCGGCCGCCTGCTCGTCGATCACCAGCGCGTTTTTATCGTTGGTATCCTTGATATATCCATAGGCGGCAAAAGACCCGATATGTTCTCCATTGCGGCGCTTCATATCAAAGACTTCCCGCACTTTATCAGAAGTTTCCGCACAGTGGTTTTCATTCAGGACGCCTTGGATTGGGACCGCGATACTCCGCATATTTTGGGGGTCCTTATAGCTGTCCAGCGACTGGTGAAAAAGGGAAATAAAGCGGACATTATACCGGGGAAACCAGTCGTCCAAATAATAGCCCTGGTCGCTGTAATTGCGGAATGAACGCGCAAGGTCCTTGACGATCACGCAGTTGATCCGTCCGCGCTTGATGTCGGAGAGCATCCGTTGAAAGTCGTCGCGTTCATCATCTGTTGTACCCGAAATGCCATCATCCGCTAATGTCAAGCAGGGTCTAAAAATAAATTGTAAACAAATTGTGAATGGTGTCGAATGAGAGGACCGCCTCCCCAAAGGTAACGCTACTGCTTTGCCATGTTTAACTTCATCCCACTGGCTTGCAACAATTCAAGCAATATTTCCATATTGGTCTGAGAAATACTGCCATCCTCACAGATCAATTCAACCTGATGCTCTTTCAGCCAGTTCAAATATCGGTCAGTCTTTTCAAGGCTACGTCCCAAACGGCAAAGGTTCTTTACCAGCAGGAAGTCGATTTCTCCATTTGCCACGGCCTCGGAAACCTCGGCCAATCCTCTGTGGGAGAAGTCAAGTCCGCTGGAGTGTTCAGCGGTAGTGCCTACAATTTCAAGGCCCTGCTTCTCTGCGTATGCCTCCAAACTTCTCTGCTGGACTGCCAACTCCCAAGCGTTAGGATAGGCAACTCTGCAATAAATCCAGGTTCTGTTATGCTCCATGTTGATGCTCTCCTTGTAAATCAAGTATCAGCTTTTCCAGTTCGTCACGGAAATTCCAGGCAATTTCAAGCCGCTTGTCAGGATAGATGCGGACTTCTCTCAAGACTTCCGTCACAATCTCACCGGTGATTTCCTCGACTTCCGTATACTTCTCAAAAGTAGAAACGAAACTGTTCTGCAAACTGCCATTCTGCCCCACGTTCTCCAAAGTGGCTTCAATCTCGGCAATTCGGGCAGCAACGGTATCTCTATGCTGGACAGCGGCGGCTTTTGCGGCAAGGTATTCCGCTTTGCTGACCTCACCCAGCGCAAAGGATTCGTACATCCCACTGATTTGCTGGCAAAGCCGTTGATGCTTTTCCCGCAATCCAGAGAGGGACTTCACCATAGCGGTGGTGTCCTTTTGCCGCACTCGATGCTGTTCTTCCCATAATCGGCGCAGTTCTACCGCCATCAATGCCTGCACTCGAAGCCCCTCCAAAACAGCGTCCAGAATATCATTCTCTGGCGTTCGCTCCGCACAGGTATAGGCAGCGTTCATGCGGGGGGTACGGCAGTAGAAATACATCTGTTTCCCTATGGTATAAGACATTGTGTAGCCACAAACGCCGCAGCGGATTTTGCCATGTAGCGGCCAATCGTGCTTTTCCAGACCATCACGCTCCGCAAAGGCCCGCATCGCCGCTTGTGCGCGGTCAAATTCTTCCTGCGTCACAATACCCTCATGGGTGTTCTCTACGGTGATCCAGTCCGCACGGCTGACCTTGACCGTATGTGTGCGGCCCACCATATCCCGTATTCGTTTCCCAAAGATGTTTTTTCCAATATAGCGTTCATCCCGGAGAATTTTTGATACGGTTTTATCTGTCCAGAAATTATCCTCGAAAATGCTGGGCCATCTGGTACGGGAGCATCCAGCCGACCGTTTATAGAGCATGGGCGTCGGCACAGCCTCACGGTTTAGAAGCGCCGCGATTTCCTCTGTTTTCTTACCGTCTGCCATCAGGTGGAAGATGCGCTGTACTGTCTCCGCCGCTGACTGGTCGATCATCAGACGGGTCTTATCAGTCGGGTCTTTAATATAGCCATATGGGGCGAACGGCGAGAGGAAGTCTCCCCGCTGGGCGCGAAATTTTTTGGCGCTCCGCACTTTCCGGGACAAATCTCTGCTATAAAGGTCATATAAGAGGGTCTTAAAAGATGTTTCCAAACTGTCCACATCCGTGGGCCGGATGCTGTCAAAACCATCGTTCACAGCGATAAAGCGCACACCCAGGAAGGGGAACACGCAGGAAATGTAGTTACCCACAATCAGGTAGTCGCGGCCGAAACGGGATAAATCCTTGACAACGATGCACTGGATTTTTCCCTGTTTCGTCTGCTCGATCATCTCTTGGACGGCGGGACGCTCAAAGTTTTTGCCGCTCCATCCATCATCGCAGAACTCGATCACATCTGTGTCAGCCAATTCCGGGGTACGGCTGATAAAGGCATCCAGTAAATTGCGCTGGTTCGTAATGCTGTTGGATTCAATCTTACCGTTTTCCCCTAAATCATCATCCTCTGAGGAAAGCCGGATATATTTTGCGGTGGTATTACTCATGCAGACACCGCCTCTCCCTCGGACACCAAAAACTGGAGCAGGGCGCGGTATTCATCTTGGTAACGCAGGACGATACTCACACGATTTCCAGCATCGACTTCCACACGCTCAATCAGCGCATGAGCCATGCCCTCTGTCAGTTCTGTTTCCTGTCGGTACTGAATGCAAGTAGTAAGCCAGGGATTTTCGGTGGTCTGATGGCGAGTGTCTTTCTGCTGCTGTTCCAATGCTTCCAAGCGGGCTTGGGCACGTTCCATGTCGGAACGATACTTCTGCTTCATTTCCGTGTATTCCCGCTCCGTCATTAGTTTGTCGGCGTAGTTCTGATACAAGCTGTCATAGAGCATTTTGGCACGGGAGAGTGCCTGTTTTACAGTCGTGACTTCATGCTCCACAATGGCCCTTTGGCTGACGGCCTTTGTTGACCGGCTATACTGACGCACCAACTTGTCCAGATTTTCAGCCAGCGCAATCTCCCGCCGCAAGGTGTCCCAAAGGATTTCCGTCAACTCTGTTTCATGGAGATTCTTCTTCGGGCAGGAAATTGGATTGCTTGCATGGGTTCGGCAGATATAGTTGTAGTAGAGATGGGTTCCTTTATTTGTAACATTCTTATACCGCGTCATGGTTCGTCCGCAGTCCGCACAGTAAATCAGCCCGCGCAGGATATTGGGGATTTTCCCCAGCCCGTCATGCCGCCCTAAACGCTCCTGGTAGGTGCTGCTGGCATCCTCCGCCATCCGTTGAACCGCACGGAAGGTATCTTCGTCTATCAGCGGTTCATGGGTGTTGCGAACGATGATCCACTCGGATTCCGGCACCTGATAGGGTTTCTTTCCCTCGGAGAAGCCGGAGCGTTTGCGCCCTTGAATCATGTGGCCCAGATAAACCTCATTAGTCAGGATTTTCTTGACCGCATAGACGCTCCAGAGCGTATTTGCGTAGCGTTCTGATTTGGCGTCGCCTTTCAGATAATGATACCGGGCAGGAGAAGGAACACCCCGCTCATTCAGCTTCCGGGCGATATTCTGATAACTCAGGCCGGAAAGCCGCCACTGAAACATATCCCATACCACCGGCGCGGTTTCCTCATCAGGCTCGATCCTGTGGCGGTCCTCGGTACACTTATGGTAGCCATATGCCGCCCAGGTGCCAATAAAATCACCGTTCTGCTGCTTTGTTGACAGCGCGGGAAGTATTTTTCTGGATATGTCCTTGCTATAAACTGCGTTCATTATGTTTTTCAGCGGCACAATATAGCCGTCCTGAGAACGCTCGGCGGTCAATGTGTCAAAATAGTCATTGACAGCAATAAACCGTACTCCCAGGAGGGGGAAAACTCCCTCCAGATAGTTGCCAGTTTCCCGATAATTCCGCCCAAACCGGGATAAGTCTTTGACTACGATACAGTCCACTTTTCCGGTTCGCACATCCTCCATCATCCGCTCAAACTCCGGGCGGTCAAAGTTCGTTCCTGTCCGTCCGTTGTCACAGTATAGATCATAGAGCCGCATATCCGGCTGACTGGCGATGTAGCTTTGAATCAGTTCCTGCTGTGTTTCAATGGTGTCTGCCCCTGGTTTGCCGCTGTCCTCCACAGATAGCCGGACATAGCCGCCTGCCTGATATACCTTTTTCGGGGCTTCTGCGGGTGCGGCTGGCGGCAGGATGGGATTGACCTTGCGTTTCGTCCTTGCCATCTTAGACCGCCTCCCTTCCGGGAAGCATCTCCTGGGCCTGTATGAGCAGGTCAAAGAGCCACTGAAATTCATTGTACCAGCGGTAGACAATCTCCACCCGGCGCTCACGGAAGATTAAGATGCGCTCGATCAGCGATACGACAATAGTGCGATCCAGCGAGGTAATATTCTGGTGCTTGCGGAATTGGGCCATCCATCCCTGGTTCTGGCTGAAACCGCTCATTTGCTTGTCGATTTCTGCTTGAATGGCCTCGGCCTGTTCCTCTGCTTCGGTACGGCGGTGGGAATAGGTTTTTTTCAAGTTTTGATATTCGTCACGGTCGATTACACCGTCATTTAGGCTTTCATAGAGGGAAAGCAGAAGGGTTTGATTGCGGTCAATTTCTTCCTGCTTCTTTCCAAGCCGTGCTTGCAGCTTCTTCACACTGGCCTGCTGAAGCCGTGCGGTATCGGTCAGTTCCAGCAGGTCGGAGAGGTCAATTACGTCCCGAATGTGCTTTTTCAGCGCGGTCAGAACAATTTCATCCAGGGCCTCTATCCGCATGGAATGGGAGGAACAGAGTTTTTCATTCTTGTGGGCAGCGCAGACATAGTACACATACCGCTTTTTGCCGGACGGAACCGTTTTGCGTATCATGGAACTGCCGCACTCGCCGCAGTAGACCATCCCGGAGAACAACTCCACGGCTTTGCCGCTGACGCTGGTTCTGGTGTCCAGGGCAAGCACCTTTTGAACGCTTTCAAAGTCGTAGCGGTCAATGATTGCCTCATGGCAGCCCTCTACCACCGCCCATTCCTCGCGTGGCTTCGTGACCAGCCGCTTGACCTTGTAGCTGGGTGTGGTCACACGGCCCTGCTCCAGCACTCCAATGTAAACCGGATTTTTCAGAATCCGCAGTACCATTCCGGCGCTCCAAACGGATTCTTCTTTCACTCGGAAGGTGGTGGAGTAGCGCATTCCCTGGGAACGCTTATAGTCCAGAGGCGTGGGGATGCCAGCCTTGGTCAGACGATCTGCAATATCCCCGGCACTGACACCTTCCAGCTTCCATCTGAACATATCCCGAACCACATCGGCGGCGTAGTCGTCTACCAGTAGGCGGTGATGGTCCTCCGGGTCCTTTTGGTAGCCAAAAACAGCAAAAGAGCCGATGAAATCTCCGCGTTGGCGTTTGATTTCAAGCTGGCTCCGTGTTTTTACCGAGGTATCCCGGCAATATGCCTCATTTATGAGGTTTTTGAAAGGGATTACCAGCTCATCAGATTCTGCGTTGCTGTGCAGGCTGTCGTAGTGGTCGTTGATTGCGATAAACCGCACACCGAGGAAGGGAAATAACTGTTCCAGATATTCTCCCACGCCCAGGTGGTTGCGGCCAAACCGGGATAAGTCCTTGACCACGATGCAGTTGATCTTACCTGCCTTGACCTCGGCCATCATCTCTTGGAAAGCCGGACGGTCAAAATTAGAACCTGTGTAGCCGTCGTCCACTTTGATGCCACACTCCCGCAGTTCCGGGTGGTGCGACAAATAATCACGGATCAGGTCTTTCTGGCCCGTGATGCTGTTGCTTTCGTCCTTGTCACCGTCCTCGCGGGACAGGCGGACATAACCGCAGGTATTCCATACCTGTTCAGCGGTCTGTTTCATATGCTTCGCCCCTTGTTGTCAAAGTTTAATCAGCAAAACACTTTAACAACAAGCGGGACACTTGTTTGTCCTGTTGCTCGGATGTTAACATAATATTTTCGAGTTGTCCAGAGTGTTTTGCAAAAAAGTTTTTCTCAGCACTTTGAGCGTATGTAGGAGAGCATCCTGTCCTCCAGTGTCACATCCGTATCAATGAAGCTGACCTTCACCACATATTTGCCATGACGGTAGCAATAGGGATTGCCAATCTGTCGAATGAAGTCCAAAATCCGCTCCTTCTTCGGCAGAGCGGTGTTGATCTCCACATCTCGAATATCCCGCAGGGTTGTCGGGTCCACAGTCCGAATATCCACATTCTGCATCGCTTCGACCTGTTCTCTGGTATAAGCGCACTGGCTCATATACTTCCTCCCTTCTGATTCAGCATATGCTTGTACTCTTGCTTCCATGCTCCGCAAATTACAGAACCGCCGCAGGCCATTTCTGCGGCGGTTCATTTGTAGGGAATCATCGCTTGAAACGGTAGGGCAGTTCCGAACCGCCGTTTTGCTGACCGTTGTATTTGTCCCGGATGATACGGGCGAAGCGTAGAGCGGTGTTATAGTCAATCCGCCCCTGACGGATGATCTCGTCGGGGCTGACGATAGACATACGCCGGACAAAGGCCCGGTCGCTCAATTCCATTTCATAAGTCTTGACGAACAGAGCCATACCAGAAAACATGGAGGCTTTCAGAGAATTGGGCGTACCCTGCCACGCTCCGGCCATCAGCGCCAGCATCCGGGAAAAGGCATCACCGCCTAAAAGCTGGTAGGCGTTGATAAGGGCACGAACGGCGGCGATCTCAAAGGGTTCGCCGGTCTGTGCCTCCAATGCCCAGGTAAAACCGCCGTCCTCCACCAGACGCTTGACCTCCATGATTTTTGCGTCCGAGCCAGCTTCAACCACAGCTTTGGTATGCTGCCGCAGGGTTAGACGTTTTTTGTCCGTGTCCAGCTTGGCATACATTTCCGCTTCTTCCGCATAGGTCAGGCCGGTATGGATGATGCAGGGGACGATTACATCCTTGCCGCCCGCCATCTGACGCATGGCCTCAATACGGTGCTGGCCGTCCAGAACATTGAATTTTCCATCCCGAAAGCTGACAACCACTGGGGACAGTTCGCGGCCGCTCCACTCCCGGATGATCTTGTCCACATCCTTCTGCTCCACGGGCCGCTGGTAGGGCAGACCGGAGGTCAGACGGCTGGTGGAGAGGGTGCGGATAGCGCCGGGATTGCTATACTCCACTTCGGGAAGGGGAAGGAAAGTCTGCTGTTCCGCCCGGTCCGGCTTGGGCGGGGCGTGTCTTTTGCGGTAGCTCATACGCTCATGCTCCTTTTCATTTGTTGCAGTAAATCATGTATAGCGGTTGAGATCGTACCAAACCGCTTTTTCAGATAATCAAACTGCACAGGCGTTATATCCGGGAAAACGACTGTGCAGAAGGGGTCGCTATACCATTCAAATTCCTTCTGGAATTTCTGGATGAAAGAATCCAGTTCGGCCAGCAGCGCATCCGGGGTATAACTGCAATCCTTATCATGGTTTTTCAAATCAGCAATAGATTCCTCAAAAGAGGCGTAATGTCTACCGCTGGACGAATAGGGAACAGCGGCAGGCATAGGGGCCTCTGGCGGCGGTGCTGGCTCCGGCTCTGCGGGCGGCGGCTGGTATTCATCTACCGAATGAATACTGCCCGCTACTAACTGGCTGGCCGCTTCACTCTGTTGCTCCGGGACCAGCCGGGAGAGATTTAATGCGTCCTTCTTTGTAATCTTGGCATCAGCATCCCGAATAATGTTTTTTGCTTCCGGTGTCAGATTCTTGGCGGTTTGAATATCACGCCGAACGGTCCGGGGGTCAACTCCCAACTTCTCAGCAGTATCATCTACAAAACTTTTTAACGTGGCGGACATTTTGTCCGTCACGTTGTTGCCCACAGCGCGGTTCATTCCGGCTGCCTGCGCAATTCCAACCTTTGTCTCTGGATGAAGTGCTTCGTATATCTCTTTCCGGCGCAAAAGCAAATCGCCATAGTCCATAGGGGATAGTTCAGCCCGGACAAAGTTCTCGTCTATCTCTGCCAGTTCCGCTTGCAGGCCCTCCAAGCCGCTGACCGTACATTCGATTTCCGTCCACCCCAGCAGTTTTGCCGCCTCCAGCCGGTGAAGTCCAGCAATCAGGATGTGTCCGCAGTCAACCGTGATTGGATTGAGCAGGCCCACTTCTGAAATGCTGTCCGCCAATTCTCGAATATCTTCCGTTTTGGCTTCCCGCCGCCCCGGATTGATCTTGATCTCGCTGATCTGAACCAGCACAGTCTCACCTCCCTGGCCTCCGGCCTCTTGATAATTCATCTTTGCCGGATGGAACACCTGGGGCCATAGTCCGCCTATGGCCCCAGGTCTTTCATCCGACCGTTGGGCGGGAAGAACCGCGCCGGTCCCGGTTGTGTCCTCTTTCTGTGAGGAAGTGACCGGCGCGGGTTCCCTTTGATACCCTTTCGTTAGAATGTGTGCCGTATTATCAGGCGGCATGACCGCCCTGCTGCTATCCCCCCGGCACGGGAGTATGTAAGTCCGCCTTGGTACGGCGACGCGATACCAACAGACGGTGACGGCAGGTGACTAAGCTGCCCAGGCCGATCCCACGGTATCCCCCTTTCACCCTGCGGTACGGGCCTTTGCGGATGCACAACTGCGCTTCGGGCGCTGCCTCCAGCGCCGGTCAACAAGAGCTCAGGGTGCCGCTCGTACCTTTGATGTGATCGCTTTGACAGGCTGGAGACGGGAGCTCACCTCCTTCGTTCCGCTCCAGCCCGCAGGCAGTCCTCGCGTCTGAGCTGTGCCGCAGTGGTGCTTTGCTTATATACTGGATATGAGAGGGAGCTTGTCCCGCTGTTTGTCAAGGTATGGGATGTGCGTCAGAGAGCAAACTGAATGAGAATGCTATCCATGATGGTGCGGTCCTCATCGGTAAGCTGTTCCCGCAGCCGTCGGAGAAATGCGGACTGCTTGGCAGTCAAGCTCCTGCGGTGGAGAGTGTAGCCGTCCACAACCCGAACACCACCCCCATAACGACCGCACACGGTCTCAACTGGGTATGAACACATGAGCGCCTCAATGTCATAGCGGATGGTTCGCTGACAGACGTTAAATTCACGTGCTAAGTTCTCACAAGTGTCATGCCTTCTGGTACAGAGCACTTCCAATAATCTTTGACGCCGTTCGTTTGGGTCCATGTGTTCACCCCCTTTCCGTCACTCTCTGAAATAAGCATAGCAGTTAACTCGGCAAGGCCCTTGCCGAGTAAGAATTTTTGATAAAGAAAATTTATATGTAGCTTATGTTGGTTTATTGTGCTGCTTTCAAATGGTTGAAGTTTCCAAGTTATAAATTTCCAAAAGGGACAAAGCAGACTTTTTCTCATAATGGATATTTTTTGATAGGATGGTTAAGATTTTCCCTTTCAAGTGAATTTGAATTCTTTTCTACTGGGTGGCCTCCACAGTGATATACCGAATCCCAGAGTTTCAGGAGTACGTCCTGGAGGAATGAATAGGCAAGGACATCCTGCACCCGTTCCAGGTCCAAAATGTCTCTCAGGAGCTGGAGGCGTGGGTTCTGCGCTTACAATATCGGAAACAAGAATATTACATTAGTGCTGGAGAAATGCCTGAAAAGCAGAGCCCTCTCCACTCTCAGCGCAGCCCCCGCCCCCCCACTGAACAACCTGAACTCCGTTACCGATTATCTGAAAGCCATAATGGTATCTCCACAAAACAACCTACGCCCCCGTTTGCCGGTTTCGTGCAGACGGGGGCGTTTTACGCCATTTTTATATGTTTTCTGGTTCAACTGCCTTGTTTTCGGAGTTCCAAGCCATGCTGTGATATCCAATCGAACCCCCTTACACAGGGTTCCCAATACGTTCCCATTGCTACAAGGGCATCAATGCCGCTGTCCCACCATTTGATTAAAGTGCTTCGGGAAACCATCAGTTCCCGCTGTAATTCAGGCCAGGTTTTTTCTTCAAAGTAATATTTGCGGATAACCTCCGACTGGTCCGTTTTCAGCTGGGATACATAGAACTCCAGCTTTGCAATGTGCGCCTCCAAAACCCCGAGCTCTTCTCCAATGTCCATAACTGCTGCATAGTTCAAATATTCCTGCTCATCCCGAAATGTTGCGGCGATCCGCATAGTCTTGTCTGAGATATGTCCGGCCTGTGCGCTTCCGCCCCCCAAGGGCCGGGTGAGCGCCAAGGCTCCAATGACCTCCACCTCTGACACCTGGGCGGGATGTGACTGCTCATAGCGGAGAAGGTTGGTTCTCTTTTGCAGCAGGGGGTAGGCTTTCAGCTGCTCTATTACGTTCTCTCTGTTCGTAAACATATATTTTATCCCCTTAATGTCGTTTTGGTTGACTGGTTGATTTCTTACCTGTTTTGCTTTCGTTTGCTCTCCTGCGGACAGAGGGGAAATGCCGCAGGCAAAAGACGTGAAACTATACGGGAGGACTTCGAGCCCGGCAAAAAGAGACGAAGTGTGTCGAAATAAAAAGTGCCGCAGTCCTGTGGCGGACT
>OFFK01002199.1_pt1 | contig 12300 bp, 8 predicted proteins | sample 1521361 | NCBI WGS metagenome assembly OFFK01 (sample SAMEA3504096, study PRJEB24116) | mouse gut metagenome | biome: mouse gut; feature: mouse-associated habitat; material: faeces | place: Denmark | collected 2011
GGCGGCTCCTGCATCGTCGTCTCAGCCGGAGATACCCCCGCAGCCGGAGCCAGAACCGCCCCCGCAATCAGCACCTGCACCCACCAAGCAGCCAGCGAAAGCCAAGCCGGTCAATGAGGGGACTGCCTTTGAGGGATACGAGGTGAAGGTCAACGACTGGACTACACCGGCGGTCACTTCCTCCAGCAAAGATTGGCCGGTCACTTCTTGGTACTTCTATTCGCAAAGCGGCAGTATATTAGGCAGTATTTCCGGGACAGCCTTAATGGCTATTACAGAAAGAACGGCCCAAACGATAGGCTATGATGTAGACTGGTCGCTCTGGTTGGCTGAAGCCTTCAATGAATACCGCGATGTTGCAGGGGGTGGAAGCACATCTTCAGGTGGCACCACTTCAGAAGAAGCAGATGAAGAGGAAAACAGCCAACAGGCAGGTACCTTTCTGGAGGATGAAGCTTTGGAGGTTGTCCGCCTCACCAACGAAGAACGATCGAACCACGGAGTGGGAACACTGGAGGTCGACGAGGACCTTATGGCGCTGGCCAAAATCCGGGCAGAGGAAGTTTCTACAAAGTATAGCCACGAGCGTCCAGATGGAAGTCATGTAGTCCAGATGGGTTACGGAGAAAATGTGGGCGCTAAAGCCTCCGCAGAAAAACAGGTAACTTCTTGGATGGGTTCAGATGGACATCGAACAAATATCCTTCGAGAAGTCTACACAAGGATCGGCGTGGGCTGCTATCAAACAGAGGGTGGCAAGTATTATTGGGTGCAGATATTTTCCAGATAAGCTTCACTTGGCAAAAGGAAACTCTGGCAACAGGGTTTCCTTTTTTGTTTTAGCTATTTCCTGTATCAAATACGATGGCTGTTATTTTTACGAGAAAGGATCAATAACATGAGAAAAAGTACGAATCGGATTCTCAGCTTATTGCTGTGCGTAATGATGCTGGTGACAATGCTGCCGGTTTCCGCCTTTGCGACGGAGCCGGGCGGTCGCCAGCAGTTTATGGACAGCGGCACACCTTCTCAGTCTGAAGGTACTCCTAAGCACTGGCTTCAACAGTACCAGGAAGCGGTTTTGGCACAGTTATCGGCTTCGCCGCAGAAAATGCGCGCCATATCCGCCCAAACATCTACCCCCGATTTCAGATTGATCCTATGGGCATCGGGGGAAGAAAACCGGCTCACCTTTGCTAACGGTGCATATTCGGGAAGTCCCATGCCGCGAATTACCCTGAATGGCAAAGTAGCATTTTGCGGTGAGTGGAATGGTCAGAGCCCGGAAGGTGAATATATTCAAACTGGAACTGGAAACAACCCTGCTATTAAGCAGATTCTGGCCAACTATGACAATAGCGGCAAAAGCGATGCTGACTATGCCGCAGCTCAGGCTGGTATCTGGGCAGAACTTATGGGCACCACCATCGTTTCCTGGGGGGCTTGTCCGGGTAAGGATTCCGCAGATGAGATCTTGGAAGGAACTTGCGATTACAGCGACCTCAAATACAATTACCTCGAATGGGGCGGCGGTACGCAGAATCTCATCACTTACAATACCGGAGATACCCCAGACATTCCTGAAACCCCGGAATACCCAGAGGACAAATACCACATCGAAGTAACCACCGATACCCAGACCGAAACCGAGGTCCGCAACAAGAAAACCTACTCCTACAGTGACGCCATAGGCCAGCTGACAATCCGAAAGCACGACCAGGATGAAAAGAGCCTGGATGGTGCGTTGTTCGACATCGATGTGGCCTTCAGTGATGGGAGCCACACCAAAGCGGAAGGCTGGGAGGTAGACAACGGGGCGCGGCTCTTTACCTGGACGCACCCCAAAGACAACCATGACCCTGCCACCGTTACCGTCCGGGAGGTGAGGGCCCCTCGCGGCTACTTGATGGACCCCGAACCCCAGACTGCGGTGGTGGCCCCCACTTATACCCGCGTCACCCATGTGGAGACTTGGACTGTCACCATCGTAACAGAAACCACCTCCTCCACCGTCATCGACATTGAGAGCGGTGAGGTGGTAGCGGAGTCCAGCTCTTCCTCCAGCGCAGAGACCAACAGTGACCCCCAGGTGGAGGAGTTTGCAGACTTTATTGAAGGGGACAGGGAAACGACGATGACCTTTGTGAATGTTGCCATGCCCTGCTCCCTCACGATCTACAAACACGAAACCGGCAATAAGGGCGTTGCACTGGAGGGTGCATCCTTCCGTATCCGGTATGCTGACCCCAGCATTTCCGCCCAAACCTGGACAGAGACCACCGACGCCAACGGCGAGATCTACATCGCCCTGCCTTATGCCGGGTCGCTGATCGTAGAGGAGCTGTCCGCACCGGCAGGGTATGTGCTGAACGCCAAGACGACCTATGATGTCACCGTTGCCAAAGGGGAGCAAAAGATCTTGGATGTCCCCAACGACAAAAAGACCCAGCTGGTCGTGCTGAAAAAGGACGCCCAGACCGGTCAGCTGCTGGCGGGGGCGTCTATCAAGGCGACCCTCCTGCGCTCCAACACCCCGCCCTTCGAGGCCGGGCAGAGCTTTACAGAAACGACCGGTCCCGATGGGAAAGCGGTCTTTACCAACCTCATCCCCGGCGAGTACCGGGTGGAGGAAGTGTCCCCGCCCCAGTATTACCAGGGGACAACTACTGTCCATACCGTGAATATCCCGGAGGGGAACAGTGAGACCATCACCGTAGAATTCCGCAACGAGCCTTGGACAGGTCTCACCATCAAAAAGGTGGACGCCACGGATGGTTATGGCCTGCAAAATGCTGTGTTCAAATTGTACGAGGGCACTGCTGCCGAAAACACTAAGTATCTGGGCGATTTCCAGACCAACGAGAACGGCGTGGTCACGATCCAAAAGCTGGAGAGCGGGAAATATTACACCATTGTGGAATCCCAGCCACCCTACGGATATTTTCTGGATGCCGAACACAACACCCAGACCGTTCTCATCAAGCCGGAGGCGGTGGACGGGAATTTGACCGTTGTGTTTCGCAATATGCCGAAACCCAAGCTGTTGCTTGAAAAGGTGGACGCCGAAAGCGGCATCCGCCTGCCGGGAGCGGTGTTCCGGGTCTCACGCCGCGGCTCCTCTGAATATGTGGATGTGACCACCGGCTCGGATGGTACTGTCCTCTTGGAGAATCTGGAGGAGGATTGGTACGAGGTGTCTGAGCTTCGCAGCCCCACAGGGTACGCTGCCAGCGATGCCCATTATGATGTGGAACTGATTCCCGGCAAGACCACTACGCTGACGGTGGAAAACCACAGACGGCCCGGCCTGTTTCTGGAGAAGATCGACGCAGAAACAGGGGAACGCCTGGCAGGAGCCGTTTTCCGGGTCATCCGGCGGAGCGGCGGGGAATCGGTGGATGTGACCACTGGAGCCAATGGGACTGTTTTGGTGGATAATCTGGAACCCGGTTGGTACGAGGTTTACGAATTCCGCAGCCCGGACGGATACACTCCCGACAGAACCCATTATGATATAGAACTGATTTCCGGGAAAACAACGGCCCTGACGGTGAAAAACAGTAAGAAACCAATCCTCCTGCTGGAGAAGATCGACGCTGATACCGGGGAGCACTTAGAGGGAGCGGTTTTCCGCATTACCCGCCGCTCTGGTGGCGAGGCCGTAGATGTGACCACCGGGGCCGATGGGACGATTCTGGTAGATAGTCTGGAACCGGGTTGGTACGAGGTCTACGAGTTCCGCAGCCCCACCGGATACACTGCGGATGACACCCACTATGATATAGAGCTGATTTCCGGGAAAACAGCGACCTTGACTGTGAAGAATAGCAAACGCCCAACCCTCACCATAGAGAAAATCGACAGCATGACCCTTCAGCCGCTGGAGGGCGTCGTCTTTGAAATCAGCATCAAGGATGGCAAATCTCTGGGGCAGTTCAGCACCAATGCAGACGGTCAGATCACCTTGACAGACGCCGACCCCGACCAGATCTACCTGGTGAAAGAGGTCCGGGCCTTGCCGGGGTATCTCGTAGATGATACTGTTCACGAGTTTACCCTCAAAGCGGCCGAAAATGGCGTTATTAAGCTCCAGAACACCCCAGAGCATCCCCTTATCATCGCCAAAAAGGACGCCATCACCGGTGAGCCTATCCCGGATACCGTTTTTGTTGTCACTCATTCGGACGGGCGGTTAGTGGGAGAGTACCGCACCGGCTCCAATGGCATGGCCACCGTCACCGGAAAGGATGTCGTCCCCGGCTGGTACTTGGTGAAGGAGGTAAAGGCAAATCCGTCCTATATCGCCAGCAGCGAAACAAAGCTGGTGGAGCTGAAACTTTCCGCTCCCGCCATCGTGGAATTTACCAATCGTTCCCGCACCGGCCTTCAGATCCGCAAGGTGGACGATGTCACCGGAGAACCGCTGGAAGGGGTACAGTTCAAGGTCACTGAGATTTCCGGGGCCGTTATCGGCACTTTCACCACAGACGGGGATGGTTTCATTAACATCCCTGATCTGGAAGAAGGCTGGGTACAGATCACCGAGGTCAAGGGCTTAGACGGTTACAAGCCCGATTCTGCGCCGCGGACCGTCGAGCTGAAATCCGGCAAGCTGAATGTGGTAGAGTACCGCAACCAGCCCTATCCGATCCTCAAGATCGTCAAACTGGACGCCGAGACCCGTCAGCCCTTGGAGGGGGTACAGATTCGGGTCTATGACAAACTGCACCAGGAGATCGGAACCTACACCACCAATAAACTGGGGCAGATTCTCCTGTCCGGCATAGATGGCGGTGAGACCCTTTATGTGCAGGAGGTAGAAACCCTGCCAGGGTACGAACTGGACGAAACCGTTCGGGAGGTCACTCTGACTTGGGGCGAAACCAGCACCATTGAAATTTTGAACAAACAGAAGGCCACTCTGCGGCTGAAAAAGATCGACGCCGAAACCAAGGAACCCGTCTACGGTGTGATTTTCAACCTGTACGACAGCCGGAACAATCTGCTGGGGGAATACACCACCGACCAAGATGGCATTATCGAGTTTCCGCAGGAATTGTCCGCCGGAAAGTACAAGCTGAAGGAGATCAAAGCAGACGGTTATGTGGTGGATCCCAAGGTCCACACCGTTGAGGTAACATCCGGGGAGACCACCGAGATCATGCTGGAGAACCAGCCCATCCGGGGCCAGATTCAGATCGTGAAAAAGGCCGCCGATTACAACGACATCACCAAGGACAAGGTTGGTGCGCTGCTGGAGGGGGCGGTCTTTGAAATTTTCGACACCAAGAACAATGTAGTGGACACCATCACCACCGACAGCCGGGGAACCGCCACCACAAAGCCCCTGCCCGTTGGCGTCTACGGCTGCCGGGAGATCAAAAGCCCGGAGCATTTCCTTCTGGATGACAGCGTATTCTATGCCGCCATCAAAGTAAACGGCGACTTGGTGCGCTTCGAGGTCCTCAATGAAAGCGAGACCCTAAAAGTAAATGTCACCAAGTACGGCAACTATGAGGCCATGCCCGGGGACACCATCCGGTATGATTTTAAGGACATCACCAACGCCTCCAGTGTGGAGTTGGACGACTTCTACTGGCGGGATGAGATCCCCACCGATGCCCTGCGCTTTCGGAGTATCCACACCGGAACCTGGAATGAACGGCTCACCTACTCGGTGGAGTACCAGACCAGCAAAGGTGACTGGCATATTTTGGAGGATGGCCTCAGCAGCCAGACCAATCACGAGCTGGATTGCAGCCGCTCCGCCCTGCACCTAAAGTCCGGGGAGTATGTCACCGCTTTCCGCTTCAACTTCGGAACCGTACAGGCCGGATTCCGGGAGGTGGAGGCCCCCTATATCACCTGTACCGTCAACGGCGATCTGCCCAGCAGCTACCGCTTCACCAACCGCACCGATGCGGGCGGCCAGCGGCATGGGGAGTGGACCATCGACAAGGACAGCTGGGTGACGGTCATCTTCTCCAGCAAAAAGACAAAGTTCCCTCAAACCGGATTCTAATATAGAATCCCAATAAACCGGAAGGGCCGGGCGGAGTTTTCCGTCTGGCCCTTCCTTATAGGAGGTATCCATGAAACGATTTTTCCAGCATATCTGTCCGAATTTGGGCAGGTACTATTTTTTGATTATGGCAGCGTTTCTGTTGGTTCTCTGCCTGTCCACCATCGCCTTTGCCGTAGATGATATGTGGACAGTGGCAAACCGTATCATCGTGGATGTGTATGAGCATATCGCCGGGATCAGCACAGTGCTGGCAGGGCTGATGTCTGCGGTTGCAGTCATCGGGGCCAAAATGAGCAACAACCAGCACAAGGTGGACCAGGCTTGGGACTGGCTCCGGCGCATTTGGGTGGCCTGGGCAGTCATCAACGGCATCGGGGCCTTCCTCAGCTATGTGCTGCCCCTGTTCCAGGGCCTTGCTACCCTCGATCCGGGTATCCCGTCCTCCTCTGCGCCGTAAACAAAACTTGAAGGAAAGGCAGGTGATCTTCTGTGCTGGAAAAGCTCTTAAAGGGGCTGGTACTCTGGCTCTATAAGCTGATTCTGGAGGGCGTCGAGCATATGGCCAGCGCCCTTTTGGATGTATTCGATATGGACCTTACCTATTTCCAGACCCATGTTCCGGTGACTGCTGACATCATCCAGATCATGATGGCTGCAGGATGGGCGCTTCTCATCGGCAATCTGGCCTTTCAGGCGATGCGTGCGATGGCCTCCGGTTTGGGCTTCGAGGGGGAGGACCCGCAGATTTTATTTACCCGCACCTTTGTCTTTTCCTTCCTGCTGATGGCAAGCCGCCAGATCTGCAACATCGGCTTGACCCTCACCGGCAGAGTGATCGACCTGGTGGGGATCCCCAATACCATCACCATCAATACCCCCACCGAGAGCAACTTCGGCTCTGGGGACAGCACCTGGCTCTTGGTAGTCATCGTCGGGCTGATCCTCATTTTCCAGATCATCCGCTTTTTCTTTGAGATCGCCGAGCGATATGTGGTTCTCGCCACTCTCACCATTATGGCCCCTCTTGCCTTTGGGATGGGCGGCAGCAAAAGCACCGAGGACATCTTTAAGGGCTGGGCCAGAATGTACGGTTCTATGTGCGTGATGATGCTGATGAATGTAGTTTTCTTAAAACTGCTTTTGTCTGCCATGGCGACCATCCCCACCGGGGCAGGAGTCCTTCCCTGGATGCTGTTTGTGGTGGCTATTGCCAGAGTTGCCCGGAAGGTGGATGATCTCGTTTGCCGTATCGGGCTGAATCCTGCCCGCACCGGAGACCCCTTGGGTCGGGGCCTGCCACTGATGGTCACCATGGCGATGGCCCGGAGTATGGGCCGAACCGTAGCCGCAACAGTAGGCGGCCGCTCTGGAGCCAAGGCGGGGCAGGGCGGTTCCGGCGGAAAAGCCGGAGCTGCGGGTCGTTCTCCCCGGCCCGGTTCCCCACAAACCCCCGGCGGTAAATCCGCTGGCGGCTCTGGCAGCGGTTCTTCCCGGAGAGGGGAGAAATTTTCTCAAATACTTACCACCAATCCTACTTCCTCGCCGGGGCAAAGCCCGGCAAAAGGCACTGCTTCACAAGGTACTCCCGCACCGGGACAGCCAGCGGCAAAGTCGGCTGAAAAGTTTAGTCCCGTAAGAAGCGCTGGGCAGCAGCAAAAGCCCCCGTTGGGAAGGGCTGCCCCCGCAGGCAAACGGGGCGGTGAAAAACCGTCTTCCACGACTTCCGGGGATCCTTCCCCCAAACCAACCAGACCGCCACTTCGTGGTAAAAACGCCACACCACCCCCTGCACAGGGACAGAAAGGGACAGGCCAGCCAAGTCAAATGCCGCAGAAAAATCCGCTCCCGTCCCAAGGGGCAGGGGAACATACTGGAACCCATACCGAAAGTGCAACCAGCCAGACCCGACGGCAAAGTGAAAGTAAGACAATATCTGCCGGAGCTGTCCAGAATCCGCCTGTTCCGGGTGGTGTTTCCACAAAAGAAACAGGACAAGGCGCCAAGCCCACCAGACCATCCCTTCAAAGGAGTGGGAATCCTCCGCAGGAATCACCAGCAAATCCCCGCAAAAACGGGGCAGTCGCCGGTTCTGGAGAAGTGCCTCCCGCATCCCGCAGGAATGATCCGGTCCCCGGACCTGCTCCCAAAGTTTCCGGCGAAGCGCGATCTGCGTCCCGCAAGAACGGGCCTCCGCAGGGAATGGCGTCCGCTGTGCCCAAAGATGCACCGCCCGCCCCCCGCAGGAATGGCGATCCCCCTCACTCTGCGCCATCTGCCGGGGAATCCCGGCCAAGTTCCCGCAGGAATGAGGGAGTGCCGGGGGCAAATCCTCCTGTGCCGCAACCTCAGCCGCCAGGCCCCAGCAGGAATACCACTTCGCAAGTAGCACCGCAAGCTGCTCCACAGCCGCCAAGCCCCCGCAGAAATGCCGCCCCGCAGGGAGCGGCGCCGCAAACCTCTCAGCCACCCCGCCGTCCACCGCTGAACCAGGAGCGAGGTGGCAGTAAATGAACGACGAAAACCAGGGATTTTCACCAGCAAAGGCGGCCCGAATGGGTCACGCAGTTGCCACGATCCTAAATGGAGCGATCAAAGGCGGTCTTTCCGGGGCCGCCATCGCCGCCGGGGAGGCGTTCCTTCCCCAGCTTTTGAGGATCATCGCCAGTATTTTGCTACTGGCGATCCTCCTGCCCTTTTTCCTCTTTCTGTCTTTGGTGAATCCCAATTTTCAGTTCCCCTCCGTTGAGGACACCGAAATACAGGAGCTGAATCAACAGGCTGCTTTGGTAGGCGGACTGTATGAACGCTTTGACCATTACACCCGGTTGGAAGCGGATGCTATCATAGCCGGTTTATCCGCCGGCTATGACGATGTTGTTGTGACCGAGGATTTCGGAAACACAAACCGCAACTGGCTGACCGTGATCTCCTCTGTCCACCACGACCAAGACCTTTTCCAGATTTCCGAGGTCAGTGTCCGGGGGATCATCCGCCGAAATATCGACTATTCCTATTGGGTGGAGGTCTATTATGCCAGCGGCGACGAGGAGGAAGAAAACCCTTTATACCGCATCCATATCAGCCTTTGGGACATCGGTCCCCAGGCTTTGATGAAGAAGCTGGCTTTTGACAGTTTCCACCGGGAGTGGGCGGGCTTTCTTTATGATAACCTTACCGAATCCCAGGCCATTGATCCCAGCGACCCGGACTACACCGGCGACCAGCCGGGGGTATCTATTGGGGATGTTTCCTTTGCCGATGGCGGGCGGGAAGTGGTCTATTGGAACCAGATGGACAAACGGTGGTGCAACGAACCTTACGGCAAGACCCAGACCATTGGCTATGCCGGGTGCGGCCCCACCGCTTTGGCAATAGTGGTTTCCACCTTGACCGGCAACACGATGAATCCCAAGGAGATGGCAGACTGGGCCTACGAAAATGGCTACTGCTGCGAAGGGGACGGAAGCTACCGCACCCTCATCCCGGAAGGGGCTGCCCACTTTGGCCTTTCGGTTTCCTATCCGGGCCGGAGCGGTGTGCAGGAGGTCGTGGATGCTTTGGCGGAAGGGAAGCTGGTAGTCGCCATTATGGGGCCGGGACACTTCACCACCAGCGGGCACTTTATTGTGCTGCGGGGCGTTACCGCTGAAGGAAAACTCCTGGTGGCTGATCCGGTGAGCCTTACCAAGAGCCAGCAGGAGTGGGATGCGGAAACTGTGTTCAGCGAAACCAGCAGTTTGGATGCCGCCGGGGGGCCGTTTTGGGTCATTGGGTAAAAGAAATCGCCGCAGATGTTCCTGCGGCGATCCGGTTTTATGGTTTACTGTTCCGCCAAAAGCTGGCGGTACTTGGGCCAATCTGCTTCGGGGATCTCCCATGCAACCAAAATTTCTTCCATAGACATTTTTCCGTTTTTTAGGAGTTTTTTCAATAGTAAAAGGCGTTCATCCTTGCGGCCCTTCTGGATGCCCTTTTCTTCTACCCCTTGGCTCAGATTGCACATAGTAGACACCTCGCTTTCTAACCTGTGGGTCATTGGTATATCAAAATCTTCTTCCAAAACTCTCCGCTTTTCCGATTCCCCGGTTTCGCTGGAGAGCAGCGTGTTGAGCAGCTTCAGCAGTTTGTTAGGGGCTTCCTTCTCCGAATCCCCAAGACAAAGGAGAACCACCGAGAGAAGGTCATAATGGTGAATCGGCTCCTGCAGCGCACCAACCAGATTTTCTTCCGTCATGCGATACCTGGTGATGGTGTTTTCCCGCTGCTTCGAGGAACCCATGCAGATAAAGATGGAGTAGACCTTCTTGATCTTTTCATAGTGGGAATGGGTAAATTCCCTGCCATGCTGGGAGGAAAGCATCCGGCTGCAATAGTAGATTGCCCGTTTCAGAAGGGGATAACCGGGATCAAACTTGTTCTGCATCTCCAGATTGATGATAATGCGGACCTGCTCTCCCTCTGCCGGTGTGACCGCGAAAAAGCGAATGTCGTAGGTGACCGTCCCTTCGGCAAGGGATTTGTCGGTAGTATCAGCCCCCTGGATGAGAGGTGAACTTTCGTTGGGAAAAACCGCTTCCTCTCCCACCTGGGGCATCCCCTCAATGTACTTCTCGACTTCCTTTACATCGCAGTTCCGGTATTCCTCCAAACAGGTCTGCATGATCCATGCCAGGATGCTCTTTTCAGACAAAAGCTGCTTACAGGCTCTGTCGTAAGCCGCTTTGCCATCGGTAGCATGAAGGCTTTGTGCCAGAGTAGACGCCTGATCCATGGGGAACACCTTCTTTCATGCTTATTATATCATGGATTTTCCTAAGTGTCCACCGCCCGACCTTTCCCAAATGAATGTTAAAATTTCTAAATAAGGAAGTGACTTTATGAACCGAACCATGCGCCTGCTTCGCCACAAGCATAACATCTCCTATGTGGAACTGGGCAAAGCTGCCGACATTTCCACCCAGCGTCTTTCCCAGATCGAACTGAACCCCGACCCCAGTACCAACTACCACCGGGACCTGATCCGCCGGGCCTTCCTACGGGTCATCGCCGCCAGAAGGCTGGAGCTCTTCTCACTGGAGCAGGATTTCGAGAAATACAAAAACAGCCTTCTTGACGAGGCCCCAAAGGAGGACTTCACTTGAATTATCAAGACTATTACATCCCCGTGAACTTTACCGATGCCGGGAAGCTGGCGGGAATGTTCCCCATTCGCAACGCGGTGGAAGCGCTGATCTTGGCGCTCCCGGCGGCGTTCTGCTGTTTTGCCTTTCTGCCCTTCGATCTGACCACAAAAATCATGGTGTCCATGATTGCTGGTGTCCCTCTGGGGGGCTTTGCCCTCATCGGCGTCCAGGATGACTGCCTCAGCCGGTTTCTTTGGATCTGGTGGAGATGGCGCAGGCGGCGGGGCATCCTCACCTACCGGGGAACCCCGGCGAAAAGGAGGAAACGATGAATCTCAAGGAACTGATCTTCGGCAAAACCACCCCGGCGGTGAAGGTCTCCCAGTATCATGGCAGCACCCAAAAGTGGCTCCCGGTGGCAGATATTCAAAAGGGTGTCGTCCTCACAAAGGACAGCCGCTTTGTGAAATTTGTAGAGGTGCTGCCGGTGAACTTTTATCTTCTTTCGCCGTTGGAGCAGCAGAACATGATCCACTACTTCCGAAGCTATCTGAAGGTGGCTCCGGACACTCTGCAAATTTTGGTGCTGACCCAAAAGGCCGACATCGACAGCTACATCCGGCGGATGAAGACCTTCTACGAGAACGAGCCGGTGGAGGGCTGCCGGGAGCTGATCGCCGACAACATCCGGGAAGTCACCTATCTGGCCTCCAGCGAAGCAGTGACCCGCCGCTTCTTTCTGGTGTTCCAGTACGATGCCAGAATGAAGGCAAGGGAGCAGTCGGTGGATGCCATCGCCGAGCGGCTGTGGGAAGAAGAACAGAACGCCCGGCGGTATCTGGGGATGTGCGGGCTGGAGGTGCTTTCCAGCGAATACGCCGACAATTTCCTGCTGGAAACGCTGAACAGCTGCATCAGCAAGAGAACCAGCCGCCAAAAGCTGTCCCCGGATATTTTTGAAACGGTGTCCAAGGTCTACGGGGCGGCGGACAGCGAGATCGTCACAGGAGGTGAAACGGAAGATGAAGCACCGGTATCAGATCCGAGCGTATGAAACGGAGGACGGACATTTTGAGACAGAAAACTTTACCCGAAAAAAAGCGCCTTCCCCCAAAAGGGACAGGCCCTTGCAGGATGGCGTGGATTGGCAGG
>OFFK01002200.1_pt1 | contig 12297 bp, 11 predicted proteins | sample 1521361 | NCBI WGS metagenome assembly OFFK01 (sample SAMEA3504096, study PRJEB24116) | mouse gut metagenome | biome: mouse gut; feature: mouse-associated habitat; material: faeces | place: Denmark | collected 2011
ATCTGTCTGTCGACAGATAAAGCGGCGTATCCGGTAAACGCGATGGGAACTTCAAAAGCTATGATGGAGAAGGTGGTTATTGCAAAAACCAGAACGGTGTCTCCAGAACGGACGTGTATCTGTTGTACACGTTATGGGAATGTAATGTGTTCTAGGGGATCGGTAATACCACTTTTTATCAGTCAAGTGAAACAAGATCTGCCTATGACGATAACAGAACCGACTATGACCAGGTTCATTATGAGTTTGGACGAGGCAGTGGAGTTGGTACTATTTGCTTTTTGTAATGCTCAGGCAGGGGATATTATGGTTCAAAAGGCTCCGGCGTGTACAATTGACGTACTGGCAAAAGCAATTTCGGAACTATTTATTCATGAGCATTACGTTAGAGTAATTGGAATCCGGCATGGAGAAAAAATGTATGAAACATTACTGACAGAAGAAGAATGTGTACATGCAGTTGATATGGGACAATTTTTTCGGGTTCCATGTGATAAACGTGATTTAAATTATGATAAATATTTTAAAGAGGGAAATATAAATAGAACGACCCATTCTGCATTTACCTCAGATAATACAGAAAGGCTAGGTGTTGAACAGGTAAAGGAGAGGTTGTTGGAATTGCCATACATACAGAAAGAATTAAGAAATTGGGGATGTTGATATGAAAGTTTTAGTGGTTGGTGCAACGGGGTTTATTGCGAAGAACCTGATTGCTGCATTGGAAAATATCATATCGGGAAAAGACAAAACTTATGATGTTCCGCAGAAACTTTCCCTATATAAATACAGCAGAAGTATGGGAAAAGACAGATTGAAGGAATTTTGCAGAGAATGTAGTTTTGTATTCTACCTTGCGGGGGTGAATCGTTCTGATGAGTTGGGAGAATATATGCAGGGAAATGTGAGCTTTTTGGAGTTTATATTGAACGAATTGCGTAGCCAGGGAAATGCTTGTCCGGTTATGTATGCATCTTCTATTCAGGCGGTTCTTGATAATGTCTATGGAGAGAGTAAAAGATCAGGGGAAGATTTGCTTGAAAGATACAGCCAGGAGACCGGATGTGCAGTATATATTTACCGCTTATCCAATATCTTTGGGAAATGGTGCCGACCTGCTTATAATTCAGTAGTAGCTACATTCTGTTATAATATTGCAAGGGGGCTTCCTATAAGGATAGAGAATGCAGAGAAACAGCTTCATCTGCATTATATTGATGATGTTGTTGAAGAGTGTATCGGACTTCTTGGGCGGGAACGGACGGAAAAGATTCAAAATCCATTAAGTGTCAGTCGGATCTATCATGTGACAGTAAAGGAAATTGCTGACTTGATTTATGGGTTCAAGAAGAGTAGGGAGACAAAGCAGATACTTGACATGGCGAAAAGAAGTTTTTCTCAGAGGCTTTATAGTACTTATCTTACTTATCTCCCAGAGGTTGAACTTAAATACGCAGTGGATATGTACCATGACGAACGGGGAAGTTTTACGGAGCTGTTTCGGACAATGGAAAGAGGGCAGATTTCTGTAAATATTACAAAACCAGGAATTGTGAAGGGAGAGCACTGGCATCATACAAAAAATGAGAAATTTATAGTGGTGAGCGGAAAAGGACGGATTATGCTCCGCCAGATATTCAGTCAGAATATACTGGATTTTCATGTTTCGGGAGAACAGATAGAAGTAATTGATATTCCGCCAGGTTATGCTCATAATATTATTAACGTAGGTGATACGGATTTGGTAACACTTATATGGGCGAATGAGAGTTTTCGGAAGGAGAAGCCGGATACTTATTCTTTAAGGGTAGAAGAAAATGAGGTAGGAGAATGAAAAAACTGAAAGTAATGACAGTGATTGGGACGAGACCGGAAATTATACGTTTGTCCGAAGTGATTAAAAGCTGTGATATATATTTTCAACATATACTCGTGCATACCGGGCAGAATTATGATTATACATTAAATCAGATTTTTTTTCAAGAATTAAATATTCCAAAGGGGCTGTGAAAAAAGTCCTATGAAAAAAGAACGCTTTTAGGCATCATACCTGGAAGCGTTCTTCTTTGTTTGGTATAATAATTCTGCTATGAATAATACCGATAAATATTATAGTCCAAAACAGGGAAGATTACCACTGTTTATTACAGATTTTCTTGATATCTGTGATCCGGTATTAGCATTTGACAAAATCATGGAGGAGATTGAAATAGAAAAATATCTGAAGCCTCAACCGATATTTAAACTTGGCAGGCCGGGATATAATCGTGTCAACATGCTAAAGACAGTCTTATTCGGTTTTATGGACACAGGGTATGCATCCCTGAGAGAATTGGAAGATCGATGCAGAACAAATATCCGATATATGTATCTGATGGATTACGAAACGCCAAGTTACCGTGCCTTCAGCTACTTCATTAATAAAGAAATCAAGGGTTCTGTCCAGGATATTTTCAAGGCCATTATGGCTTATATTGAAACTACAGACGGGGTAGACCTGCAGCATTTGTACATTGACGGCTCAAAATTTGAAGCGAATGCAAATAAATATACCTGGGTATGGAAAAAGGCAACGGAGAAGTCCAGGTATCGTCTGTTTGCAAAAATTACAGAGCTGCTGACAGACATGAATGAAACACTGGCATATACGGGACTGAAGATCGAAACAAATACCGAATACACGCCTGAGAGTCTGGAAGCCGTTATGTCCGGATATGTTTTTTTCTGCCATATAGATGAAAAAGAATTCGTATCCGGAAGAGGACACAGGAAAAGCCGTGAGCAGCGTTATTATGAGAAATTAAAAGGATACACGGAAAAACTGAAGGAATATGTGGTTAAGCTTAAAACATGCGGTACCGATCGAAACAGTTATTCCAAAACGGATCATGATGCCACGTTTATGAGGATGAAAAAAGATTACATGGGAAATGACCAGCTATTACCGGCTTATAACATTCAGATCGGGGTTGCTGATGAATATATTGCGGTGGCAGAAGTCATGCAGCACCGGTCAGATATGGACTGTTTTGTTCCGTTAATGAAAAAATTTTATGGGATATACGGATTCTATCCCAGATATCCGATCGCAGACGCCGGATATGGATCTTTTAACAATTATCTTTTCTGCCAGGAGCATGGGATGGAAAAGTTCATGAAATTCCCTATGTATAAGAAGGAAACAAAGGATAAAAGTTATCACAATGATCCGTTCAGGGCTGTAAACTTCAAGACGAATGAAAAGGGGCAGCTCGTCTGTCCAAACGACAAAGTATTCCGTTTTGCCTATAGAAAACCAGTAAAGGGGAACCGATACGGGCGCCAGGAGGAATACTATACCTGCGAAGACTGCAGTGGATGCCCATATGCGGAGAAATGTAAGAAGACGGATAAGAACAGGACAGTCAGGGTTAACGAGGAACTAAGTGCAATGCATGAAGAGGTTCTTGATAACCTGGAAAGCATACACGGGGCTTTGCTCCGGATGAACCGGTCGATCCAGGCAGAGGGGACTTTCGGCATTATAAAATATGACCGTTGGTATAAGAGAATTGTAAGAAGAGGCCTTGATTCTGTACGATTAGAGCTTTTTCTGGTATCTATAGGTCATAATCTTTACAAATTTCACAATAAACAAATGAGACTCATAGAAACTGCATGATTCCCTAAAATGCATTCATATGGGGTAAGGGGAATTATATCCTTTTTGGGGATTTTTCGCTTAAATTATTCTACAAAATAAAGGGGCTGTGAAGTTTGGAGTTTTCAACTCCTTTTTTTCACAGCCCCTAAAGGAGCTTTTAATCGGGGCGATTAACGGAAACCTGTCAAATATGTTCGGGGACGTGAACGAGAAAGTCGGCACGATAGCGGCGCAGGCAGGGCAGACCCCGCAGGGGTGGAATGGCGGCGTGTTTTCCATGATACAGAACCTTTCACAGACCGTCATTCTCCCCATTGCGGGGCTTGTCATTACTTATGTGCTATGCGTGGAACTAATCAGCATGGTTACGGACAAGAACAGCCTGCATGACATTGACACTTTCATGTTCTTCAAATATGTGTTCAAAGCGTGGGTAGCCGTCTACCTTGTTACCCACGTCTTTGACATTACTATGGCGGTCTTTGACGTGGGGCAGCATTTAGTCAACAGTGCGGCGGGCGTGATAAGCTCCGACACCGCTATTGACGTGGAAAGCACCCTTGCCACAATGACCGCCAACATGGAAACAATGGAAGTCCCCGAACTGCTTTTGCTTGTAATGGAAACCGCCCTTGTTAGTATGTGCATGAAGATTATGTCCGTGCTGATTACGGTTATCCTCTACGGAAGAATGATAGAGATATATTTGACCTGCTCCGTTGCCCCTATCCCCTTTGCAACCATGACTAACAGGGAATGGGGAAGCATTGGGAACAACTACCTCAAAGGCTTGTTCGCATTGGGCGTACAGGGCTTTTTCATCATGGTATGCGTAGGGATTTACGCCGTGCTTGTGAATGAAATGGTAATCGCTTCCAACCTGCACAGTGCCATTTTCAGCATAGCCGCCTACACCGTGATACTCTGCTTTTCCCTCTTTAAGACGGGAAGCCTTGCAAAAAGCATTTTCCACGCACATTAGATTTCAGACAACGCCCCATGCGGGCAGAAAGGAGGACAACAAATGGCGTATGTCACAGTACCCAAAGACCTTACAAAAGTAAAGACCAAAGTTGCGCTGAACCTTACCAAGCGGCAGCTTGTGTGTTTCAGCATGGCGGCAGCCGTGGGCGTTCCCCTGTTCTTTCTCATAAAGGGCAGCGTCCCGCAGACCGCAGCGACCTTTCTCATGGTTCTTGCCATGCTCCCGTTTTTCCTGTTCGCCATGTACGAGAAGCACGGACAGCCCCTTGAAAAAGTGTTAGGCAACATCATAAAAGTGTTTTTCCTCACGCCAAAGGAACGACCCTACCAGACGGAAAACTATTACGCCGTCTTAGCGAAGCAACGGAAACTTAACAAGGAGGTAACAGCCATTGCGAAAAAAAGCTATCAAAGACAGACCGCAAAATCAGCAGGCAAAAGAGAAAATCCGGCTCACACGGGCAGAAAAAAAGCAGATAGCCGCCCTTATGCGGCAGGCAAAGGGGGACGGGAAAAAGCACACCGCACAGCAGACAATCCCCTACTTGCAGATGTACCCGGACGGGATATGCCGGGTAAAGGACAATCTTTTCTCAAAAAGCGTTGAGTTTTCCGACATCAACTATCAGCTTGCACAGCCGGACGACAAGACCGCCACCTTTGAAGCCCTTTGCGACTTCTACAACTCCCTTGACAGCTCCGTAGGCTTGCAGCTTACCTTTGTGAACCGTGTCGCCGGGCAGGGGGACTTCTCAAAGAGTATTGCCATACCGCCGCAGCAGGACGGTTTTGATGATGTGCGGGAGGAATACGCCGCCATGCTCCAAAACCAGCTTGCAAAGGGCAATAACGGGCTTGTGAAGCACAAATACCTCACGTTCACACTGGAAGCCGACAGCCTTAAAAATGCAAAGTCCCGGCTTTCCCGACTGGAAACGGACATATTAAACCACCTCAAAATCTTAGGGGCGGCGAACCGACCCCTTGACGGGAAAGAACGGCTTGAAGTGCTGCACGGCATTTTCCACCCGGACGGGGACAGGAAATTTTTATTCAACTGGAAATGGCTTGTACCGTCCGGGCTTTCCACGAAAGATTTCATTGCGCCGCCCTCATTCGCTTTCAAGAATGGGCGTATGTTCGGCATGGGCGACAAGACCGGGGCGGTATCGTTCTTACAGATACTTGCGCCGGAACTCAATGACCGCCTGCTTGCCGACCTCTTGAACGTAGACGGGCATTTACTGGTAAACCTGCATATCCGCAGTATCGACCAGAGCGAAGCCATAAAGACCATTAAGCGCAAGATAACCGACCTTGACGCAATGAAGATAGCCGAGCAGAAAAAGGCGGTACGCAGCGGGTACGACATGGATGTAATACCGTCCGACCTTGCCACCTACGGCGGGGACGCAAAAGACCTCTTGCGGGACTTGCAGAGCCGCAACGAGCGAATGTTTCTCCTTACCCTGCTTGTGGTAAACCTTGCGGACAATAAGCAGCAGCTTGACAACCAGATATTCCAGACGGCGGGCGTGGCGCAGAAAGCCAACTGCTCCCTTGTGCGCCTTGACTATCAGCAGGAAGCCGGGCTTGTGTCGTCCCTGCCTTTGGGACTGAACGAAATCCCCATACAGCGGGGGCTTACCACGTCAAGCACGGCTATTTTCGTGCCGTTTACCACGCAGGAGCTTTTCCAGAACGGGGAAGCCCTCTACTACGGCTTGAACGCACTTTCTAACAACATGATACTTGCGGACAGGAAGAAGCTCAAAAACCCTAACGGCTTGATTTTAGGGACACCGGGCAGCGGCAAGAGTTTTTCCGCAAAGCGTGAAATCACAAACGTATTCCTTGTTGCGGACAAAAAGGACTGTATCTTGATATGCGACCCCGAAGCAGAGTACGCACCCCTTGTCAACCGGTTAGGCGGGCAGGTAGTGAAAATCTCTCCCACAAGCCGGGATTTTGTGAACCCTATGGACTTGAACCTCAATTATTCCGAGGACGAAAGCCCCCTGTCACTGAAAAGCGATTTTATCCTTTCCCTTTGTGAGCTTGTCGTTGGCGGCAAAAGCGGCTTAGAGCCTGTCGAAAAGACCGTGATTGACCGAGCCGTGCGGGAAGTGTACCGGGCGTACCTTGCAGACCCCCAACCGTCCAAAATGCCGATTTTGGAGGACTTGTATAACGCACTAAAGGCGCAGCCGGAAGCGGAAGCCGCACGGGTAGCCGCAGCCCTTGAATTATATGTGCATGGAAGCCTTAACGTGTTCAACCACCGCACCAACATAGACATACATAACCGCCTTGTCTGCTTTGACATTAAGGAATTAGGCAAGCAGCTCAAAAAGTTAGGTATGCTCATCATACAAGACCAAGTTTGGGGGCGAGTGACCGAGAACCGGGAACGCCACGCTAACACATGGTACTATTCAGACGAATTTCACTTGCTGCTGAAAGAGGAACAGACGGCGGCTTATTCCGTGGAAATCTGGAAGCGTTTCAGAAAATGGGGCGGCATACCCACAGGTATCACGCAGAATGTCAAAGATTTGCTTGCAAGCCGGGAGATTGAAAACATCTTTGAAAACAGCGACTTCATCTATATGCTGAACCAAGCGGGCGGCGACAGGCAGATTTTGGCGAAGCAGTTAGGCATATCCAATAAGCAGCTTTCCTATGTGACCCACTCCGAAGCCGGGCAGGGGCTTATCTTCTATGGCAACGTGATACTCCCCTTTGTAGACCGCTTCCCGGCAGATACCGAGCTTTACCGCATAATGACGACCCGCCCGGAGGAACTTGCCAATGGATAAAAAAACCGCCCTTACCGTACAAAGGACTGACCCGGAAACGGCGGTTGCGTTTATCAGAAGATACCACTATTCAAAAGTGCTGCCCCGCCTTACCCGCCATTACTTAGGCATTTACCGGGGCGGGCAGCTTTCCGGCGTTGTCCTCTTAGGTTGGGGGACGCAGCCTTTACAGACGATAAGAAAGATTTTCCCAAAACAAAAGTTTCTGACCTCTGACTATTTGGAGATTGGAAAAATGTGCTTTCTCCCGGAACTGAACCATACCGGGTATTTCGGCAGCCTTGCACTCTCCGCACTCATAAAGTGGGTACGGGACAACACGGGCTGCCTTTTCCTTTACACCCTTGCGGACGGCATTATGGGTAAATGCGGGTATGTGTACCAAGCGGCGAATTTCCGCTACTTAGGGCATTTCACAACGAGCGTTTACCGGGACACAACCACCGGGGAAAAGATACACCCCCGGAGTGCCGGGCAGCTCCTTTCAGAAAATGCGGCGTTGGAGGGCGTTGCAAAAAAGAACTGGCTGACCCATGACTTTTGTGCCGCAAAGGGGATTGAGAAGATCAACGGGCGAATGTTCCGCTATATCTACCCGCTGACCGGGGAAGCAAAGAAAATCTTAAACAGCTACCCGCAGTATAACGCCATACCCTACCCCAAAGACAAAGATTTATATTTTGCCGTCCGCACAGGACAAAGGCAGTACAGGAAGATACCGCCGCCCCGGTTTGACCGGGACGTATGCAACTATAACCCGCAGAAATACGGGACAAAAAAGGAGGAATGAAGCATGGGCGCAAAGACCGCAAAACAGCAGGACGCATTGACGGAACTCCTTGACCTGCTGACACAGAACGGGAAAAAGCAGGAAGCCGCCGAGCTTTCCGCTTTATTCTCACAATTCGCAGCTATGGAAACACAGTACGGGAAAGTGCTTTCCGAGCTTGCCGCCGTCCGTGAACAGCTTGCCACGCTCCATGACAGGGGAAACAGAGCCGCCGCCATGCAGGAAACCAAGCAGACGCAGGCGCACATCACGCAGGCAAAAGAAACCCTCTCCACCTTAAAGGGGAACATGACGGACAAAATCAGAAAGACCCTTGCCGCCGTCAAGCAGCACGGCATTTCAGCACTCAACAAGGCGGCTGACTTCTTAGGCGTGAAAAAAGCACTTGCGGAGATGAAAGGAAACGTACAGGACGCAATCGCTTCCACCCAAAGCAGCATTGACCGTATCAACGCCGTAGGCAGCGAACTCCACGCCTTAAACGAACACGCCAAGAACTTAGGGCGGGCGTTGACGGGAAAGGAGCGCAAAGAGCTGACGCAGCGCAATGAGGACAAGGGCGTGCTTGCCGCCGTTGCCAAGCCCTTAAAACGGCATAAAGCCACGTTAGAGGGCATGGAAAAGAACATTGACCGGGCAATGGCACGGGTGGAACGCTTAGAGCAGGCAGCCGCAAAAGGCAGGGAGAAAGAAAAGCCCTCTATCCGGGAGGAAATCAAAGCCGCCGCAGAAAAGACAGCGCAGCCCAAGAAGAAAGCCCCGCAGAAAGCGCAGGAAGCGGCTTTATAAAGGGAGGATAACATTCATGCAGGAATTTAAGGCAAGGGCAAAAATGACGCAGAAAATGACCCGTAACGGCGTTGTGGAAACCAACGAAGCCACCGGGGAGCAGACCCGCACAAGCCAACGGGAAACAGACGATTTTTCCGGGGACACAGCCGAAAACGTGACCGGGAAAGCCTTAAACCGTGCCGCCACCGAAAGGCAGCGTCACAAGGCGAAGAAACGCAGGAAGAAAGCGAATAAAGCCGCCCAAAAAGCACAGGAAGCCACGGGGAAACAGACAACCCGCCTGCAATTCAAGGAGGAAGAACGCACCGACCCGGAGCTTGCAAAGTATGTGAAGAAATCTGAAAAAGCCGCTGACCGACTGGAAGCGGCAAGGGAAAAGATACCCAAGCAGAAACGCATTAAGGCGGCGAGGGAATTTGACGAAGTCACCGGGCGGGCAAAGACCCGCCTTTACTTTGAAAAGACCGACAAGCCCCCAAACGGGAAGCTGCACCACAACCCGGCTGACCGCCCCGTGCGGGAAATCAAGAACTATGTGCATGGGAAAGTAAGCGAGGTTGAGAAAGACAATTCCGGCGTTGAGGGGGCGCACAAGTCGGAAAAGGTTGCGGAACGGGCGGGCAGCTACGCAAGCCGGAAGCTGAAAGAGGGCTACCGCAGCCATAAGCTAAAACCCTACCGGGCAGCCGCCAAAGCGGAAGCAGCGTCACAGAAAGCAGATACAAACTATTTCTACCACAAGACGCTGAAAGAGAACCCGGAGCTTGCAGGAAATCCCCTCTCTCGTTTCCACCAGAAACAGCAGATAAAGCGGCAGTACGCAAAGGATTTACGGGCGGCGCAGAAAGCCGGGAAAACAGCCGGAAAGACCGCAGGCGCAGCCAAGAACACCCGCAAAGCAGCGCAGAAAACCGGGGAAAGCCACGAAAAAGACAACAGACTTTATCGCCCGCCACTGGAAAGGCATACTGACCGTGGGCGTGTTCCTGCTCTTAATCGTGATGATATTTACCGGGCTATCTTCCTGCGCCGCAATCATACAGGGCGGCGTTTCCTCAATCGTTGGCACTTCCTACACCGCCGAGGACGAAGCAATCCGGCAGGTGGAAGCCGACTACAAGGAACTGGAAAGGGGCTTGCGGGAGGAAATCGCAGACATAGAAACGGACTACCCGGACTATGACGAATACCAGTACCATTTAGACGAAATCGGGCACAACCCCTTTGCGCTTGCGTCCTACCTTACCGCCAAGCTCTACGACTACACACGGGAGGAAGCGCAGGCAGAAATACAGGCATTGTTTGAAAAGCAGTACACCCTTACCCTGCGGGAAGAAATACAGACACGCTACCGCACGGAAACCACCACCGACCCGGAAACCGGGGAAACGACCACCGAAGAAATCCCCTACGATTATTACATTCTCCATGTGACGCTGACAAACAAAAACATAGAAGCCCTTGCCGGGGAACTCCTTACCCCGGAGCAGAAAGAAATGTTTGACATCTACATGGAAACCAAAGGCAACAAGCCGGACGTGTTCGGGGACGACTACGCAACAGGAACGCCGGGCAGCGGGGAATACACAGACTACGAGATACCCCCGGAAGCCCTCTCTGATGAACGCTTTGCCGCCATGATTGCGGAAGCGGAAAAATACTTAGGCTATCCCTATGTATGGGGCGGCAGCTCCCCGTCAACGTCCTTTGACTGTTCGGGCTTTGTGTGTTGGGTAATCAACCAATCCGGCGTTGGGAGTGTCGGCAGGACAACGGCGCAGGGCATATTTAATTACACAACGCCAATCGCACCAAGCGAAGCCAAGCCGGGGGACATTATCTTTTTCACGGGGACGTATGACAGCGGTTCGGCGGTTAGCCATGTGGGGATTTATGCAGGAAACGGCATGATGATACATTGCGGCAACCCTATCTCCTACGCTTCCGTCAACACCCCTTACTGGCAGTCGCATTTTTATTCCTACGGCAGACTTCCATAAAAAAATATTGAATGACAATTAAGTTTGATAATTCTGCAAGAATGACAGGAGGGATATTTTTCTATGATGAAACTGGAACGTATCATTGCGGAGATTGAGAAAACAAAAGACACAATCTCCAAACAGCAGGCAAAACTTAGGGAACTGGAAGCGCAGAAAACCGAGGTTGAAAACCTGCAAATCGTACAAATGGTAAGGGCGTTACGCATGACCCCGGCAGAGCTTTCCACCTTTTTACAGGGCAAGCCGGACAACGCCCCGGCAGCAACCGCAGACAGGCTTTTTTCAAGACAGGAGGACACCGAGAATGAGTAAAAAAATCTTACATACCCTTTTCGCACTTGCCGCCGCCCTTATCCTTACGGGCGGCTTTTCCATGACCGCCTACGCAGGCGGCGGGGAGGAATACGAAACGGAAGAACCCACGCCCGCACCAGAGCCGGAGGAAACAGCGACCCCAAGCGACCCGCTGACCCCGGAGGGGAACGCAACCCTTGTTGATGATATTTGGGGAGAGAACAAGCAGCTCATCACAGTAACCACCAAGAACGGGAATTATTTTTATATCCTCATAGACCGAGCCGCCGAGGGGGAAAACACCGTGCATTTCCTTAACATGGTGGACGAAGCCGACCTTATGGCACTGATTGAGGACGGGGAGAAAGAGGAAACAACCGTCATGCCGCAGACCTGCACCTGCAAGGAGAAATGCGAAGCCGGGGCGGTCAACGAGAGCTGCCCCGTGTGCCTTAACAACCGTAATTCCTGCATTGGTATTGAGAAAGAAACCGAGCCGGAAACCGAAGCCGAGCCGGAAAAGCCCAAGAATGACAAAGGCACAAAAAGCCTGCTCCTGCTCTTTCTGCTGACGCTCTTTGCAGGCGGCGGGGCGTTCTATTATTTCAAGTTTATCAAGCCAACGGACACCGCAAAGGGCAGCCCGGACTTCTCCGATTTTGACTTTGACGAGGACGAAGAAACAGACTATGAGGACGACACCGATTATGACAGCTACGGGGACGATACAGAGAACGCAGAGGACACCGAAGCGGAGGAAGAAACAGGGCTTGAAGATGATACGGAGGGCGGCGTATGACGTGGTTCACAGACAGCCCCTATGAAAAGATGATGACACAGAAACCGGGACACGGGCGGCATGGGGACAGCAAGCCGCCCGTCCCCCGTTCCCCGGCTTGTACTGGCTGCCCTTACAACAAGGGGCTAGCCCCTTGTATTGGGTACTGTATCAAGAAGTTGCAGGCAAAGAAA
>OFFK01002213.1_pt1 | contig 12238 bp, 10 predicted proteins | sample 1521361 | NCBI WGS metagenome assembly OFFK01 (sample SAMEA3504096, study PRJEB24116) | mouse gut metagenome | biome: mouse gut; feature: mouse-associated habitat; material: faeces | place: Denmark | collected 2011
CCCCGACCGTCCGCATATGAACAAAATACAGATAGACCAATGCCGCCGACAACAGCAGGATCGTTCCCGGACGGGCCTTTTCCACCGTCCGTGCCAACAGATAGATAACGCCGATATATAAGAAAAAAAGCAGTCCTTCCGCCAGTGTTACCTGCGCGTAAAAGATCCAGACCGGATAAAAAAGTGCAATTCCCACAGCGCAGACCGCTGGCTGTCTATCCGATGCCGGGAAGATCCGGCGAAAAATGCCATACAGCATTGGCGCTGCCAGCGCCTGCAGCAGCATGTTGAGTGCTACCGCCATCCGGTAAGCTGTCACGCCGTCACATCCAAGCCGCAGGATCGGCGCCAGCAGTATACTGTAACCGAAAGAATAATAAGATCCAAGCGCAGTCAGACTACTCCAGTCATATCCGTTCCACTTTGCCGCGCTGGCCCAGTAACCGAATTCGTCCGGAAAATAGACCATGCCGAATATTTTATGAATACTATATTGAAAAATGCCGAAAATAAGAAAAGCAAACAATAAAAAAAAGAGGCATTCTTTTCTTTTTTTAAGCCTCATAACATCTCCCTCTATTCCTGTTCCTTAAATTAATACAGCAGAAAGGTTGGAAAAAGAGCCTTCTTTTTCCAACCTCATTCCGGTACTGTACCGCATTAGTATTTGATCAACGCATATACACCCTGACCTGCCGTCGTATCGAAAGTAACCGTGTTCGGATCTGTATCCGTGTCTGTCAGAACAGATACAACGCCGCCCGGACGTACAGCAACGACTGCAAATGTCTTGTCGCTCTGTGCAAAGGACTTCGGCACGCCCACCTTCAAAGTGATCTCTGCCCCGTCTGCCGGAAGCAGGCTGAACTTACCGGATGCCATCTTGCCGATCTCCACGTTGATGGCCGGACCGGTAACCGCGCCCATAGCTGCAGCCGCATCGTTGATGCATGCCTGCGCAAGATGACTCTTCTTGCTGTCCATGTTGTAGATTCTTGCGTAAGGCCGCTCCCCGTTCTTAAGTCCATAGTTGTCTGCGATAGACGTAAGACCGCTCGTGATTGCCGTTCCTCTCACACTTGTTGCAAGATAAACGCCAGGCAGAGAAGACTTCACCCCTCCGACAGAACTCGTTACCGGAACCTGTGCAACCGTCACCGAAGAACCGCTTCCGGAATTGTCATCGCTCCCCACCCAGGCATTGGCAGTAACAATTTCCTCCACCTCTGCAGTGATGCTGCTGCCAGAGCTTGCCGCTTTCGTGCCGGCACCCGTACCTGCTGCAGATACTCCGGCACAAGGCGCTGCCAAAAGGGCTGCAGACAACGTGCAAAGCAGTACCTTCTTAGCAATGTTTGCTTTCATTGTTATTCCTCCTCGTTTGATTTATTTGCGACACGGCCTGATGGCCGCGCTGTCGCCATATCCTGAAATGATATCCATACAACAATTTGACAGCTATTATTGATATCATTTAGTTTATGATACTCTATTATTACTATATTTTCAAGTGCTATTTTCACTAAAATTCTATGTAGAAATAGCTATTTGTTGTTTGCTGCATCTTATTCAAAATACACACAGAAAGGATTTGAGGACATAGATACTACTACCGGCAACAAACTGTCACAATATCTGAAAGAACTGCGGAAAGCCCATGGGTATCATCAGGAATTTGTCGCTTCCCATCTGAACATAACGAGACAGACCTATTCCCATTATGAGACCGGACGCATAACGCCTCCCGTCAATTCCCTGTACAATCTGGCGGCCCTTTATGGCATTCCCGTTGAGAATTTCATGGAATATCTGGTAACCTACAATATCAACTCCGACTTTGCCAGAAAGCCGCCCTCCATGCTGCTGCAGGAGCCTCCGGCAGATCTCAGTGCATTCATGGCATACGTCAACGACCCGCAGCAGAGCCGGAAATTCAAGGCCCTGGACCATAACGAGAAGCTGCTGCTCTACTACTTTCAGCATTTGGACCAGCGGGATCAGGAAGATATGCTGACTTTTCTCAAAGTAAAATATGAAAACAGAAAACAGGAGCGTCAGGAGCGGACATGATAACGTCATGTCCGCTCTATCTTGTCTATCACCAGTATACTTTCCATACCGATCCCCCACAGATGCCCAAGCGCCAGCAGATGATCCAGGGAAGGCAGTGTCCTCGCATGAAACCAGTCATAGACCGACTGTACCGATGCCAGCCCGAGATATTCCTGAATCTCTCTTACCGACGTGTTCTTTTCTCTGCTCAGATGCCTGATATGCTCCCCTGTCCTCTGCATGTCGATCACAATGTATTCCATCTGCGCACTACCCCTCTTCACCTTCCACTACACCATATCACTGCTGCGGATTAAGGTATTACCTTAATTACAAATTTAATCAAATCGTGCATACTATAACCATGAACACTTACACACTACACCAATTTTTAAAAGAACTGTCCTCTGACAGACCTGCCGACAACTATGACCAACTGTCTGCGGACGAGCAATTACTGGTCGGCTGCTACCGGAAGCTGGATGCCAGAGACCGCAAAGATCTTCTGTGCTTCCTTTTTGAAAAAATATCACATTAATGCTGGCGTTACGATCCTTTTTTTGCTATTATGCTATTTATAATATCTTTTACTAAGGAAAGTATAGTCATGATAGCATACATAAAAAACAAAAAGGTACTGTTCATCACCACGAAACGGCTGGATTATATCCGAAACACGCAGGAAATCCGTCTGCTGAAGCAATATGCCGCCCAATTCCACATTATCGGCTCCGATGAAAAAACCTATCCGGTCAGGCTGCTTCACGTATACCTGCGGCTTCTGTTCAGCTCTGCCAGACACTATGATACCGTCTTTATCGGTTTCGCACCGCAGCTGGTCCTGCCCTTTTTTGCCTGGAAATTCAAAGGCGCACACCGCATGATCGACTTCTTCATCTCTGTCTACGACACCTTCTGCTGTGACAGACAGATCATCCGGCCAAAAGGTCTGCTCGGAAAACTTCTGCACCGGCTGGACAGCTGCACACTGGCACGCGCCGACACGATCATCTGCGATACCGGCTGCCACGGCAGCTATTTCATGGAAGAGTTCCATGCCAAAAAGGATAAGCTGACTCTGCTCTACCTGGAGGCCGATCCGGTCTTCTATCATCCAATGGCAGTGCCCAAACCGTTGATGCTTCAAAAACGTCACACCGTCCTCTTCTTCGGCAGCATGCTTCCCCTGCAGGGATATGAGATCATTCTGGAAGCCTTTTACGCCCTGAGGGACCGGCCGGACTATTACTTTTATTTCATTGGGCCGCTCCCTGACATTCTGAAAAAGAAGGTACAGGATATGCCAAATCTCTGTCTGCAGGACTGGCTTATGCAGGAAGATCTGGCAAACCATATCGCCTTCTGCGACCTGTGCATCGCCGGACATTTCGATGCCCGCATTGAGAAAGCCGCCCGGACGATCCCCGGCAAAGCCTATATCTACCGGGCAATGAACAAGCCCATGATCCTGGGGGATACCCCCGCCAACCATGAGCTTTTCAGCGCCGACCAGAATACGATCTTCGTACCTGCCGGTGATGCCCGTTTCCTCACCAATGCCATCCTGCACTTCTTCGGCGACTCATCCGCCTGACAGGACTCTGGCCGCCAGATGCAGCAGATACACACCACCGTACAGCCTGCATCTGACGAAAAGCACGAGCACCTTCAGTCTCCATTCCAGATTCCCGAACCTGACTTTTTCAAAAGCCTCTGCATAAGGTGTACTTCCCAGCACGCTTTTTAAATACTGTTGTTTTCCACCAAAGCACTTTCCATTTTCTCTATGATAAAAATGGATCCGACAGCAGATTGCAAAGGAGCGGATGATCCGGCAGTAATAAGCCTGCCTGAATGCTTCTGTCTCATCCGCCTCCCACACCGCCTCTGCACTCTGCCTGGTCTGATACCATTCGATGTAATCCCAGACTTTTTTATCCTGTGTGACCCGGTCCGCCTGATACTTGTTTGTGATGGATGCTTCTACATACCGGTAATGATAGATCCTGCTCTTGTCATAGGCCGCACAGCCGGCCTTTCCCAGTACTTCCATATTAAAGATCATATCGTCCAGCACCTGCAGCTGCTCCCGAAACAGAATGCCGCAGCGCAGCAGGAACTCCCGCCGGTAGAGCTTATCCCAGGGTGCCGCAAGCGATACCCGGCTCTCGGGAAAATCCATAGGATAATACAACACCCCCCGCTGGAGCTTATGCAGCTTTCTTCCCGCGCGCCACCTTTTGCTGTGCGCAAAATGTTCCCAGGGCTGTTCTTTCGCCGCGCTGTTCCGATAGCCGTCAAACAGAATCATGTCCGCCTCGGCGTATCTTTTCATTCCTGCCAGCAGCATGGCGATCCCGTTGTCTGCCAGCCAGTCATCGGAATCCATAAAATACAGCCATTCTCCCTGTGCGAGTTTGATTCCGGTATTGCGCGCCGCGGCCACTCCCGCATTTGACCCGTGAATGACCTGCATCCCCGGCCGGCTCTGTGCATACCGGTCGGCGATCTGTCCGGAGCTGTCTGTGGAACCGTCGTCCACCAAAATCACCTCCACCAGAGATTCCATACCTTCATCCAGCTGACAGACAACACTCTTAAGACACTGTTCCAGATATGTCTCCACATTATAGATTGGTATGATGATAGACAATGTCTTCTGCATCCTGTATCCTCCGGTCTCTCTGGCTCTTTAACTTTTGGTGTTCTCCGGTCCTGTTGACATTTTAGCCGTCCCACTTTTCATGAAACTGCTGAGGAAATACCACCCCATGTTACCCCTCCCGCCGTAAATAAGCATCAGGCACAGTGTCCGTAGAAACCCTGCCGACCGGTCAAGCTGCGCCCGCGCCTTTCGCAGATAGGCTCTGTAATACTTTCTGTCGATCCTGCTCAGCGCATAACCATGTGTATGCAGTTTTACGATCTGCAGATAATCCAGCAGCCTGCGGTTCTTCATCGGCATGATCCTGGCATCCAGAAGCGCAAAGATAGCAAAATGGACAAAGAGCCTTTCATCCGTACACGCTACGTCCTGCCCAGGTCTTCCGATCCGGTAATAATAGAAATGCTCCGGTACACAGACAACACTTTTTGCCAGAAAACCGCTCTCTACCTTAAAAGGCAGATCGTCGAACCGTTTCAGCTCCTCATGAAATACGATCCCCTCCCGCAGCAGGAGTTCCCGCCGGTACAGGCAGCGCCAGATCGCAACCTTCGTTCTGATCACCAGCCTCTGCACATCTTCTGCCGCCCGGGTTCCCGACAGGTACGGCTCCTGCATACACTCATCGCGCACTGCCACTGTCCTTTGTTTCCCTTCGTGGTATTCCGAGAACCCGCAATATGCCATTTCATAAAGGCCCATCATAGCCCGCTGTAAAAGCCTGCGGAACATCTCTTTGTCCACGAAGTCGTCCCCGTCCACAAACCCCACATAATTTCCGACTGCACTCTCCAGCCCAAGATTTCTGGCCGACGCGCAGCCGCCGTTCTCTTTCCGGATATGCCTGATCCTTCCATCCTGCGCTGCCCAGGCCTCCAACAGCCCGTCGCAGCCGTCCGTGGAGCCGTCGTCTACAAAAAGATATTCCACATACGGCGCCTGCCAGGCAGTCAGGGAACGGATACACTGCTCCAGATAAGGCCTCACATTATAGACCGGAATGATCACCGACAGTTCTACAGGAGTTTCGCGCCTGTTCCATTCCAGGACCTCCCGGCGCTCCGCATCACGCCCCTGCACACAGGGCCGCTCCCTGACGATACAGATATGCTCCGCCTGCACGCTGAATGACTCCCACAGGCCGAAATAATCTTCTCCCTGACCAATCTGCCCGATCAGATACCGCAACCTGATATCTGTAAGACACTTCAATCCCTCCACCCAGCCAGGCCCAAACACAATGGACTCAATCTGTCGTTCTTCTGCCAGATTCTGCTGCTGCGCCGCATTCCGCAGAGTCTCCCGCTCCTGCTGCGTCAGCCTGCAGATGCCGGCCGCCTTACCGCTTCGCTGCAGATAACGTGCAAGTGTATCCTCCCACTGCTCATCTCCCACGATCAGTACTTTCCCCACCGATTCCTGTAACGAAAGATAACTTTTAATCTGCTCCATCCCTTTTCCACTCCTGCCGTGCACCTTTCCGGTTCAGGAAACCCTTTTTTGTGCCCTGAGAATCTTCTTAAAAAACCGCTCGCATATTTCCTGCGGCAGATAATCATAGAAAATCAGCCCACAAAAACGATACCGGAGCGCAGCAGTGAGCAGTGCATACTGAACGGCATCTTTCAGGCAATACTGTCTGATACACTCCCTGAGCAGTATGCGCCTGTAACGCCCCGGCAGTCTGCCAAAAAAATTCTGCACCCGTCTGACCAGCACCTCTCTGGTCTCCAGATCCGCCATGCAGATACACCAGAACGCAAATCGTACGATCACCCTCATCACCGGAAAGATCATGCTTTCTTCCTCCTGTTCCAGAAACCTTTCCAGATCATCAAAGACCTGCAGAATCTCCAGACGTTCGCTTCCCGTACACGCCGTAGTCTGTGTCCCCTCTCCGATCCGATAATAAAACCCTGTCGAGATCCCCATACACAACCGACAGCGGGACAACAGATAGAAATGCGGATATACATCTTCCCATTTCATCTTTTCCCGAAAAGAAAACCCCGTCCTTCTGACAAAATCCATCTGCAGTACTTTCCGGCAGATATTGACCTCAAACTGATACAGCCGCAGTTCCCGTGCGGGGTCCACCACTGTGCCGTCCGCCGGAAATATCCGCTCAAACAGTTCTTTGTCATACCAGTCCCGCACCCCGTGGCTCTGTTCGTGATAGATCACCGGCAGCGTCATGATCATCTCCGGCGCTTCCCGTGCAGCGTCCAGTGCTCCTGTGATCCGTTCCACATATTCCGGCATCAGCCAGTCATCACTGTCCAGAAAAGACACATACGCCGTTTCCACCGACCGCAGTCCTGTATTCCTGGCACCACCCTGCCTTTTATTCTCCTGATGGATATACCGGATCCTGTCCGGATGCCGCATGGCATATCCCTTCCCGATCTGCCCCGTCCGATCCGTGGAACCGTCATCCACGATCACGACCCGATACCTGCCGTCCGTCTGCCAGAGAATACTGTCAAGTGTTCTTTGCAGTGTTTTCTCCGCATTATACGCAGGAATCACAAAAGTAATCCTTGCTTCCACCCCGACCTCTCCATTCCCGTCTTACATCAGCGGTTCATAAATTCCACATAATGCGCCAGCACCTCCTGCGGCGCGCCGATCTCCCGGATCTCTCCGTCATGGATCCACAAAATACGGTCACACAATTCCTGCAGCGTATCCGTACTGTGGGACACGATGATCACTGTACGGTTCCGGTCAAGGATAAGCGACTTCATCTTCTCCAGGCTCTTTCTGCGAAAACGTTCGTCTCCCACGCTCAACACCTCGTCCACCAGCATAATGTCCGTCTCCAACATGGCTGTGATCGCAAAGGCCAGCTTTGAATGCATACCGCTGGAATAAGTGCGGACCGGCCTGTCTATAAACTCTCCGATCTCGGCAAACGCTATGATTTCCTCCATCTTCTCCAGAATCTGTCGCTGTGTAAACCCCAGCAGCATACCGGACAACATGATATTCTCCCTGCCTGTCAGCGTATCCTTAAAGCCTACCCCCAGCGCCATCAAAGACACCGAATGCCCTTTCAAATCGATCTCCCCGCCATTGGGAGAAAACACGCCCGCAATGGAACGCAGCAGCGTAGACTTACCGCTCCCGTTTTTACCAATAATGCCAAGGATCCCGCCTTCCTCCACCGCAAACGAGACATGCTTTACCGCCTCAAATATGATCTCCCGCTGTTTCCTGTGGAAAAAACGCTTCTGAACACTGGTCGCATTCAAGATCCTGTAGTTGATACAGACGTCTTTCAGCTCGATCGCTTTCTTTTTTTCAGATGATTCCATGCATCTCCTCCGCCTTTCACACGCTCCCGGCTGCCTGTTTTATACAGATCAGACCCGGGCCGCTTTCTATCGCTTATGCTGCCTTCCTATCTGTATTCCTATCTGCATTCCATATCACTTATATATCACTTATATATAACTTATATATCACTTATATCACCTTCACGTATGCGTTTTCATTCCGATAGATCGTCGCCACGCCAAGGACGATCAGTACAAAAGACACCAGCAGCCACATTCCCAGAAGCGCCCAGTCCGGGGCCTGTCCGTACAAAAGCACACCGCGCGCGGAAGATATCAGAAACGCCACCGGATTATATTTCTCCATAAGCTCACCGAAGGGTTCCGGAATGCGCTTCGCCACATTGTAAAAAACCCCCGTCAGATACATCAGCATCGTCAGAACGATTCCCACAATGTACGACAGATCATTTACATATACCCCATAGTGCATGAAAATATTGCATATCCCGAACGTAAACAAAAACAAAACGGCAAGGATCGGCAGCATATATACTATACTGCCTGTCGCCCGCACCCTGAAAACAACCATCATCACACCCACCACACCAAAAGAGATCATCATCTTAAACCCGCATACCAGCATCCTGGACAAAAGCAGGATAAATTTCGGCATATAGATCTTCGTAATGATAGAACGGTTGCTTCGTATCAGGTTTACACTGCTGGTCACACATCTGGAAAAGAAATTCCACATCGTCAGACCGATAAAAATAAACACCGGAAAATACCGCTCCGACGCATGGAACACCACCCCGAACATCACCGCATAGATCAGCATCATGCACACCGGCTCGATCAGCCACCACAGCCAGTCCAGATACGCATTGGACACCTCCGCCCGCAGATCCGCCCTGGCAGAGCTAACCGCATAACGGGTATAGTTCCTGATATCATAAAGAAACTTCCGCACACCCCGTTTGACGCCCTGCCGGTTCCCCCTGCCATCCACAAAAATACCTACGAAAAAAGGCAGAATCAACGCCCACGTACATCCCATACACAAATACTTGATCTTATAGGTCAGTGTCATATCCTCAAAGCGCAGATTCCTTACCCCGCGTATATAGGACACCGCAAAGGTAGCGCTGTTGACAAGCACGAGATAAAATAGAAAAAATGCCGCCTTTTTCCTGCCGTTAAGCTGCGCGGAACGCAGAAAAATATGTATGATCCATGCCAGAACGGGTGGCAGGATGAGCATGGTGAGATGGAACATGGGTTTACTCCTTTAGTAAATCTATTTCATACACTCTATATTCATTATTGTGTGATATATTTTTAACTTTAAATTCCTTAGCTATTTCAAATTCTTTATAATAATTCTTTGGTACAAGAATATATGCCAGCTTTTCTTCTTTCATAATTTCAACAATTTCACCTATCTGTTTCTCAAAAAGTGCTTCTGTTTCCTCTATACGTCTATACCATTCTTTAACCAGACTCCGATTCGAAGGAATCGTTTTCCAAGCTACGAAACAATTTCTTTCAGATACAAGCTGAAACCATGACGCTTTTGATAATTTTGGATCTGTAAGAAAAACAGCTTCTGTATTTGTTGACTGTTGAAACTCTTTAGCCAATGTAAATATATCTTCTCCCGCTGCATTAGACAAATAAGACGTCGATGTCACAAGGGCGATCTCTGTCCCGGTCCAGCGCCAAAAACGCCCTTCTGTACCATATATCAATACCATAGTCAAAAAAACTACCACCAGCAACCGCCTATTATAGATTTCCGAAAGCAATCCTTTCTTTTTACATAGTACAGTCATATAAACCAATACAATCAATGTACTATATAAAACAACCGCTGAAGGATGATTCCATAAGGACATGGCGAACGTACATATTACTGGCAAATATTTCATTTCTTCTATTGCAAATTTACGCACAAGTACAATACCCAATGCAGCCACCGCATACAATAATAGTACTTCTTTCGGCTTCATTGTTGCAGCTTCCATTATCACGATCAATAACATTACGGCAGTCAAATAATCCTGATCCATCATAAAGTCTCTGACACTTTTTATGCACCATAAAAGAGATAAAATTGACACATATCTAAAAAATTTTGGTATAAACATTACTGCGATCACAGGTAACGGCACTATTTCTATAAAAACATATGTAATACATAATACCCCGATCCATGCACCTAATGACAATCCGGCCTCCACTAAAAAAACTTTATGATCATTCTTTTCGTTTGTACAACAGATTGTTAAGTATCTAAGAAAAGCTGTCCCAGCTAAAACCAAAAAAGCTCTCCATATTTTTTCTGCTCCCCATACAGATGGTACAAGATGATGAGGATGTCTGTACATAGCATAAATATCTATAAACTCAACCGCAGTTATTCCCGATGGTTCCCCAACTATTCCCGGAAATGCACAGATTCCAAGAGACACTATATAAACTATGAAAGTCCAGTTTTCTTTCCATGGAATCACCCTTTTTTCTATCACCTGATAAAACAGGAGAACTAAAAATCCCCCCCCCCACATCCCTTCATGTATATGACATAATGTGGCAATCGACAAAAACAACCATGCACCTGTCCAATTCTGTTTTCTTCCAACTACCTGAGCAGCTGCAAGCATTGCGAATGCAAATCCTATCCCCATACCTAGAGACGCCATTTCAAAAGAACCCCATCCAGGGAAACCGGTATTTACGTTCTTTCGAAGCAATACTGCCAAAAATATAACCAACAGCTCTCTATATTTTTCAGAAATATGAAAAACCATTTCGACCGTAGCAACCGCCAGAATAACGCATCCAAAATATATTAATGGTACAGCTGCTCCTACCCAGCTTCCGTTCGAAAACTTCATACAAAAGCTGACTACCCAATTCATAAAAAAGCGTGCTGACACTCCATCTACATATACTGCTATATTATCTGCAAAAATGTTTTGATCATATCTGTTAATTTGTTCCAGAGCATAAATTGTATTGTTCTCATTAAGAGCTGTAGAAATTCCCTGAAAATAATAGATCATTACTCCTATAAAACATAACAGATATTTCTTCTTTGAATTTTTTTCTATACTTTCCCCGTCCAAAGCCAATCATCCTTTCCAATCATAAATCTGGAATGTATTTCATTCTGATCATCATTCTACGTACTGTACGTTTAAATACAAAGACCAGAGTATATCTCCACCCTTCCTTCTTCAATTTTTTTCCAAGCCTCGCTATATGCCCCTGCATTGTTAATGCTCTGTCCTGATATGATTTGATCTGTTTACGTTCTTCGTTTGTACATCTATTTACAGAATACTGCAGTTCCGCTCCCTGATATAACTGATCCACCGGCTCTCTATCCCGCAAAAAATATATGTTTCTTATCTGCTCTTTTGATAATTTCGGAGCAAATTCAACTACTTTAGTCCCAAAACCAGTTGTTTCAAAAGGCATATCCCCGATAAAATCCAGAATTTCTTCATCTGTAATATAAGAAATATAATGCAGAAATGCGTTATACAGTTGTGGATTTTCTTTCTTGAATAAGCCATTGAAATTCTCTTTATAATATGAATTCGCAAAAAGACAGACTCCATCTATATATTTTAAATATCCATGTTTGACCAGCGCATCTACTTCATAATCTTCTAATACAGGATAATATTTTCCGTCTGCATATTCATAAGACATTGTTTGTCCATGAGGTGCTCTGCATAAATTTTCGATAATGAAAGTCATTCTATTGTTATTTTGAATATAATTTATAAACATGCATTTTTCACCATGTTTAATATCATCCAAATTCAAAAAATAGGTAATGATCTTCTCTTTGTAAAATTCTCCGCAAATATTTGTCAAACACTCCTGTGTCGCACCCGATCCGGATAATTCAACAAAAGCAAAATTATTATCCTCGAACCGAACTTCCTGTTTTATATACCCTACTACATTCTCCTTCCGCCTTTTACTTTCTTTCTCCAGTACTTTCTTGAAATCTGAACATGATTCCAAAATATCCCTGATACGATTGATATCATCCAGATTGATTTCTTTTCTATCCTTATATGCAGCCGGAAGATACTGTTTCATTACATCTTCCGGTAGAAAAAATACCTGCGCCAGAGCATGAATTGTTTTTAACTGTGCAATATGTGCCATTCTAAAAAATATATCTAAAGAGTTTTCCTTTCTAAATGACGGCATACGCCAT
>OFFK01002216.1_pt1 | contig 12228 bp, 13 predicted proteins | sample 1521361 | NCBI WGS metagenome assembly OFFK01 (sample SAMEA3504096, study PRJEB24116) | mouse gut metagenome | biome: mouse gut; feature: mouse-associated habitat; material: faeces | place: Denmark | collected 2011
TTATGAATATGTGATCGGAGGGAAGACGGGGTATACGTCGGACGCGCTGTCAACATTGATCACTATGGCGGATAATGGAAGTATGCAGTTGGTGTGTGTGGTGCTTAAGACACATGGGAAGAATGTTTATCCGGACACAAAGAATCTGCTGGAGTATTGTTTTACAAATTTCAGCAAGGTAGCGGCGGCAGATTATGAGACGTCTGAGGATATATAGGCGATTGGAGATGTGCAGGCTGCGGCTTCTGAAGGTGTGCAAGGTGTTCAGGGCGTTGAGACGGCTGCAGAAGCCGCAGCAGGGACGGCAGAAGGAGCGCCAGAGACGGCAGAAGGAGCAGCAGGGGCAGAAGAAGCGCCAGAGGCTACAGAAGGAGAACCAGGGGCGGCAGGCACGGCAGGCGCATCGGGAGACGGTTCAGGGGCAGCGCCGGATGGAAGCGTAACCCATGATGGCTCCGGGGGAACAGCAGATAACAGCAGCGGCTTTGTCATTCTTCCGAATGGGGTGGAATTCAAGGATCTGGAGCTAGAGATCATACCGGACAGCGATGTGAGCAGTGAGGGAACTTTGGAATACCGCTACAGCGGTAATCTGATGGGGAGCGTAAGAGCCGTCCTTAGTCCGTCATATCTGGAGAAACGCGCGGCAAAGCCGGAGAGCGAAGCTGTGGAGAAGGATTCTCCTGAAAAAGTGAAAGAAAAAGAGAAAAAAGTGATAGGAAAAGATCTGCTGAAGGATAAGACACTTCTTGAGAAAGGAATTCTTGCCGCCGCCAGTGTGGTTCTGGTGATATTGATCATCACGTTCGTCGTGTTGCTGGTTAAGGGGCAGAGACGCAGGCATAAATAGCGATAAAGCGTAGAAAATGTTGCTTAAGGAGCAGTTATAAGAGCAGATGACAGTTAAATAGGCAGGAATTACAGAAAGGGACTGTTGTGGGGATACAGTTTATACATCACATATGGTGTATGGCTGTTACTTCGCGGCAGTCCCTGTTGTTACTTGACAAACCCACAAGGACATATTCATCATTTTTCATCTCTTTTGTTCTGAATGTTGTTGTTCATATTCCTCCTTTTCGGCGCAAAAAAACGCATGGTTTACAATTTACTGTTCCATGCGCCTTTACTCTATTTTGTTGATCATGCTAACTGCATAATCTCGGCTTCAAGTTCTTTTGCGTCTTCCAATGTTAATTTTGGGAAAAAACTTGGTATTTCATCTACCGAAATTCTCCCATTTTTTAGCATTATCCTTGCATTTTCTCTTGCTTCGTCTGCACGTTCACTCTTAATAAACGATTTCATTATCTGTTCTTCATCAAATAAACTCATCATGATCATCACAACCTCCTTTTCCCTGTCAAGCAAATATTCTCTTAAAACATTCCTGTCCTTGCATATGCGAATTGTTTCAGTAACCGCTTTTTGTGTCATTCCATACTGTTTTGTCTGTTCGTTAAAAACTTTACAGAAAATGATGTACTGATTGATAATATCATCTGTATCGCTTTCATAGATAACCTTGGCTTTTACTTCAATATCAATATCCGCACCTTCAAAAAATTCTTTTGACAAAAATATTTTATCGGGTTTCCGTCCTTTATTTCCTGTAAAAATCACATAGAGTTCGGGCTTCGGCATTTTCACTTTCTTGCTTTTGTAATAGTTTTGGCTGGTACGTTGAAAATATTCATGATAACTTTGCGCCAAATACAGCAAAACTCTTACTAAAATATTCATTGTCCATGTAGACTGTGCTTCTATGAGAATCATCAGCTTATTGTTGACAATAAAGCCTAAGTCATTATACAGATTGTCGGTCAGCACATTTTCTATTGTTACATCAGTTAGGGAATCCTCTGTCGCTGTGGTGTCCTCTGGGTGGAGCGTTTTATACAGCTTTAGCAGATAACTCTTATTTTGAAAAAGGTCAAGGAATACACTGTTTTTTGCGGTACGCTTTGCTATGTGACATGTCACATCGACCTCCTGACTCTGCTTTATATTGTCCTGCACTTTATCACCTCGATTTCTAAAAATCTGTGGCAAAGGATACGATATAGCTTCCTCTTTCCGCACCTCAATTATACAAAAAAACGCCTGTCTTTACAATAGAATTCACATAAAAGTTTTCCGCTGGTATCTGCTTTACAAAGAACATATAGGTTGGTTTCTGTATGTCCTGTCACTGTGCTGCCATTCTGTTGTGGCTAAACAAAATAGTTAAGTTGCCCGGGCACATTTCTGGCTCAAAGCCGAATAGACCTTTCCTCAAAACAAGATTTAAAGAATTATTGCTCCCTCTTCTCCCATCTGGCCAGAAATGCCCAGCCCGCCTCACTCTATCTCATAAATATACCACTCGTTTTCCGTAGGCCGAAAGCCTATGGACTGGAACATCCTCTGGCTCTGCTTATTGAATGCGTAGATATTGGCTTTGACCTGGCGCATTCCTTTTTCCTTTGCCAGCTCAATCATGTTCAATACACATTTGCGGCCGATATGGCGATTCTGATACTCCCTACAGACGACAATGGAGATTTCGGAATTGTCCCGGAGCGAAACGTCTCCTACAAGCTTTTCCTGATACTGAATATAAAAGCACTGGCCATGGGCGCTCAGGAAATCATACATGGCTCTGAGCCTGTCCAGGGAATACACATGGTCAATATTATCGACCTGTCTGCACACTTCCTTATCCTGATACCATTCCAGCGCCACGCTTTCGTTTGGATAGTACGGTTCCAGCAGAATGTCACCGTCAACTCTTCGCTGACACTTACCAATGGCCATAATGTAGACCTGGCACGGATTCGCCTCATCCCAGAGCGTGGGGAAGACCTCCAGCTCCCGGAACCCCAGCGATAGGTAGAACCTGTTGGTGTCATCGTAGATATCGTACCGCCCCATCTGGACAGTTTTGACCTGGATGAAAGAGTATTCCATCCGTCTGGCTTTTTCCCTTGCCTGCTCCAAGAGGCTCCGGCCAATGCCCTGTCTGTGGCATTCCCTGGCCACGCCCATGACTGCCACTTCCACAGTGTGCCGCCCGGTTTCTTTCAGATAGAGGAACCCCACAGGCCTTTCAGCCTCAAAGGCACAGAAGAAGGGCTTTCCCCTGCTGTGGGCAATGTATTCCTCCCGAGCCTGGGGGATACCGAACCACTCCGGGAGGGACTCCAAAATAAGCCTTGCAATGCGCTCTTTTTCTGTATCCCTGTCAATCTGCTTTATCAGCATTGTGATCCTCCTCTGCTCCGCAGCCTTGTCTGCCGGCCTTTATCATCACATAGTTTGTCAGGAGAATCCCCTGCCGCTCTACCTGTTGTTCTTTCACCGCCTTATAGCCTCTTTTTTCAAAAAATGGCCTTGCCGTAATGGAGGCGTGGGTGACGATATCCCCCGGAACCGCCTGTTCCAGCCGGTCGCAGATATGGGTGGCGACTCCTCTGGCCTGGTAATCCGCATGGACATATAATCGATCCAGATAGCCTGTCCTGTCTATGTCCCCGAAGCCTGTGATGATACCGTCATCCAACGCGACGAGGCTAAAATGCTCCTGAAACGACTGGTTCCACTTCTCCAGGTCTATCTGTCCTGTGGCCCATACATCCAATTGCTCTTTCGTATAATCTTTCACGTTTATCTGATATTTTGCAAATAAATATTCTATGAAGCATTTCAAGGCCTCTGCGGCATATCCATTTCCGCGATGATTGGCACCGATAAAGTAACTGACGCCCACTTCCATTCACCATCTTGTTTCATATAATCTTCCAGTCCATTCTTATATCCCAGGTAAACGGCCTCTATGCGTGTTTTAAACATTATGTCTCCAATATACAGGCATCCCCCCATCGTATAATGATGGCAGAATATTTTTAATAAGGTGAATCTTTTGCTCATCTGACAGATGATGCAGAGAATATGTAGCCATAATTGTATCATATCTATGATGTTTTAATTCATCAACAAGACCCTTTGAAAAATCTCCCTGGAATAGTTTTGCCTCCGGCATCTTTTCTTTTGCCAGTTCAATCATTCTTCCGGAGAAATCCTGTCCCCAAATTTGGCATCCCTGCTCATACAATTTAGTGGTCAGGGTACCAGTGCCGAACCCAATATCCAAAACGGCCTTACTTTTATTTGTCAGCACTCTGTTGTAAATTTCATTCAATATCTGCTTATATCCCGCAAACGGATAAGTGCCATCCTCGTCCGACACCCCCACACTTTTATCATATCCATCCGCCCATAAATCAAACCCTTTGTTATTAAGCATCTTAATCTCCTTTTTTCCTAATTATTCCTGCAATTCCATCTTTACAAATACTTTTTGGATGTTTCCGGATTCAGATTAAACTGCTTCTGAATTTTAAGCAAGATTGTCTGCGCCGGAACATTCATCTCTCTTAACACAGAGACCGTTCCCCTGATACCTTCTTCCCTTCCTTCCTCTCTTCCTTCTTCCCTAATCTCTGCTTCTCTCATTAACAAAGTCATATACTCCAACCTCCATTCTTTGCTTTCTTTTACCTGCGCCACCTTTTCATCAATCTCTTTCACGAAAGGATTATTACTTTCGTCTCCCCTTACATATTTTAAAAATTCTCTTACATCTTCATTCTCTGCATCCATGTAGCCTTCCGCATTGAAAAACACCTTCTTCGCCCCATCATTCAACTTCAGGCTTTTATCCTCTAAACACAGATTCTCAAATGTATACTGCGCTTTCCCTTGGTGGAACGGGTCAAAATTACAGATAAATATAACATAGCTTTCTTTCAGCTTCTTGTAATTCTCGCCTTTCTCTATGGTATTCAAATCTATCATTCCCTGATAGTAACGGCTTCTCTTCGGTAAATTCCCCTTATCTGTCGTCTGCATCTCTAAATCAAACACTCGGTTCCCATCTTCAAGATACACATCCAGACGTACACTCTTTGCATCCTTTCCAATATCAATTGCCTTCTCCTCTTCCAGATACACGATATCCTTAATCTTGGTTTGGAGAAGTCTCTCCAGAAGCATCTTACACAGTCTCTTGTCCCGCATTACCTTGGCAAATAGGAAACCATCTTTTATCTTTAGTTCTTCCCATGTCCTGATTGCTTCCTGCATCTCCATCGGTGTTCATCTCCTTTTTATTATATTACCATGTCTCACGTTTTTACTCAATCAAAATCTAATATCTTTACCCCAAATGCTGAGAGCAAAAATTTAGGGGCTATCTATTTCTCGATAACCCCTTCAATGTTTTAAATTAACAGTCTATTTGCGTTGCATATATGACTTTTATTTATGATACGGTTCTCCATTAAAAATCCGAAACCCTCTATAAATCTGCTCCAACAGAATCACCCGCATCAACTGATGCGGGAACGTCATCCTCGAAAAACTCAACGCATAATCCGACCGTTTCATCACCTCCATCCCCAGTCCAATCGACCCTCCGATGATGAACACAACATGGCTCTTTCCCTGCACGCCAAGCCCCTCAATCTTATCTGCCAATTCCTCCGACGAAATCTGATTCCCCTGTATCTCCAGCGTAATTACATACGCATCTTCCTTCACATGCTTTAATATCCGCTCCCCCTCTTTGGAACGGACAGCCATCTCCTCCGTTTCACTGGCGCGTTCCTGCGTCTTCTCATCTGCCACTTCGATAATTTCCAATTTACAATATTTCCCCAGACGCTTTACATATTCCGCAACAGCGTCTCTCAGATATTTTTCTTTTATCTTCCCCACGGTAACAAGTGTAATCCGCATATTGTCAATTCCTTCCACTTTATCCTATTTTGCCCTCTGTCAGGCAATCAGCCGCACAGCCCGTCTACCCCAACGCCACATCCAATATCATCATCAGCACAAATCCTGCCGCAAACCCAATCGTCCCAATATTACTATGCTCCCCTTCTGCAGACTCCGGCACCAATTCCTCCACGACCACATAAATCATTGCACCCGCAGCAAATGCAAGCAGATACGGCAAGACCGGAGTAATATAAGCTGCAAGCAGCGCCGTAATCCCGCCTGCAATCGGCTCTACGATTCCAGACATTGAACCATACAAGAACGCCTTACCACGTCCTTCTCCCTCATTCCTGACAGGAAGAGACACGATAAATCCCTCCGGAAGATTCTGCACAGCAATTCCAATAGCCAGCGCAAATGCCCCCGTAACCGTCACATCCGCATTGCCTGTCAGCAATCCTGCAAATACAGCCCCGCTGGAAATGCCTTCCGGTATATTGTGAATCGTAACTGCCAACACAAGCATGGTAGATTTGTTCAGCACACACCTTGGACCTTCCATTTCGTCGGAACCTACATGCATATGTGGAATCGCCCGGTCAAGCGCCAACAGGAAACCAATTCCCAGAACAAATCCGACCGCCGCCGGCACAAATGCAAACTTACCCATATGCTCCGACATATCCATGGCCGGAATCAGCAGCGACCACACAGACGCAGCAACCATAACGCCGGCCGCAAATCCCAAAAGCGCTTTCTGAATCAGAGGATTCAGCTCGTTTTTCATAAACAGCACACAAGCCGCTCCCAACGTCGTACCGATAAAAGGAATCATAAGTCCCCAGAAAATCATCATACAAATTCTCCTTTTCATACCATTTACATTATCATATCACTAAGTATACCATAAATTCAGGCTGTGTCATAGGCTCTAAAATCTTGACAATATAATTGACACATTATACATTTGTTCCTTAATTAAATTAAAATCAAAATGGGGAAAAATCATAGAAATTCGATATAGAAGAGTGTAGCCAAACAGAACCATATACGCAATATATGGAAACAACATACAAAAGAAGTTTCCAGATACCTGGAAACTTCTTTCTTACGTCTTATTAGTCCTGCGGGATGATTTCTTTTTTGTTATAAGAACCACAAGCCTTGCAAACTCTATGAGGCATCATTAACTCGCCGCATCTGCTGCACTTCACAAGATTCGGTGCGCTCATCTTCCAGTTCGCTCTTCTTTTGTCTCTTCTTCCCTTAGAAGACTTATTCTTTGGACAAATTGACATAGGTTACACCTCCTTAAAATTCTTAAACACATCACGGATAACTGACATTCTAGGGTCAAGACCTGTGTCTTCACAGCCACAAGTCCCTTCATTCAAGTTCTGACCACATACGCTGCAAATTCCCTTACAGTCTTCGCTACACAGAATTTTCGTCGGCCACCCTGCTAATAACTCGTTGTAGATCAACTGTTCTACGTCAAAGTTATATCCGTCAATATAATTTGATTCGTCTAAATCATCTGCCGTCCCAGCAGCTTCCAAATCCACGCTTACCTTCCTGCAAAAAGAAAGGGGAATCTCCACCTCCACATCCGCAAGGCAACGGTCGCACGGAATCACAGCCGTCACATTTCCCTTGCCGGAAATCTCTAACTTCTTGTCCCCTGCATACGCAATACAAAGCGACAAATCCGATTTCTTTACAAGTTTAAAACTTCCCGTCTCGCACCGGAATACATCCGTCTCCACAGGCACGGTCTGTTCTATTGTATTATGCTGTTCCGACAGAACGCTGGATAGGTCTAATATCATAGCTAAACTCCTATTCACACCTAGACTATTATATCACGTAAAACGAATTTGTCAACACCCATCTTCTAAACTTCTTATACTAATGCAACGGTTTCACGGGCGATTGCCAGTTCCTCATTGGTTGGGATTACCATAACTTTCACTTTGGAATCCGCCGTAGAGATTGTAATCTCTTCCCCGCGCTTCTTGTTCGCCTCTTCGTCCACGCTGATTCCAAGGTATCCAAGATACTTGAGTACGGAAGAACGCACGGTTCCGGAGTTCTCTCCGATTCCAGCCGTAAATGCAATCACATCCACACCGTTCATCGCAGCAACATAGCTTCCCACATATTTCGCAACACGGTATCCGAATACTTCCAAAGCAATCCTTGCCTCATTGTTGCCGGAATTAGCGCCATCTTCCAAATCACGGAAATCACTGGACAGATTGTTGGAAAGCCCAAACACGCCAGACTTCTTATTCAGCATGTTCATAAGCCCTGCAATATCCAGTCCCTCCTTCTTGGAAATGAACTCCAGAATCGCCGGGTCGATATCTCCGGAGCGGGTTCCCATCACAAGGCCCTCCAAAGGTGTCAGTCCCATAGAGGTATCCACAGACTTGCCGTTCTCTACCGCACAGATACTTGCACCGTTCCCGAGATGGCACACAATCGTCTTAACCTGATCATAAGGCTTTCCTGCAAGCTCAGCCGCTCTCTTGGAAACAAAGCTGTGGCTTGTACCGTGGAAACCGTATCTTCTGACTTTGTACTTATCATAATACTCATATGGAAGACCGTACATATAGGCCTTCTCCGGCATGGTCTGATGGAACGCGGTATCGAACACTGCAACCATTGGTGTTCCTGGCATCAGCTTTTCGCACGCATTGATACCGATTAAGTTCGCAGGATTGTGGAGCGGCGCAAGGTCGTTACAGTCCTCAATCGCCTGCTTTACTTCATCGGTGATTACTACAGAGCTTGCGAACTTCTCTCCTCCGTGTACCACGCGGTGTCCTACTGCCCCGATCTCGCCCAAGCTCTTCACAACGCCCGTATCCGCATCCGTCAGTGCATCGATTACGAACTGGATTGCCTCCGTATGTGTAGGCATAGCCTTGTCAGACTTTACCTTCTCTCCGCCTTCCGGCTGATAAGTAAGGCTTCCGTCAATCCCGATTCTCTCGCACAGTCCCTTTGCAAGAACCTGCTCAGAATCAGAATTGATTAACTGAAATTTTAAAGATGAACTTCCACAGTTGATAACTAATACATTCATTTGTTTTTCCCTCTCTTGTTATTTTTGATTTAAGCCAGATATACAAACTCATTCTAACCTTCCGCCATACACTGAACAGCCGTAATGGCTACCACTCCCTCGATATCCTGTGCGCTGCATCCACGGGACAGGTCGTTCACCGGCGCTGCGATTCCCTGTGTAAGAGGGCCATAAGCCTCTGCCTTTGCAAGTCTCTGTACCAGCTTGTACCCAATATTACCAGCGTCTAAGTCAGGGAATACCAATACGTTGGCTTTTCCAGCAACCGGGCTTCCCGGCGCCTTGGAGGCGCCAATCTCCGGCACAATCGCAGCGTCTAGCTGGAATTCGCCGTCAAGCAGCAGGCCTTCCGGCGCATTCTCCTTGGCAATGCGTGTCGCCTCTAACACCTTGTCCACATCCGCATGTTTTGCACTTCCCTTGGTAGAGTGGGAGAGCATTGCCACAACCGGCTCCTTTCCGGTCAGCGTCCGGAAAGACTCTGCGGAAGAAAGGGCGATTGCCGCTAACTTCTCTGGGTCTGGGTTCTGCTCAAGACCGGAATCTGCAAAGATAAAGGTTCCGTCCGCTCCCATATCACAATCCGGAACTACCATCACGAAGAATGCAGAAACCAGCTTGGTTCCCGGCTTCGTCTTCAAAATCTGGAGACACGGCCTTAACGTATCTGCGGTAGAGTGGCACGCACCGCTTACCATGCCGTCGGCATCCTTCATCTTCACCATCATAACGCCATAATAGAGATAGTTGGTCAGCAAAAGTTCCCTTGCATGCTCTTCTGTCATTCCCTTCTTCTGCCTTAACTCCACAAGCTTCGCAATGTAAGCGTCCGTCTTCTCGTTGGTCGCCGGATCGACAATCGTCGCGCCGCTGATGTCAAATGACCCCTTGTTCTTCGCAATCTCTTCTTCACTTCCCACAAGGACCAGGTTCGCCGTACCCTCTTTAAGCACTGCCTCGGCCGCCTCATACGTCCTGATGTCTTCAGTCTCCGGCAGCACGATCGTCTTTTTGTTTGTCTTGGCTTTTGCCTTGATTTCATCTATAAATCCCATGATTATAGACTCCTTTCCATTTATTCTCAATATTTTTATTATAATACAAAGAAACCTTACGGACAAGGTCTGTTCTTAAATCTTATGTCTATTTTTTAATACATTGCCGGACGTTAGTCCGCCCGCCCAACCATCTTTTAAAGCGCAAACACCGCGCTGACAATTGCAAAATACACACTAATCGTACTGATATCTACCAGCGTGGATATCAGCGGCGTCGCCATAATCGCCGGATCAAGCCCTACTTTTTCCGCCACAAGAGGCAGGGTACACCCCACCACCTTCGCAATAATAATCGTACACGCCATCGTAACCCCAATGGTAAATGCCATCGTGGCGTCGCCCTGCCCCATCAGCATGATACGGATACCGTTGACCACAGAAAGGATGACGCTGATACAGACAGCAATCCGAACCTCCTTCCAGATTACCTTCAAAAGGTCGGCAAACTCAATCTCTTCCACTGCAAGCCCACGAATCACAAGGGTCGAACTCTGAGAACCGCAATTTCCCCCCGTACCCGTCAACATGGGAATAAACCCCGCAAGCTGCGGCATCACCGCAAGGGCGCTCTCGTAACTGTTCATGATCATCTGGGTCACAGTCGCAGAGAGCATCAGGAACATCAGCCACGGAATACGGCTCTTCACATGCTCTAGCACGGTGGTCCCGAAATACGACTCCTCACTGGGCTGGACACCCGCCATGATACTGATATCCTCTGTCGTCTCCTCCTGCAGGACCAGCATAGCGTCATCGACGGTGACAATCCCCACCATACACATCTCACGGTCCACAATGGGCAGCGCAATCAAACCATACTTGGTGATTGTCCATGCCACGTCCTCCTGGTCATCCGTTGTATGGGCGTAGAGCATGTTCGTCTCCATGATTTCCTCAATCCGTTTCGACTCACTGGTAGTCAGAAGCTCCTTCACGTCCACCTGACCGATAAGTTTCTTCTTCTCCGTCACGTAACAGGTATAGATGGTCTCACGGTTCAGTCCCACCTGCCGGATTCTAAGAATCGCCTCAGCGACCGTCATCTCTTTGCGAAGGGCAATGTAATCCACATTCATCACGCTACCGGCGCTGTCCTCAGGATACTGCAAAAGCTGGTTAATCTGCCTGCGCTTCTCCTCGTCCGTCGCCAGCAGGAGACGGTCCACTACGTTCGCCGGCATCTCCTCCAACACGTCTACCGTATCGTCCAGATACATCTCTTCCATGACTTCCTCAAGCTCGGAGTCCGTCAAAGAATTAATCAGCAGCTCGCGCATATCGCTGTTCATATAGGTAAATGTCTCCGCCGCTTCTTCCTTCGCCAGAAGCCGGAACACCATTACCATCTGCTTCTGCCCGAATCCTTCCAGTATATCCGCCAGGTCAACCGGATACATATGGTTCTCCAACTCTTCTTTCAGCTCTTTATACTGACGCTCCCCAAGCATCTGCAAGATTCGCTCATCCGTCAATTCTTCCTTCTGCTCTTCTACCCATTCTTCGCTCATCATGTATCCCCTCCTTCCTGACATATCAGCCCGCAAATATCAAGACTGCGCCCTGCCCGTATCCGCCAACCCTTACAAAACACGTCTTTCATCCCTGATACGGCATGACCGCAAGCCTTCTCCCAACATACATTTGCATATACAACTTTAATATAGTATAATCAATTTCAGAAAGATATACAAGGAGATTCTTATGAAAATAGTCGGACTGATTACAGAGTACAACCCGTTCCACAACGGGCATTTATATCATATTGAGAAAGCAAAAGAGATTACCGGCGCAGATTCCGTCATCGTCGTCATGAGCGGGAACTACGTCCAGCGCGGCGCACCCGCCATCATGCCCAAGCATCTGCGGGCGGAAATCGCTTTGGAAGCAGGAGTGGATATCCTGATGGAACTGCCGGTCTGTTACGCCGTCGGAAGCGCAGAATATTTCGCTGCAGGAGCCATTGATTTATTTGAACGGCTCGGCTGCGTGGATTCTATCTGCTTCGGCAGCGAATGCGGCGATTACGGGCTTCTTGCAAGGGTGGCGCATATCCTTGCCGACGAGCCGGAAGGATACCGGCAGTCTTTAAAACAAGCCCTGAAAAACGGCATGTCCTTCCCCCTGGCACGCCAGAAGGCGCTTAAAGAATATTTGCAGGACGAGTCGCTTGACCTGGTTCTCGAACAGCCCAACAACATCTTAGGAATCGAGTACATCAAAGCCCTGTACCAGCGAAAAAGCCCCATGAAGTCCTACACCATCAAACGCATGGTGTCCGGCTACCATGACACGAGCCTTACGGGCTCCTACAGC
>OFFK01002225.1_pt1 | contig 12192 bp, 8 predicted proteins | sample 1521361 | NCBI WGS metagenome assembly OFFK01 (sample SAMEA3504096, study PRJEB24116) | mouse gut metagenome | biome: mouse gut; feature: mouse-associated habitat; material: faeces | place: Denmark | collected 2011
TGCCGGTCTCGGACAGCTCGGAGGCGGCCCGGGCCATCTCGCGCTCGCTGCCGGTGAGGGACGGGGCTGCCGCAGCGCTGGTCATCTCGCGCTTCTTCGCATTCACGGATATCGCCTCCCTTGCCTAGTAGTGCAGGCCGCCGATATGCAGCGAGCCGGCCAGTTGCAGGAGGATGATCGAGTACAGGAACAGCCCCAGCAGCACCGCCACGGTAATGCCGGCGATGGACAGGGCGCTCATCTTCGTCTTGTCGCTGGCCACGTCGTCCTCGATGGCATCCCAGGCGTCGTCGGTGGTGACGATGCCGAGCAGGGTGCCGTGCTCGTCCACCACGGGCATGGCGGGAATGTCGTACTTGAAGATGTCGGCGGCCACGTCCTCCTCCTCTTCGGAGGGCAGGCAGCTGATGATCTCGTCGTACATGATGTCGCCCATGAGCCGGTCGGCGTTGAAGAGAACGAGGGTGCGCAGGGAATTCACGCCGAGCAGCTTGCCGTATTCGTCGGTGACGTACACATAGTGCACCGTGGGATGGTCGTCGGGCAGGGCGCGCAGCACCTCGATGGTGTCGCCCACGGTATAGGTGCGGGGTACGGCCACGAACTGGGTGGTCATCATGCCGCCGGCGGTGCCGTCCTTGTAGCCGAGCAGACGGCGAATCTCTGCAGCGTCCTCCACGCCCATGAGGCGCAGCAGCGTCTCGGCCTTCTCGTAGGGAAGGTCGCGCACGATGTCGGCGGCATCATCCGGGTCCATGTTGCCGATAAGCTCGGCGGCCTTGGCATCGGGCAAATCGTCGATGAACTCGGCCTGGTACTCGTCTTCCATCTCGGAGATGGCCTCGGTGGCCCGGGCGTCGTCCAAATGCTCGAACACGCTGGCGCGCTGCTGGGGATCCAGCTGCTCTAAGATGTCGGCCACGTCGGCGGGGTGCAGCTCGTCCAAGCGGCGGTGGGTCACCGACAGCTGCACTTCCGACAGGTCGCGGTCGAGCAGGTCCATGTAGTTCCAGGCGATGAGCTGCTCGTCCACCTTCTTATGGAACAGCTTCGCCACGTTTACCACGGCCCGCTCGATCACGGGATGCAGCCCGCGCAGGATGCCGCGCACGCCCACCTCGGCACCGAGCAGCCGCAGCTGGGTGCCCGATTGGGACAGCTTCAGGTCGTTCACGCGCACGACCTTCATGCCCTGGGTGTCCACGATTTGGCGGTCCATCAGGTCGCGGGCCAGCAGCACCTCGTCGGGCTGCAGGTAGCTGAAACGGATGTCGTGGGCATCCACGGACAGCGTGATGCCGTCCTCGTCGAAGGTGTCGACGTATTTGCGCCACGAGATCATGAAGGGCACGCGCCCGGGGCCCTGGAAGGCCAGGCTCGTGATGCGCGGGAAGACCTCGCCCGTGGAAATGGCCAGGTCGGAAATGGTGCCGAGGCGCTCGCCGGTCGCATCGACGACGGGCTCCCCGATCATTTGGGACAGATAGAGCATAGATGTTCCTCCGTTGGCGAGCGCTGGGAGGAATGGGCAAACGGGGCGCTTACCGCGCTGCCTGCCACAGGGGCCCAGCGCACAGTAGTCGTTTCTTCCGACTACCGCCACGGGGAAGGAGCCGGAAGGTTACATACTGTGAGGTTTCGATTTTCGAACCTTCACGGTGTTCCTTTCTGGTCGGCCTACAAAAAAACCGCTCGAAAGCGGTTCATGATGCAAAGTGGTGCGCCGTGAGGGATTCGAACCCCCGACGTACTGATTCGTAGTCAGTCCCTCTATCCAGCTGAGGTAACGGCGCACTTCAAAACAGCAACGACTATTTAACCATCTCCTTCGGGGCTTGTCAACGACTTTTTCGAACTTTTTTGAAAGGCCACCGTTCGCCGTGGGAGCGGGGTGGGGGTTGCAGCTGGGCGCGGGTGCGTCTTGCTCGCACGGTACAATACACTGATACACTGCGGCCGCATCGCCGGCCCCGCTGGGAGAGGAGAGCCCCATGGCCATGGAAATCGACGAAGCTGTTATCCGCGTGGACAACTGCGCCGATATCGACGGCGCCGAGCCCATCGAGATCAGCGAGGACGAGGCGCGTCGCGTGCGCCTGTACGAGAACTTCTACCAGGTGAACACCATCGACCCCGAGCATTATCAGACCTACGACGTGAAGCGCGGTCTGCGCAACGCCGATGGGACCGGCGTGCTGGCGGGCATGACCAACGTGTCCAACGTGCACGGTTATGTAGTGTCCGACGGCGAGAAGATGCCGGCCGAGGGAAGCCTGCGCCTGCGCGGCTACGATATCTATGATTTGCTGGGCGATTTGAATCCCGAGCGCCGCTTCGCCTACGAGGAGGTGGCCTACCTGCTGCTCATGGGCGAGCTGCCCACCCGCGAGCGTCTGGCCCGCTTCGTGGAGGTGATCGATTCCCAGCGCGAGCTGCCCGACGGCTTCACGGCCAGCACCCTTATGGTGGACACCTCTCCCGACATCATGAACATGATGTCCCGCTCCATCCTGCGCCTGTACGCGGCCGACGAGTGCGCTGAGAACCGCTCGCCGGAGCATGAGATTCACACGGCGCTGTCGCTCATCAGCCGCCTGCCGCGCATCATGGTGCTCGCCTACTACGCCAAGCGCGCGGCCTTCCACCACGACTCCATGATCATGCACCGCTTCGTGCCCGGGCAGTCCACCGCCGAGACGATCCTCTCCATGCTGCGCCCCGACCGCGCCTTCACGCCGGAAGAGGCCCGCATGCTCGACATTATGCTGAGCCTGCACGCCGAGCACGGCGGCGGCAACAACTCCACCTTCACCACGCGCGTGCTGTCTTCATCCGACACCGATCCGTACTCCACCTACGCGGCGGCGTTCGGGTCGCTCAAGGGCCATCGCCATGGCGGTGCGAACCACCAGGTGCGGGCCATGCAGGCCGAGATCAAGGAAAACGTGAAGAACTGGGAAGACGACGACGAGGTGGCCGCCTATCTGGCGAAGATCGTGAACAAGCAGGCCTATGACAAGACGGGCCTGGTGTACGGCATGGGGCATGCGGTCTACACGCTGTCCGACCCGCGCGCCATTATCGGGAAGCGCTTTGCCGAGCAATTGGCCGCCGGCACCGAGTACGAGGCCGAGCTGAACCTGCTCAAGTCCATCGAGCGCCTCACGCCCGAGGTGTTCGCCCGCGAGAAGGGATCGAGCAAGGCCCTATGTGCGAATGTGGATATGTACTCCGGTTTCATCTACTCCATGATGGGCATCCCCGAGGACCTGTTCACGCCCCTGTTCGCCTGCGCCCGCATGGCCGGCTGGGCCGCTCACCGCTTCGAGGAGATCGCCGCCGGCAAGCGCATCATCCGCCCCGCCTACAAGAACACCGTCCGCGGCACCAAGCCCTACGTGCCCATCGAGAGACGGTAGGTGAGGAGGCCCAGGCTCCCGGCCAGCGTCGCATTTCTCAAGCAAAGCGCCCGCCCGAAGCGACAAACGTTTCAGGCGGGCGTTTTTGTTAGTCGTTGCCCTGATGTCGATATCCTGGCTAACGGGGACGTCGTTCAAGATAAATACCGCTGATCATAGAAGAAAAAGACGACTGAGTGTACCGAAATCACCCCACATAACGCAATACAACTCCGTTGTGTCTGGCTACTACTGAAATAATGACTGACTTGCATGGAAAAGCTTTTATACTGTGAAGTACCAGGTGCAAGAGGAAACAAAAAAAGAGCCCCGCAGGGCTCTTGAGTGAGTCAAATTGCCGCCTACGCGGCGCCCGAAGGCATTTAAGACTAGGTCTTTATTTTGACTCGCAGTGACATCTTGACTGGTATCAAGACGCTTTTACTTTAGCACAGGGGCTTGAGAAAGGGAAGATATGAACCTGCGAAATGCGGATGAGTACAATATCGGGCTCGACATAGGGACTGGCTCCGTCGGGTGGTCTGTGACCGACGACGAAGGTAACCTGCTCCACTTCAAAGGTCAACCTACATGGGGTAGTCGTATTTTCCCAAATGCCGAGCCCGCTTCTGAGGCGCGCACACATCGCGGCCAGCGTCGTCGCTATGCCCGCCGTCGTTGGCGTCTGGATCTCCTGGAATCGATATTCCAGCGAGAAATTTCCGAAGTTGACCCCGATTTTCTTACGCGGTTGCGCCAAACGCATTTACTCAAGGAGGATAGAGATCCGCAATTCGCTGATTATGCTGGAATGATTTTCCCCCAAGCTGAATTTTCCGAGAAGGATTATTTCAAGAAGTTCCCGACTGTCTACCACCTTCGTCAATGGCTGATGAAGACTGACGAGAAGGCTGACATTCGCCTCGTCTATCTTGCCCTGCATAATATCGTGAAGCATCGCGGTAATTTCTTGCAGCAAGAAAACGAGGGGCTTACCTCGCATTTGAGTGTCAAAAATTCAGTTGATCGTTTTTGCTACGAACTGCAGGGCTACTGCGATGCCCTCGATGTTCCTTGCGATGCTCAGAATGCAGTTGATGATGTGGTTGCGATATTGGGGGACACGGCGTCGTCGAAATCTAGCTTACAAGAAAAGATTTTGGGCAAGCTGGGTATTGGAGAGGCCGGGCTGCTTGATAAGCAAGCGGCGAAGAAAATATCCAAGGCGTTGGCTGCGGCGATCGTGGGCCTTAAGGCCGATATGGCCCATATCTTCTTTGCGGGTGAGGAGGCTCCTGAAGGCGTTGCAACGGGTATTTATCTATCGAATGATGAGCAGGTTGAAGCTTTTGAGATGGTGCTGCCTGACGAGGGGAAGGCGCTATTCGAGGCAATGAGGGCGGTGTATTCCTCGTATGTGCTGCAGGAAATCCTGAGTAGTAAGCCTGATGAGGGCATCTCGGCCAACAAAGTAGAAGACTACAATCGATATGGCGAGGATTTGCGCTTACTGAAGTCCCTCGTCAAGCAATATGTTCCCGAGAAATACGACGAGTTTTTCCGAGGAGCATTTTGTGCTCCCACGCCTCTTCATCCCCAGAGGCATGTTTACGACAAATACGGGAAGGATCAGATTAAGGGCTATACACGCTACAACGAGATTCGAAAGACGAAATACGAGGACTTCAAGAAGGAGGTTGAGGCGCTTTTCAAGGGAACCGCGGCAACAGATGATTCTCGGTATCTTGTCATGATGGAACGGTTCGGCTCGGAAAGGTTTCTCAGCAGGCTTAAAACGAGCGATAACGGCGCCATTCCCTTTCAGCTTCATCGAGAGGAAATGCGGGCCATAATCGACAATCAAGCGAAGTTCTACCCCTTCTTGAAGCGAGAACGGACGAAGTTGGAGTCGCTCGTTTCGTTCCGCATCCCTTATTACGTGGGCCCTCTTACAAAGAAAAATGCGCGAAAGACCGCAGACGGTAAGCTTCGGTTCGCCTGGGTCGAGCGGCAGGAAGGGAAGGAGGATGAGCGAATCTACCCCTGGAATTGGGAGGAGATTGTCGACAAAGACCGTAGTGCAACGGCCTTCATCCAGCGAATGACAAGTACTTGCACGTACCTACATGGCGAGCCAGTTCTGCCCAAATGCTCATTGGTCTATGAAGAGTACTGCGTGCTGAACGAGTTGAATGGGGCAAAGTTAACGCAGGATGGAGATCGAGAGCATCGGCTCGATTACAAAGATCGTACTGAAGCAGTCGAGCAGCTTTTTAGGCGCGGTCGTGTGACCTACAAAAAGATGGAGGAATGGCTCCGCAAGCGTGGTGTAAGCAATCCCCATGTATTTGGCGGTCAGGGGGAGACGGGCTTCGAGTCAAAGATGGGCTCGTACATCTTTTTTGCGAAAGACATCTTTAACGTTGGTGAGATTCCCGAGTCTGATTACCCCATGATTGAAGAGATAATTCTCTGGAGCACCCTCTTTGAGGATAGGAGCATTTTCCGCGAAAAACTCAAGCGGAATTACGGCGACCGTCTTACCGATGAACAGATCAAGAAGATCGTGCGCAAACGTTTTGCCGGATGGGGAAAGCTTTCGAAAAAATTGTTGTGTGAAGTGAAGGCGGAGACGGACTGCGGGCCACGTTCGATAATGGATGTGCTTCGTGAGGGAAATCCCAACAGTGATAATCCATCGCGTGCCATGGTTCTCATGGAGATCCTTCATGATGATAATTTGGGATTTGAGAAGCTCATCGATGCCCGGAACAGAGAGCATATGTCCGATGTGGGAATGTCGCTTGAGGAGCTTCCTGGTTCGCCGGCTTTGCGCAGGAGCGTGAACCAAGCATTAAGTATCGTAGATGAAATTGCGGGTATTGCAGGACATGCTCCGGCGAACATTTTTATTGAGGTTACTCGCGACGAAGACCTTCGGAAAAAGGGTTTGCGTACGAAGCGTCGCTACGATGATTTGAAAGAAAAACTTGCAGCACTTAAGCAGGAGGCGCCTGAATGGTGGAGCTCAAATGTGAGTCGAGAGCTGGTGGATTGTGCTAAAGCTAGTGCGGATCTCAGCGAGAAGCTGACGCTGTACTTTATGCAGGGCGGCAAATCTCTGTACTCGGGAAGGCCTCTCGAGATTGAGCGTCTTTCCGAATATCAAGTGGATCATATTATTCCGCGGACGTATATCAAAGACGATAGCTTTGAGAATAAGGCGCTGGTGCTTTCGTCTGAGAACCAAAGCAAGTCCGACCAGCTTTTGCTGAGCGATGAGGTGCGTAGGAAAATGAGGTCCTATTGGGGTGCGTTGCATGACGCGAAGCTCATCGGCGATAAAAAGTATCGTAACTTGCTTCGAGATAGCATTTCGGAGCAGCAAATGAAGGGGTTCATTGCGCGGCAGCTTGTAGAGACGTCTCAGATACTGAAAGTAGTGCAGGACCTTTTAAGGGAAACGTATCCAGACACTCGTGTGATGCCAGTAAAGGCTACCCTATCTTCGGAATTGCGTCATGAAATCGGGCTCGTGAAGTGTCGCGAGGCAAATGATTTCCATCATGCGCAGGATGCGTTGCTTGCCTCTGAAATAGGTCGATTCATCCTGAAGCGCCATGCTGCTATGCATGAGAACCCTATCGGATATACGCATGTGGTGCGCAATTTTGTGAGAGCTGAGAGCAGCCACGCGAAACGCGGAAAGATGCCAGGGTCGGCCTCGTTCGTGGTGGCGAGTTTTATGAAATCGGGATTTGACGAGGAGACGGGGGAGCTGTTCCGAGACGATTGGTCTGCTGAGCGTGAGATCGGTCGGCTGAAGCGGTATTTCAACTATCGGCAGTGTTTCATTTCGCGTATGCCAGAGGAAACGAGCGGCGCTTTCTGGGATGCAACGGTCTATTCGCCTCGTGCCGCCGGCAAGAACATGACGCTGCCCTTGAAGAAGGGGCTTGATGCGGAAAAATACGGCAGCTATTCGGGCGAGCAATTCGCGTACTTTTTTATCTATAAAGCGGAGAAGAAAGGGAAGGATGTTCTTGAGTTTGCACCTGTGCCGGTGAGCGTTGCATCAGCGATTGGGCGGAATCAAGAGGCATTGGTTGAGTTTGCGAAAGAGCTTGCGGTGGCCAGCGATCTTGAATTTGTTGAGTTGGTTCGAACGAAGATCTATAAATACCAGCTTGTGGAATTCGACGATTCGAGGATGTACTTGACAGGCCTAAAAGCAGTCAAGAACGCTACGCAATTTGCCTTCAGCTTGGAGGAGGTCAAAGGACTCAAGGAAATATACGAGAACGATGGTCTCAGCGCTGAGAATATACTTGGAAAGATTTTTTATACTATCGTGAAGTCTTTAAAACGATACTCGCCAAAACTGACGGGGCTTTTAGGTGTGTCAGAATGGGCGAATATTTTCCCCGGTATTTCTTGCGACGATAAGGCCAATTTAATCAAGGGGCTGATTGCCATTGGCAATGGGAAAACGGATAGATTCGATTTGCGAAGTGTGGGCAAAGGTAAGTGCGCGGGAAATATGCAGCCCACTTTTAGCTCGATCTTGACTAAGGGCGGTGGTATCACTTTCATCGATCAATCGGTGACGGGCATGTTTGAAAGGCGGACTCATATTGGCCTTTAGGACAGTTTACATAGAAAGTTCATGCAAGCTCTCCTACAAAAGCGGATACCTTGTCGTCCGGAAGGAAGATGATACGGCGAAAGTGCATTTGTCGGAGATATCAACCATTGTTCTGCAAACTATGCAGGTGTATATCAGCGCCTATCTCATGGCGGAGCTTGCGAAGAACAAGATATCGCTGCTAGTGAGTGATTCTCAGTGCAATCCCGTGGGACAGTATTTGCCGCTTTACGGTGCCCATAATACCAGCAAGCGTATAGCGGAGCAGCTCGAGTGGGGCGAGCCTATCAAGAAACGCGTTTGGCAGCGGGTAGTTCGCGACAAAATTCGCGAGCAAGCACGATTTTTGAAGGAGCGAGATTACGAGAGGGAAGCCCAGCAGTTAAGTCAGATCGTTCCCGAGGTGCGTTCTGGTGACACGACCAACCGCGAAGCTCAAGCTGCGCGGCTGTACTTTGCAGCGCTTTTTGGATCGAGTTTTAGCAGGGAGAGCGATATCCCCATCAACGCCGCCTTGAATTATGGATATGCGGTCCTCCTGTCGCTCGTTAATCGCGAGATAACGGCGCGAGGCTGCATAACTCAAGTGGGAATATGTCATCGGAATGAATACAATCAATTCAATTTGACCTGCGACCTGATGGAACCTTTTCGCCCAGCTGTTGACCGGCTTGTGGTGGATTATCTGGCAGTCGACTTTGATGTCGATATGAGACGAGTGCTGGGAGGTTTGGCAAATACTCATGTGGCCTATAAAGAAGGATCCTATCGTCTGGGGTCGGTTGTTTCTCGATATGTGCAGCAATGTTTGAATGCATTAAACAAGCGAGCGGCCGTAGAGGAGATTGAAGAATTCCGGCTTCTATGAGTGGCGAGGGGCAAAATACGAGGAATAGGTTTATGAGGCTCATGGTCTTCTTCGATCTCCCGGTCGAGACTGCAATGCAGAGAAAGGAATACCGCCTGTTTCGAAAGTTTCTTATTAAGGACGGCTATCTCATGTTGCAAGAGTCGGTCTACGCCAAGCTTGTCGTCAACGATGGCGCGGCAGGGGCAGCAGTTGTGCGACTGAGAAAACATCGACCGCCGGAGGGGTTGGTGCAGGTTCTCAAGGTAACCGAGAAGCAATTCGCTACTATGGATTACATCGTAGGAAATCGCGATGCGTACGATGAGGTTGACACGATGGAGGAGTTCGTTGTCCTATGATGATATCGTTCTCCGGCTTTGAACGCTCTATCGACATGCGTGACTCTCGTGTGTTGGCGCTGCATATAGCGAATCAGACGCTTTTCGCGCGTGTAGTCGCAGCGTTGTTATCTGGCCAAGGCGAGCAAGCGTCTGAGCCGTACACCCTCTGGGGAGATGATGGGCAGCAGTTGCGAGCCGGCAATGTGTTTCTTCCCATAGCAAATCCGTTCGACCTTCCTTGGAAGCATAAGTGTTTACTAGGAGCACTTTACTCTCGCTTTGAAGAAGCTCTGCTCATCGATGAAGACTTGCGATTGAGAATGCAAGAGTTGCACTTGGGGATGAGGTCCTGCGTCAATCAGATTGGTTTTCAATTCAATGCGGAGTACGACTTTGGCGTAGAATGGGAGCTGCGTCATTATCTGAAGGCCTTCGACTATGGAGTTGGCTCTCGAGAGACCAGTTCGCTCCTTGACAACCTTATACAGTTTATCGACTTAGCTGCTGATGTTGCTTGTGATATGGTTCTTTTGTTCGTGAATCTTAAAACTTTTTTTGGAGAAAACGACCTGTTAGAACTCTACGGACGGATGATTTTTCACGGAATTAGGGCTATTCTGATCGAGAATCAGAATGCTCCTTTCTATAATGATCTTGAGAGAAAAGTCATTGTTGACCAGCACTTTATCGAGTATGAAGCAACAAATTGGTCAGAAAGTACGCCTCTCCCGCAAAAGAGGATTTGCTTCAACGGTTTTGGAGCAGTGACATTCTGACTGGTGATCAAACTTCCCGGCGCGATATTTCCTGAACTTTCTCGTTTTGGAGCAGTGACATTCTGACTGGTGATCAAACGGCCTGCAGGCGCAGACCAACGAGATGCGCGTTTTGGAGCAGTGACATTCTGACTGGTGATCAAACCGACCTGTCCGACCTGTTCTAGGAGGCGAAGTTTTGGAGCAGTGACATTCTGACTGGTGATCAAACGTGCGGATGGCGCTCGTGGCGATCGGAGCGGTTTTGGAGCAGTGACATTCTGACTGGTGATCAAACCAGGAGATGCAGCGTCGCTCCACGCGTCGGGTTTTGGAGCAGTGACATTCTGACTGGTGATCAAACGTCTCACATGCACGAAAGATTCTAGCAGCCGTTTTGGAGCAGTGACATTCTGACTGGTGATCAAACGCACCTTCCGCACGAGCGGGATCGGGGATCGTTTTGGAGCAGTGACATTCTGACTGGTGATCAAACCCGCTGGGCTTCGACGCGACGCCCCTGCTCGTTTTGGAGCAGTGACATTCTGACTGGTGATCAAACTGTGGAGCGCGGCGAGATGACGCGCGATCAGTTTTGGAGCAGTGACATTCTGACTGGTGATCAAACTCGTCCCGTGGACGCGGGAGAGCACGGCGGTTTTGGAGCAGTGACATTCTGACTGGTGATCAAACTTCGCGCCCTCTGATGCCAACATTCGTGCCGTTTTGGAGCAGTGACATTCTGACTGGTGATCAAACCCTGATTGAGAACCAAAGCCAAGCTTGGCTGTTTTGGAGCAGTGACATTCTGACTGGTGATCAAACTCCATGAGCACGATGATGCGCACTCGGCCGGTTTTGGAGCAGTGACATTCTGACTGGTGATCAAACAACCAAGGGCGCAAACGTCATAAAGACGAGGTTTTGGAGCAGTGACATTCTGACTGGTGATCAAACCGGTCCTCCTCTCGTGGGACGATGGGCCGCGTTTTGGAGCAGTGACATTCTGACTGGTGATCAAACTACGAGGACGAGGAGAACGAAATGATCGAGTTTTGGAGCAGTGACATTCTGACTGGTGATCAAACTCGAGTTGATGCGGTCCAGCCCGGTGTGCTGTTTTGGAGCAGTGACATTCTGACTGGTGATCAAACGACGACCGCTACTTCCAGCCGGCCACCGATGTTTTGGAGCAGTGACATTCTGACTGGTGATCAAACCTTGTCTCGGTTTCCTACCAGAGCCCCGCGGTTTTGGAGCAGTGACATTCTGACTGGTGATCAAACATAATTGCAGAAGCATGCACCAAAGGCTCCGTTTTGGAGCAGTGACATTCTGACTGGTGATCAAACAGGACGGGGGCCTCTGATGGGCGTTCAGGCGTTTTGGAGCAGTGACATTCTGACTGGTGATCAAACCCCGGCATCCCCTCCCTTGACGAGCTCTCGGTTTTGGAGCAGTGACATTCTGACTGGTGATCAAACTTTTCGATGACATTGCGGACGTGTTCCCCGGTTTTGGAGCAGTGACATTCTGACTGGTGATCAAACCGGGCCTTCAGTGCTTCCTCCGTGTCATCCGTTTTGGAGCAGTGACATTCTGACTGGTGATCAAACGGCTGTCAGGCGATCATGTGCGATGAGCGTGTTTTGGAGCAGTGACATTCTGACTGGTGATCAAACACAACGAATCTGCAAAGAACGCAGCCGAAGTTTTGGAGCAGTGACATTCTGACTGGTGATCAAACTCGGTGATGCCGTTTGCGTTGATCTTGATAGTTTTGGAGCAGTGACATTCTGACTGGTGATCAAACAACTTGGGGAGGCTTTGCAACAGCTAGGTAGTTTTGGAGCAGTGACATTCTGACTGGTGATCAAACTGCGTTACTCCTCAGCGGACTAGGAGGTCAGTTTTGGAGCAGTGACATTCTGACTGGTGATCAAACCGTCCCCGGCATCTTCGCCCAGTTGTTGCGGTTTTGGAGCAGTGACATTCTGACTGGTGATCAAACTTCTCACACCGGAGAGTATATTCCATGCGAGTTTTGGAGCAGTGACATTCTGACTGGTGATCAAACTGATCGCCCGCTTCCGGCCCCCAGTACTGCGTTTTGGAGCAATGACATTCTGACTGGTAATCAAACTGCCTCGGCGTGTCGGAATCCCGCCTCGCCGTTTTGGAGCAGTGACATTCTGACTGGTAA
>OFFK01002226.1_pt1 | contig 12189 bp, 10 predicted proteins | sample 1521361 | NCBI WGS metagenome assembly OFFK01 (sample SAMEA3504096, study PRJEB24116) | mouse gut metagenome | biome: mouse gut; feature: mouse-associated habitat; material: faeces | place: Denmark | collected 2011
CATACGTTTCCATTTAGCCAGGGAGTGTACCACTTCCACCGTCTCTTTTGGGATGCCGGCAATATCAAACTGTACCGGACGCTCGATTCCGTTTAAGTCGTCATTTAACCCGCTGCTTTTCTCCACGAACAGGGGAGCCGAAATCCTCTCCAAATTCATTTCTTTCCCGAACTCTTTCTGGAAAGTGTCGCGGATATACTTGATGGCTTCCTGTGTCTCGCGGACGCTAAGCCGCGGCTCATAATTTTCTGGCAATATTAAAGACATTTTTTTCTTCCTTTCCTAAATTATTTATCAATTTTCGTTCAAGATTCTCTGGGCATAATACACAGACTGCATAGCGTCTTTTCCGTAAAAATCAGCGCCGATCATATCTGCATACTCTTGATTCAGCACCGCTCCTCCCACCATCACCTTACAGTCGGCTTTACGTTCTCTCAAAAGCTTTATGGTGTCCTCCATGCTGGCTACCGTCGTGGTCATCAGTGCGCTAAGGCCCACCAGCCTGACGTCTTCTTCTACTGCACATTCCACGATTGCCTCCGGCGAAACGTCTTTTCCAAGGTCGATGACGTCAAAGCTGTAGTTTTCAAGCAGCACCTTCACGATATTTTTTCCGATATCATGGATATCCCCTTTGACGGTCGCAAGAATGATTTTCTGCTTCTTCCTGACATCATCCCCGTTTTTGGCTAAAGCGTCTTTCAGCACGGCGAATGCAATCTTTGCGGCATCTGCGCTCATAAGAAGCTGTGGCAGGAATACAGTACCCTGCTCGAATCCCTTCCCCACATCATCCAACGCAGGAATCAGGTGCCAATTGATGATATCAAGGGGCGCCAGAGTCTTTAAAAGTTCCACTGCCCCGTGATGCGCCTCTTCTTTTAACCCCTTTTCGATGGCGTCCTTTAACGTCAGGTTCCCAGGACCGGCAGGCTGCGGCACAGCTTTTTCCGGCTGCGCGCCGTATTTACGGATATAGGATTCACAGTTCTGGTCATAATTCATCAAGGCGCAGAAGGAATCATAGGAACGCATCATATCTTCAGAGGAAGGATTGACGATTCCTGCGCTCAGCCCGTTTAGCAACGCCATAGTGTAGAAATTGGCGTTGATGACCGGGCGGCATGGAAGCCCGAAGGAGATGTTGGATACACCCAGCACGGTACATACGCCGTAAGTCTCACGGACTTTCCTCAATGCTTCAAGGGTAATTTTCGCTCCCTCAGGCTCTGAGCTGATGGTCATGGCCAACACATCTACCACGATATCCTTCTTCCCAATCCCGTATTTTGCAGCTTCATGGATGATTTTCCCGGCAATCCGGCACCGCCCATCTGCGGTCTGTGGAATTCCGTCCTCGTCGATGGTCAGCGCCACGACCACACCGCCATATTTCTGAACCAGTGGGAACACGGCGTCCATGGATTCCTGCTTGCCGTTCACGGAGTTAATCATTGGTTTCCCGTTATAGATGCGCATGGCGCGTTCCATGGCGCGTATATTTACGGTGTCAATCTGCAGCGGCAGGCTGGTCACGCTCTGTAACTCTGTCACAGCCTCCTGCATCATGGCCTCCTCGTCAATATCCGGAAGTCCCACGTTGACATCCAGGATATGCGCGCCCTTGTCCTGCTGTGTGACGCCCTCCCTTAAAATATAGTCCATATCATGGTCTTTTAATGCCTGTTTGAACTTCTTTTTTCCCGTGGGATTGATCCGTTCGCCAATGATGACAGGTTTTTGGTTCAAAACGACTGCCCTGCCGTATGAGGAAACGATGGTATCCTCTTTCGGCTCTTTCGGCTTTGGCGTCCTTCTTCCTGCCATCTCTGCCATGGCGCGGATATGTTCCGGAGTCGTCCCGCAGCATCCGCCGATGGCGCTTACGCCAAGCTCTAAGATTTCTTCCATGGTCTTTGCAAATTCTTCCGGATTGACATCGTAGTAAACTTCTCCTCCTCTTTGTTTGGGAAGTCCGGCGTTTGGTTTTACAATGACAGGTATTGAGGCATACTTCATGAGTTCTTTCAGTACCGGGAGCATCTGTTTCGGCCCAAGACCGCAGTTTAATCCCAGTGCGTCCACACGGAGCCCTTCCAGCATTGCCACGACAGCCGGAACGTCTCCTCCTGTCAGGAGTTTCCCCTTTTCGTCAAATATCATGGTGACGGTGACGGGGAGGTCTGTATTTTCCTTTGCGGCAAGGATTGCTGCCTTGACTTCATAGGTGTCGCTCATGGTTTCGATATGGATGAGGTCTGCCCCAGCGGCGGCTCCCCAGCGCATGACTTCCTGAAATGCATGGTATGCGGCTTCAAATTCCAAGTCACCCATGGGTTTTAAGAGCTTGCCGGTAGGACCTACGTCAAGAGCGACATAGGACGGCCGGTTGTCATGGACGCCAAGGCCGGCGGCTTTTTTCGCATTTGTGACGCCGGCCTCTACGATTTCCTTTAACTGGTATTGGGAGTCATGGAATTTCAGTGCATTTGCACCGAATGTATTGGTCAGGACGATATCGCTGCCGGCTTCAAAGTACTGGCGGTGGATGTCGATGATCTCGTCGGGGTGGGTCAGGTTCCAGGCCTCGGGGAGTTCCCCTGGCCCAAGCCCTTTGGATTGGAGGAGGGTGCCCATTCCTCCGTCAAAGTATAATAGGTCTTTTCCTAAATGTGTACGTATCATATAGCGCTCCTTTATATGCGTCGGTAAGTGCAGTCTATCTTTTCGCAGGATTCACAGCCCTGTACGTGGCAGGGAATGTTAAGCTTGCTCAGACCGATGATTGCGGTTACGGATTTTGTAGGGGTAAGCATGTTGCCGGAGGTCAGGGTCAAGCCGATTTTTTTTGGCGCGTCCAGCATGCAAAGGATTTGCTCCTGATGAGTGATGGGGAAATCGCCGTAGCCAGGGCTGAATCTTGGCCTTAGGTAGAAGCCTTCTTTTTCCTGCTCTCGGCGCAAGATTTCCTGGCAGCAGTCCAGATATTCTTCTAACATGGCCGCGGCGCATGCCTGAAGGATGACGACTCTTGCCATGTCAGTTAGGGTATAGCGGCGGAGCATGGTGTCTATGTCCACCCCTAAGGTAGCTCCCAGAAGATATGCTTTTTCGCAGCTTTTCAGATTCCGTTTCAGATTGCGGCTTTGAATTTTTAGGGTTCCGATTGACAGGGTATCGTTTTCTTCCGGGGACACGTCAAAAATGCGATAAATGACCCGTCTGCCTGCGGCTTTTTCCAATTCCTGAAAAGAACTGGCAATCAGCGCAAGTGTACGGGCATCTATCGCATGGTTTCCGTATCCCAAATAACGATCTGCCTCTTTGGTTCTTTCGTCCATACGTTTTCCTTCTTTACTTTATACTGCTATAATCTTTGACAAGTTTTGCATGATTGCACCGGCAACTTCCGGCTTATTCATGGAATATACATGAATGTGGTTCACGCCGTTTGCAATCAGGTCTATGATCTGGTCGGTGGCGTATGCGATTCCTGCCTGCTGCATCGCTGCTGGATCGTCCCCGAACCGGTCTACGATTGCACGGAACCGTTCCGGGAGGATGGTTCCGGATAAGCCTCCGATCCTAGCAATCTGCTTCTTGTTCGTAACAGGCATAATTCCCGGAAGCACTGGGACAGTAATTCCTTTCTCACGGATGCGGTAAAGAAAATTGTAAAGGATATTGTTGTCGAAGAACATCTGGGTTGTAAGGAAATCTACCCCGCATTCTACCTTATGCTTGAGGTTTTTGATATCATCCTTCTTATGCTCCGTCTCCACATGGCCTTCCGGATAGCAGGCAGCGCCGATACAGAAATCTCCCTGCTTTCGGATATCCTCTATCAGCTCGCTTGCATAGCGGTAATGGCTGGGCAGGGGAAACTCGCTCTCTGCCGGAATGTCTCCCCTGAGCGCCAGAATATTTTCAATCTTATTCTCCTTCAGCTGGCCTATGACCCTGTGTACCTCCTCTTTTGTGGAAGATACACAGGTCAGGTGTGCCAGGCTCGTCACACCGAAATCGTTTATGATCTGTGTGGCAATGCTGACGGTGTTCTTGCTAGTCCCACCGCCTGCACCGTATGTCACACTGATAAAGGAAGGCTTGAGCTCCGCAATCTTTTTCGTGGCAGTAAGTACACTGTCGTATCCCGCATCTGTTTTCGGAGGAAATACCTCAAACGAAATATGCGGTTCTTCACTCTTTAGTATATCTCGAATCTTCATGTCTTTTCTTACACCTTACATGCTGTCGTACAACGCTTCATACTGCTTCGCAGAATTGCCCCATGAGAAATCCTGGCTCATGGCACGCTCTACCATCTTATTCCAGTCACGTTTCCGGTCATAGTAGATCCGCTCCGCATAACGGACGGTAGCCATCATCTCATGTGCATTGTAGTTCGTGAAGCTGAAGCCTGTACCAGTCTTATCATATTCGTTATATGGCTCTACCGTATCCTTCAAGCCTCCCGTCTCCCTTACGATTGGAAGCGTGCCGTACCTTAAACTCATTAACTGGCTCAGCCCGCAAGGCTCGAACAAGGACGGCATCAGGAATGCGTCGCAGGAAGCATAGATTCTGTGGGATAACGGGTCTGAATAATAGATATTGGCAGATACCTTTCCCTGATACTTCCACTCGAAATGGCGGAACATGTTCTCATACTTCTCTTCTCCTGTACCAAGAACTACGATCTGGATTGCATCCTGGCACAGTTCGTCCATCACGTAGGCAACCAAGTCGAATCCCTTTTGGTCTGTGAGCCTTGACACAATTCCAATCATCATCGTATGCGCATCCTGCGTCAGGTTCAGCTCTCTTTGCAAAGCCAGTTTGTTCTTCACCTTCTCCTTGCGGAAATTGTCAATGTCATACTTCTTCTCAATATGGGGATCCGTTGCAGGGTTATAATCATCGTAGTCGATACCGTTGACGATACCGGATAAGCAGTTCGCCTTGGCGTTCATCAGCCCGTCCAGTTTCTCGCCGTAGAACGGCATCTTAATCTCTTCTGCATAGGAATTACTTACCGTGGTAACTCTGTCGGCATAGACAATCCCGCCCTTCAGATAGTTGGCGTCCTTATAGGCCTCTAACTTGTCCGGCACAAAATAATACTGGGGCAGCCCCGTGATGTCACGCACCCGCTTCGTATCCCAGGTTCCCTGGAACTTCAGGTTATGTATCGTCATGATTGTCTTGATTCCCCGATAATATTCTGTCCCGAACCGGAAATTGTCAAGATAAATCGGAATCAAGCCTGTCTGCCAGTCGTGGCAGTGGATGATGTCCGGGCGGAAATCAATCACCGGCAATGCGCTCAGGACTGCCTTAGAGAAGAACGCGAACTTCTCAATATCCGCATACATATCTCCGTAGGGTGCAAATCCATTAAAATAGTACTCATTATCTATGAAATAGAATGTGATTCCCTCATATTCGTATGTCAGTACGCCCACATACTGCTTCCTCCAGTTCAAATCCATGTAGAAATGCGTATGGTAGGCAAGTTTTTCTTTCCATTCTTCCTTCATGCACATGTATTTCGGCAGCATGACACGGACGTCGTATTTGTCCTTATCAAAATACTTAGGCAGGGAACCGACAACATCCGCAAGCCCTCCTGTTTTAATAAATGGTACTGATTCTGATGCTGCAAATAGTATTTTCTTCATACTCTTTTCCTCCAAACCTCACATATATGTTTCTATTATACCCTACTTTTGCTCAGAAGAAAAGTATTTATCTGTTTTTATATTCTAATCTTATGGTATCTGCGATCAACGCGATGAATTCTGAGTTGGTCGGCTTACCTTTTCCGTTGCTGACCGTATACCCGAACAGGTCGTCCAGCGTATCTAGTTTTCCTCTGCTCCACGCTACTTCGATGGCATGGCGGATTGCCCGTTCCACCCGGCTTGCCGTTGTCTGATGTTTTTTTGCCACTGTGGGATACAATACTTTTGTGATGGCATTGAGGACGTCTAAATCCTCTACCGCCATGATGATTGCATCCCTGAGATAGTGGTATCCTTTGATATGCGCAGGAATTCCTATTTCGTGAATCATATCCGTTACCCGACCCTCCAGATTCGGCTCCGGACAGTTGTCCATCACAGCCCCCGTCCCAGCCGATATCTGGGGGTTTAGTTCATGCCGAATTACCTGATTCGCATGTTTGATTCGGTTGAGTACCATCTCATTATTAAATGGCTTCATGATGTAATAGCTTGCACCCTTTTTGAAGGCATCTTCTGTAATTCTTTCCTGCCCCACTGCGGTAACTACAATAAAATCAGGATGTTTCTTCAGTCCTTTGTCATTGCTGACCATTTCCATTACGCTAAGACCGTCCATTTTCGGCATGATGATGTCAAGCAGAACAACATCGGGCTGTTTTTCTTTAATCAGATGATACATGTCCTCTCCGTTGTTTGCCTTTCCCACCAGCTTTAATTCCTCGTCATTGCTTATGATTTCGCCAAGCAAGTCCAAGATTCTTTCATTGTCGTCGGCTATAGCCACGTTAATCTCTCTCATTTTACGCAATGCCTCCTTTCCTAACATCAAAAACTGTCGAGTTTGATTATAAAGTCTGGCACATGGAAAAACAAGAAATTACTGTCGTAAAAGTTGGACTTATATCGACAATTATTTTACTATTCGACATTTTCCATCATATCTTCTATAAATATACCGTATCCCTTGGTGGCGTCATGGACGAACACATGGGTAACGGCTCCGATGAGCTTCCCGTTCTGAATAATCGGGCTTCCGCTCATACCCTGCACGATTCCCCCGGTGACGGAAAGCAGCCTGTCATCCGTCACTTCAATCACGATTCCTTTGTTGACTTCAGTGGTATTTTTGTCGATTTTTGTAACACGAATCTGGTAGTCCTTCACCGTTCCCTCCACGGCGCAGCGGATAACGGCAGGGCCTTCCACGATCTCATCCCTGGCCGCCGTTTCGATGGGTGTCTGATCTGCAAAAAGGGCGTCAATCCGGTCAATCGTACCGAAGATACCGCAGTCCGTATTACTGGTGATTTTCCCAAGCACATTATAGTTATTGTAAACGATGATTCCTTCCATTCCGCCGGGAGCGCCGTCCTCCCCCTTCTGGATGTCCCGGATGCTGGTCTCGTAGACTCTGCCGTTTTCGATTTCCAGAAGCTCGCTGGTATCCACGTCATGGATGCCATGTCCCAGTGCGCCGAACCTGCTGTTGGTATTTAAGAACGTCACGGTTCCAAGCCCCTGGGCATTGTCACGCACCCAAATACCCAGCTTGCATTCCCTGGCATTTAAACGCACAGGCTTCATCCGGATATTCATATACTGCTCTTCCCTCCGTACCCGCAGAATGATATCTTCATCACCCAAATCCCTGACGGTTTCTATCAGTTCCGACTTGTCATGGATCGCCTGTTCGTTGAGGGCGACGATATAGTCTCCTGCCTTCACCAGGTTCGCTGCCGGTTCGTAATCCATCCCATCCTCCGCCGTGATGGAATCCGTCCCCAGCACCATCACGCCTTCCGTCTCCAGATAGATTCCAATGGGCATCCCGCCGGGAATCACCATGTTCTCCGAAGAAGTCGCGGCGTTGACCTCCGCTTCCAGCCTGTTCTGCTGAAATTCAATCAGATAGTACCCGCCTGCAACGGCAATCAGAAAGGTAACAATCATAATCAGGATTCTTCGATACCAGTATTTTCTCATCTTCATAAACCTCGACTTTCACATTCAGATTTCTCCCTTTATTATGTGACAGTTCACGGAAATTTACTCAGATTTTTCTTTTAATGTGTGAAAGTCTGCTTTGCAAGCTCTTTCATCTCCACCGCATTTTTCAGCACGGTATCCGTAATCTTTGCGCCCCCAAGAATCCGCGCCAGTTCTGTCACGGACTCCTGAGCGCCAAGTTTCCGGATTTCGGTTCTGGTCACGCCTCCCCGGGTAGCCTTCTCAATCAGGAAATGGTGGTCTGCCATTGCGGCAATCTGCGCCAGATGGGTGATACAGATGACTTGATGCCCTTTCCCGATTACCGCCATCTTCTCGGAAACCTTCTGCGCCGTCCTCCCGCTGATTCCCACGTCAATCTCGTCAAAAATCAGCGTCTCGATTTCGTCCCGCTTCGCCATCACGGCCTTGATTGCCAGCATGATACGGGACAGCTCCCCGCCGGAGGCAACATTAGCCAGGGGCTTTAAGGGCTGTCCCGGGTTCAGGGAAATCATAAACTCCACCTCGTCTATGCCTTCTGCCGTGTAATCCTTCGTCTGGGAAAACTGAATCTCAAACTGCACATTCTCGAAGTTTAAGTCCCTAAGCCCCTCCTCGATTGCATTGGCAAGAACCCTGGCCTGCTTTTTCCTGAGAGTGGACAGGGACTTCCCATACTTTTTCACTTTTTCCTCCGATGCAGCCATCCTCTTCCCCAGTTCTTCCATATACTGGTCGTAGTCCTCCAACATCTGAATCCGTTTCTCCTGCTGTACGCAGTAATTAAGAATCTTCTCGATGGAATCTCCGTATTTCGTCTTGAGATGGTTGATTTCATTCAAACGGCTCTCCGTCTCACGGAAATCCTCCTCTGAAAACTCACACTCATCTGCATACGCCGCAAGCTCACGGTTGAAATCATTCAACAGGCTGTCAATCTCCACCAATTGATCATAAAGCCCCGATGCCGTATCGTCGTACTTTGCAATATCGGAAATGGCATGGATGGCGCGGCTTAAACTCTCGCTTGCATTCTCATTGCCCTCGCTGGTGTAAAGATAAGCCTCGCTTACGCACTCTGCAATCTCCTTACTGTTCGCCATCCTGCGGTAAAGAACTTCCAAATCCTCGTCCTCCCCCGGATTTAAATCCGCCTCCCGGATTTCCCTGGCTTCAAATTGCAGGAAGGACAGTTCCTTGGCCCGCCCGCCCGCGTCCGACGACGTTTCCTTTAACTCTTTTTCGCATGCCTTATATTCTTTGTAAGCCTCCCGGACCTTCTTCTTTGCCTCGGCAACCGTATCCCGGGCAAAGGCGTCCACGATGCCAAGATGGTTTTTCTTATAGAGCAGCGACTGATGCTCATGCTGCCCGTGGATGTCAATCAAAATCTGGGCCGCTTCTTTCAAAAGCCCAATCTGCACCGTCTCTCCGTTGATACGGCTTACGCTCCGGCCCGCCATCAGCCGCCGGCTCAAAAGTACCGCGCCCTCCTCAGGATAGATGTCCAGCTCCTTTAGCTTCCGTTCCTGCTGTTCATTTTCCACAAGGAACGTAAGCTCCACCAGCCCATAATCCGCACCCTGCCTTAGGATATCCTTCGAGTATCTTCCGCCAAGGGCAAGATTCACGGAGCCTAAAATGATAGATTTCCCCGCTCCCGTCTCGCCGGTCAGGATATTTAATCCATCTTCAAACTCTACCTCGATCTCGTCAATCAAGGCAAGATTCTTCACATGTAAATTCTGTAACATACCGCCTCCTATAAGACTATCCTGCCAATCTTATCCATGACCTTCGCCGTATCCTCCACGCTTCGTATGGCGCACATGATGGTATCGTCCCCGGCGATGCTTCCCACGACCTCTCCCCACTTCATGGCGTCGATTGCCGCGCACACCGCCATTGCCATTCCCGATACTGTTTTGACCACCAGGATGTTCTGTGCCATATCCATCGAGACGAATCCATCTTTGAGTACCCGGATGTACTTCTCATTCAGGAACGTCTCATCCTGATGGATAACATACCGCTGTTTCCCGTTCTGCCCGGGAATCTTCGTAAGCTTCAGATCCCGAATGTCCCTGGACACCGTCGCCTGGGTTACGTTAAACCCCTCCCTGTGCAGATAGTCCGCCAACTCCTCCTGAGTCTCGATGTTATTCTTATGGATCAGTTCAATGATCTTCGCATGTCTATTTCCCTTCATGGTGTCAATTCCCTTTCATCTTCCCGCGTAATGTTTCCAGAAAGCTTACCTTGCTCAGCTTAATCATCGTAGTGGAGGCGCTGGACTTACGCACAGTCACCTTATCGCCCGTCTTCAGGGAAACGGCGTCCGCCCCGTCAAACGCAACATACACTTCTTCCCTGGAGCCATTGCGCCCGGGACCGATTTCAATGACGATTTCATCATCGGAAGACAGGACGATGCTTCTGGTATTCAACGCATGGGAACAGATCGGCGTAATGACAATCAGCGACGCCGTAGGTTCCACGATAGGGCCGCCAGCAGATAAGTTGTACGCCGTCGAACCCGTAGGCGTAGACAGAACCACTCCGTCGGCCTCATAATCGTTCAAAAGCTCTCCGTTTACATATAACCGGAAATGGATGATATGCAGCTCGCCTTTTCTGGACACCACGATATCGTTAAGGGACACATCTGACCTGCCGTCCTCGAATATCCCTTTCAGCATCATGCGCCTCTCCAGCACATAGTCTCCTGCCGCAAGCTGCCTGACCGCCGCGTCGATTCCGCCCACCTCCACCTCGGTAAGATATCCGAGCGTCCCCATATTGACGCCCAGAATCGGGATTTCCTTCTCCCAGAACAGCCTTGCCACTTCAATCAGGCTGCCGTCTCCGCCAATTACGACGGCACAGTCCACTTCCTTTGGCACGGAAGATTCGATAATCTTTTTATTCTCGTCTTTCTGGCATAAAATACAGGCCTTTCCCGCCTCCTCAAGTAATTTTACTACCTGTCTGGTCACAGTCTGCTCTGTATCCTTTCCATCGTTCGTTACAATCAAAAATCTTTCCATCATTTCTTTTCCTTTGCCAGCATATCAAATGCCTGCTCCGTGACCTGCAGGATATCAATCGCCTCAAAAATCCTGCCCTGCCCTTCGCATTTCCTGAGATGCGCCAGATATTCAATATTTCCTTCCGGTCCGCGGATGGGGGAAAAATCCAGATCTAATACGTCAAATCCCGTTTCGACGGCATACCCGAAAACCGCCTCGATGACTTCTACATGGGTATTCTGCTCGCGCACGACGCCCTTCTTTCCCACCTTCTCGCGCCCCGCCTCAAACTGGGGCTTAATCAACGCCACCACCTGTCCCTGTCCCCGCAGATAACCGTGGATGGCCGGCAGTACCTTGGAAAGGGAAATGAACGAAACGTCAACGGAGGAAAACTCCCCCGGCTCGCCAATATCCTCCGGCGTCACATAACGGATGTTGGTCTTCTCCATGCAGACGACTCGTTCATCCTGCCGAAGCTTCCAGTCTAGCTGCCCTCTTCCTACGTCAATGGCATAGACCTTTACAGCGCCGTTTTGGAGCATGCAGTCCGTGAACCCGCCTGTCGATGCGCCTACGTCCGTGCAGACCTTTCCCTTTACGTCCACATCAAAATTTTGGAGGGCTTTCTCAAGCTTCAGCCCGCCCCGGCTCACATAAGGGAGGGCGTGCCCGCGTACCTCAATGGCGCAGGTTTCCGCAAAGGACGCCCCGGCTTTATCTTCCCTCTGCCCATCCACGAATACATTGCCCGACATAATGATTGCCTTTGCCTTCTCCCTGGAGGGGGCAAGATTCTTTTTTACTAATAATATGTCTAAACGTTCTTTCATACGCAGTCTGTTATCCTTATCTCTTTTGATAGGCATTTATAATTTTCTGTGTCATGGTCCCCACATCAATCCCCGTTTCTTCCCTGAGAGCCTGTATGCTGCCGTGTTCCACGTAATCGTCGGGCAGGGCAAGGGACAGTACCTGCACATCCCGGCATTTCCCGCCCACATATTCTATCACATGCTCCCCGAATCCTCCGGTCTGCACATTCTCTTCAATGGGAGCAATCAGCCTGTGGTCTCTGCATAATTCCTCCAGCATGCTTTGATCAATCGGCTTCACGAACCGGGCGTTGACCAGAGTACAGCGGTATCCCCGGCTTTTCAGTCTGTCTCTGACTTCTGCCGCCGCCTCGAACATGTGCCCTACGCTTACGATGGCAATCTCCGATTCCTGATACACCATCTCGCTTTTACCGTAGGCCACCGGCGCACGAAAATCCTGATATCCGTCATAGGCTTCTCCCCTGGGGTAACGGAGGGCAATGGGCCCCTGATACGAAAGGGCGAATCGAAGCATGTCTGCCAGTTCCCATTTGTTTTTCGGGGACATGACCGTCATGTTCGGGATACTGCTCAGATAAGACA
>OFFK01002231.1_pt1 | contig 12169 bp, 8 predicted proteins | sample 1521361 | NCBI WGS metagenome assembly OFFK01 (sample SAMEA3504096, study PRJEB24116) | mouse gut metagenome | biome: mouse gut; feature: mouse-associated habitat; material: faeces | place: Denmark | collected 2011
TCGAAATGCAGTTGTCCTTTACAGGGCACGTGGGTTCGAATCCCACACTCTCCGCTAAAGGCAAAAGCCGCAAATCCAAGGATTTTCCAGTAAAATCAAGGGTTTGCGGCCTTTTCTTTGCCCAGAATTATTTCGCAGTATAATGATTATTCCCGGTAATTATAACATTTCTTGTCATGAAATTTGTCATGAAAATCATGGGAAAGAGCGGCATTACTGCCTTATCTTTCTTGACTGTCAAGTCTATCAGTCCATCTGAGTGTTTCCTGTAAATTGGCAATGTCAGAGTGAAAACCGTGAAGGGTTTGGGCGTTGGCCTGACTGTCCAGCACCTCCATTTCCTCATAACCGAAGCACCGCATTCTGCCGGTGTAGGCACAAGGGCCCTTTTTGCCATTGTAAAGCCCAATCCAGACCAGATTATAAATGGGGAACAAATCTTCTTCCAGCACCCCGTCCTGCTTGCAGGCGGAGGTCACCGCCTTGGCAAGGAATGTGCCGCATGGCCTTTTACCTGTTCCGCCCCATTGGGCCACATGAAGTTTTTGGCCGCAGCCTCCTCCGCCTCGCCGTCGGGAATGGGCGCAGGCATGAAGGAGACAAGGATGAATCCACATTGGCGATCCGCCAGAACCCCCTTGCCTTCTGCCTAAAGGCATACTATAATGAAGAATGCATACCAAAGAAAGACAGCCTAAAAAATTATTATGAAAAAGGAGCAGAAACTATGAACAGAAAAAGATTTCTTTCCCTTGCCCTTGCGACCGCTTTGGCGCTTCCCCTGGCCGCCTGCGGCGATACCTCCGGCACGGACGGCAGCGATTCTTCCGTCATCTCCCAGTCCAACGAGGAAAACAGCGGCAGCCCGGAGGGGGATGCCGGCCAGGCGGATGACAGCGGTTCCGGCAGCGGCGACTCCGTTGAAGAAGACGGCGGCAGCCCAGAGACGGATGCCGACCAGGCAGATGACGGCGCTTCCGATGAAGGAGAAGGGGATGTCATGGATGAGATTGCGAGCCGCATGGACGAGCTTCTGGCTCAGGCAGAGACAATCAACTGGATTGCCATGGGAAAGGCGGCTCTGGACGATGTGGACGGCGCCGAAGCGCTGTACAGCGGCAAGACCCTTCTGGTAAAAGGAACCCTATGTGAAATCAATACGGATGGACTCGTCAAATTCAGATACTATCCCGCAGAAGACCACAGCGGAAAGACTGTTGCCTACCTTTGGGCGACCATCCCGGCCACGGAAGCGGAATATCTGGATCAGACCTATATGAATCAGTCGGTTTCCATTGTGGGGACGGTGGACGTGGTAAACATAGAGGAGGGACCGGTCTGCTTCTGCATCATGGAAGAAGCCTATCTGGTCAGCGACACCACCGAGTTCGTATGTACCCTGACTCTCGCGGCCGACGGCAGCTATTATGAAGCGGAAATCGAGGGCTGGGAAGGTTCCCTGCCGCTTCAGGTGTACTTTGTCGATGGACAGGAGGTTCCCGTTGGCGAGGAAGTGACCATCCGGGGAAAGCTGAACCGGGAGACCGGCACCGAAGTCCTGTATGATACATTCATCGTAACGCAATAAGAAGCCAGGCTTCCGCTTCTTGCCAACCACAAAAGCTGCTATGGTATCGGCGGCAAACAGAACCCTCTACATTGCCCGGATTACCCGAACACCTTGCCCAGCCGTGTCACGTTACGGGAAGCTATCGTGCGAATCTGCCGCTTGTCAATAGCGGGCCGCCCGCGTATAATGATTCCGGAAAAGGCATATGGGCAGGGATGCCCTTTGCCGGAAAAAGCAGAATCGAGAGAAGAAAATGCGCACAAGAAGACAAATGAAGGCGGATGCCAGAAAAGTACTGAAACGGCACTATTTCCTGTTTCTTCTGCTGTGCCTGATGGCCTCCCTGCTGGGCGGGGGGCTGGTCATGTCCGGCACGGCCGGGGAGGATATGGCGGAGGACGTGACGCCCCAGACCCGCGTCACCTTCACGGATACGGTTGTCTCCTCTTTCACGGAGTTCGTCATGGATGTGGCGGTGGGAAAGCGGGAGGACCGGGAACGGCAGATTCGGGAGGCCCAGGAGCGGTACGCGGCGGAGGCCGGGCAGACCGGGAACGAGATTTTCGGCAGAAGCCGGGGCGTGCTGGCGTCCGTGGTGAACAAGCTTTCCTCCGGGGCCTATCTGATGACCCTGCTGGTGGGCATGCGGTCCCTGGTGGGGACGGACGAGGTAGCCGTAGTCGTTTTGCTGCTGGGGTTCCTGGGGCTGCTGTGCCTGTTCCAGATATTCGTGGTGGGCGTATGCCGGACAGTGATCATACGCATGTTCCTGGAGGGCCGCTGCTATGAGAAGGTGCCGGGGCAGCGGATCTGGTTTCTGCTGCGGGTGAGGAAATGGGGCCATGTGGCGGTGGTGAACCTGGTGAAGGGCATCTTCCTGTTCTTCTGGGGGTTTACGGTGATTGGAGGAATCGTCAAATCCTATTCCTACCACCTGGTGCCGTACCTCCTGGCGGAGAACCCGGCCATGAAGACCCTGGAGGCGATCACGCTGTCCAGAAGGCTGATGAAGGGCCATAAATGGGAATGCTTCGTGCTGGAGCTGTCCTTCCTGGGATGGGATCTGCTGGGCATCCTCACCCTGGGCGTTTCCGATATCCTGTTCAGCGCCCCTTACAAAATGGCGGTGATGGCGGAGTATTACGCCCGGCTGCGACGACTGGGCATACAGAACCATGCGGAAGGCGCGGAGCTTTTGAACGACCGGTACCTGTTCGCTCAGGCGGATAAACGCACGCTGAAAACCGAATACGCGGACGTGGAGAGGGAATGCGGCGCACAGTCGCCGGAGCTGCCTGGGCTGAAGGGGTTCCACGGGTTCCTGGCGGAAACCTTCGGCGTGACCGTCGGTCAGAACAGAGAAATCCAGACCCTGGAGGAAGAGCGCAGCCGCCGCTTCCTCCTGGAATACGACAAAAAGGCGCTGGAGGGGCATATCTATCCCACCCGGCTGCATCCGATTCCGGAAAAGCGCAAGCGTAAGTGGGTGGTTAGTCTGAACTATCTCAGATGTTATTCCCTCTGGTCAATGATCCTGATATTCTTCGCCCTTTCCTTCGTGGGATGGATCTGGGAGGTGGGGCTCCATCTGATTGCGGACGGCGTCTTCGTGAACCGGGGCGTGCTCCACGGTCCCTGGCTTCCCATCTACGGGACAGGCAGCGTCATGATGCTGCTGTTGCTGAACCGCTTCCGGCGCAAGCCCGTGCTGGAGTTTACCCTGGCCATTGGGCTGTGCGGCTGTGTGGAGTATTTTACCTCCGTGTACCTGGAATATGTCCACAATGGCACCAGATGGTGGGACTATACGGGATACTTCCTGAACCTGCACGGCCGGATCTGCGCGGAGGGGCTGCTGGTCTTCGGCATCGGCGGCATGGCGATTGTGTATGTGCTGGCCCCCTTTCTGGACGGGCTGTTCCGCAGGATTCCCTCCAAGGCATTGATTGCGGCGGGGGTGGTTCTGCTGGCAGTCTTCGCGGCGGATCAGGTGTACTCGTCGATGCATCCCAATGAGGGGAAGGGCATTACGGATTATCAGTCCGGAATTCAGGTGACGGAGGTGATGAAAGGATGATCGCAGTATACTTGTCTCCCGTCTATCTCCTTCTGTGCGCCTATGTGTTCTACCGGCTGCAGACCTGGCTGGAGAGATGTCTGCCCTGGCTGGCCAGGAAAAGAATACGCATCCCCATAGGCATCGTCTATCTGTGCGTGGCCTTCAGCATCCTGGCAGCGTTCCTGCTGGAGCCCTCGCCCGCCAAGCGGCTGCTCAAGCAGTTCAGCAATACCTGGCTGGGGGCGCTGCTCTATGCCCTGCTGGTGATTGTTATGGCGGACCTAATCCGGCTTGTACTGAAGCGCCTGCAGGGAAGGGCCCAGGGGAATTCCCAGCGGAAGCTCAGGTGGACGGAGCGGCTGTTCTCCCGGGGCGGACATATGGCAATCGGCGCGGTCTGCATCCTCTGTGTCTGCGGCTGCAGCCTGGCCGGAATCGTGAGTGCGGACCATATCAGGGTGACGGAATATGAGCTGTATGTGGACAAGGAGGCCCCGGGCATGGAGGAGTTGAAAATCGTGCTGGTGGCAGATCTCCACCTGGGATACAGCATAGGCATCCGCCACATGGAGCAGATGGTCAGCCTGATCAACGAGGAGGACGCCGATATTGTAGTCATGGCCGGGGATATCTTCGACAATGAGTATGAAGCGCTGGAGGATCCGGAGACCCTTGCGGCGATTCTGGGGGGCATCCGGAGCAGATACGGCGTCTACGCCTGCTATGGCAACCATGACATCAGGGAAAAAGTGCTGGCGGGGTTCACCTTTTCCGGCGAACAGGAGAAGGCCAGCGACCCCAGGATGGACAAATTCCTGGAGAAGGCGGGCATCCGGCTGCTGCGGGAGGAGGGCGTGCTGATCCAGGACGCCTTCTATCTCTACGGCAGGCCGGACTACGGCAGGCCCGGCAGGGGCATCCGGGTGCGCAAGACCCCGGAGGAAATCACCCGGGAGATGGATTTGAGCAAACCCGTCATCGTCATGGACCACCAGCCCAGAGAGCTTCAGGAGCTGGCGGACGCCGGGGTGGACATCGACCTGTGCGGCCACACCCATGACGGCCAGACCTTTCCCGGGAACCTGACGGCCCGGCTGTTCTGGGAGAATACCTGCGGCTATCTGCAGAAAGGCGCGATGCACAACATCGTCACCTCCGGCGTGGGCGTGTTCGGCCCGGACATGCGGCTGGGCACCCGGAGCGAGATCTGCGCCGTCACGGTGCGGTTCCGATAGCGGCCCATGGGAACGGATATGGCCGGAACCCTGCCAGGGCATGCTGTCAGGAAAGCCGCTCCATTGCCAAGGCCTGGGGCCACGGTTGAGGCCTATGGCGTGCTGCTGTCAAGACCGCACCCCCGCCAGGGTGCGGTCTTTGATGTTCTTACAGGCTCCTCTGCTCGCTTTCCGCCGCGCTTACCGGGCCGCAAGGGGATCTGTCTTCTCCCCGTTGACCTCTATGCTGAACCGCAGGTTCGGGCCTGTGGCCATTCCGCTCTGGCCCAGTGTAGCGATTGTCTGGCCCTGCTTCACCTCCTGGCCCTCGGCGACCTTGCTTTCCTTCAGATGTCCATATTTCGCCGTGATCCCATCCCCTAAGTCCAGCACGATGAAGTTCCCGCTGGCGCTTTCATACCCGGCCTCCAGCACCACGCCGTCCGCGATGGCATAGATTTCATCCCCGGCTGTCCCGGCTATGTTGATATGGTCGGAATCCGTCCCGTTTTCCTGTCTGCCGTACAAACCTGACACGTCACGGCTGACCGTGGGCCAGACCCAGTGGGGATATATCAGTTCTCCAACGTCGTATCGGGGCTCGGCCGCGCTGTCCTCTTCTGCCCGTGTCTGTGCCTGTTGCGCCAGCCTGTCCGCCACCTCCGCCGTCTGCTCCACCTCAAAATCAAAGAAGCACATCCAGTCCTGTCCAAAGGCAAAGTCGTTATTGGTCAGCACAAAATAATACCCGTCACCGTCCGGCAGATTTTCCTCCATTGCAGCGATATCGTACCCTTCGGATATGTCGATGGTAAGGATGCCCTGGGAATGGGGCGCTATGGCCGAGCCTTCCATCTTGATTCCGGCGCTGTCTCCCGCCACCTCCTGGCTGGTGGACCACTGCATGACCTTCACTTTGTCCTGGAGCTCCAATTCTTGGTCCGAGTCATTTACAATGATGATCTCAAATCTGCCGTCCCCCTGATAGACTGCCGCAAACCCCGCCTTGTCCCCGTTCAGGTCTGAAAACTTTCCATAGGCGAAAGCGCATAAAGCCACAAAGCACAACAGGCAGCTGACGGAAAGCGCCATCTTTCTGACTGGATACCCTGTGCGCGTCCTTTTCGGGAGAATGGCTGCCCCTGTCCTGTCCTGGACGATTTCCTGTATCGCCTGAAGATTTTTCCTGCTGATTTTTTTCATAAACTGTCTCCTCTCTGCCGCTACATCATTTTCTTCAGCTTCTGTCTCACATAGTACAATCTGTTCTCCACCTGTTTCTTCGGCATATCCAGCGCCACCGCGATCTCCGCCGGTTTCTGCTCATAGTAGTACCGCCTTATGATCAGCTCTTTTTCCTGTTCTTCCAGCTTTTCCAGGCAGGAATGCAGCCGCTCCTTTTCCTCGTCCGCCGCTATGGCTCCGTCATATCCAAGGCTCTCCGCCACGGCTCCTTCCATGGCCTCTTCCATGGATATTTCCCTTTTCCTGGCAACTTGGCGGTATCTGTCCACCGCCCTGGACCTTGCGATCAGGGAAAGCCAGGAAGACAGTTTCGCCTTGTCGGAATCATATTTTTCAGGATATTGCCAGAGATAGATGAACACATCTGCCACACATTCCTCCACGTCCTGGACAGATGCCGCGTCGATCAGGATGGCCGCGGCAATCTTCCAGAGAAGCCTGGAGTATTTCTGCACTACGAATGCCAGCATCCGCTCGTCCCGGGCTGCGATTGCGGAGATTATTTTTTTGTCATTCAATCTAATTCCCTCTTTCTCAAACAGTGCATTTTATTGACCGGTCATCTATAGTACGACAGAAAACCAGAAAACACTTACCAGAAAAAATAAAATTCTGCCACGGCAAAGCGCGCCCCGGTCGGATGGGCAAAGAGACGCATAATCCATCCAACCGGGGCGCTGCTTATCAAAAGATACACGAATCACGCATCGGTTTGGCCGATATGGAATTTTCTTTATCCTTCAGGCAAAATGGGGCACAGCATGGGAAGCAGCGGCGGAATATAGGAGAAAGACTCCTTCAGCCTGTAGGAGCAGTTCCCGCCCTCCTCTTTCAGCGACAGGGGCAGCTCTTTCAATGCTTCTTCCACCTGGCCTATAGACAGCAGCGCCTTATCGGCTATCTCCTCACAGGACATATAAAGGCCGGAATCCCCGACAGTCTCATCATAAAGCGTAAACATCACTTTCAGGACATGGAGATGGCTCAGTTTTTCCAGGTTCCGGGCCAGGCCGCGAAGATCGGAAATGGCGGGCTCAATCTCCACTTTCCCCCGGGAGAACGTGATGCAGTTGTTTTTCCGGCCGGTGCAGCCCTCCTCTTCTGCGCTGAGCGACAGCCCCCACTGGCTGACTTCGTCGGCGGAATAGTCCCTGTCTTTTTCCCAGGGCAGGTATTTCTTGTAGCCGTCCGTCAATGCTAATTCGTGGAGCAGGGCCGCGATGCGGTATGCTTTTTCAAAGGATTCCCTTTCGGGCAGCTCCGTGAAATAGTTCCGGATCTTCAGGCAGATGTCTCCCAGTCCGCCCGCAGACTTGTGCCCCATCAGCTCGTCAATGGTCACCTCAAACAGCTCCGCTATGGCGGGCAGCAGCTGAATGTCGGGGCAGCACTGTGCCGATTCCCATTTGGATACCGCCTGGTTGGTCACGCCCAGGGCACTGGCTACCTCCTCCTGCGTCATCCCTTTCTGCTTTCTCAGGAAAATAATTTGTTCATTGATTTTGATAGTCTCCATAAGATAACCTCGCTTTTTGTTTTCTTGCAGCTGCAATGTTATCTTACCACATGACCGCAGGCTGGCACAATAACGCGTCGGTTTGACAGGCATCCGGATTTTCCAACCTGGGGTTGGATTGCTGCTGCCCGCACCGCAGTTTCATGTCACATATGTTCTATCATTCCAGGCATCACTTCGAAGACACCGAAGTCTTTCTGCGCTTCCTGCTTTTCCTGATTTTCCTGATCAAGATGATTGCCAGGATTGCCGCACAGATTCCGGCTCCTACTACTATTATTATAATTCCGTCTTCTCCCTCTGCGGTGGTCAGGCGGAACGTCCCGGGCTGTTCCATGGCAAATTCCAGGTAGCTTCCCATGGCGCTGCCGGATGTCGGCTGATAGCCGCTCTCCGTCAGGATTTCCACCGCAGCACTTTCCGCGTCCTCGCAAAATGCCCGCACTATGATTGGCCCGCTGTACTCTCCCGCACTCTCTCCGTTTTCGTCTTTCAGAAAAATGGTGAGTTTCGTGCCGCCTTCCTGGCCCTGTTCCAGCTTCAGTTCCGTCTCGGGCAGAAATTCGCCCTGCACCAAGATCAATGCCTTGCCGTCCTCGTCTGTCTCCTGGCTGGCCAGGGAGGTCACCCATTTCTCGTACCGGGCTTCCAGCACTTTGTTGCCTGTGACGCAGCTGTAGTCAAACTGGGGCCATGCACCGTAATAGCCCTCTTTTTCCGGCACCTGGGGGATCAGCGATTTGTCGATGCTGTCGCCGTAGCGGCACTGGAAGGAGGCAAGCTCCTGTCCCTCCGCCAGGAAGCTGACGGTAAATTCCACAAATGCATCCGGTACGCCGTCCATGCCGCAGAATTCCTCATAGGAAAGGGGCATCGCACCGCTTTCATAGCCGATGGAATCCACGCCGGGCACTTTCCCCTGTACGTAATAGTTTCCGTAGAGGGTTCCCTCTTCCCTCAGGCTTCCCGCCACGGATCCGGCGCATTCGCCGGAATAGCACAGTTCCGGGTAGGCGTAGCTGTAGAAGATGTCGCAGCCTCTGCCCACGATGCCGCCCACGTAGCTTTCCCCTGTCATGGCGCCCATGGTATAGCAGCTCCGGACGCAGTAGTCCGAGGAACCGGCGATGCCGCCCACATAGTTTCCGCCCAGGCTGCTCACATCCCCGTAGGACTCACAGGAGACTATTGCGCCGAAATCGGCTTTGCCAACGATTCCGCCCGCGTAGTCCTTTTTGCCTGTCACTTCGCCCAGGTTTCGGCTCTCCCTGACCACTGCCTTCACGGACTGTTCAATGCGGAAGCTTTCCTCTCCGCTCATGGTGATGTCGTCCTCGGGGTCGAAGTCGAATTCCGTGGCTATCAGTCCCGTGATGCCGCCTACGTTGGCATCGGCTTCCACTGGGCCCTGATTGATGCACAGGGTGATTTTGCCCTGTTGGAAGGTGGATGTGTCGTAGTAGGCTTCCGTCTCAGCCGCCTCCGCCCCCAGCATCGCGGGGTCTCCGCCGGCCGCTTCGTCCGAGGCGTCCTCCACGGAAATCCCTTCATAGCGGAACAGGTCGTCCCGCAGCTCGTTTATGCAGCGGCGCACTGTCTTGCCCTGCGCTATCATGGCGTCCACATCCGCGGACACAGTGTCCCCGCTCTGCTGCAGCACTTCCGCCAGACGGCGCAGGTCATTGCCGGCCGCCTCCAGCTCTTGGTTCAGGATTCGCAGATTGTCTGTGATGCCTCCGCTCCGGTCGTTGGTGGCTGAGGTGATGTTGCCCAGGTGGGCGCTGGTTCCCTCGCCGAATCTGCGCAGGGCTGCCAGGTAGCTTTCAAAATCCGTCACTGTGCCGGGCTTTATGTTGTCGCCCCAGGATTCGCCGGGCTTGAGGATGTCGTCCCAATCATCGGGGGTGCCGCCGGGGAGCCCTGCGTCGCCGGAGTCTCCGCTGTCTTCTCCGGGGGTTCCTGTGTCGCCGGAATCTCCTGTGCCTTCGCCAGGCGTTCCTGTGTCGCCGGAATCTCCCGCGCCTTCGCCAGGCGTTCCTGTACCGCCCGAATCTCCCGCGCCTTCGTCAGGCGTTCCTGTATCGCCCGAATCTCCTACACCTTCGCCAGGCGTTCCTGTACCGCCGGTATTTCCCCCATCTTCCCCAGGGGTTCCCGCATCGCCGGAGCCTCCGCCATTTTCGCCAGGCGTTCCTGTGCCGCCAGGATTTCCCCCATCTTCCGAGTTCTCGCTGAGCGGTTCAATGCTCCCCGGATTCCCTGTATCCGCAGCCACAGATTCCGTTTCCCTGAGGCTGCCAGGATTCACGGACACGGTCTTGTGACGCTCTCCCGGCTGCTCCTCGCTGGCGGGGTTAATCTGGGCGCTGTCTGTGCCCGCGTTTATCTTGTCACGGTCAGCGGCGGCCTGATTCGCCCACTCCTGGTTCAGGCGGCTTAGGTCGTTGTTGATTCCGGTCAGCTCCTGATTGTAGATGTACCACAGTTCATTGGCGGTTCCGGTCAGGTTCCCGCCTGCCGCTGAGGCGTTGGTCAAGTGGGTGCTGACACTCTCCGCCAGTGCCGATGCCTCCTGGCCGCAGCTGCTGATGTCCTCATGGGCCGCCTCCAGCAGGTCGAAGAAGATTCCTGTCTCCCTGTCCAGCTCCCCCAGCTTGTCATTCAGGTAGGCTATCTCCAAGAAAGGCTCCAGCTGCCCAGCAATGCCGCCCACGTCCTTTCTGCCAAGGACATGACCTGTGTTGGTGCAGTTCTGCAGATAGCCCTGGTGCACCCTTCCCACGATGCCTCCCACATTGTATCCCACATGCTGGTATCCCACGGTTCCGGAATTGACGCAATAATAAATCTTTCCTTCCGAATAACCGGATACCCCTCCCGTGTCCATGTGCACGGCCACATTTTCCGCACTGTTGATATTCTCCAGACCATCCAGGGTGATATCTTCGATGTCGTGGCTCACCTCCACGCTGTGGGTGTTCACATTGCCTGTATTTTCGCAGTTGTTCAGCGTGCCTTTGTTGCTTCCGCAGATGCCGCCTGTATAGTGGTCTCCCGTCACAGCAGCGGCTGACCGGCAGCGCCTGATTTCTCCCTCGGCTTCATTGACGCCTGCAATGCCGCCCACTTCCGTCGTCCCCGTCACGCTTCCTGAGACGCTGCAGTCCAGAATCATGCCATAGTTGCTTCCGGCCAGGATGCCCACCTGGCTCTTGCTGCCCGCCGGGGCAACGGTTCCGGCCACGGAGAGATTGCGCACCACGGCGCCGTCCTGGATGTAGCGGAACAGCCCCACCGCAGAGCCCGCCGCCGTAAGCGTCAGGCCGGAAACGGTATGCCCGCCGCCGTCAAAGATGCCGCCAAAGCTGGGAATCATCACGTCCCGGGCCTCTTTGAGGTCGATGTCGCACGCCAGGGTGACATATTTGTCCCTGGACCAGGAGTCCAGCTGGCAGTCCTTCGCCAGCTGAAGCAGCTCTTCCTCTGTGGATATGTCGATTACCGTGTACTGGCTCTCCGATTCGGGCCGCCCCTGGGCGGTCTCCCCGGAAATGAGCTGACCAAATGTGGGATGTTCCTCCGCCGCCACGGTCAGCACGTCCCCCAGCGCCAGGGTGCCGGACAGAATCCATGCCAATATCGCGGAGGCCTTTGTTATCCCGAATCTCCTTGCCGCTTTGGACGCTTTCTTCAGCCCGGCCTTTTCCGCTGGCCCACATACTTCTGCCGGCCTGTATATTTCCGCTGTCCCGGCTTCTTCTGCTGGCCTGAACACTTCCGCTCTCCCGGCTTCTTCTGCTGGCCTGAACACTTCCGCTCTCCCGGATATCTCTGCCGTTCTGCATCTCCCGGCCACTATGGATAATCCGGACGACATGGACGAACCGATTCGCCTTCTACCACTCTTCATCTTCCGGCACCTCCTGTTCTTTCTGCTTTTTCCGGTTTTTATGCCATTTCCTGCGCTTCCGCGTTTTCTTTCCGCTGTCATCTGCGGCACCTTCCATGGCCACATTCCGGGGATTTTCGACTACTTCCACATCTTCCGCGTCTTCCCCTTTTCCGTTTTTGCCAGGCGCAGCCCCGGAACCCTCCGTCTCTCCCCTGTCCTTTTCAGGGGCTTCCGGAGCGCCCTTCTGTACGCCCGCGGATTCCGGCGAATCCACCTCTTCCGCTTCCAGCCTGGGCGTGCCATCCGACATCTCCATGTATTCCCTCAACTGCTCCACCGTATCCCGGGCCCGGACCACCGCGCCCATCTCTCCGTCTATCACGCCGGAGAATTCCCCTTCGATGACACCGTTCACATACCCTTTGATATGCCCGGTCATCCGAATCCGGCCGCCCGCGGGAAGGGGCTTCGCCATCTCCCGTTTCAGGGTGAAGGCCGTCTTTTCAATGATCATATCCCCCACCAGCAATGTCTGGGGCAGCGCCAGCAGCACCAGGGCGATGGAAGTCAGCGTGCCCCTCCCCAGGGCCAGACCGATGGCCGCCACCACCGCGTTGGTGGACACATTGCTGATGATGAAGCCCGCCGCCACCAGCATGGAGCCGCTGGTGAC
>OFFK01002236.1_pt1 | contig 12142 bp, 10 predicted proteins | sample 1521361 | NCBI WGS metagenome assembly OFFK01 (sample SAMEA3504096, study PRJEB24116) | mouse gut metagenome | biome: mouse gut; feature: mouse-associated habitat; material: faeces | place: Denmark | collected 2011
CGCCGCCCCGCATTGCGGGGCGGCGTGATGTGGAGAGGAAGGCGCTTGCGCCTCCTCTCCTTTAATCTGCGCTTTCTCCAACCTTTGAGAATAGTTTTTAAACTCTCTTAAGTTTAAATGTTTCATTCTTCTTGCTTGTTATTTTCAGTTATCCTTCGCTTCTTCATCATTCTCTATAATCTCCACCACATCTTCCTCGACAGTCTTGTTTGCATTTTCATCAATGCCCAACTTATCCTGGACCTTCTTCTTGGCCTTGCGCCAGTAGATGCCGATAACTGCACCTGCTGCCACTACAACGCCGGCCACAATTTGGATGGAGTAGGTCATTACAGACGGGTCGATGTAAGCAAAAGCGGTGGTGGAGAAGGTGAGCATCAAACCGAGAACAAACATGGCGCTTGCAAATACTTTTTTCATAACAACAATCTCCTTCTATTTTTCTTCTGGTCCGGCAGATCTACTTGACCAGATACTCCATAAACCCTTTTTTATTCTCCTGGGGCGTTGTTGTGGGCCTTCCAAGGTCATTTCTGGAACCAATGGCGCAGTGAACCTCCAGGAGAGTTAGTTTCTCCGAGACCTTGGCAACCCGAAGCCGCTCCTCCAACTCCTCATAGGTCTCCGCTGTCAAGGACACATCATAGCCACAGGCCATGGCGACCCCAGGCCAATCCACCGACTTCGAAACCGTCGGCATCCCGCCCACTGTCTCATGGGCCTGGTTGTTGAGAATGATATGTACCAGGTTGTGAGGATGGTTTGCACCGATCACCGCCATGGCACCCATATGCATCAATGCCGCCCCATCCCCATCCAGACACCAGACCCTTTTCTCCGGCTTTTGCAGGGCGATTCCCAGGGCGATGCTGCTGCTGTGACCCATGGACCCTACGGTGAGGAAATCCCTTTTGTGCCCCTGGCCCAGAGCCTCCCGGATCTCGAACAGCTCCCGGCTCGCTTTGCCAGTGGTAGAAACGATGATGTCATCTTGGGCTGCTGCTGCGATTCGCCGTATCGCCTCCTCCCGGACCATCTGAAATCCGTTTTGATAAATGACCTTTTTGTCATAACATAAAGCGCCCTTCCGGACAACAAAGGCCGCTTGGTTTCCCTCTGCAAACCAGGGAACCCAACCTTTCATCTGTCTGGCGATTTCCTTGGACGCGGTGTCCGGGCCAATGACAAAAGCTGGGATCCCCATATCCTCCAACAGCTTGAGGGTCACCTCTCCCTGGTAAATGTGCTGGGGTTCGTCATGAACCCCCGGCTCTCCCCGCCAGCCCACCACAAAAAGGCAGGGAATGCCATAGACCTTTTGGTGCATCAGGGAAACCACCGGATTGATAATGTTCCCTTCCCCGCTGTTTTGCAGATAGACCACCGGGAGTTTTCCGGTGGCTAGATGATACCCCGCTGCTAACCCTACACAGCTGCCCTCGTTGGCAGCGATGATATGATGCTCGGGATCAATGCCATAGGTATCCATCAAATAGCCACAGAGTGCTTTCAGCTGGGAATCCGGAACACCGGTGAAAAAGTCCACATTCAACGCCGGTATAAAGTCCTTAACATCCACGATTTTCTGTCCCCTTTTCCTTCGCCAGAATGTCCTGATACAGACTTTCCAAAGCGGCTGTGTCTAAAGCGACTGGATTATTTTTCAGCCGCACCGGATTTACCGAAGCCGCCAGGATGGGAATATCTTCACCCTTCCCCTTTTCGGGCGCTTTCAGGTCAAGCCGCCGGAGAAGGTCCCGGAAAAACTCATCTCCCTGTTTTCCTTCCGGGCACCCCATCGCCTTTTCGATCCTGCCAAAAATTTCGGTCAGGTGTCCTGCTCCTTTGGGATCAACGCAGTTTTCCGGATGTTCCCGCATATACCGCCACAGATGGGGAAGGCACAGCGCAGCACTATGACCGTGAGCAAGACCATAAAAAGAGGTCAGCTTATAACTCATAGCATGGGCTGCTGTGGTCTGGGTAATATTGATCGCCTTTCCTGCCAGGTTGGCGGCCAGCAGCATCTCCTCTGCAGCGGCATCATCCCCGGCCAGATAGGGCTCCATGCAGGCTATAACGTTTCCGATTGCGGCAAAGGAGTATTCCAGACTTTCCGGGGTGGAATGGATTGACCAGGCCGACTCGATCCCATGGCAGAGGGCATCCAGCATGGCCGATTTCTTCTGGTATTCCGGCAGGGTTTTCAGCAGTACCGGATCAAAGAGGACCATGGAAGGGATACCGCTTGGATGGGAAACGGACTGCTTTTCTCCCTGGTAGTAGATAACAGCGTATCGAGTCGCCTCACTGCCGGTTCCCGCCGTGGTGGGAATGGCGAAAAGTTCCACCTCGTTTGGGACGATCTCCTGTTCCAAATAAGAACGTGCTGGGTCCATGTTGCTGTACAGCTTGATACATTTTGCCACATCCATGGCACTTCCCCCGCCAATGGCCACGATCATCCCCGAACCGGAGCGGCGAAACGCCTCCACGCCCTTTACCACTGACTCATATAGCGGATTTGCACCAAAATCGTCGAAGGTACAAACAGAAACGTCCCGTTTCTCCAATCCGGCGAAAAAAAGATCTAGCGGCAAAAAAGGGAGAGCTTTATCGCAGACAAGGAACAGGCTTTTAATGTCCTTTTCCCCCAAAAGACGGAAAAATTCCTTGTAGCCCTTTTTGCCCTTCCATATCAGCTGCGCCATCTGTTTTCCTTCCTTCTTATTTAAGTTTCTGCAGGGATCAGATTGATGATTTCTTTGATGGGCATACAAACAGCGTCTGCTTCCTGGGCCCGATGATGCTCCAGAATGGTCTTGGCCGTGTCCCGCATAGCGGGGAAACCGCTGCGGGTCAGCTGGTTGGCGTAAATCACCACATTGACCCCACGCTCCTTGAACTCCTCCTCGGTGACAACGTTAAAGGATGTGGGCACTACTACGATGGGGGTGGTTTTATCCTGGGCACGAAATCTTTCGGCAAACTCAAAGATCTCCGCCGGATCCTTCTTCCGGCTATGGATCATTATGCCATCTGCCCCTGCCTCTGCATAAGCAAAGGCTCTTGCCAGTGCATCCTCCATCCCCTGCTCCAGAATCAGACTTTCGATCCTGGCGACGATCATAAAGTCCTTGGTCTTTTGGGCTTGCTTGCCCATCTTGATCTTGTGGCAAAAGTTTTCGATGGTGTCTTGGGTCTGGGCCACCTCGTTGCCAAAGAGGGAGTTCTTTTTGAGGCCGGTCTTGTCCTCAATGATGACCATGGAAACGCCCATCCGTTCTAGAGTCTTTACCGTGTAGACGAAATGCTCGGTCAGGCCGCCGGTATCTCCGTCAAAAATGATGGGCTTGGTGGTCACCTCCATAATGTCGTCGATGGTGCGGAATCGAGAGGTCATGTCCACCAGTTCGATGTCCGGCTTTCCCTTAGCGGTGGAATCGCAAAGGCTGGAGATCCACATGGCGTCAAACTGCCTGGCTTGTCCGTTTTGATAAACCACCGTTTTTTCCGCGATAAGCCCAGTAATGCCGCTGTGGGCTTCAATGGCGGTAACCAGGCCCTTCAGTTCGATGGCCTTTTTCAAACGGGAGCGGCGCAGATCCGGGAGGGACAGCTGAAGCTGCCGGCGTTCCTCCAATTCCCGGTATCTTTCCCCCTTGGCATAGGGAAACTCCACCAGCTTGCCACCATATCCGGCCAGCAGCTCCACCACCTCATCCCGGAGGGGTCTTTGGAAGCCCTCTTTCCAGTCGTCCCCATGGACGACATAGTCCGGGCAGTACTGTTCCAAATTCTCCCGATAGCTGAGTGTTTCCTGCTTCACGACCTTGTGGACCCCGCTGATGTTTTCAAAAAGGGCCTTTCGTTCCGCAAAAGGCACCAAAGGAAACCTCCGGTAGCTGCAAACTGCCTCGTCAGACAGCACACCAATGATAAGCTTTCCCAGCTTTTTTGCCTTGTTGATGATAGAAATGTGGCCGCTATGTACGATGTCGGTGGAAAAGCAGAGGTAGACTGTGCGGTTTGTCACCTCCCGAAGTTTCTCCGAAACCACCGCCAGATCCTCCGGGGTATCGATTTCGGCGCAGAGGGCATTTCGGACATCCAGAGGGTAGATGGTGCACCGGTCGGAGATTTGGTTAAAGGCATTTTCTGCATAACAGGATGTCTCGCCCCTTTCACAAAAAGTCTCTATCTCTCGGAGCCATACCAGCCAATCCTCTTTTTGCAGCTTATACAAAGGCTGGGCCGCCACCGCGCTGTTGAAGAAGTCTACACCCACCTTTGTGATACGGCCATCCTCCACAACAGCTTTGAAGTCCTTCTCCGGAAGCTCTGTGGTAGAGCCGCCATAACGCTGGCGGGAGCGTTCTTGATCTGGTCCAGAAGGGGCGCCTCAAAGACCAAATCTCCGTGCATAAGGAGCAGGTCGTCCTCCAAATATCGGCGGGCAAGGTAGATGGAGTAGATGTAGTTGGTGTCCATATACCGGTGGTTATGGACGAAGGTATATTCCAGGGGAAGTTCCAACGAGGCGCAGTAGCTGACCAGGGCCTCCTCAAAGGGGCCGGTAGTGATGACTACCTGGGTGACTCCTGCCTCAGCCAGCAGCTTAAGCTGGCGGCTCAAAATAGTCTCTTTCCCTTGGATCTCGGTCATGCACTTGGGGTGTTGACTGGTAAAATGCCCCATTCGGGTCCCTTTCCCCGAGTTTAGGATCAGTGCTTTCATTCTTCCTACTACCTTTCCTTCTTCCGTGTCACACCGGCGTGTTTTTCTGTTTTGCTCTTTCCTTCAGTTTCCGGAGGATATATTTGCCGCCCACCTCTCCGCTGCAGCCCATATTGTAAAGGTATTCATCGGTCAGCTGCCCTATCCTCTGGGCATAAACATCAGCCTGCTCCAACAGCTTGGACACCTCTTGTCCTGCCCGGTCCGCTTGTTCCGGAGGCAGCCGGACCCCGATCTCGCCCCGGAGGGTTAAGTTCAGCGGTGTTGTAATGACTTCGGCATACTCCGGGTTGGAAACCTTCATAGGGGTATCGATGAACAGGACCGGCTTTTGCGTGGCGAAAGCGTATTCAAAGGCGATCCCCGACCAGTCGCTGATCAGCACATCGGCACTGTACACCGTCTCGTTGGAAGAAAAATCACTTTGGAAGACCACCCGTTCCTTCGGCAGATCCTTATATCGTTCCTGCAGGGCATTCCACCGGACGGTATATCGCTTTAGGTATTCCGGATGGGGCCTTACGATGACCTGCCAGCCATCTCGAAGAATAGACATTAAAAGCGGCTCCAGGCAGCTGTCCAGAATATTGTCCTCCTGCCAGGAGGGGGCAACGAGAATTTTTTTAACCGCCTGACTGGAATAATTTGACCGGTTTGCCTGATAATGTTCTCGCATATTTTCGATCACACTGTAGCCGCATTCCACAATCTCCTTGGGCGGAAGGCTGTATCGTTCTTCGCTTTTTCGGATTTCCTCCACCTGGCCCTTTCCCGTGCAAAAGATCGTATCATAATGATCCAAAGCTCCGTTCCGAAGGGTCATAATGTAACTGAGTGGGGCATGGAATACATAGATATATTCAATATCCTTACGGACATAGCTGCGTTTGATATGGAAATTATCCAGATCGGTCATGGTCATCACCACAATGTCAGCATCCATCTTCATCATCATGGTAATAAGTCTGTTTTCTCCTATGTAATAAGGCCTTAGACGGGATTCCGTCTTTGCTTTCTCAAAAATGGCGTCCTTGGGGTCGCTTGTCACATAGTGGATAATAACATTGGAATGACGAAGCAGATACCAGATGATATTCTCAAAGTACTTGTAGAAGCCGCTTTTCTCCGAATAGAATACCAAGTGCTTATTGGCAATAGAAAAGAAGCGTTTGTAGTCTTCTTTCTCCCGGCGCTTGTCCTCTGGGGATACCTTAGCCGAAAGAGCGCTCAGCTTGTCCAGTTCGGCTTTGCTTTCCACCAGGGCATCATAATCTACATATTTCTTTGGGGGCATGATAGCGTTGAGGAGCAGCTGTTGGGGAATGGTAAGGAGATTACTGGCAATCCAGTAGACGCCTACACCCATCGGGACAAAGGCACCCAGCACAAGGGAAATGGCGATGGATAGGCCATTGGTCATCCACCGACTGGCTCTGGTCTGTTCTCTCTGCAAGGGGTTGAAGCGGTTTTGCGCCAGACCCAGCAGCAAAGCAGAGCCGCCTGCGGCCAGGGGCATAAGGAGGCTTATCCCTCCCAGTTGGGAGGGATAAGCAGAGAGCATGCTCTCTGTGCCCGCCAGAAGTTCTCGTACCGCATCAATCACACCGATAAGCAGGGCTAGCTGAATGAACATGGGGATGGTGCTTAGGATGGGGTGGTAGCCTTTCTGTTTGTAGAGCTTTTGGGTCTCCTCTGCAATGGTATCCTTGTCGCCATAATACTTTACTTGTAGGTGGTTTAGGGAGGGCATTAGGCTGACCATTTTTAGGCTGTTGTGGTGGGTGTAGAGGGTGACGGGGAAAAGTATAAGCTTGGTTAGGAGGGTAAAGAAAACGATGGCAAATAGATCACTGTTAAAGCATCGCTGGCAAAAAACCAGTAGTTCAACCAAATAGGATGACACTAGCAAAATACTCCTTCCTTATCATTTACTACTGTAAGCCCTCCGTTTTATCAAACAGATACTCTTTAGAACTCCATACTTGACCTTCGTTTTCCAAAATAACTCTTATCTGATATTTCTCTTCCAATATGCTGTCTATCGGAATAGAGGTGCGATACCCACTATTTTTATACTTATCATTACCATATTCTTGCACTACACCATCCCGCATTGCACTTTGTGTCGTAAATTGCTTAATGTTTCCCTGTTCGTCCGTCAACTCTAAATATACCTTCTGACTCTGACAATCCCGCTCTGGTACAAATGCCCAGCCCCAAATATTTAATCTGTCACCCTCTATTTTCATAGAGTCAACAGCTTCAACAAGATCACCTTCCTGTGATACCACCAAGGGTGGATCCTGTATCTCAGGTTTCCACTGATATGAAAATAATTTTCCTTTCGTTTTTTCTATTTGTATACCAACAGATGATGCACCATAATCCACATTAGAAATACCATAGTTTGTTTCATTTTCTCTGCAATATATATACAAATCATATATGCCATCTTTCATTTGAGCAGTATTAACAATGGCAGAGAAAGCATTCATATTGCTTTGAATTTTTGTATTCGGAAAACTATTTTTTAAATCAGCCTTGGGGAATAGCGAGCACTTTGTCCGGTAAGAAGAATTATTATTATGAAGCACAACTGAGATTTCTTTATTTGTATTATCTTCTGTTGTTTCTACAAATGCCCAACCAACAATTTGGAAATTATCGTTTAAATCAGATGCTATGTTAATTACATCTATTCCATAATAGACATTATCACGGAATAAGCTTTTATCAAATTGGAAATCTTCTATTGGAGTAATATATTTTTGCAAATCAACTTCGCTTTCATCTATTGTTAACGAATACAACTCTGTTGTCCATATCTCATTATCATTCTCTACTAAAACTCTCATTTTATATTGACCATCAGTGATATTTTCTACCGGAATAGATGTACGATATCCGCAGTTTTTATACTGTTCGTTATGGTATTCCGATACTACTGCTGCTCTAACCGCACTTTTTGTTTCATATTGACTTATTTCTCCTTCCATATTTGTCAATTCTAAATAGACATTTTGAAAGTCACAATTTCTATCTTGTGCAAAGGCCCATCCCCAAATGCTCAGCCTGTCATCTACGATTTCTACAGAATCGACAGCGCCGATGGCCATTTCGTCTTGTGTAATTTGCAATAAATCATCTCGGGCTTTTGGCTTCCAAGCATAATACTCCAGTTTGGAACCTCTTTTTTCTACTTGAATCCCTACATCTGATCCACCATAGTCAGCATTTGCCATTCCGTAATTTTTTCCATTTTCTTTACAGTAAATATACAAATCGTATATTCCATCTTTCATCATAATAGTTGATAAGTCAATAGAGAATCCAAGAACATTTTCCTGAATGTCTGTTTCAAGACTATTTAATAATATTTCCCTCAATCCAGAACGGGGAAAAAGATTACAATCTGCCTGATAACTTATATTTTCATTTTTCAATACAAGTGATATCTGCTTGTTTGTGACTTCTTCCCTTGTTTCAACGAACGCCCAACCTCTGACACCCATCCATTCCGTCAAATTGTTCATTACTTGTATAGTATCTATTCCGTAATAAACATTATCCTTTAGTAATTTCTCCACATTATATATTTTTCTCGGAACGGTTGCCCCACTTAAATTGGCAATAATCAAATTTGAAAAGAACAGCCAGAGAAGCAAAACAAGCATTAATAGCAAGTAAACCAAAATCCCTTTATTCTTTACAATTGATTTATACATTTCACCCCTCCTTATTCTTGTGCCTGATGTGGTAACGGAAGCATTTCATAGCTTTCATTCCAAAGATAATTAAGCACCGTTCTTAATGTGTTTACGGAAGACAGACCTTCAATTGTCAAACTTGATTCTTTCCCCACATAGAGAGCATTTAAGGGATTGGTTTTTACCTCATAAGGGATTATTATACGGAAACCTTCCTGTGCTCCGCCTCGAGCACCATGGTCCGACTGCAGTATGATAATAGAATTTGGATCATTGTCTACAATAGTTTGTAACATTTTCAACATTATTTTTGTTGTATATTTATACTGCCCTAAATAATACTGCTTATCTCCCCAATTTGCGGATTGGGTTATGGGTACACTTTTCCCATCTTCATCTACTACAAAAGGTGCATGAGGGAGATTAATATATACTAAAGTAAATGTATTAGAATCCGGCAAGGATTCAGGATTGCTTAAATAATCCGTAATCTTGAGTGCATTTTCAACTAATGCTGAATGGTCTGTGCTCCAAAATGGATATATTACAGTTTGTTTAAAGCACAAATCTTTTAATGTTTCTCCATCCATAGTGGAAGCTTCTTTATTTGTGTTGGTTTCTTCCGGCAGATGCCCTCCAAAAAAATTAAAGCTCTCTAATATCCATGCTCCCTCATTATTGAAAACAATTTTCCCTGGTGGCGTAGAGTTTGTTTTTCATTGGTATCGGTTTGGTCTGTTACAATATAATCAAGGTTAACCAAATTCGTTGTTACTGTGGGTGTCATATAGCTTTCGTTATGACTAGTATAAGAAATTGAAAAATTGTTCTCGGTGAGGAAACTCATTAAAGGTTCGTTGTCATAATTATAATATTCTTCCATTTGCGGAAAATTTGCATATTCATCAAATATAAACAGATAGATATTGGGTTTTCTTTCTCCTTCATTTAATTGATACAAATCATCGAATTCTAAACTTTCTTTTTGAGCATTGATTCTTAGACTGAACTTTTTTATCAAGCTAGGCATCGCCATAGCAAAATTCAATACAATTAATTCGGCAAAGACAATACAGATTAAATTAACGATATCATTATGAATTTGTTTGGGCAGGTATTTCTTTATTAAAAACGAAGCATGCCCGACTATAATAAAGACAATTACAACACAATGCCAATATCTTAAATGGTGAAAAAAGTATTTTAGTATATTTTCAAACAACAAATAATTTGTAAGTACGAATGAAAATACTGAAGCGATTATTCCTGCGACGCCTGGAGATTTGACAGCGGTCAAAGAAATTCCTAACACTACTGTACCAAGCAACGCATATATTCCTATTATTGGAGCTACTTCCAAAAAACTTGCCTCGTCCGAATTTTGGCAATAGAGAAACATTACAGGAAATATCGATGTTAATAAAACAGCCAAAAGGGGAACAAAATATTCTTTTACTGGTGTCTTAGTTTGGTCGTTCATTTGCTATCTTCTCCTACTTGATTTCTTCGCAGATACTCAAAGCCCTTTTTAGGGCTTGATCCATATTATAGTATTCAAAGTCTCCTAATCTTCCGCAGCAGAATAAATTTTGTATCGTTTCAGCTAAACACTTATATTGTTGACGCAATGCCAGGCTTTCTTTTGTCAGCATTGGATAATAAGGATTGTTATTTCCCCCTTGATAAGATTGAGCATATTCTATTGCATAACTTGTTCCTACCCCTTGTTGATGTGGCAGCTTTTTATATTCAATAATTCGTGTGCATTCTTTTTCTTGTGGATAAGCAATGACTGGAACTGGTTGTAAATTTTTCTGCTTTGCATATTTCCATTCAAAGCGCAGTGAGCGATATGGTAATTTTCCATAAACACAGCCAAATAGTTCATCTAATGCTCCTGTGTAGACTACCGGAAAAAAAACAGGTTGTCCATCCAGTAAAAGGTTTCCCTCATGGATCCGTAAGTGTTCTAACGCATTCGTATTTAACTTTATTTCAATATTGGGGTGAGATAATAATTTATCGAAAAAGTAGCTATAAGAATGTACAGGCATGACTTGATAAGCATCATCAAAGTAACCATTTTTATAAGAAAAACGCAGTGGAACCCGTTTGAGGACGCTAGAATCAATTTCCTCTGCTGATATTCCCCATTGCTTAGCAGTATAAGGAGCATAATCATTTTTAAAAAGATATTCAGCATAGGCTCGAACATCTGGGTCGGGATGCGTAAGGGCCTCTACTACTGTAGCAGTTTTTCTGCCATCAAAGGCCACTTCTAGTTTCCTTTTAAGACGTCTTGCCTGTTCCGCAGGAAAAAAAGTATCAATTGTGGTGAAATTAAATGGTGTAGGGGTATACTTTCCATCCCACATTGCACCGCAGATAAGTTTGTATTTTTGCCATTCTTCAAAGCGGCATATATAATCATACAATGATTTTTCTTTTGTATGAAAAGTATGGGGACCGTACTTCTGTACCAGAAAACCATGCTTATCTACATAGTCATACATATTGCCGCCAGTATGATTTCTGCGTTCCCAAATAAACACCTTTTTCCCGCGCTCTGCCAATTGCCGGGCAATAACACTGCCAGTCAATCCACAGCCTACGACCAAACAATCCACCTTAAAAGCCTCCGCAGCATTCCATAAACTCCGTAAATGATTGAAGCATTTTATCCTTTTCCGCCAGGATCACCTTCTCTCGACCTCCTACTAGCTCTAAAGGCCAGGTGACACCAATCTCTGGATCATCCCAACGAATCCCATCATCAAATTCTCCATAAAATTTTTCTGAACATTTATAGGAAACAATGCTGTTCTCTTCTAGAACCAAATAGCCATGTGCACATCCAGCAGGGACTAGAATTTCGTTATGTTTTTCTCCCATCAAATCAAAAGCCTGCCACTTTTTGAATGTGGGACTGTTCTTCCGTAAGTCCACTACTACATCCCATACATGACCGTGGATGCAACGCACCAATTTGGGCTGATGCTTTTCTCTTTGAAAATGCAACGCTCGAATCACGCCCTTGTGACTGGTGGTGTAAAATATCTCTGCTAAATTATAAAATATTCCATTGCTCTCAAAGATCTCTTTGGAATAATCTTTTGTAAAGCCTCGAACATCATCTGCGTTAAATGGGATGACCTCAATCACTCCCTGTATCTCTGTTCTATGGAATTCGAACTTTTGAATCACTTTACACCCTCCTGACCTTTCCACCACTCCATAGTTCTCTGGCATCCATCAGCAAAACTGATCTCCGCCCGAAAACCAGTATCTGCCTCGGTTTGAGAGCAGTCGAACCGTTCCAGCGGAAGGTCAATCCCCGTAAAGGGGATATCTCCGAATTGAAACGCCAGCTCCGGTGCGATGGCCGCCTGCATTTCCCGCAAAAAATCCCGCAGCGGACGGGCGTGAGAACTACCAATGAGATATTCGTGGAAAGGCTTCCCTCTCTCCCCAATCAACCGGAAAGCTCTGGCAACATCGTCTATATATACAAAATCGTAATTCTGAGTCCCTGCAGTGAACTGTGGCGCTTCTCCCCGAATACACTTTTGAATCGTGGTATTAATCAATCGGGGGCTTCGTTCGCCCACACCATAGGCATTGGTGATCTCCGGCCAAATAATGTTGATCCCGATTTGAGCCGCTACCGACATACACATCACATGGGCGATAAGTTTCCC
>OFFK01002239.1_pt1 | contig 12118 bp, 10 predicted proteins | sample 1521361 | NCBI WGS metagenome assembly OFFK01 (sample SAMEA3504096, study PRJEB24116) | mouse gut metagenome | biome: mouse gut; feature: mouse-associated habitat; material: faeces | place: Denmark | collected 2011
GGATTTTCGGAACATTCTACGCTGTATCACCATGGAGTAGGGGCGTCCGGCCCAAGGGCCGGGGAGAATAAACGACTTTGCCCCTTACAGAATAAATCACATTGCCCTACGACATGGTGATATTTGATGAGTGTGTTTTTGGGGAAATCATGATAGGCTTGAAACCCTTGCAAACAGGGGCTTTGAGCCAATCAGCTATCCCAAAAGCACAGGCTCCAATTCCCCAAAATTGAGCTGACTTCGTTTTTGGGGGATGCTTTTGGGGATTGATGCAGGATGTTCCCACGGGGGAGGACTGCCAACATGAGGAAGAAGAACTTCAAGGGACGATGTGAGAAGCGAGTGCTAAGCAAGTGTGCTGAGGTGTGCCGGACGTATGACGCCATCCAGTACGCCTATGCCGACCTGCTGCAAGCCAGTGATGAGATTACGGAGATCAAGTGCAATGTCCTGTTGGACGGATTGGAGGTCGGAGAGTATACCTCTGACTTCGTTTGCACCAAGGCAGACGGCGATCTGATGGTCAGGGAGTGTGTCTACCGTAAGTTCCTGATGAAGCCCCTGACAGTGAAGCTGTTGGATGCTTCGAGGGACTACTGGCTCAGGCATGGTGTCACTGACTGGGGGGTGGTCATTGATGAAGAAGTATGATCTGCTCTGGTCTGGAGAGAACATCATCCGGGTGCTGGAAGTGCAGGGTGGCAGAGTTCTTATCATTGACTGCATCAAGAGGACGATGCCTGTGTGGATAGAGGTGGATACTCTGGAATCCTACTCCGAGTGTTCCAGCAACGAGTTGTCCGAGGTCACAGGGGGTATCATGGTTGGCACTGATGATCTGGATGCTGAACAGAGGAAAACCATGTACGAGAGGTACACGATGATTGCTCCTATCTTGGCTTTCATAGCTGATGACCGTATGCGTTCCCGGTTGATCTGCTCCGTGGCTGCGGAACATGGAGTGTCGAAGCAGACCGTCAGAAGCTACCTCTGTCTGTATCTGGCCTACATGGACGTGTCTGCTCTTGCTCCCAGGCGTAGAGAGGATGATCGTCAACTGACCCAGGACGAGAAGAACATTCGCTGGGCGTTGAACAAGTTCTTCTATACCACGAAGAAGCAATCTCTCATGACAGCCTACACAATGATGCTCAAGGAGAAGTATTGTGATAGCCTGGGGGTACTGACTAAGGAATATCCGTCCTTCTATCAGTTCCGGTACTTCTACCGCAAGACCAGGAACCTACAGAACTTCTATATCTCTCGTGATGGGTTGAAGAATTACCAGAGGAACAATCGGCCTCTGACTGGTGACGGGGTACAAGAGTTTGCTCCTGCTGTTGGTACGGGGATGTTCGATGCTACCGTATGTGACATCTATCCCTTCGAGCGAGTACCTGTTGGGTGTAATCGGTCTCATCATCATCCTGGTACAGACATACCGTACTGCGAATGGTATAGCCGCCTACGGTGAACACATACCCGGACAACTCCCCGTCCAGAAGCTCCGACTCCTCCAGCTCCCGCTCATCCCTGGCATCAGCCCACACGCATGTGAAAGCAATATTGTCACCCAAGTGTTTGCGGAGGGTTTTCATGCCGTCACTCTCATTCGCCTTGTAGGTGTTCCGAAGCAGTTCTTCCAAGGTATAGACCTTATCCTTATCAGCAGTCACTTTCTGAATCAGGTCATTTGCTGCCTGCTGTGCAATGTCGATACCAGCCCCTTGTCCAAGCTCGCTTGTTTTCCCAAGGAATCCATACAGCCAGTGAGTGGCAAACACAAGCCATATCAGATCGTATTGGGACTTACGGGTTTCATCACGGGAGCCGAACTGCATGGGTACATTATAAGTAGCTGCCAGTTCCTTATAGCTGTGAATCCTGGTATTGTAATACTCCTCGAACTTCTTGCGCCCCTTCTTGCCCTTCCCCAAAGCAGACCTGCTTACCCGCAGCACAAATTGATCCCGGGTATAGCCAAGCATCAAACCATTGCTGTTATAGAGAACACCTACCGCTGCAAGCTGCTTCTTGGTCAGATCGTGGTGGCCTATGATAATGACTTTGCCGGGATAACCCTCATAGTACTCATCTGCATCTTTGAGCTTGGCATCAACCCCCATCGACTGGATGTGTCTGCAAAGATTGAACGCCGCTGCGTAGGGAGCCTTGCCGTCATAGAAGATGGTGACAACAGACTTGTTCTCTGGTGGAGCCTGTCTCCGATACTCCGGTTCCTCTCCCAACTGATAATACTGATCTCCAGGACGGTACACATGATGCTTGCGCCACATATTGCGCTCCAACAGCCGTTCCCGGATCAGATGCCCTTTGGTCGGCACTCCTAATGCTTTTGAGACGAACTTCACCAGCTTCATGGAGGTCCCCGCCCGCCGAACCAGGCAGGTAGTGACCCCATACTTGTTGCCACCCGCTATATCAGCACGCATACTGTTGCCAACATGGGCCATCTGAGATTTATCTACACCATACCGGGAAGAGATGGCCTCAAAGCCGCTGGTCTCCGGCTTCTTTGCTCTGGCAATACAGTAATCCGCGCCTAGATCTTTGCAGGCCCCCTCTGCCAGCTCCTGCTGGGCATTGGTCAGCAATACGACAGTAAAGCCCATGGCCTTCAGGCCACGCACCAACTCCCTGGCCTTATCCGGCATAGTAACGGTCATCCCAGGAGCATTGGCCTCCAACTTGTTGATGAAGCTGTCGTCAATGGTATCATCAATGTCAAAGGAGATCAGCTTGACCCCGTTCTCCTTCAGACGTGCGTAGTCGATCCGATAGATGTCCTCCTGATAAACATCTGGAACATAGACCATCAGCTCATCATCTGAGTAATGCTCCAGTGCAGCTTGGAAGGATTCCCTGTCCGACCTTTCATCCAGCAGCATTGCGCTTGCCTTATCATATACATACTTTGCTGCCTTCTCCGGCAACCCTGTCTTCCACAGGGCCATTGCTACAGTCAGCGCCAATTTTAGTGCCATATAAGCCTCCCCATATGATTTCCCTACAGGTTTCCCTATCCTGACTCCACTCCGTCTGCATGATTGTTTTGTAATCAGTATGCGTGGAGACGCAGCAGCTTGCCCACTTGAGCCGCCATACGCTCTGATCCGATGCTTGTCTCCAGATACAGGACACACTTCAACCACAACAGATCATATTGGGATTCACGAGTTTCATCCCGGAAGCCAAAGGTTGTTGGCACACCGTACTTCTCCGCCAACTCCCTGTGGCCGGACATCTCCTGGTCATAGTAGGCAGCGAACTCCTTGCGGCCCTTCTTCCCACGGCCCAGGTCGGAGCGACAGGCCCTCAATACACACCTGCGGCCCTTTGCTCCGAATTTCAAGCCGTACTGATCGGATTGCAGGTCAACAGTCGTCATCTGCTCCTTTGTGAAATCGTGGTGTCCAATAATAATTATTCGGGAGTATTCCATGATTGGAGGTTGCTCCAGACGGCTGTGGTACTACTCCGGATCGACAGCAGCGGAGTCATACCCCTTGTCCTTCAGATACTTCACCAGATTCTGTGCGTCTGTATAAGGAGCCTTGCCGTCATATACAACGAAGGCAAAATTCTTCAACTGCTGTATAGCCTCGGCCTGCTCTCTCTTTCTCTCATCTGTCCGTTTGCTCATCTCTAATGCAGCATGCAGCAGCCTTCTCAGCCCTGTCCAAACAACAGGCCCTGCGCAGAAAATGTTGACGCTTTTTCAGAAAAATACTTTGCAATTATTGCCATATGGTTCCATTGCGGCTATACTATGGGAGAAGCCCGCCGCTTTTCCATTCAGGCCGGACTGCGGCGGGCATGACGGCAGCAAGAGGAGAGCGCTATGAAAAAACAGATCATAATCCCCGCCGCAGCCTGTATCCTGGCTGCGGCACTATCCGCCGCAGCCTTGACCGGCTGTGCCCGGGAAACGCCGGACGTTCCCGCTGAACCGTCCGCCGCGGCGGACCACACCGCCGGAAGATTGTCCGAGGAGACCCAGCCGGAACCGGAGGAGGAGCCCTCCTCCGAACCGCCCACGCCCGCCCTTACCTTGGAGGAGGTGCGTACAGTCTCCTTTTCGGACGTGCCGCCCCAGGACGCCCGGGCGGATTTTGCTGGCTATGCCGTTTTCCGGGGCTTCCTGCAGGAGACGGAGGAGGGCCGGTTTTCCCCGGATGCCTTTGCGGTCCGTGGAGAGCTGATGGCCGCACTGTGGCGGATGAGCGGTCAGGAGGAGCCCGCCTATAACGGCGCGTTTACCGATGTATCCGCCGGGGACCCCTGGGCCGGCGCGGTGACGTGGGCGGTGCAGTCCGGCGTTGCCGCCGGGACGGCGGAGGGCTGCTTCTCCCCCCAGGCTGTCGTGTCCCGGAGCCAGCTGGCCGTATTTCTCTGCCGCCTTGCCGGGCAGGAGGAGACAGAGGGGGCTTCTCTGGCGGGATACCGGGACGCCGCACAGGTGCCGGAGTATGCCCGCAAGCCGATGGCCTGGGCGCTGAAAAACCGGCTGTTTGCGGGGATGGTTTCAGACACCGTTCATCCGGAGCTTCCTGTTTCCCGGGGACAGCTGGCCCAGGTGCTGACGGCCTATGCGGCCTATGTGGACCGGGAACCACTGGCCCGGTCCCTTGCGGAGCGTCTGGAAGTACATAAGCCGGAGAGCGCCAGCCGGGCGCATCACGGGGAGATTCAGAAGAAAGTGGAGGCCATTGCGGCGAAATACGGCGCCATGGGGATGCAGGTGGCCGTAGTGGAGGACGGCGTTGTAACAGATTCCTTTGCCTGCGGATGGGCTCTGCGGGATGCCGTTCCCATGACGGCGGACCACAAAATCCGGTCCGCCTCTCTCACCAAGGTTGCCGTGGGCATGGCCGCCATGATCCTGCGGGAGGAAGGGGTTGTCGATCTGGATGAGAGCATCGGGACCTATTGGGAGGTTGCGGCAAAAAATCCCGCCCATCCGGACATTCCTGTCTCTATCCGCAGCCTCCTCTCCCATACCTCCTCCCTGAAGGTGTTCGGCTGGGAGACCTCCCGGGCCCGGGAGGATGTCCGCAGCCGCCTCCGGTCCGGGAGCAGCTACATGGACGCCGCCCCCGGATCCTCCCGGGCGTGGGGATACAACAACTACGCTTTCGGCATCCTGGGGCAGACCTTGGAGCTGGCCTCCGGCAAGCTCCTGGATGAGATCATGGAGGACCGTCTGTGGTCCGTCATGGGCATCGACGCCGCCTTCGAGAGCGGCTCCGTCCGGGAGACGGACCGGCTGGCCACCCTCTACGAGGGGGGAACGGTATACACCTCCCACAAGGCGCTCCTCAGAAACGTCCGGCCCGCTGCGCTGGGAGCCACCGGAGATAACTACTCCGGCGGCATGACCATCAGCGCGCCGGAGCTGGCCCGGATGGCGGCGCTGCTGGTAAACGACGGCTGTTATGAGGGCCTCCGGCTTCTGAGCGAGGAGTCCGTGGCCCTGCTGGAGAGCGACAGCGGCGTTCAGATCTCCGACGGCAGCCATCAGGCGCTGCCTCTGCGCTGGCGGGACGGCCTCTATGGCCGGGACCGGCTCTACTACCATACCGGCAGCGGCTACGGAGTCTATAACCTGCTGACCTATGACCCGGAGTCCCGTGACGCCGTGGTGGTTCTCACTACCGGAGCCAGCGGCGCGAAGGACAGCCAGGGCATCTACGCGGTCTGCGCTGAGATTACGGAGTACCTGTACGATGTGATGCAGTCATACAAAGCCAGTTGAAGCAATCCGTCCAGCCTTCTTTTCAGCCAGAATACAGCAGCAAAAAGACCGCGCAAGGAAATCCATATCCTTGCGCGGTTCTGCCGTTATCGTTCGGCGCCGTACCAATCCAACAGGGAATTGGCCATACCGGCGACGATCTTGTCCTGATATTCTCCGCTGCTGAGCAGGGCGTCCTCCTCCGGGTTGGTCATGAAGCCCATTTCAATAAACACGCTGGGAATCTCGGAGAAATTGAGGCCCGTCAGGTCGGAACGGGGAACCGTGCCCCGGTTCTTGGCCCCGGTGGCTTCGGACACGCAGTCCACCATCAGCTGCCCCAGCCGGGCGCTCTCCTCCACAATGGAGGGTGTGCCCAGCAGGTCCCCGTCCGGAATCAGAACCGATACGCCGTTGGCCGACGTACTCTCTGAACCGTCGGCGTGGATGTGGACGTGGACATCCGCGCCGCTCTCGTTGGCGATCCGGCAGCGCTCCGTATTGGGGAGGCTGATCTCGGAGACCTCCCGAGTCATGACCACCTCCGCGCCCAGCGCCTCCAGAGCGTCCCGGAGCTTCAGGGCAACCTGCAGATTCAGCTGTTCCTCCGTGAGGGACGCGCCCCGGGTGCCGCTGAGATAGCGGGGCTTGGTCTCATCGGACAGCGGGGAGATGGGCTCCCGGTAGCCTTTACCGGCCTCCTCGGTGACGCAGTGGCCGGGGTCCAGACAGATGATGCGTCCCTCCAGCGGGAGCGGCTGGGGTTCCGGTTCGGGCTGGGGAGTGTCCTCGCTTTCCGCCTGGGATTCCGGCTTTGCAGGAGGGAGCGGTTCCGCTGCGGCTTCGGGCTCCGTTTCCGGTCCGGGGTCCTCCTGAGCGGGAGGGGGCGCGGCGGGCGTCTCCGTATCCTCTGCCGGAGAAGCGGCGCAGCCGGCACAGAGACACAGGCACAGCAGCAGTGAGAGCAGCCGGATTCCTTTGCCGTGCATCCAATACCTGCTCATCCCCGCCACCCCTGAGCCTTTTCGTAGTTCAGAATGGTGTCCAGATTGGCGGTTTCGTATTCATTGAACCACTCTCTGAGGAAGTCAACGGCCAGCAGATCTGGATTGGGCTTGTACCAGCTCCTGGATTCAAAATAGGTCCGAATCTCCTCGTCCCGGAAGCTGCACCCATAGCGTGCATAGAGTTCGTTGCGCATGAGCATGATCTCCTTCCGGGAGAAACCGCTCAAGTCGGCGTCGGTGATGTACTGGGAGTCCGTAGGCCACAGATAGCCGCTCTCATCCTCAATAAGAGGGTTGTCCGGCAGGATGCTGTCCTCCGGCGCAGGGGCCTGTTCTCCGGCGGCCTCCGTGGGCTGATCCTCCGGCTGCTCCTCATTCTCCGGCTCGCGGACAGGCGGCTCCTCAAAGTCGTAGGACAGATCCCAGTCAAAGTTCTTACGCAGAAAATCCGTCCTGACTGTGCCTTCGATATCCACACGGTAGACAGCACCCTCGTCGTTTCGGTCGATGATGTCCACCCTCCCGGTGACAGGGAAGACATTTTTCTCCGTCTGGGGCCGGAAGGTGAAGGACGACGATTTCATATCCACCTTGTATCCCCGTTCATCGTAGGGTTCGGCAAGCACGCCGTCGTAGTATTCGATGACATCCGCCTCGCAGTAGTCCCACATATGGTCCATCAGGCTGGCGGACAGCGCCGCCTCGTTGGCCGAGCGAAGCTGCATGACGTAAAACGCGCCGCCGCCGGCCGCTGCCAGCAGCACCACCACCGCCGCAAGAGCAGCGATCAGTCCGGCGTGGGATTTTTTCTTTACCAGCACCGGAGGCGCGACCGGGGCGGCTGCCGGAAAGGGGACGGGAGCAGGGGCGGGGGGCGGCTGGATCATACTGCCGCAGTGTTCACAAAAACGTGAATCATCAGGACATTTCTTCCCGCATTGTGGGCAAAACATACTTTTTCTCTCCTTATAAGCGAATTTGATGTTCCTTTTTCAGAGCTTATAATATCGTTTTTCCGCAGCTCAACCATCTTTTTCAAAAACGGAAGGTCGGCTGCCGTCGGATTATCAACCCGGAAAGTGCATCCGCAAACCCGCTCAAAGCGCTTTCCAAACACGGTTTTGTGTTTGCCGCCTCCGCATGAACCGCAGCTGCTGCAGCGATCCACATATTTCCAGGCGGCGCTCTTTATATCATCTTCCACAGAAGAATCTTCGTATGCTTTGCTGCTGTCAGACCATACTGTCCAAAGATTTTCCGGTTCATCCGGGTCTTTGATCGCAATAAAGCATACACATTCATTCCTGAATTTTATCAGATAATAAATTTTATCCTTCCAATAATCAGTATCTTTGACAAATTCCAACTCATTTGCCCGCAGATAGCGGATAAACTCCAGTGCGGCTTGCCGCGCTCCATCCGTTAAGCTTTCTTCAGCGTAATTTTCAAGTTGCATTGTCAAAACAAGCACCCCCTCCATATTCCGGTCCATATACGGGAGTAGAAACGATATGCCCGATGCCTGAATATATCCTTTTAAGCCCGCGTTCCGCAGGCACACAATTCCCAAAGGGACAGTTTCCTGTTACCCGATAATGGTATTATAGCATACCGTGGGAAAAAGTCCATCATATTTCTCCATAAACCACTTGAAATTCGCTTTGAATGGTGAAAGAGGGCCGTCCGCAGGAAAACTTTGCCCGGAATGGCATGAGCCTATTGTCTTGCGGCCGGAAATATGGTTAAATAGCAGGAGAGAGATCCTGGAGACAGGAAAAGAGAGAATTTACGAGAGAGGGAGTTGCCATGAATAGTTGTTCCAATTGCGGCAAGCCGCTGGAGGAGGGCGCGCTGTTTTGTACTTTCTGCGGCGCCAGGCAGAATCCTCCGCCGTCCCCGCCGGAGTCTGTCTGTCCCAACTGCGGCGCCAAACTGGAGCCGGACAGCCGCTTCTGCGGAAGCTGCGGAGCCTGCCTTCAGGCGGAGGAGGGCGCCGGACAGGCTCTGCCGGTCCCTGTTCCGGCCGCGCCGCTGCCTGCGGCGGCCGGCGGAGGAGAGCGCGCTGATCCTCCGCCCATACAGCCGGGATGGGCAAAAAAGCGGCTGCGGCCTGCGTGGATCATTCTGCCTGTCCTGCTGGTGCTGCTTCTGGCAGCGGCAGGCTTTGCGGGGTATCGCTATTTTACCTTCCGGAATCTGATGAGTGAAGCGGAGAGCAGCGCCGGGGATGAGGATTACGGTCAGGCGGCGGCCCTTTATCAGGAGGCTCTGGACCGGAATCCCCGGAGCAGGGACGCGGCCCTGGGTCTGGCGGAGGCCTGCCTGCGCCAGGGGCGGACGGGCGAAGCGTCAGAGGCGCTGTCCGGCCTGGATATCAGCGAGGACAGCCCGCTCTATCCCCTGTATCAGACCCTCACCGGTGTGTCGGAACTCAAGCCGTCCATCAGCCAGGTGGACGCGGAGAACTTCCCAGTGGTAGCGGTGACCCTGGAGTATGGCGGCGGCCTCCGGCTGACGGAGGACATGGTCACACTGACGGAGGAGGGCAGCGGCCGTTCTCTCACCGGCTTCCAGGCGGAGGACGGAAAGCTGATGCTGCTCTATGAGACGGAGGACACGGATGTTTCCGATGAGAAGCGGGAGCTGTCTGTGGTGCTGGATGTGGAGGGCTTCCGTTTCGAGCGGGAGGATAAGTACCGCACTCCCCGCTTCGAGCCCGCCCAGGTCCGCCTGGTGTCCACGGACGTCAGCGAGTACCCCACGGTCAAGGCCTTCTTCCGGGTGGAGGACCCGGCCACCGGCAATGCGCTGGAGGGACTGGGGCAGCGGTCCTTTATCATCCGGGAGCGCCTGGAGGGCGGCGAGTATTTGTCCCGGGAGGTTCATATGGTAGAGCCCTTGGCCGGCAATCAGGGGCTGAATATCGGTCTGCTGGCGGACAAGAGCAGCAGCATCACCGCCACCGACATGGGAAAAATTCAGACGGTGATGACGGAGTTTGTGAACAGCCTCCACTATGAGGTGGGAGATCAGGCGGAAATCCTGGCCTTTGACTCCATCGTCCAGCAGATGTGTACATACACCGGCGACAGCACCCTGCTGTCCAACGGTATCGCCAACATGTCCCCCGACGGCATGACCGCTTTATACAACGCCATCCACGACGGCATTCATCATGCCGCCCTCCAGGGCGGCGCCCGCTGCGTCATCGCGTTTACCGATGGCATTGACAACCGCAGCAGCTACATCCCCGGGGATATTGTCTCCTACGCGCTGGCCATGCAGGTGCCTGTCTACATTATCGGCGTGGGCCGGGACGTGGAGGCCGGCACCCTGAAAAGCGTGGCCGAGGGCAGCGGAGGCCGGTACTGGTTCATTGACGATCTCTATGACCTGGAGGAAATCTTTGAGGAAATCTATGCTGAGCAGAAGAAGCTCTACGCGGTGGAGTATATCAGCGATGCCGCCCAGGACGCCTACGCCGCCCGGGAGCTGGATGTGCGGGTCACGGGAGACGGCTACCGCGCCCGGAACTCAGTGACCTTCCAGGCGGTACCCTCCGTTGATCCTACCGCCCACACCTCCCGGTATGAACTCATCAAGGATGCGGTGACCTGGGAGGAGGCCACCCGGCGCTGTCAGGAAATGGGCGGCCATCTGGCGACGATCACCTCCCAGGACGAGATGGACCAGTTGATCGCCATGGCGGAGGCGGAGGAGGTCCGGTTCGTCTGGCTGGGCGGCTATACCTCCTATGACAGCTCCGGCAATGTGTTCGGCCACTGGGTTACCGGCGAGCCCTTCTCCTATGAGGCCTGGTGTGTGGACGAGCCATCCCGGGTGGATTCCTCCGACGGCGTGGAGGAGTGGTATATCATGCTCTGGGACATCCCCAGCCTTGGGGGGTGGTCCTGGAATGACCAGCGCAACGATCCCCTGGCGGTGGTGCCCAGTATGCGGGACGCCATGGGATATATCTGTGAGTTTGAGAATTGACAGGGGGGGAAATGTACTGTGAGCAGAGGAAAACGCTGTAGACCCAGGCCTGTGAGACGCTCCCGCTGGCCGGTGGTGCTGCTGGCGGCTGTCCTGGTGGCAGCGGCGGCGGTCTGGGGAGTCCCCAAATTGCTGGAGCGGGCTTCAACGCCCGTCTCCGCCCCGGAACCCCTCCCCCTGGACACGGAGGCCAAGCCGGAGGAGCCCTCCGCCCCGGAGCCTGATCCGGCTCAGCCGGAGCCCCTGCCGGACCCGGAGCCTGCGCCGGACCCGGCGGAAGAGCTGCTGGCCGGGATGACGCTGCGGGAGAAGATCTGTCAACTGTTTGTGGTTTACCCCTCCGCCATCACCGGCGTATCCAAGGTGACGGCAGCGGGGGACGCCACCAGGCGAGCGCTGGAAACCTGGCCGGTGGGCGGACTGCTGTATGACCGGTCCAATATGGTCAGCCAGGAGCAGGTCCGCACCATGCTGGCCAATACGCAGAGCTATTCCAAGATCCCCTTGATCCTCACCTGCGACGAGGAGGGGGGAAGGGTGAACCGTCTGATGGGGACCGTGGGCACCACCAAAATCGGTCCCATGCTGGACTACAAGGACCAGGGAACGGAGACGGCCGCAGAAAACGCCCGGACCATTGCCTCCGACCTGATTTCCTGCGGGTTCAACATGGATCTTGCCCCGGTAGCCGACGTGTGGTCCAATCCGGCCAATACGGTGATCGGGGACCGGGCTTACAGCGACAGCTTCCAGCAGGCGGCGGAGCTGGTGGCGGCGGCGGTGGAGGGCTTCCATGCCGGCGGCACGGCCTGCACCCTCAAGCACTTCCCCGGCCACGGGGACACCTCCGCCGACAGCCACTATGGCTCTGTCTACGTCCACAAGACCCTGGAGGAGCTGCGTCAGGCGGAGCTGATCCCCTTCCAGGCGGGCATCGATGCCGGAGCGGACGCCGTGATGATGGGGCATATGATCCTCGACCAGATCGACGACCAGCCCGCGCTGTTCTCCTACCAGCTGGTGACCGGCCTGCTGCGGGAGGAAATGGGCTTCACAGGGGTGGTCATGACCGACAGCCTCCAGATGCAGGCCATGACGGACCACTACGGCAGCGGTGAGATCGCCGTGGGCGCGGTGAAGGCCGGGGTGGATATTCTGCTGTGTCCCAGAAGCCTCAAGGACGGCGTGGAGGCCCTGACCGAGGCTGTGGAGAGCGGCGAGATCACCGAAGAGCGGATCGACGAGAGTGTCCTGCGGATACTGCGCCTGAAGCAGAGCTTTGGGCGGCTGGAGGAGGCATCCACCTGACAGCGTTTGGACATGGAAGCAGGCGGGCAGGCCGGGAGAAATTTTTCTCCCG
>OFFK01002247.1_pt1 | contig 12088 bp, 9 predicted proteins | sample 1521361 | NCBI WGS metagenome assembly OFFK01 (sample SAMEA3504096, study PRJEB24116) | mouse gut metagenome | biome: mouse gut; feature: mouse-associated habitat; material: faeces | place: Denmark | collected 2011
TGAAAAGATAAGAAAAACTATAGGAAGAATCAGAATAGAAGCTGTTGAGGATATACAGAACCAGATAGTTGCCATGATAAATTTACAGGCGGTCGACAAGGAAATTTAGTATATGAAAACCCTGACCTTTTTCAAAACAAGCGTTGCCTGCAAAAGCTGTATAAGATGCTCCGCCCGGAGGACGCCATGGCGGCAGAGAATGCACTGACAGATGACATCATCAATCAGTACATCATTTTTATGATGAGTTTGTTTGATAAAGAACAGATTACATCACTGGATCTGATCAGTGTTTTCTCTGCTGCGTGAATAAGGGTGATCTGATCCGCTTTGCGCGTTTACTGCTTCTTATTGCCGGCCATATCCACGGCATTGATATAATATAAATAATCATTATAGTGCAGCCGATATTATAAAAGACTATATTACCGAATTTTCCAGACTACAGGATTGGATGCTCCCTATCAAAGAAGCCATAAAAGGTGTAAAGTCTCTTATGTGATAAAGAAACCTTACACCTTATTTTTTCTGTAAATACACTATTTGAAAAGAATATGCCAATGACCGGTCTTACTTCCCGCCCTTGTAATCAAGCGGAAGCTCTTCCCATCTTTTCTTAATCAGATAAGCGCTGTCCTTGGGCTGCCTGTCTCTGGTGAAAATGCCTTTCTTGTTCCCGTTCACCCGTCCGATTCCTTCTACCGTCTGGAAATCGGCAAAATTCCATACCTGCTCACCCTTCACAAACGGATAGGAATCAAAAAGCTCATGGTACAGTTCCAGATATTCCAGTTGATACTCCTGACTCCACATAACGGACGGAAGCTTATGCTCAGAGGCAAGCGTATCCGCTCCGTACTCGGTAAACACCATGGGTTTCACCGGGTCCTGGCTTGCCCACTCATCCATTTCCCCGCGGAACGCCAGCATGGCGTCGCTGATTTCATAGCCGCCTTTCACATACCATCCGTAATAACGGTTCATGGTCCAGAAATCGCAGTACTGATGGCAGCACTTTGCATCGGGGCCGCTGCTCAGCTCCATGGCAAACGTCCGGGGCCTTTTCTGCACGTCAAATTCCCACGCTTTTTCAAATACCACTTTAAAATAAGCGGAGGCTTCCTCGGAAATGCTTTCCGGCTCGTTGAACAGGCTCCACGCAATAACGCAGGCGTGGTTTTTATCTCTCTGCACCAGCTCTTTCAATACGGCGACATGATTTTCCAAAAGTTCCGGCGTGGAATCCGCTGCGAAAAAGCTCTTCGGCTTTACCCCGCTTCCCGCGTTTTCAAACATCGCCATGCCGGAGCGTTTGACGAATCCCACTGCGGGAACCTCGTCAATGACAAGGAAACCTTCCCTGTCGGCCTCCTGATAGGTCTCTTCCGCATAAGGATAATGGGAGGTTCTAAATGAGTTGGCTCCCATCCACTTCATCAGTTCAAAATCCCGCTTTAAATAGCAGGGAGCGAAGGTCTTGCCGTTCACAGGGCTGTCCTCATGCCTTCCAAAGCCTTTCAGGTAAACCGGCTTTCCGTTCACCAGAATATCCGTACCTGAAATCTCCACTGTCCGAATCCCTATCGGCTCCTCGTACTCGTCCACCAGTTTTCCGTCTTCCCATACCCGCCAGATAAAACGGTATAAATAAGCGTCTCTCACCTGCCAGAGCCTGACGTCTGCAATCTTTACTCTGCCTTCTTCGCCTCTTTCCGAAGCGACCTGCCTATCCTCCTCGTCCCGGATTTCCAGCTCCGTCTCCTGATTTTCTTTCAGATTCTGGACAAAAACATGATAATTTACCGTCCCGTCGCTTCCCGAAAGCTCATAGGTAAGGTCGTAGTCCGCAATCCGGGTAAAAGGCGTCGCCACCAGCTTTACGCTCCTCTGGATTCCCGTGTAATTAAAGAAGTCAAAATAAGGAACCGCCATCTGCGCGCCGTTTTGGAGGCGCTTTGTCTCGCCGTTTGGCAGGGAGGTGGCCCGAAGCTCCGTATTCACCTTTACTACCAGCAGGTTCTTCTCCCCGTATCTGGCCCTTTCGCTGATATCAGCGCCAAAAGGCGTAAAGCCTCCTTCATGTTCCGTAACCCGCTCTCCGTTAAAATATACGACGGCACGGTGGGCGGCTGCGGCAAACCGGATTTCCAGCCTCATTCCCTGCCATTCCTGCGGTATCATAAATTCCGTCTCGTACCAGACATCCCCGCAGAACTCACGGTATCTTTTTTCCGTGTACAAATCGGCAAAGCTGGACGGAACCGGAATATAATCTTTCCCCGGAATTCCCTTCGAGTAATCCGCCTTCCGGTTGTCGAAATCAAAATACACCTTCCACATGCCGTCCAAATCAAGCACTCTTCTTGTCCGTGTCATTTTAGGATACAACATTGATTCCATCATTCACCCTCCTGTCCTGGCCCCGCTGTTTTGGGGTTACGCCTTGCAACTGTCTTTTTGCAGACGATTTTCCCCGTCACAATCTGAACGCCCTCCACATACTTTTTTCCCTGCATTTTCTTAATCAGCGACTTTACGCACAGCTCCGCCATTCCCGTCATATCCACCTTATAAGAGGTGATTCTGGTGTTATCCATTCCCGCCGGGAGAAAATCGTCCACCCCCACTACGGAAATATCCTCCGGCACCCGGTATCCGCGCCCCTCCAGATTCTGAATAAGGGCGTGGGCGGCAAGGTCGCAGTTACATACAAACGCGTCCATGCCCCTCCCGCTTTCCAGTATTGTCTCAAACAGATTCCCTCTTTCATCCCTGTCGGGAATCTCCCAGCTTTCTTCGTATCTGATATGACTTTCCCGAAGCGCCTTGCGGTAGCCAAAGAAGCGGTCGGCAATGCTGCCGTTGGCGTCTACGCTGCCCACAAAGCCGATTTTGCGGTGTCCCTGGCCTATCAGATAGCGGGTCATAATGTAAGTACCGTAATACCCGTCGGAAATTACCGTGTCAAAAGTCGAAAACGGGACATAGGTATCCAGAAAAAACACCGGAAACCGCGTCTGCTTTATCATTAAGTCAATGTATTTTTCATCCATCTGCCCAAGGAAAATCAGGCCGTCCACTTTTTCCTCCCGCATCACCTTAGGCATATGGAGATTTTTTTCGTCCTCCGGCCCAAGCAGTTCCAGAATACCAAAGTATTCGCTCCTGTACAGGGCCTTAATCACTTTTTCATACAACTGGCCGTAAAAGGAGCTTGCATATCCATAGTACTGCTCAGGCACAATCACGCCGATATTCCCCGTTTTTTTAAGGCTTCCCACGCGCTCCGCACCTGCGCTGGTATATCCCATCTCCTTTGCCAGCCCTTTAATTTCCTCACGCAACCTGGCGCTCACTCCCGGCTTGTCCGTCAGCGCCTTGTAAACCGCCACATTGCTGACTCCCACCTTTGCCGCGATATCCGCCAATGTCACGTCTTTAGCCATTTGCTTCCTCCGTTTCCACGATATGAATCAGCCTGCTTTTAAAATCGCCGGTCAGGTTCTGCACCAGATAACCCGCCTTCATCAGAACGTCTCCCGTGTAAACACCGTCTTCGCCCTCAATTCTGTAATATTTCTCCGGCGCAAGCCCCTTAAAGCAGATTTTCCGGCTGTGGTAATTGGGTCTTCCCAGCACCTGCACAAAGGTAAAAAGCGCTTCCTTTTTATCCTTTTTCACCACTCCGCAGCAGTCGAAATAGTGATTTTCCCTGTAGGAGGCAATTCTGTAGTAATCCCCCTCCCTTACAAGGTCGTTATACTTATGGTACATGGCCGTCTGCTCCGGAATCATATCCCGTTCTTCCCCGGAAATCTTCGTCACGTCAAGCTCATAGCCGAAAGTGCCGGACAGCGCCACATGGCCTCTGGTCTCAAAGGGAACCGTTCTTCCCAATATGTGGTTGGGACAATCGGATACATGGGCTCCCATGGTAGACAGCGGATAAATCAGCGCGGTCCCCTCCTGAATCTTCAACCGCTCTATGGCGTCCGTATCGTCGGAGCACCAAATCTGAGGACTGTAATAGAGCATTCCGGGGTCAAACCTTCCGCCGCCGCCGGAGCAGTTTTCCAGAAGCACGTTCGGGAATTGCTCCGTAAGCCGCCTCTGCAGTTCATAGACGCCCAGCACATATCTGTGGTAAAGCTCGCCCATTCTTTCAGCCGGCAGAATGGCGGAGCCGATATCCGTGAGCTGCCTGTTCATGTCCCACTTTACATACTCGATATTGGCGCTCTGAAGCACCTTTGAAATGCTCTCCCATGTATGCTCCAGCACATCTTCTCTGGTCAAATCCAGCACATACTGATGTCTGCTTAAGGTTCCTTCTCTGCCCGGAATGGCAATCGCCCAGTCAGGATGCGCCCTGTACAAATCCGAATCGGGGGAAATCATCTCCGGCTCCAGCCAGATACCGAACTTCATTCCCAGCTTATTAATTTCGTCCGCCAGATATTTCAGGCCGCCCGGCAGCTTTTCTTCGTTTACCGTCCAGTCTCCCAGCGCGCAGTCGTCGTTGTTGCGCTTTCCGAACCATCCGTCGTCCATCACCAGCATTTCAATCCCCAGCCTTGACGCTTCCCGGGCTATGCCAATGAGTTTTTCCGTGTTGAAATCAAAATAGGTCGCTTCCCAGTTATTAATCAGAATCGGACGTTTCTTATCCTTATAAATTCCTCTTATCAGATGTTTCCTGTAAAAATCGTGGAAAGTTCTCGTCATGCGGCCGAGCCCCTCTCCCGAATAAACCAGCACCGCCTCAGGCGCCTGGAACTCTTCGCCGGGCTTAAGCTGCCACTTGAAATCCTCAGGGTGAATCCCCATAACCATTCTAACCTGGTCGAACTGGTCGTTTTGTACGGAAATCTTAAAATTACCGGAGTACACAAAATGCATGGCGTAAACCTCGCCCTGCTCCTGGCCGGTTCCCTTTGTAACCAAAGCCGCAAAAGGATGGTCCTGATGGCTGGACTCTCCCCTTAAAGATTCCACGCTGAACTTTCCGTGGCTTACGGGAACGCGCTGCAACTGACGTTCTCTCGCCCATCCACCGTGAAGCGATACCACCTCGAAGTCTTTGTTATCCATGTCAAGACAGGCGCTGAACACTCTTTTTAAGTAAAAAGCTTTTTCGCCGCCGTTTATGACGCGGACGCTCCTTGTGATAACGTCGCAGTCCTCAAACACGGTATATAAAAGCGCGGCCCGCAGCCCTGTACTGGAATCTTCGCAGATGATTTCCAGACTGCTGCAGTCTTCTTTGTCTCCGCAGGATACGCTGCCGTCAGAGGAAGCGTTGCCGCTAAAGGTGGCCGGGAGCCCCGAAAGAGCCGGCTTTCCGCTGATAATTTCCGCGGATACAAACTGCAGCGACAGGCCCGTGTTGCCGCTCTCCGTTTCGATGCTGATGCAGTCCTCCCGGTAGTCGCCCAGCCCGTGGGCAGGGTACTCCATGGGAAAGGTGTCCAGAAAAGCGCCTCTGTCCCGGTTGTTTTTTGACGGCACAAAAGGAATTTCGCCTGTGCGCAGTATGTGCCCTAAATGATAATCGTTCAGCAACGCGCCGTAGTAAACATGTCCGAGGAACATTTCCTCGTCCACCACAGCCATCACATAACTGGTGTTTTTCGTGTCCAGCTTAAATAATTTTTTAATCTCTGTCGTTAAATTTTCGTAGCATTTAATCGCCATAATAATGCCAACCTCCGGTTACTCTTTTTTGTATTTTATCTTTTATATGCCTTAAAAAGGCTATATTTCCAGGAATGCAAACGGATTCTTTCCCTCCATCCGAAGAAAAGACATCAGAAGAAACGCCGCCCGCAAAGATATCCGTTCCTCCTTAAGTATCCTCTCCGCCTCCTTTTTATCCACCACAAGCACCTCAATGCTTTCCGTACTTTCCCGGAATCTGCCGGATATTTCCCCGTCGGCATAGCCGAACACGGAAGTGCTCGTCTCGTCGGTAAGCCCCGCTCCCAGATAAACCGGACGGCGGAAGGACGGATTCCCGCCCTCATAGGGCGTAAAGGTAAGCCCCGTTTCCTCCTTCATCTCCCGAACAGCGGCTTCCGAGGCCGTCTCCCCCTCGTCAATCAGCCCCGCCGGCAGTTCATAAAGCCAGGCGTCAAGAGGATACCGGTACTGCCGCAGCATCACTATCTTTTCCGGCTCCTTTTTCCATATGGGATAAATCACAATCCCGTTTGAGCAAAGCTTCCCTGTCAGAAGCGGAAGATTCTCCTCGCTGTTTCTGGAAGCAAAATAATAGTTGAAAGGGGCTCCCGTGTTTGTCAGCGCGTCCATTTCATAAAGATTTAAAAAGCGATTGTCCGTCAGCTTCCTGACGGCAGTATATTTCTTCATACCCGTCCCCTTTTTTCAAATTGCCAGATAAAATACCTGCCCAAATATCTGCGGAGATTGCGGATGCAAAGCATTCGCAATCTCCTGAGAATGAAAGCTAACGCTTTCATTCTGCCCAGGCAAGTGCGCATTTCACCGCCCGTTTCCATCCCTTTAAAAGCCGTTCCCTCTGGTTTTCGCTCATCTCATGGATAAATTCCCGGCCAAGCTGCCAGTTTGCGCTGATTTCCTCTCTGCTCTTCCAGTAGCCGCAGGCAAGCCCCGCAAGATAAGCGGCTCCGAGAGCCGTTGTCTCGATACATTCAGGCCGGTAAACCCTTGCCCCTAAAATATCCGCCTGGAACTGCATCAGGAAATCGTTGGCGCTGGCTCCCCCGTCTACCTTAAGCCCGGCGATGGAAAGCTCGGCGTCCTCCTCCATGGCGTTTAACACGTCGTAAGTCTGGTAGGCGATGGATTCCAGCGTCGCCCTGATAAAATGCTCCTTGCCGCAGCCTCTGGTGATTCCCACCACACAGCCTCTTGCGTAAGGGTTCCAGTAGGGCGCGCCCATTCCCGCAAAGGCCGGAACCACATAAACCCCTTCCGTGTCGTCGGTTTTCTGTGCGTATTCCTCCGTCTGGGCTGCCGTTTTCACCATCCGCATACCGTCGCGCAGCCACTGTACCGCCGCCCCCGCGACGAACACGCTCCCCTCAAGGGCGTATTCCACCTGGCTGCCGCTGCTTGCGGCAATCGTGGTAATCAGTCCGTTATGGGAGGTGATGGCCTCGGTTCCCGTGTGCATTAAGAGGAAACACCCCGTACCGTAGGTATTTTTCACCTGCCCCTTTGAAAAGCAGCACTGTCCAAAAAGCGCCGCCTGCTGGTCCCCGGCAATTCCCGCAATCGGTATCTGGCCGCCTAAAACCGTGCTTTCCGCATATCCGTAAATATAGCTGGAGGGCTTCACCTCCGGCAGCATACTTGCCGGAATATGTAAAATATTGAGCAGTTCTTCGTCCCAGCACAGCTTATGAATATCAAAGAGCATGGTACGGCTTGCATTGGTATAATCCGTCACATGGATTTCTCCCTTTGTCAGGTTGTAGATTAGCCAGGTATCCACCGTTCCGAACGCCAGCTCGCCCCTGTCAGCCCTCTCTCTCGCTTCCGGCACATTGTCCAGTATCCACGCGATTTTTGTGGCGCTGAAATAGGCGTCCGGCACAAGCCCGGTGCGCTCTCTTATCAGTTCCCCGTATCCTGCCGCCACCAGCTCATCCACCTTTTCCGCCGTCCGGCGGCACTGCCATACAATGGCGTTATAAACCGGTTCTCCGGTTTTCCTGTCCCATACGATGGTCGTCTCCCGCTGGTTGGTAATCCCGATTCCCGCGATATCCTCCGGCCCCGCGCCCACCATTGCCATGGCCTCCATGGTCACCGAAAGCTGGGAGGACCAGATTTCCATGGGATTGTGCTCCACCCATCCCGGCTTCGGATAAATCTGTCCGAACTCTTTCTGGGCAATACTTTGAATTTCTCCCTTTTTGTTAAAAAGAATACATCTTGAACTGGTAGTCCCCTGGTCCAACGCCATTACATATTTGCTCATGCCTCTTACACCCCTTTCTGAATATCATGTTCCCCGCGCATTCCGCCGGTGTCTGTACCTGTCTGTGCAGAAAATCCGCGCTTACTGCCCGCCGATTTCCATGTTCCCCGTAGCTGCTACGGCCACGGAAGTTCCCGCCACATTTTCAATCAGCACGTCCCCCACTTTTACGGGCGCGCATACGACTCTCGCCTCGATTTCGTCCATACACGCGCCGATTTTTTCCTTCGGAATCTCTGCGACGGTTTTCACCGGAACCACCTTGCCGCTTCCTCCTTCCACCCGTATCATGGAAGTCACGGTGCGGACCGGCGCCGTCATTTCGCTTCTGGCGTATGCCTCGCCCTTTTTACAGGTGTTCCCCGTAATGTCAAGGCTGCCGTCCTCTTTCTTTTTCACCGTAATCAGGCAGCCGACAGGACAGCCGATGCAGATAATCTGACTGGATAAATCCCGCCCCTCGGGAAGAGTGCACTTTGTCTTTTCGGCAATCTTCGGCCGGACTGCCTCTCCCCAGTCCTTTTCGCCCTCCAAAATATACTCGGCGGCAAAGGCCCCGGCTTTTTCGGCTTCCAGAGAAACATTGTCCACAAGGTCATGGACGTGAAGCACGTTTCCGCAGGCAAAAATCCCCCGCACCGTGGTTTCCAGCCGTCCGTTCACCACAGGCCCCTGGGTTGCCGCGTCCATCTGCGCCCCTGCGCTGCGGCTTAACTCGTTTTCGGGAATCAGGCCGCAGGACAAAAGAACCGTATCGCATTTTACGAACTCCTCCGTTCCCGGAATCGGCGCAAGATTCCCGTCCACTCTGGCAACCGTCACGCCCTCCACCCTGTCTTTTCCGTGGATTTCCGTGACGGTATGGCTAAGCTTTAAGGGAATCCCGAAATCGTCCAGGCACTGCACGATGTTCCTCTTAAGGCCGCCAGAATAGGGCATGATTTCCGCCACCATTTTAACCTTCGCGCCCTGCAGCGTCATGCGCCTTGCCATAATCAGGCCGATATCGCCGGAGCCCAACACTATGATTTCCTTTCCCGGCATTCTTCCCTCGATATTCACATACCGCTGGGCCGTCCCGGCTGAATAGATGCCCGCCGGCCGGAAGCCCGGTATATTCATGGCGCCCCTGGAACGCTCCCGGCAGCCCATGGCAAAGACCACCGCCTTTGCCTGTATCCGGAACATTCCCTGTTCCCTGTTCATGGCAGTCACCACACAGGGCGAACCGCCCTGCACGTCTACCACCATGGTATGAAGCAGCGACGGGATTTGCCGTTCCCTGACCATCTCCACATAGCGGGCCGCATATTCCGGCCCCGTAAGCTCCTCCTTAAAGGTGTGGAGTCCGAAGCCGTTGTGTATGCACTGGTTTAAAATGCCGCCCAGCTCTTTGTCTCTTTCCAGAATCAGAATATCGCTGATTCCCTTTTCCCTGGCGGATAAGGCCGCCGCCATTCCGGCCGGGCCGCCGCCTATTACCACTAAATCCACATTTTTCATCCTCTGTCCTCCGATGGCAGAAAACTGCCGGCAGTTTCAAGCAGATACCAGGAATCCCCGCCTGCTTTCCTTATGGCGCCCTCGTCAACGTTAAGCTCCCGGGCGAGAATTTCCACCACTTTGGGGTTACAGAATCCGGACTGGCACCGTCCCATTCCGGCTCTCGTTCTTCTTTTAACGCCGTCTGTGGTCTTTGCTCCGAGGGGTCTTCTTATGGCCTCTAAAATTTCCCCCTCCGTCACCATCTCACAGCGGCAGATAACGTTGCCGTAAGCTGGATTTTCTTTTATCAGTCTCTGCTTCTCCTCGTCTGATGCTGATTCCATGCATGGAATTCCCTTTCGGGTGCTTACAAAGTCCTTCTTTTCCCGGGGCTTTAAAATTGCCCTTACCATTTCAGCCACGTACTCGCCCACAGCGGGCGCGCAGGAAAGTCCCGGCGATTCCATCCCGGCCACGTCGATAAAGCCCGGAGCGTCCGCCGCTTCCCCGATAACGAAATCTTCCTCCATTGCCGTTACAGCCTCTGCCGCACGCGGCGGAACCGTGACATGGGCCCGCAGTCCTGCAAAGGAAGTAATCACTTCCCTTCCGGGAATATTTTTTACGCTGAGCGCCGCCTTTGCCGTCACTTGCTTCATGCCGTCCGCCGAAGTCTGCGTCCCTTCCTTATCGGGAATGTCAAGCGCCGTCGGCCCGGTAAGAAGATTTCCATGAACGGTGGGCGTTACAAGTATACCCTTGCCAAGGGCTGTGGGGAGCTGGAATAAGGTATGGCCCACCAGATTTCCCACATTTTTGTCGTAAAGAAGATACTCTCCCTTTCGGGGAACAATCTCCATTTTGGAATCGCTTACCATATTGTGGAGCTTATCCGCATAAACGCCGGCGGCGTTCACTACCACCTTCGCCTCGTACCCGCCGTTCCCTGTGCGGATAAGATATCCCTGCTCTTTTCTTTCAATGGCTTCCACTTCCTCGCCGAAGCAAAATTCAACGCCGTTTACCGCCGCGTTTTCCGCCAGCGCTATGGTCAGCCCGAAAGGACACACTATCCCGCCCGTGGGCGCGTAAAGCGCAGCCACCGCGTCGTCCCCCACGTTCGGCTCCAGCGCAAGAAGTTCTTCCCGGTTTAAAATGGAAAGTTCTTCCACCCCGTTCGCCTCTCCTCTTGCCTTCAGCTCCTCCAGCTTTCCAATGTCCTTTTCGTCAAAGCAAAGCACAATCGAACCGTTTTTCTTATAGGAAAAATCAAGCTCTCTGGAAAGCGCCTCCATCTTCCGGCTTCCCGCCAGATTGAGTCTGGCCTTTAAGGTTCCCGGAACGGCGTCGTAACCGGCATGCACAATTCCGCTGTTTGCCTTGGACGTTCCTTCACAGACGTCGGATGCTTTTTCAAGCACCGCAATTTTCATCTCCGTCCGGGCCAGTTCCCTTGCAACGGCGCACCCGCTGACGCCGGCCCCGATAATAATCACATCATACATAGTTTTTTACCTCTGATTTTTTAAAAGGCCATACAAAATTGATAGCTTATTTTTGTATGACCGCTTAATTTTTCTGAAAATAACAAGTATTCATTTGTTACCATGTGAGAACCTCGTAACCGTCCTTTGTGACCGCTACGGTGATTTCCCACTGTGCCGAGGGCTTGCCGTCCGCTGTATAGACCGTCCACCCGTCGTTATCGTCCACATAAATTTCACTGGTTCCCATATTCACCATGGGTTCAATGGTAAACACCATTCCCGGCACCATCAGCATTTCCGTGCCGGCGCTTGTCACATAGCTCACAAAAGGCTCCTCGTGAAATTCCAGTCCGATTCCATGACCGCCGATGTCAACCACCACGCTGTAACCGTTTTTTCTGGCATGGTCGTTCACCGCCTGCGCCATGTCGCCCAGGAAGTTCCAGGGTTTCACCATGGAAAGCCCCAGCTCCATGCACTCCTTTGTAACCTCCACAAGCTTCCGCTTTTCCCCGCTCACCTGACCGATGCAGTACATTCTGGAAGAGTCGGAATAATAACCCTTATACAGGGTGGACACGTCCACATTGACAATATCCCCGTCCTTTAAAATTACGTCCTTTGACGGGATTCCGTGGCAGACCACCTCGTTTATGGAAGTGCACACGCTTTTGGGAAAGCCCTCATAGTTAAGAGGGGCTGCGATTCCGCCCATCCTGGCGGTTACCTCCGTTACCACGTCGTCAATCTGCTGGGTGCTGACGCCCGGCCCTATCATTTCTCCCACGGCATCCAGTACGGCCATATTAATAACGCTGCTTTCCCTGATTCCCTGTATCTGTTTTTCTGTTTTCAGGATATTCTTTGGCGGTACGATATGCCCCTCCAGCTCATAACGATGAATCTTTTCGTCCATAGCCATATGGCAGGCTTTATATTTTCTGCCGCTGCCGCACCAGCATTTATCATTTCTGCCTAATTTTATATGCATGTCTTTGTCCCCATCCTATTTTTGAAATTAAGTTTACGCAATCATACCATGTATCATTATAACCATGTTTTCATTTTTCGCAAGGGATGTGAGGGAATTTTCTATATTTATTTGCGCAGGCAGCAGGCCGGGCAGCGGGCCGGCCTGGGTATTTGGGGG
>OFFK01002251.1_pt1 | contig 12079 bp, 10 predicted proteins | sample 1521361 | NCBI WGS metagenome assembly OFFK01 (sample SAMEA3504096, study PRJEB24116) | mouse gut metagenome | biome: mouse gut; feature: mouse-associated habitat; material: faeces | place: Denmark | collected 2011
GGGTTGCCATCCTTGCCGTTGTGATTATCTGCTTGATTGGCCTGATCGTCGGCTCATGCTCTTTTTTCCAATTCATAGAGACATCGTCAGCGAGGTGGATATCGGCTTTATCCGGAACGACCGCAGCAAGGTTATAGCGGCTAAGAATTACAAAGACCTGAACGTTTCTCTCTCAAATGCGGGATAGAACATATTTTTTACAACAGGAAACAGCTGAGATCGATCTGTACCAAGTCGATCTCAGCTGATTTATGGTCTTCAGTTCGTATCGGAATCAATACTCGAATTTCCACATATAGCGGCGATAAGTCATGGGGTGCATCCGTACATCGCCCATAGCGGCAATCAGTTGCTTGGAGATGGGGTGCATCAATGCGGCGTTAAAATATTCGGCTACGCTCTCATCCAGCTGGTCCAGGCCCAGCTCCTTGGCATCGATAATCCAGTGGTGGCCGCCGAACTTCTCCAGGAAACGCTCCGCCCGCTCATCCAGGGGACGGGTGCGGCCCACGCTTTTGAAAAGAAGAATAGCCAAATCCTTGTCACAGGTCTCAAAAGCGCCGTGGAAGTACTCACCGGAGTGGACGGGGACACAGTGGACAGTCTGCATCTCCTGGAAGAAGCAGAAAGCGTCGGCGTAGGAGGTTTCCCAGGCGGCACCGCTGCTCATCACGTTCCACACGGTGTCGTCTTTGTAGGTCATGGCGAATTTAGCGGCCTCGGGCTTCATGGCCTGATAGGCCTTGCCGTAGATCTCCGGCAGTTTCTCAAAAGCCTCCATGGCCTTATCATAGTTGGCGTAGCTGTCATACTCCTTCAAGAGCCAAAAGGCGATCTTCAAAGCTGTGCCTTGGCTACTGCAATGTACCAGGGTGGGGTCCTGATACCACTCGTCCGCGTGGTAATAGGTGATGTAGAACTGTGCACTCTGGGCAGTGAGGGAGTCAGCGTAGCCGGACAGGCCGATGGTGACTGCGCCCTTGGTACGGGCAACCTTGATGGCCTCCACGGTTTCAGAGGTGGCTTTGGTGGAAGTGCCGATAACCAAAGTATTGCCGTCGATGGACTTGGGGGTAGCGTTGACAAACTCGCTGCTGTTATAGGCCTGTACCCGGATGGAACCCTCCTGGTCCAAGAGAAAACGGGCGGGGTAGGAAGAGATCAGCGAGCCGCCGCAGGCCACAAAGACCACCTGTTTCAGGCCACCGTTGGCATCCAGAGCCGCCTTGACTTTACTCATCACGTTATTAACGCCATTCAACCCTTTTATCATAAAAAAAACCAGCCTTTCAACATTTATAATCGTACAGCTCCCCTATCAGGCTTGCATCCGGACCTCATGGTCTGCTCAGCAGTCAGACTGTCCAGGATCGCGCAGCATCTCCTCAGTGAGGGGACACTCATAGCTCCGTCCGGCCATAGCCTGGTCAAATTCTCTGCGCATATCGGCTATGGCCTGAGGGTCCTCCAGAAGCTGTGCACCGGTAAGGGCCATGATTTTGGCGGCGGTCATCATGCCATTGAAGCACAGCGGCCGTTTGCCCTGAGCCACCTGCTGCCAGGAGTGTCCAGGGGTATCCTTGGCGTAGCAGGCCGTTGTCACCTGAACAGTGGGGGTAAACCAACTGACATCGCAAACATCGGTGGAGCCATATTTAGCGTGGGGTATCTCGGTATAGGGGTAAAGTATATCGTTGATTGCTTTGCCTCTGATTTGAGGAATCAGCTCCTGGGCGACTTTTCCATACAGATACTCCAGGTTGTTGCAGGTGCTGTCCTCCGCCCCCGCCGGGAAGGTCTTGTGGATCTCAGCACAGAAATCCATATCCTCCTGGGTGTAGGGGGTAACACCCACCTGTTGGAACTTCTCAAAAGCAATGCGCTCCAGGGTCCGGTTAGGGACCAGCTCAGACAGACCACCCTCATAGAGTACCTCCACTCTGGTGCGGCTCATCATGGCTGCGCCCTGGGCAATCTCCTCTACCCACCGGGCGGCGGCCACCGCTTTTTTATGGGTGTAAGCCCGGATATTGTACACCATCTCGGCATAATCCTGGATGACATTGGGAGCGGGACCTCCTGCGTTGGTCACGGCGTAGTTGATACACACATCCCGCTCCACATGTCCCCGCAGATAGTTGGAGCCCACGCCGGTCAGCTCGGTGGCCTCAAGTGCATTACGCCCTAAGTGTCCCTGGGAGGCCGAGTGGGCAGCAATGCCATGAAAGCGAATACGCAGATTCTGAATGGCCATAAAATTCATGGACCATACGTTGTTATCGTCGCAGGGATGCCATGTAATAGCGCAGGCAGCGTCATCAAATAGCCCCGCTTTAGCCATATAAATTTTTCCTGCGCCCCCTTCCTCAGCGGGACAGCCGTAGTAGCGCACAGTTCCTTTCAGGCCATATTTCTGTAGATAGCGGCTCAGGGCCACCGCTGCGGCTAATGCACCGGTGCCCAGGATATGGTGGCAGCAGCCATGTCCAGGGGCACCCTCCTGGATGGGGATGTGGCGAACCTCTCCCGCTTTCTGGCTCAAGGCGGGCAAGGCATCATATTCTCCCAAAAAGCCGATCACCGGTCCTCCGGCGCCGAACTCGGCCACAAAGGCAGTCTCCAGCCCGGCGGCATTGCGTTGAATACGAAAGCCGCTTTTCTCCAACAGGGCAATCAGCGCCTGTGCGGACTGCCGTTCCTGAAAACAGGTTTCAGCGTAGTCCCAGATATGACAAGAAGTGTCGATATATTCAGCCCGCGCTTCCTCAATCCAGCCGATGATCTCGTCCTTATCAACTTTCATGGTTCCTTACCTTTCTTTCTGGCAAATGCCGTACATCATTTTATTTTTCATTTACAAGGTGACATGCCGCAAAATGCCCTGGTTCAAATTCAGTGAGGACAGGGGACTCGGTTTTGCAGCGTTCGGTGGCGTAGGGACAACGCAGATGGAAGTGGCAGCCCTTGGGCGGATTGGCCGGGTTGGGTACGTCTCCCTGAAGGATGATCCGGTTTCTCCGGTTGGCAGGGTCGGGCAGGGGGATAGCGGACAGCAGCGCTTGGGTGTATGGGTGGGAGGGTTTGGCGTACAGAGCTTCCTTGTCCGCAAGTTCCACAATGCGCCCCAGATACATCACGGCCACTCGGCTGCATATATGATGTACCACCGATAGATCATGGGAGATGAAAATATAGGTCAATTGGAGGCTCTTCTTCAGTTGATTGATAAGATTAAGCACCTGGGCTCGAACAGACACGTCCAAGGCGCTCACCGGTTCGTCGCAGATCACCAGCCTCGGTCCTGCGGCCAGTGCCCGGGCAATACCGATCCTTTGCCGCTGTCCCCCAGAGAACTCATGGGGGAACCGGCTGAGATAGCTGCGGTTGATCCCCACCATGTCCATTAGGCTATATATCTTCTCCATCTGCTGCTGGCCGGTCAGTTCGGGTCCAAACAGATCCAGAGGCTCCCGGATTAGCTCGCCCACCGTCATGCGGGGGTTGAGGGAAGCACCTGGGTCCTGGAAGATGATCTGCATTTTTTGGCGCATTTTCCGCATTTCTTCACGGGACAGGGATTGGAGCTCCACTCCATCGAAAATGATCTTGCCCTCAGTGGCGTCGATTAGGCGGAGAATGGTACGGCCCAGGGTGGACTTACCGCAGCCAGACTCGCCCACGATACCCAGGATTTCTCCTTCTTTGACCTGAAGAGAGATGCCGTCTACCGCTTTCACCACCCGCTGTGGGCCGGAGAAAAAGCCGCCCTTGGAGACGAAGTATTTTTTTAGATCTTTTACCTTCAGCAAATACTCACCCATGGACCATTCCCTCCTCTATCCCGGTTTCATAACGGAAGCAGCGCACCTTGCGCCCTTCCAGATCATACAGCGGGGGCATCTCAGTTTTGCACCGCTCAGTGGCGTAAGGGCAGCGAGGCCAGAAACGGCAGCCCTGGGGAAGTTCATACAGGCTGGGAACCGCACCTTTGATAACATACAGTTCTTCCTGTTTTTCCTCCATTCTTGGCAGTGCCTTTATCAGCCCCTGGGTGTAGGGGTGGAGAGGGCGGTCGAACAGTGCGCTTACGCCGCTGTACTCCATCACCATACCTGCATACATCACCAGCACATAGTCGCTCATCTCAGCCACCACACCCAAATCATGGGTGATCATCATAATGGAGGTGTTCAGCTCTTTTTTCAGGTTGCGCATCAGGTCCAGGATCTGGGCCTGAATGGTCACGTCCAAAGCGGTGGTGGGCTCGTCGGCGATGAGCAGTTCAGGGTTGCAGGACAGGGCCATGGCGATCATCACCCTCTGGCGCATACCGCCGCTCAGCTCGTGGGGATACTCATCTACCCGCTTTTCCGGCGCTGGGATGTTTACCAGCCGCAACATCTCCACCGCTTTGGCCTTAGCCTCTTTTTTAGACATTTTCTTATGACGCAAAATCATCTCGCTGATTTGCCACCCCACAGTGTAAACCGGGTTCAGGCTCGTCATGGGCTCCTGAAAGATCATAGCGATCTCCTTGCCCCGAATCTTGGCAATCTCATCTGGGGGCAGGTGGGTGATATCATTTCCTTTAAAGCGGATGGAGCCGCCCACGATATGCCCCTCTGGAGGGAGCAGATGCAGGATAGACATGGAGGTCATGCTTTTGCCACAGCCGCTCTCACCCACAATCCCCAAGGTCTCCCCCTTGTGCAGAACAAAATCCACGCCGTCTACTGCGGGCACTTGACCTCTGCGGTCTTGAAAATAGGTTTTCAGGCCGCTTACTTCCAATAATATTTCCTTCTCTTTCATAGGGACCTCCCTCATGCCTTTGGCAGCCGATCTGCCGTGATACACAGTGCTTTTAAAATGCAATAGGATTTTCTTGGTATGAAAAATCTCTCTGCATCCCTTGCAGGATGCAGAGAGATGCTCATGCTACAAACAGATTCAAGCTATGATACGTCGAAAAATCAGGCCAGTTTCCACGTCCAAACCTGATAATTCCACCACACAAAGTCCTCCATGGGGATCTGGGCAATGCGGTTGGAATGGGCCCACAAATCGTTCTGATGATACAGCCAAATATAGGGCTGATCCTTCACTAAGGCGGCCTGATAGGCGTCAAAGGCCTCCTTGCGCTCGTTGAAGTCCACCAAGGAGTCCCCCTTGTCGGCTAGGGCATACCACTTGTTGTCAGTCAGCAGGGAATAGTTCTGAGCACTGCCAGGTTTAACGATGACAGCGCTCTCGTTGGGGGCGATGTTGGAACCGCCGCCCAGCAGGCCAAGGTCAAAGTCGCCGTTGCGCATCATTTCCAGCAGAGTAGCAAAATCGTATGTCTCGATCTTCACGGTGATACCAATATCGCCCAGGTTCTGCTCAATGATCAGGGCGGATTGTTCACGCACTTGGTTGCCTTTTGGCACGATCAGACGATATGTACGGCTGAAATCGAAGCCAGCGGCCTCCAGTTCACTCTTGGCGGCGTCGGGATTATAGGTGTTGGCTTTCAGGGCCTCGTTGTAATAGGGGTGATAAGGGGGCATGGGACCTACGGCCACCAAACCTTCTCCAGCCATCAGCTGGTCCACCATCAGCTGCTTGTTGATGGCCTTGTCAAAGGCGACGCGCACAGCGGGATCTTGGAAAGTGTCATTGCCGTCGGCCAGGTTGAACTCCATGTACTGATAGGAGTAGTCGGTCACCGACATGGCGGTGATGCCGTCAGTAGCTTTCACAGTCTCCCAGTCCGCCAGGGGAATGCTGCCCGCGCCCACCACGTCAATGTCGCCATTGAGCAGACCAGCAGTAAGGCTGGCCGCAGGAACTACCCGAATGACGAAAGTCTTGAAGTCGGGGCAACCCAGGTAGTAGTCCTCGTTGGCAGTCATCTCCAGCTGCTCACCAGCGGTATCGCGGAGATATTTAAAGGGGCCGGCGCCCACGGGGGCAGTCCAGAAGTCGGAGGTATTAATGCTGGCGTAATCGCCGGTATCCAGCAGGTGCTTGGGCAGTACATAGAGGAAACTGCACAACTCAGACAAGATGGTCTTCTCATCTTTGGGAGTTTTGAAGCCGATCCTCACAGTATATTCGTCCAGCGTCTCTACCTGCAGCTGATCAGGATCGGGACAGACACCGTTGTCGTCTGTGCCGCCCATGGACACGAACTTGGAGCGGTAGTAGTTGTCCATCTTTTCGTTGGTGACCGCTTTCAGGGTAAATACTACATCCTCTGCGGTGAGGGGCTCACCATCGTGCCACTTGGCATTTTTGTTCAAATTAAAGGTCATGCTCATATAGTCGTCAGCCATTTCCCAGCTGTCAGCCAGCCTGGGTAAATATCCGCCGTCATGGGTATAACTCACCATGCGCTCAAACATCTGATCTGACACACAGTGACCGTAGTTGCCGGAGGTGTTATAGATGTTCAGTGTATTCCAAGTAGAGACGATAGCCATCGTCACCACTTCATCTTTGGGACCAGTCTGGGAGGGTTGGCCAGAGGAGTTGGAGGCGGAAGACGGATCGGGTGTGGTAGGCGGGGAATCGTTGTTCCCACCGCAGCCAGTCAGCGCCAGTGACAGCAACATGATAGCGGCCAGTAATGCACAGAGCTTCTTTTTCATTTTTGATCTCCTTTTCATTAAAAATTTAATACAATTGCTTTCGCAAAAAATCACAGAGTCACTGAAGAGAAGTTTTGGGGTCCAAGGCATCGCGCAGGCCGTTGCCCACAAAGTTGATACTCAAAATAGTGACCACCAAAGCCAGCCCGGGGGGGAGCCACATCCACAGACAGTCCTTCAAAATGGTGATGGATTGGGCATTGTAGAGCATATTGCCCCAGGAGGCGGCGGGCATCTGCACACCCAAGCCGAGGAAGCTCAGCGACGATTCCAGCAGAATAGCCGAGGCGATGCGGAAAGTAATAGAGATAAAGATGGGAGCGATGGCGTTGGGCAAAATGTACTTGCGGATAATCACGCTGTCACGCTGCCCAATAGCTCGGCCTCCCTCTATGTAGTCTTTCTCCCGCACAGCGAGTACGGTACCGAATATCTGTCGTGCGAACTTGGTCCAGCCCAACACACCGATCACCACTGTCACGGTGATGATGGAAGGCCCGAACATAGACACCAAAAACAAAATCAAAATGGTGGAGGGGATGGTCATAAAGATATCGGTGGCCCTCATAATGATCGTTTCGATCCATCCCCGGTAAAAAGCGGCCAGCAGTCCCAGTGGAATACCGATGGCCACACTGATGGCGGTACTCACCACCCCTACGAAGAGGGACACACGTCCGCCATAGAGCAGTCGGGTGAGCACATCCCGCCCGGTAGTGTCGGTACCCAACCGGTGGGGCTGGCTAGGCGGGCTATTAAACGCTGCCGCATCGATCTCCGCCTCGGTGTAGGGCATTGCGAAAGGCATAATAAGCACCACCAGAAGAATTGTCAGCAAAATGATCAACCCAGTAACTGCCAACTTATTTTTGCAGAATCTCTTAATAAAGTTCAACCATTCTGTTTTCTTTTGGCTCATACTTGAACGACCCCCTTCTGCATCATGTCTCTCAGTTATGGCGAATGCGCGGATCGAGCACCCCATAAAACAAATCAGTCAGCAGGTTAAATACTAACACCGCTACCGCCGTGACAATGGTCACGCCCATGACGACTGGATAGTCCCGGCTATCGATGGACTTGAGCATCAGGTTGCCCAGGCCCGGCCAGGAAAAAATCTGCTCAGTAATCACAGCCCCGCCCATAAGCATTGGAATCTCCATACCCAGGTATGTGACCACCGGGATGAGGGAATTGCGTAGCACATGCTTGATGACCACAACAAGCTCCTTCAGCCCCTTGGAGCGGGCCGTGCGGACGTAGTCCTCCCCCATGACCTCCAGCATACTGCTACGGATGTACTGGATCAGACTGCCAATCATGGTACTGCCCAGTACACAGGCCGGCATCACCAGGTGGCGCAACAGAGAAACGACGGTCTCTGGCTTACCCACATCATACATGCCTCCGATGGGCAGCAGTTTCATGTGGACAGAGAAGATGCTCAAAAATACCAACGCCATAAAGAAACTGGGAGTAGAGGTAGACAAAAAAGAGAAGATAGAGGACGCAGTGTCCCATATGCCGTTCTGGTGCCGGGCAGACTGAATACCCAGAGGAAAAGCGATGATACAAGCCACCACCACCGACGCCAGGGTGAGCAGCACCGTGGGCCACAGAGCTTCGACCAGCATTCCCATTACCGGCATTTTGGTGCGGTAGGAAGTTCCCAGATTGCCGGTGAGAAAATTTTTCATCCAGGACAAATACTGAATGTGGAACGGCTCATATAACCCTAGCTCTTCCGCCATGCGGGCAACCTCTGCTTCTGATACATTGGAATTGCTTAACAGAAGCTCCAAAGGGCTTCCGGAGGCGCTATAGCACAGGGCAAATACCAACAGCGTAATGCCCAAAAAGGTGGGGATCGCGATCAGTAGCCGTTTCAGAACATATTTTTTCATTCCGCTCTGCCCTCCATTAAAATAGATCCTGGATTTAACCCAGCAGAATAGATTATCATATCATTATAAAAAATCATATCATAATGTATCCATCGATGATATCGATTGTAGCATAAACTTTCTGCCTTTGCAATAGTCTTTTTGTGCAAATTTTCCGTTGCTTCTTCAGCATCTTGTACAAAGCCGCTGTCCATCGCTGTTTGAGGCAGACGCTCCAAGGACGTTTCCCGGCTGGCCCGCCGTTTCATTTCCCGGATAAGTCGATTACCTCATGCTGTCGCCTGCTGGCTGCGAAACGAAAAATATACAGGCAATACCCTCTGCCAGAAAACTTTTACAACCGGATTTCCATACATCAGCGTGAAAAACCGGGGCGAAGTGGATCAGTTCTATATAGAAAACAGTCATCCTGCTATCATCAGCCAGGAAATATTCGACAAAGTGCAGGCCCTCCGAAAGAAGAAAAAAGCGCCCGCTTCTGCGCCGTCCAAATTCCCATTGACGAGGAAAATGATCTGCGGAAAGTGCGGCGCAACATTTTACCGCACGGTTGACCGGCACGGGGCAAATAATTGGGTCTGTTCAGGCCACAAAGACGGCAATAGGAATGGGAAGGGCGCCTGCCCAAACCTGTCTGTCCGGGAGAGAGATATCTACACGGCCTTTATTCGGATGTACAACAAGCTGCGGCTCCATGAGGGCATCATCCTGCGGCCCGCTCTTGACCAGATGGAGGCTCTGGAATCCGCTGTGCAGCGGGAGAATCCAGCCATGCTGGAGGTCAATCGGGCCATCGCCCAGGCTACCGAGCAGAACTATAAGATCAGTAAACTCCGCGCCAGCGGTCTGCTGGACGCGGACGCCTGTGCCGCCAAGCTGGCCGCCCTGGACGCACAGCTGACCCAGCTCCGGGCCAAACGGCGGAGACTGCTGAGGAATGATGACATCAGCGAAATGGCGGATGCCCTGCGTCAGACTGTGGAAACACTTCATCAAGGGCCGGAACAGATGGATGAGTTCGATGAGGAATTGTTCAACGAGATGGTAGAGAAAATTGCAGTGGACATTGACCATGTTCTGCGGTTCCGCCTGAGAGGCGGTTTTGATGTGGCTGAACCGCTCTGGAGGGAAACGAGATGAACAGAAAAATGCCATACGGTTATCGGATACAGAGCGGGATGATCGTTACCCAATCCCAGGAAGCAGCGGGAGTAAAACGGATATTTTCCCTCTACCTCGCGGGAAAAAGCCGGGATCAGATTGCGGACGCCTTAAATACGGAGGGCTACTGTTACAGTGCGGAAAGCCCCAAGTGGGATAAAAACCGAGTCAGGCAGGCGCTTGAAAATCCACGCTATATGGGAGCGCACGACTACCCAGCGATTATAGCTGATGAGACCTTCCGCATGGCACAGGCAATGAAAGAAAAAAGGACCCGCAAGCGGGGAAATCATCCAGCATTGTGCCTGACCCCAAAGCTTCACTGCGGTCATTGCGGCCACAGCCTGCGCCGGATCACAAACAACTACTGGAGAGATACCCTTCGATTCCACTGTGACGGGTGCGGCATGAGCGTCACCATTCCCGATGCGGACCTGCTGTCGGAGGTGGAGCGGCAAGCGGCGGAGTACACGCCTCCAGCGGACTCTCCGGGCTATGCTCCCTCCGAGGACTCCGTCCGCCTGACCAACGCCATCAACCGGGGTCTGGAGAAGCCGGAACACCCGGAGGAGGTGACTGCCCTGATCATGCAGGGTATCTCTGCCCGGTACGCCTGCTTCCCAACGCAGATGACCTCAACGGATATCCTTCGCCTGCTCAAGGAAAAAGACTACGATCAGGCAATCAGATATATCACCATCACCGCGGAGAACGCGGTGACAGTGACCTTCAGGTAATTGGCAAGACGATTGGGAAAGGAGTCATCATGGAACAAACCGTACAAAAGCAGAGGGTGGCCGTTTACTGCCGGGTCGCCACCGACAGTGAGGATCACTCCGCCAGCCTCGCCGTCCAGGAAGCGTACTACACCGAGATGGTGGGCCAGCACCCGGAATGGGAACTGGCGGGCATTTACGCCGACAGGGGCATCGCCGGCGCTGACCGGCAGAATCAGAAGGAGTTCAAAAGGATGCTCACCGCCTGCAAACAAGGCGGCATCGACATCATTATCGTCAGGTCGGTCTCCCGGTTCGCCAGGAACACGGTGGACTGTTTGGAGGCAGTACGAATGTTGAAAGCCTGCGGTGTAGGTGTGATCTTTGAAAAAGAGGGCATCAGTACCTTCGAAAAATCCGGCGAGGTGGTTCTCTCCATGTGCTGCGAATTTGCCCGGAAAGAGAGTGAAACCATTACCCGAAACCTCATATATCCGGTGTGGCGGAGGTCATAACGTTTCAATATCAGGCAAAAACAGACAAGGAAAGGAGACTGCATGGAACAGACAGTACAGCAGGAGCGGCGGATACACGTCATCCCCGCCACAAAACAGGCCACCGCCCCCGGAAGGGCCTCTGGCCGCAAACAGCGGGTAGCCGCCTACTGCCGGGTATCCACCGACAGTGAGGAACAACTCAACAGCTACGCTGCCCAAAAGACGTACTATACGCAAAAAATCGAGGAAAATCCTGATTGGGAGATGGCTGGGATCTTTGCAGATGAGGGTATCACCGGCACCAGCATGAAAAAACGGGCTGAGTTCAACCGTATGATCGCCGCCTGTAAGCGGGGTCGGATCGACATGATCCTGACCAAGTCTGCCTCCCGGTTCGCCCGGAACACAGTAGACTGCCTCAAGGTGATCCGCACCCTCAAAGATCGTGGCATCGCCATCATTTTTGAAAAAGAGAACATTAATACCCTGACCGAATCCAGCGAGTTCCTCATTACGCTGTTCAGCAGCTTCTCCCAGGCGGAGAGTGAATCCATGGGTTTGAATATCGTCATGGGGATGCGGCAGAGCATGAAGGAGGGCAAGATCCCCTTCCAGTACAGCAGAACGCTGGGCTACCGCAGAGGGCCGGACGGCAAGCCGGAGATCGACCCGGAGGAGGCTGAGACAGTGCGGCTGATCTACTCCCGCTATCTGGAGGGCCGCAGCTTAGTGGAGATCCAGAGGGAATTGACTGCAAAAAACATCCCTACGGCAGAAGGTGTCCAGGGTTGGTCGCGGCAGGTAATACGGAATATCCTGACCAGCGAAAAGTACATTGGTGACGGTTTACGGCAAAAGACGTATACCACCGGCCCTATCGGCAATAAAAAGGTAGTAAAAAACAACGGCGAACTGCCCATGTACTACGCCAGGGACAATCACCCCGCCATCATCCCCAGAGACATCTTCTACCGGGTGAAGGAGGAGATGGCCCGCCGGACCAGCAAGCGAAAAGTGCTGCAGAAAACCGCCAAGACTGAGCAGGGCAAATACTCCGCCAAGTACGCCCTCAGTGAACTGCTGATCTGTGGAGAGTGCGGAACGCCCTATAAGCGATGCACCTGGGCCAGAAACGGCAAAAAGCGGATCGTCTGGCGGTGCATCTCCCG
>OFFK01002257.1_pt1 | contig 12057 bp, 8 predicted proteins | sample 1521361 | NCBI WGS metagenome assembly OFFK01 (sample SAMEA3504096, study PRJEB24116) | mouse gut metagenome | biome: mouse gut; feature: mouse-associated habitat; material: faeces | place: Denmark | collected 2011
AAAATTTATATGAAAAAGAGCTCCCATAGTAGCACGTACAACTTTGGGGCTAAAAATATCTACCGCAGGTTCAATTACCGCTAAGTCATGAATCCCAAATCCAACACATGTACGAATAATAGTTCCCATATTTCCGCTATCACTCGGATTTACAAGTACGACGTGATTTCTATTATGAACCAATTCGCAACTATATTTTCGAAAAACCCCGATTAACAAACAGTTATCTTTATCTCTAATCCTTTCTATAATATGGTCATTTATTGTAATATCAATATTATTTTTTTCACAAATGTCATATACTTTTTTCCTATTTTCTTTTGAAACATTCGTATGCAGAAGAACCATTTCCACATATTGTACTTTATTTTGTAAAAGTTCAAATGTAGGAAACATACTAAAAGTATATGAATGACTGTTCTTTTTATTATATTTTTTCAATCAACCTGTAACCTCTTGTCCTACGCCCTTTTCTCAATGTATGCCCTAAGACAGAAAAATATTTCTGTCAATCTTATTTTCTTCTATGTTATTCCCCTTAAACTCCGAAACAGGCGTTACGATCCATACCAACGCCAGTTTCTACGATCAGGCATTTTTATATTATATCATAAAATAGTACTTGACAAAAGCGAATATTTGTTCATATAATAATATTGATGAAAGACAGTCTGCGACCAGGAGCACGATACAGATCAGGGCTTGTACTGGTTTCGACGGGGGTCTGGAAGTTGGAGAAGCCATCCGTAGCGGGACACTACGTTAAAAGTTCCAATTAAATATAAACGCAGACAATAGAGAATTAGCGTACGCTGCTTAATTAAGCGGCAGTCGGCCTTAGGTAATCCGCTGCTTAAGTCACCGGCTTCAATGAGGCGGAGCACTTCGTTTCCAAAGCTTTGAGGGAATGGAAGAACGTATGAAGCTACTGAAACCAGAAGCCTGTCATTAGGCGTCCGGCAGAGGGAATGTCAAATTAATGACTGTGATGGGAGATGCTCTGGTGGATGGGTTTTCGGACGCGGGTTCAACTCCCGCCAGGTCCACTCAAACGCATTAAGACGAACTCGGTATATGACATTGTTATATAGTAACAAGTTTTGTCTATTATACTTGCGAACATAAAGGCGGCATATGCCGCCTTTATGTTATGTGTATTAGTTCAGTTTACTGGCTTTCGTCCGCATTCCGTCTATATGCTCAAACAGATCCTCTTTAATCGGTGAACGCATAGGGTCAAGGATAAAGTCAATGCCTTCCCTTCTTGCTTGCTTTGAAGCAGGGACAAAGTCGCTGTCGCCGGATATCAGAATAATCCGGTCAACCTGTTTTTTGAATGCCAGAGAAGAGATATCAATCGCAATACGCATATCCACACCTTTCTGCTTTACATCTAAGAGAAAATGCTTTTCCGTCAAGTCTTCAATTTTAAGCGAACCATTCATTAGTTTTTTTGTAGCTTCCGGACGCAGGTTGAAATGAGCCTGTTCTTCCGCAAGGCGACCAAGCCGGAGGGCAAATTTCCGTCGGTGTGTTAATTCTTTGAAAAAAATATTAGCCCAAGTATAATCGTTAGTTTTTCCAAAATCAATTTGCCTTTTGAGTAAAGGATGGTACACCTTTTTATCCATCGGCGGACAATCATAGTAAAAGACCCGGTATAAGGAACATTGGTCAGCTTTTTCTTCGCGTATATGTCGTTTGCAATACCATTCAAGTTCGTCTGCACGTTCAGACGGTTCTTTGTCACCGTAAATATAATACGAACGCCGTCTGTAAAATGCGCCATCGACTAAGATCGCAGTACGGATCATATGTACCTCCTGAAAATAAAAATATCCCTAGGTTTATCGCTTCCCTTATAGTGGGAGGATTACTGCTAGGGATATACTTTATTTTCATGTAACTTTTGTTACATCTTTCATATATAATATGTCCTTAGCGGTAAAAAATCAACCCTAATTCTATAAATAATTATTAAAATTTCTTCCATATATTATAAAATGTAACCGATTAAAATTCCAGCATTACAAATCATCAATTTTCGACAAATTTTCCCGTTTGCCTATACCCAAAGGGCACAACGTAATACATGCCTCTTGCGGGGCGGATGGACTAATGTACGATAAGGTATAGCAGTTTCCAAGATGAGATGGTATTATATAGAAGTTGATATTTGAGGTAATATTTCCAAAATCAAGGCATACATTGAGAAAAGAGTATTTGGACAAGGGGTTACAGGTTAGGTGAAGAGATATAACAGACGCAGGCGTTTCCCGCTGAGATTCTCCGCCCCATTCTGGTACGGAATGCTGATTCTGCTCTGCCTTTTTATAATCGGAGGCTTGCAGGCGGCGCTTACACACCGGGAAGACGGCACGCCGGGAGAGAAGGAAAAAGTAAAAAAGGAAGAAGAAACGCCTCAGGAGGAAAAATGGCAAATCGTGGTAGACAACCCGAATATCCGGGTACTGCTCATGACCAACGGATACTTGAATATCGTGCATCCCAGCGTATCGGTATCCGCAGGCGGCGGGCTTTCCATCGCCTTCGGGGAAGAAGTTCAGGAAGCGGCGGCAGGTGAGCAGGCAGCGTTTGCACCTGACGACCCAAGGTTTCAGGGAGGCAATATAAGAATCAGCGCAAAGGACGGGGGAGAGATTGTCCTGAACAGCATCGAAAGGGGTTACGGGACGCCTTCCTATGCCGGAACTCTGGAGCTTCGTACAACGGCAGAGGGAATCGTAATCATCAATGAACTTCCGCTGGAGACTTACCTTTGCAAGGTAGTGCCAAGCGAAATGCCTGCCTCTTATGAGATTGAGGCATTGAAAGCACAGGCGGTGTGCGCCAGAAGCTATGCCTACCAACAGATGCAGAGTTACGGTTATCCGGAATATGAGGCGCATGTGAACGACAGCACGGATTATCAGGTATACGGCAATTCCCAGGCACAGGAGTCCACGAACCGGGCAGTCATGGAAACCCAGGGGCAGGTGGTGCGCTATCAGGGGCAGATTGTGACTACCTACTATTATTCCACCTCCTGCGGAAAGACGGCGGGCTTGGAGGCATGGGGGACAGAAAGCAATGAGGGGAACCAGTATCTACAGTCTGTGGAGGTAAAGGATGAAGAAGGAGACTACGAAGCAGGACTTCCCTGGTATCGCTGGGAGGCGAAGATTCCCGTAGGAACGCTGTCCAATCTGGTGAGCCAGAACACCGGGAAGAATATCGGGACGCTCCAAAATATAGAAATCACGAAGTCCGGCGCAGGGGGCGTGGCGCTTGAGATATGTGCGGAAGGAGACGCCGGGACAGCGACCGTGGGTACGGAGAATAAGATGCGCCGCGCCCTGGGTGGAAGCGGCTATGAAATCGTCAAGCAGGACGGTACGACGGCGGCAAGTTCTGCACTATTGCCCAGCGCATTTTTTACAATCAGAAAAGAAGGAGACATGTTCGTAATATCCGGCGGCGGGTTCGGGCATGGAATCGGGATGAGCCAGAACGGAGCTAATGAGATGGCGAAGAAAGGGAAGAGCTATATAGACATACTGACATTATTTTTTAAAGATGTAGAGATTAAAGCCGGGGATAGTTAAGCAGCTCCGGCTTATATTTCTGCATTTTTTTCATATAATATAATGATATCCCGGGCAGATATGGTTCCTCCATATATTCTGACGCTGCTGAATCAATCTAATCATAGACAAATGATACAAAATCGGGTAAAATATAGAGCAAATATGTGGGAGAGTATTATGAAGAGACTAAAGGATATCTATCAAAAAATCACAGGTATCACGGCAGGTTTTAATGAAGACCATGTAGGCGCCTATGCCGCCCAGTCGGCATATTTTTTCATGCTGTGCATGATTCCGATTATTTTGCTTTTGCTTACCATGGTGCAGTACACCCCTGTGACAAAGGCGGATGTAATGACCGCCGTCATCCAAGTGTTCCCGTCGTCTGTGGAAAACCTGATAACGTCTATTGTGAATCAGGTATATAACCAGTCCACGGGAGTCATCCCGGTCACGATTGTGGTCGCCCTGTGGTCGGCAGGGAAGGGCGTGCTTGCAATGGCGTCGGGGCTTAACTGTATTTACCGGTGCAGGGAGACGCGTAACTATATCGTGCTTCGCATCCGGGCAACATTCTATACCGTATTGTTTATCGTAGTCATTATACTGCTGTTGGTATTATCGGTATTCGGTAATACGCTGAACCTGTTCATTGCAGAACATATCCCGTTCCTTAGGAGGGTGGCAGACCAGTTGATCGCGGCGCGGGTATTCATTACGCCGACGGTGCTGGTGATATTTTCACTGATGCTGTACCGTTACCTTCCGAACCGGCGGGGACGGTTCCGCGACCAGCTCCCGGGCGCCATGTTTGCGGCTGTGGGATGGATGGTCATTTCCTGGGTATTTTCTATCTACCTGGATGTGTTCAAGGGATTTTCCAACATGTATGGGAGTCTTACGACCATCGTTTTGATTATGCTGTGGATGTACTTCTGTATGTATTGCATCCTGCTTGGCGGGGAAATGAATGTGCTGCTTTGCGGAAAGGTTTTTGCAAAAAAGTGAGACAGAGATTTTGAAATAAGGAACATACGAGGAGGATGAATATGAAACAGAAGACCCGTTTAATGACGCCGGAAGAGAATCATCGTTTCCAGCTTGTGCAGGCAGTGGCGTTCGAGGTATCTATTGATTATGAAGAGGAGAAAAAGAAATCTCAGACAGATTTGGAGACAGATGAAAACTGCAGGAAAATCGGGGTATTTTCAGAAGACGAATCTGTGTTGTACGGATGCCTTCTTTATAACAAATACCGTTGCCGCTTCGACGGCAAAGAGATGCTGCTTGGGGGAATCGGAGGCGTAGCGACGCTGCCCGAATACCGAAGGAACGGAATTATCCGCACTTGCATGAACTTTACGCTTCGGGATATGTATGAGCAGGGATGTGCATTTTCTTTCTTATACCCGTTTAGCGTGCAATATTATCGTAAATTTGGTTTTGAGGAAGGGAATGGGCTTTGCGATTGGACGATTCCCTTTACGGAGTTTCCCAAGAAGAGCATCGAAGGCAGCGTCGCACAGATTTTTCCGGGAGACAGCTTAGAGCCGCTTTTGAGAGTTTATGAAAAATTTTATAAGGAATATAATCTTTCCTCTATTCGTGAAAAATATAGTCCACAAATGGAAAAAGAAGATTTGCTAAAGCAGCGCAGGTATGTTTTTCTCTATCGCGATAGAGCCGGCGTCCCCAAAGGCTTTTTCATTTACCGCAAAAAGAGTACGCCGGACGGCGTGGTTATGGAATGCACAACCACGTTTGAAGCCCGTAATGATTTTTTGTTTTTAGACGCCGATGCTTTTAGCGAGATGCTATCTTTTATAAGATCTGCCTTTGGATCCTATTATGATAAGATTCATTTTGCAATACCTGCCGATATCTCCCTTTCTTTACTTTTGGGTGAAGATATCAAATCATCATGTGAGAAATATTATGGCGGAATGTCAAGGGTTATTGATGTAAAGAAGGCGCTAAAGATGTGCAGATGCCTTGGGAGCGGGCAGCTTTGCATAGGAATCAAGGACGATATTCTTCCTGAGAATCAGGGAGTGTGGAAAATCCGTTTTTCAGAAGGACAGGAGAACCAGGTAGAAAAGGTGAGCGCCGATATAGAAGAGGCAGTAGATCTTTTACTTCCGATCAATGAATTTTCTGCGTTAATTTGCGGCGATAAGGGCGCCGAAGATATTCGGTGGATGCCTAATGTGAAGGTGTACTCGAAAGAAGAGGAGGAGATTGGAAAGATCTTCTACCACAAGAAATGTTTTATGACGGAACTATTCTGAAACTATTCTGAAAATTTGAAAAAAACTTGACATCATTTTTTCGTATGTTATAATTTTAAGAAGCGTACGGATGTGCTTTCCATATGAAGCGGCACATCCGTATCCATAAAATGAAAAGCGATGACCGTGTAAGTAGAGAACTGTTTTCCAACAGAGAGAGGGAATCACCGGGCTGTAAGTTCCCTTTGGTTCAGACAGGAATCGAATTTCCCGCGCGAGCTGCATATTTGAAGCCATACTATGGTAGTAGGAGATGCCGTTTGATGCACGTTACGCATGTTTGAGCGCCCGCATTCATGAAGCCAGTGCGACTATGCGGGAATCAGGGTGGTACCACGGGTAATTGCTCGTCCCTTTTTGGGATGGGCTTTTTTTGTGCGCAGACCCGTGCAGAGTAAACATGCCGCTGAGGCGGCGCACGGGCCGCGCGGTCTTTCACTGTTTCCGGGAAAAGTGTAAATGACCGGAACAATTTTGTAAATGAGCAGGAAAGGAAGAGAAGCGATGAAAGAGAAATTGCAGAGCATCAAAGAGGAAGCGTTGAAGGCAATCAATGCTGCCGACATGCCGGAAAAATTGAATGATGTGCGTGTAAAGTTCTTAGGCAAGAAGGGAGAACTTACCGCCGTATTAAAGGGAATGAAGAATGTTGCGCCCGAAGAGCGCCCCAAGGTTGGGCAGCTGGTCAACGAGACGCGGGAGGCAATCGAGAGCATTTTAGAAGAGAGCAAGGCGAAGATGGAGCGGGCAATCCGTGAAGAGAAGATGAAGCAGGAAGTGATTGACGTTACGCTCCCCTCCAGGAAAAATATGGTGGGACACCGGCATCCTAACACCATTGCGTTAGAAGAGGTAGAGCGTATCTTCATCGGCATGGGCTACGAGGTGGTCGAGGGGCCGGACGTGGAGTACGACCTGTATAATTTTGAGAAGCTGAATATCCCCGACGGGCATCCGGCCAAGGATGAGCAGGACACCTTCTATGTCAATAAGGAAATCGTGCTGCGTACCCAGACATCCCCGGTTCAGGCGCGTGTGATGGAGCAAGGGAAGCTTCCCATCCGTATGATTGCGCCGGGAAGGGTGTTCCGCTCCGACGAGGTGGACGCGACCCATTCCCCGTCCTTCCATCAGATTGAAGGACTGGTCATTGACAAGAACATTTCTTTTGCAGATTTGAAAGGGACGCTGGAGGTATTCGCAAAAGAACTGTTCGGGCCGGACACGAAGACGAAGTTCCGTCCCCACCATTTCCCATTTACAGAGCCAAGCGCAGAGGTGGACGTTACCTGTTTCAAATGCGGGGGAAAGGGATGCCGTTTCTGTAAAGGGTCCGGATGGATTGAGATTCTTGGCTGCGGTATGGTGCATCCTCATGTGCTGGAAATGTGCGGGATCGACCCCAATGAGTACACAGGATTCGCGTTCGGCGTGGGGCTTGAGCGGATCGCGCTGCTCAAGTATGAGATAGACGATATGAGACTGTTGTATGAAAATGATATTAGATTTTTGAAGCAATTCTAAGAAGCGGCAGAAAGGAGCAGGAAGATGAATACATCATTATCATGGATAAAAGCGTATGTTCCGGGGCTTGAAGCCACTGCACAGGAATATACGGATGCAATGACATTATCCGGAACCAAGGTAGAAGGATACGAGGTGTTGGACGCCGATCTGGATAAGATTGTGATTGGCCAGATTGACAAGATTGAGAAACATCCGGACGCAGACAAGTTGATTGTCTGTCAGGTCAATGTGGGAAATGAGTCTGTCCAGATTGTAACAGGCGCAAAGAACGTGCATGAGAAAGACAAGGTCCCGGTGGTGCTGGACGGAGGACGGGTCGCCGGAGGGCATGAGCCAGGGAGCCGCGTTGCCGGAGGCGTGAAGATTAAGAAAGGAAAACTTAGGGGGATTGAGAGCCGGGGCATGATGTGTTCCATCGAAGAGCTTGGCTCTAACCGCGATATGTATCCGGAGGCGCCGGAAGAAGGCATCTACATTTTCCCGGAGGATGCGCTTGTGGGGGCAAATGCGGTAGAGGCCCTGGGGCTTAACGACGTGGTGTTCGAGTATGAGGTGACTTCCAACCGAGTAGACTGTTTCAGCGTGGTAGGAATCGCACGGGAAGCGGCGGCTACATTTGGCAAGGAATTTCATCCGCCCGTAGTGACAGAGACAGGAAATGGTGAGGACGTTGGCGATTTCATCAAGGTTACGGTCAAGGACAATGACCTTTGCCCAAGGTACTGTGCAAGGGTCGTGAAGAATATCAAAATCGGCCCGTCCCCGAAATGGATGCAGAGACGTCTTGCATCTGTGGGAATCCGCCCGATTAATAATCTGGTTGACATTACCAACTACGTGATGGAAGAATACGGCCAGCCCATGCACGCATATGATTTAGATACCATTGCCGGGCGGGAGATTATCGTGCGCACTGCTGCGAAGGGGGAGAAGTTCACCACCTTAGACGGGCAGGAGCGGGAAATGGATGAGTCTGTGCTGATGATCTGCGACGGCGAGAAGTCGATTGGCATTGCGGGAATCATGGGAGGTGAAAATTCCATGATCACGGACGATGTAAAGACCATGCTGTTCGAGGCTGCATGTTTTGACGGGACGAATATCCGTAAATCCAGTAAGAAAATCGGCCTGCGAACCGATGCTTCCGGTAAGTTCGAGAAGGGGCTTGACCCGAACAATGCGAAAGCGGCAATCGACCGCGCCTGCCAGTTGGTAGAAGAGCTGGGGGCCGGTGAAGTCGTAGGCGGCACCGTAGACGTCTACGGCAAGAAGAAAGAGCCGGTGAGAGTTCCCTTTGATGCAGAGGAAATCAACCGTCTTCTGGGGACAGATATTTCCAAGGAGGAGATGCTTGGCTATTTCGAGAAGATTGGGCTTGGCTTCGACGAGGCGGCAAGCGAAGTCATCGCGCCCACCTTCCGCCACGACCTGTTCCGTCTTGCCGACCTTGCGGAAGAGGTGGCAAGGTTCTATGGGTATGACAATATCCCGACCACGCTTCCAAGAGGGGAGGCGACCACCGGAAAGCTGTCCTTTAAGCTGCGTGTGGAAGAGGTGGCAAGAGACATCGCGGAATTCTGTGGATTCAGCCAGGGCATGACCTATTCCTTTGAAAGCCCGAAAGTGTTCGACAAGCTGCGGATTCCACAGGATTCTCCTCTTCGCAGGACGGTAGAGATTATGAATCCCTTAGGTGAGGATTACAGCATTATGCGCACTACTTCCCTGAACGGGATGCTGACATCCCTCGCTACCAATTATAATAGAAGAAACAAGAATGTCCGGCTGTATGAGCTGGGGAATATTTATCTGCCGAAAGCGCTGCCTTTGACGGAGCTTCCCGAGGAACGGATGCAGTTTACCCTTGGAATGTACGGGGACGGAGATTTCTTCAGCATGAAGGGCGTTGTGGAGGAGTTCTTTGAGAAAATCGGGATGAACCAGAAGGAAGTCTATGACCCCAATTCCGGCAAGCCTTATCTCCATCCGGGGCGTCAGGCCAATATCATCTATGACGGCACAGTGGTCGGCTATCTAGGAGAGGTCCATCCGGACATTGCAGACGCCTATGGTATCGGGACGAAAGCCTATGTTGCAGTGCTGGATATGCCGGAGATTGTAAAGCGGGCCACATTTGACCGGAAGTATACTGGAATTGCCAGGTTCCCGTCCGTGAACCGTGATATCAGTATGGTGATTCCTAAGGAGATACTGGTAGGACAGATTGAGGACGTGATTGAGAAGAAGGGCGGCGAGTATCTGGAGAGCTATGGCCTGTTCGACCTCTACGAGGGAGCGCAGATTAAGGAAGGATATAAGTCTGTGGCATATTCCATCGTATTCCGCGCAAAGGATAAGACGCTGGAGGACGCAGAGGTAACGGAGGCCATGGGCAGAATCCTGAAGGCTTTGGAAGCTATGGGAATCGAGCTGCGGAAATAATTGCGCGTTTGAAAAGGCAGAAAGTATGTTTCAAACATGCTGTAGAAATGGGGATTAGAAATGAATAAAAAACAGATAGGCGGTTTGGTCATAGCGGCAATCTTATTTATCATGGTAGGAGTATCCAGCGTACTGACCAATACGTGGTCAGAGAAGATACTAAAGGAAAGCATGGGGGAACTGTTGACGGAGGTGGACGGATTCAATCCGCCCAGCGGCGACTATATTGCAATCGTGACGGTACAAGGCACGATTCAGGAACAGACAGAAACAGGGGTGTTCGATGTGCCTGTGGGGTATCAGCATATCACGACTCTTGACTATATTGATAACCTGATGGACGACAGCGATAACAAGGGAATCCTGCTCTATGTGGATTCCCCGGGCGGAACGGTGTATGAGTCGGAGGAGCTGTACCTGAAACTGAAAGAATATAAGGAAGAGACGGGACGCCCGATTTGGGATTATATGGCGCATTATGCGGCGTCGGGAGGATATATGATTTCTATGGCGGCGGATAAGATTTACGCCAATCCCAATACCACCACCGGTTCGATTGGAGTCATTATGTCCGGATTTGACATGACTGGCCTCTACGAGAAGTTAGGGATTCGTTATTTTAGTATCACCAGCGGGGAGTATAAGGACAGCTCTAAGATGACGGAGGAGCAGATTGCTATCTATCAGGAGCAGGTGGATGAATATTACAATAAGTTCGTGGGTATCGTGTCAGAAGGGCGCGGCATGGAGGATGCGGCGGTGAGGGCGATTGCAGACGGACGTGTCTACACGGCGAGCCAGGCGTTGGAGAAGGGATTGATTGATGAAATCAGTCTTTACGAGGATATGACAGCGGCAATGAGCAGTGAGCTTGGGGTCTATCAATTCTATGAGCAGGAGAGAGAGCTTGATTTCTTTACCTCTCTGTTTGCAAAAATCGAAAGTGTGATTCCCAAGTCAGAAGCGCAGATCTTAAAAGAGACTGCGGCAGAGATGGAAAGCGGGGTGCCGATGTACTATGCAGAACAATTACGCTAACCGCGGCAGGCAGGAATTAGAGTTCGCAGGATTTTGGGTGCGTCTGGCGGCATACCTGATTGACCTTGGTATTGTCTGGATTGGGCTTTTGTTCGTTAATCTGGTTATAGGGATAATGTCCTTCGCGGGAGGAGGTCTGTTTCGGACAAGGTGGCTGTTCCAGTATACGGTAAAAGATACGATATTGTATTTGCTGCAGGTCGCTTATTTTATCCTGCTTACCTATTATACAGAGACGACGCCGGGAAAACGGCTTATGAACCTCAGGGTGGTCCCTGCGGATGGAAACCGGAAACTTACGTTTGTCAGTATTTTGTACCGGGAAACGGTGGGAAGGTTTCTGTGCGGGCTGTCGATTGGGATTGGTTATATTATGGCGGGGGTAGACCGGGAGAAGAGAGGCCTTCACGATATGATCTGCGATACCAGGGTGGTCTATGGGAAGAGGATTAAAGTGGTTCCTAAGTATCAGGCTATGGCTGCGTATCCGCCCGTACCGCCTGCGCCGCCTGTTTCGCCCTACGGAAGACCGTCCGGGGGGAATGGACCGTCTGCCTATGGCCCGATATCTCCGTACGGAAATGCGAATGGAAATATGCCGGCAGGAGAAGGTACTGCGCCGGGAAAGGGGTATGGACAGATGCCGCACGGAGGAAGTCCTCTACCAGAGAAGGAAAAGGATGGGAATCCGGTGGAAGTTTTTGGGAAAATGCCGGAGAATGACAGGGCAGAATCAGAAAAAGTTGCAGCAGGCAATAGCAGTGTGCCGATAAATGTATCAGAGGGATCATCGAATGAAACGGATGGTACGTCTATATAATGGATTAAGGAAGGGATTCATATTAAAATGAAACGACAGGATTTTTACTATGAATTGCCGGAAGAATTGATAGCGCAGGACCCCTTAGTGGATCGGGAAAGCTCCAGGCTCCTTGTACTTGACAGGGAGTCTGGAGTTATTTCGCATCGTGTGTTCCGGGATATTACAGAATATCTCCATGAGGGCGACTGCCTGGTGATTAACGACACGAAGGTTCTTCCGGCAAGGCTGATTGGTTCCAGAGAAGGGACTAACGGGAAGATTGAGATACTTTTACTAAAACGGAAAGATAATAATATGTGGGAAACGCTGGTGAAGCCGGGAAGAAAGGCGAAGGTCGGAACGAAGATTATTT
>OFFK01002259.1_pt1 | contig 12046 bp, 12 predicted proteins | sample 1521361 | NCBI WGS metagenome assembly OFFK01 (sample SAMEA3504096, study PRJEB24116) | mouse gut metagenome | biome: mouse gut; feature: mouse-associated habitat; material: faeces | place: Denmark | collected 2011
CCGCCGCCAGCGCGGCCGCCGCGAAAACAGCGATGACGGCAGTGATCCATGCCATGTCAATTCACCGCCCAGGTATAGCCGATGCCATAGACCGTTCTGAGAAAGCGGGGTTTGGAGGGCGTGTCCTCCAGCTTGTCCCGCAGGCGCTTGACCGTGACCGACAGGGCGTTTTCCTCCACGTACTCCCCGCCGCCCGGCCACACCCGCTCCAGCAGCGTCTCACGGGACAGAACGCGCCCCCGGTTTTCTGTCAGGACCCGCAGCAGCCGCTGTTCCGTTTTGCTCAGTTCGATGAGCTGGCCGTTTTTGCGAAACTCCATCCACTCAAAATCAAAGGAGAAACCCTCCAGCTCTACCGAGGCCGTCCGCACCGGAGTACCGCGCCGCAGCTGGGCGTTGACCCTGGCCCGCAGTATAGCCAGAGAGAAGGGTTTGGTGATATAGTCATCCGCCCCGGATTCAAGACCCAAGACGATGTCGGTTTCCAAATCGTTTGCCGTGAGCAGGATGACAGGAACACTGGAATGGCGGCGCCGCACATCCTGCAGCAAATCGAGCCCGCTCCCGTCTGGCAGGTTGACATCCAGGATGAGCAGATCGAAGTCTCTGCCGGGCAGGATGCTTTGCGCCTGGGATAGGGCGGTGCATAACTCCACTTGTATGCCGTCATTTTCCAAAGCAAACCGGATGCCCTGTCCCAGGGCGGCGTCATCCTCCAGCAGCAAAATGTGCTTCATCGCGGTCCTCCTATCAGATGTTAGGTCTATCATACCCTCCTTTAGACGCTTTTTCAAGGATTTCCTATTATCTGTGGAAGGAAGATGGCCTGCTGCCTCCCGCGTCTACCGGCATCTGTCCTGATACTCCGACGGAGACACCCCCACCAGTTTTTTGAAGGTACTGCCGAAATACGCCACATCCCTGTAGCCCACCATTTCCGCCACCTCGTAAACCTTGTACCGGCAGTCCTGGAGCAGCTTCATGGCGGCGTGGACCCGGTACTGGGTGAGGTAGCTGATGATGGTATAGCTGGTCTCCTTCTTGAACACATGGCTCAGGTGTCCCTCGCTGACCCCCAGGTGGGCGGCAATGGTGGTAATGGATATATCCTGGTCGGCATAGTGCCCGGCGATATATTCCAGCGCCTGAAGCACGTACTTGCTCTTGTCCCCCTTCGTCAAGGGCAGGGTGTCCTGGGGGGTAAGTGCCGTCAGCTCCTGCTCCTTCTGGCGCACCTTGTCGATGGCCGCCATCAGCTCCTGGTCACGGAATGGCTTGAGGAGATAGTCGTCCGCCCCGAACTGGAGAGCGCTGCGGGCATAGGAAAAGTCGCTGTGGGCGGTGAGTACGATCACATGGGCCCGGCAGCCCGCCGAGCGCAGGCGGTTCATCATCTCAATGCCGTCCATACGGGGCATGCGCACGTCGGTGATGATGAGATTGGGTTTATACCGCTCCACGGCGGCCAGTCCCTCTTCCCCGTTGGCAGCCTCGCCAACCACCACACAGCCCCGGGCGGACCAGTCCACCCCCAGTACGATGCCCCGGCGGACCAACGGCTCGTCGTCAACGATCAATACCTTCAGCATGGGCCTTCTCCTTTCTCTTCAAAGGCATTCTCAGCCAGACGCAGCTGCCCTCTCCCGGCGTACTCCGGGCGGACAGGCCGCAGGCCTCCCCGTAGCGCAGGCGCAGGATGCTGTCCACATTGAACAGCCCCAGATGTCCGTCGGGGAGCTGCCGCGGACCGCTGTTCAGCCGCTCCAGCACCTCCGGCGGGATGCCGCAGCCGTTGTCGGATACATACAGCAGCAGCATATCCTCCTCCTCCCCTGCCCGGATCTTGATGTAGCCATCCTCCCGGTCTGCCACTCCGTGCAGGATGGCGTTCTCCACAAGGGGCTGAAGGGCCAACTTGGGCACCAGGCAGGACTGATACCGCTCAGCCACGTCTACCTCGCAGGTAAACCGGTCCCCAAATCGAATGGTCTGGATGTTCACATACCGATCCACCAGCTCCAGCTCCTCCTCCAGGGTGACAACCTCGTCCCCGGAGATACTGGAGCGGAGGATAGCGGCCAGATCGGTGGCCAGTCCGGCCACCTCAGGGGCTTGATGGGCCATGCCCAGCCACTTCACGGCGTCCAGCGTATTATACAGAAAATGGGGGTTCAGCTGTGCCTGCATCATGCGCAGTCTGGCCTCATTCAGCTCCCGCTGGCGCTGGACAGACCGGTCCAGGTTGGCCAGATACTCCTCCGCCATGTGGTTGAACCGGCCGGCAAGACGGCCCAGCTCGTCAGACCGGTCTGTCTCCAGGCGCACGTCCAGGCGGCCCCGCTCCACCTCGCCCATAGCCTCGTCCAGCTGATGAACGGGCTGAGACAGATAGCGGCTGAGAATCCAGGCGCTGAGCAGGCCCAGTACCAGGCACAGCGCCCCCATCAGAGCGCCGGTGAGGTAAATGGCCCCCATGACCAGGGGCGTAAAGGCCCGGGGCTGCTGCAGCACAAGCACAAGACCGGCTGTCTCATGGCTTCGGGCGAAAAACCGGTACCCCTCCCGCTCTCCCGAGAGCGTACCCTCCTCCAGCAGCTGCCGCCGGAGGGCATCCGCTGTCTGGGCGGCCTGGGCGGGCCGGGAATAATACACCGGCCGCCAGCTCCTGTCCAGCAGCAGCACCTCGCTGGCAGCCGTATACTGTCCGCCGAAGAGGCTTTCGAAGCCTCTCTGTTCCACTACGGCCACCACATATCCGAGAACAGTGCCGCTGTAGTTGCGTACCGCCTGGGCGGCGGCCAGTCCTCCGCCGTCCGCAGTCCGGAAGACGGTGCCCTCCGCCTCCCCGGCGGCCCGGAGGATGCCCCAGTCCACCTCCAGCGGTCCGCCGGGAAGTCCGGAGGTGGTATAGCAGCACAGCCCGTCCCGGTCATATACCTCCATACGCACCTCGTCCCGCATGGGCGCAGCGGCCCGGGACAGAACCTGGTACAGCGTCCTGGAGTTCCCGCCGCCCCGCCGGAGGGCGGAGCGGACGACCGTGCTGTCCGTAAGCTGGCCGATCACCGCCCCGCAGTCCTCCTGAAGGCCGCTCAGGGAGGCGGAGAGAGCGGACAGCTGCTCCTCCGCCTCACCGGCCAGGCTCTCCTCGCCGCGCACAATCAAAAGGCGCATCATCAGCGCCCCGCACAGCAGCAGCGGGAGCAGAATCGCCAGCAGAACCGTCACAAAGATCCTGTTCCGGAAGGATTGGCGCACCCACGTCCTCACTGCTGTCCCTCCAGTTCCCGCCACTGCTGCAAAATGGCGTCCCGCTCCGCCGCGGCCCTGTCCAGATCGTAGTCCAGAATGGTCATTTCCGTCTCCTCCGGGCTCAGCCCGCTGCGTACCGGCCTGCGCCAGCACTTCTCCGCCAAGTGCCGCTGAGCATCCTCCCCCAGGGCGAAATCAATGAACCTTCGGGCGTTCGCCTCGTGGGTGCAGCCGGCAATGACGGCCATGCCGTCCACCACCACGCTGGTCCCCTCCTCCGGATAGAGCAGGGCCACATCCAGCCCCGCTTCCACTGCCTCCAAAGCGGAGGATTCCAGGGTCACGCCGATTGTGCAGCTGCCGTCGGCAACCGCTCCGGCCACCTCGTCCACCACCGCGCTGATCTCGGACAGAACTCTTCCGTCCAGATTGCGGTAAAACGCCTCCAGTACGTTTTCCTCGTCCGGCAGGACCTGTTTCATGGTTGCCAGGGCGGTATAGCTTCCGCCGGACACCAGAGGACTTGCAAAGGCGATGCGCCCCCGCCATACCGGGTCCAGCAGGCTTGCCCAGCCTGACGGCGGATTTATCCGCACCAGCACCGGATTGTAAACCAGCACCACCGGCACCACCGAGAAGGCGGACCAGCTGCCGTCTCCGCAGCACAGCGCAGCATCCAAATACTCCGCCTGGGGACTTATGTAGGGTGAGAACAGCTCTCTCCGGGCGGTCAGACTGTCCGCCCCGCCGCCAAAGAGCAGGTCGCACACCGGCTGATCTCTCTCCGCCTCCAGCCGCTCCAGAAGCTCCGCCGTGCCGCCGGTCTCCACCTGTACCCACAGCCCGGTGCGCTCCTCGAACTCCTTGATGACCGGCTCATAGACGGATCTGGGGTGGGAGGTGTAGATCACCAGCCGCTCCTCCTCCTCAGGGATGAAGGCGGACCAGTCCGCCGGCTGTTTCCCGCCGCAACCCGTCAGCAGCAGGCACAGTACCCATACCAGCAGGCGTTTCACGCATCCTTTCCCCCTTTGCTCTCTGCATTTTCTGCTATTTTACCATATCCGGACAGCAGAATGCAAGTAGCGGCCTCCTGGAGACGGCCCTTTCCCGCTCCGAGGGAAGGAAATTGGCCGGGGATCTATTGACAGATTGTAGTTTTACCGCTATAATAAAACTACAATCTATCAATTAAAGGAGGATACTTATGCCGGCATACATTTCCATTTCAGAATCTGAGTGGACGGTTATGAAAATCATTTGGAGCGAACCTCCTAAAACGCTTCAGGATATCCTGGGCAGCTTGAAGCACACGGGCTGGAGTACCACAACCATCCAGACCTACCTCGCCCGGCTTGTCAAAAAGGGCGCCTTGGCCACAGAGCGCCAGGGAAAACGATACCTGTATTATCCGGCCGTATCGGAAAGGGATTGCCAGCTTGCGGAAAGCCGGACTTTTCTGAACCGTATTTATGACGGATCCCTGTCCCAAATGGTAAAGGGATTTGTGAAAAGCGGCAGTTTGTCACAGGAGGAGTGGGAGGAGCTGAAAAACCTCATTGCCTCCCAGGAGAAATGACATGCTGATGATCGGCGACATTTTTTATATCATGCTGTTTGTGACTACTGCAGGCGGAGTATTGACGGTATTATCCCTTGCGGCAAGCCGGACCCTGCGCTTTATGCCGCCGCTTTGGTTCAGCATTTGCAGGATGGCCGCGTATATCATACCTTTACCTGCTCCAGGCCTGTATTTGATTTCGCCGGAGGAACATTCATGGGTTCATGGGTATGATAACGTTTGCATCCTGTGGCTGTGGGGGATCCTCTTCTTTACCCTCTACGATGCCGCAAGGACGCTGCTGGCACGCAGGGCCATCCGGAATTACCGCGTCTGTGACGACGAGCGTATCAAAGAGATCTGCGCCCGCTGCGTCGGATTTGCCGGTATGAAGAAAATGCCGTCCATCTATTTCGGTATGCTGGCTGACCCGGCTTGTGCGGCCGGTGTTTTGCACCCGGCGGTCATTCTGAACGCGGCGGCCATGGGACAGCTTACCGATATGGAGCTGACGGCGGTCCTTTCCCATGAAGTGATGCACCTTAAGCGGAAACATATCATATGGGGGCGCGTATATGACTATATCTGCATTCTGAATTGGATGAACCCGCTGGCCTGGATTGCAAAAAAAGAGTTCGATGTGGAGTGTGAGATCGACTGTGACGCCAGAGCGCTGGCCTGTCTGGAGGGCCGGCTGACCAGTGCGGACTACGCCAACACGATGCTCCGTCTCCTGCGCCTGTCGGCAGAGCAGGCGGACAGCCAGGCGGAAGGGCTGCACGCGCTGGGATTTCTTCTGGCGAAACGCCGTATTGAGCTGATGATCCGCAAACCGGCAAAGGTAAGGAAGATGATGATCGTTTTGGTTTTGGCAATCCTGCTCGCCCTCACCATCCTGTTCTCCCTGTCCTTAAGCCGGGGACATTTTTTCCCCTACCCTGCCTATCAGGGTGCGCCAGAATATTACTGTACCTGAAAAGGATTTATTTGCTCAAATAATCTACACATGTAGTTTTTGGAGGTCAATGAAATGGCTGCAATTGAGATCCATCATGTTTCAAAGCGGTATCAAAACGGCACGGTCGCGCTGGAGGATATCAGCTTCTGCATTGACGGATGTGTGTTTGGCCTGCTGGGGCATAACGGCGCGGGAAAAACCACGCTGATGAAGGCTCTGACAACGATACTCGCGCCGTCTGCCGGAACCATCCGCGTATGCGGATTTGACACGGTAAAGCAGGGGAAGGAGGTGCGCAGGCGTATCGGCTATCTGCCGCAGGAGCTTGCCATGTATCCGTCTCTGACGGTATTTGATTTTGTAAATTATATGGCCGGGCTGAAAGGCATCCACGACAAAAATGCCGTTTATGCTGTTCTGGAGCAGGTGGAAATGCTGCCATTTGCCGATCGGAAAATCGGGCGGCTCTCCGGCGGCATGAGGCGCCGGACGGGAATCGCCCAGGCGCTTGTGGGAAGTCCGCAGGTCCTTGTGGCAGACGAGCCGACAGCGGGACTGGACCCGGAAGAAAGGGTGCGGTTCCGGAGCGTCCTCTCCCGGTATGCCCGGGAGGGAAGGACCGTGCTGCTCTCTACCCATATTGTTGAGGACGTCTATCAGCTCTGCGCGGAATTGGCGGTACTGAGAGAAGGACGGCTGTTTTACGCGGGCACGTCCGCTGCACTTATGGAGCGTGTGGCCGGAAAGGTCAAGATCGTCCGCCTGGATGGAGAGGACGGACTCGTTGCACTGCAAAAGCAGACGGCGGTTCTGTCTGCCGCCTATGAAGGTCACGGCATATCGGCAAGAATTATGGATGAAAACATGGCGTTTCCACAAGCGGAACCTGCCGCCGCGACGCTGGAGGATGCTTACGTCTATTGTATGGGAGGAAAAGCGTATGGGCAGCGTCTTATCAATCCTTCGGTATGAATACAAAATGCAAATAACCAGAATCCCGACCTGGGGCGTCCTTCTGACATCTCTGTTTTTTTCTCTGCTGGACAATTTCCCGTCCGGCGGCAATTTACACCGTCTGGAGTTTTTAACGGACCCGGCCTACCTGATCTATCGCGCAATGAGCCTGGATGGTCTGCTTCTGGCCTTTGGCTGCATGATCCTGCTGTCCAATCGGTTTCCGGTTGACCAGAAGACAGGTGTCAAAGCACTCATTATGGCAGGCCCCACAACGAAAGAACAATATATCTGGGGAAAGATGCTGGGAGGGTTGGGCTATACCGCTACGCTGTTTTCCGTGTTTCTGGCCGCAAACGCTTTGATTTACATTCTGGCCGCTCCGTTCCAGATTTCGGCCGCCAGGCTGTCTGCGGCCCTTGTAAAAGGGATGATATTATGCGCTTTGCCCGTAAGTGTTTTTGTTGGGTTTGTGTCTGTGAATCTGCCCGCGCTGATGGACGTGCGCTTGTTCTATGCAATTGCTGTCGTTCTGCTGATGATCAACGTGTCCACACCGGGGACATCAGAGGCAATGCCTCGCCGCCTAACAAAAACCGGAAATTCGGGTTGCCTGCGCCAGCAGACTACCCGAATCTCCGGTTGCCACAGCGCGGCATACCTGCCGCACTGTGAAAAATCTTTATATTTTTTCTCTGTCCTCTTGACGGGGTGCGGTTCATTGTTTGGATATTGCGGGGGCAATTTGACCTGTGAGGTGGGCCGCCAGATCACACATCCAGGTCATCTGGACATTCAATCTCAGTACAGGCTTTATTCACATCTAACAATATTGTACCTTTTGATCTGGTAATATACTTTTGCAGATTCACCTGGGGCGGGATTTCGGAGAAATCACAGATACAGAAGTCAGATAGGTCAATCATATCCGGAATGACTCCCAAGGGTCCTGCCAAGCTGCTGTCTGCATGGTCGATACACACTGCAGCATCACATGGAGGACAGGCCCTTGTCATGATATTTTCCATTTCCAATTCTGCATCATCTTCAGTATCAGAGCCTGCTCCATCAATAACCGCCAGTATGCGGAGTGGCCTGTCGGGTATTGAATGCCGTTTAATTTGCGTTACCAACACGGAATGGGAGTGGGACGCTTCGATATAGAAATTTCTGACTTCGAATATTTCGATCAAAAAATCAATGATGGCGTTAAAATTTTCCAAAGTATCCGTTGTGATCTGATTCACAAAGAAAATACTGCATGACCGCTTTTCTTTGTCCGTATACAACGTCTTCAGATACCGCCAGTTTAGGTGTTCGGCGATTCTGCGGCATCCATTTGATAAAATTTGGAATACTCTACTCCTGCTTATTCCCATCTGCTCAGCGAGATGCTGACACTCATGACCCGCAGATATGGCCTGATAGACTAAGCGTTCCCGGTCAGGGATATGCCAGACACGCTCCGTAATGGCCTGCGCAGTTTCCGGGCAGGATATATCAATTATGGTCAAAGCGGGCATAGTCTCCGCCCGATCAAAGAGGCGATTCTCTATCCCCAATAAACCCCTGTACAGGTAGCTTATTAAATGGGTGGAACGTGCCAAAAGCCATCGTATCATCCACCTGTAAGACAGCGTTGCATCGAACTCATCTGCTGGGAGGATAATGACCTTGTCAACCACACAAAAAGGAATCCAACTATACTTATACCACGCATACACTCCACGACCTTCGAAATATTCTTTGTGCAGAGCGATGGTAATGGTGACTTTTCCTGGGTAACGGGATCTCGCCTTCAGCGCAGCCAGAAAGCAGCGATTGTAGAAGCGGCCATGCTGATAGACAAGAAACTCAACCGTTTCGTTTTCATCTACCACCTTTTCAACCGCTGATTGCAGCATATTATCTATATCTGGATCGTAGACATCGTCGTGTCCGAAAAACAAGCATATTGCCATCTTTATTTCCCTTTTCTGTTATTCCAGGCGGACTGATCCAGTTTTATAATGCAGAATGAGAAACTGCTTCACTATTCTGCCCATTATTTAAACCAGCTCGCGTCAACGCCGCATTCATAAAATCCATACCATGCCGGCAGCAGTAGGCGCCAACCATATCCACAGCAACTTTTCTCTGATGAAAATAATCATCAAATTTTTCTTTGCTTTCTGCGTTCAGCAACTCTGAATATTGATTACATACCTACGTGAGTTTGTCCTCGGCTGCAATGAGCGCGCTGGGGTATTTTGTTGCTGCCCCGAACCGTCTCCGACATACAAATGTTTCTCGACAACGCTGATAAGCCCTAATGACCAGAAGTAGTCTTTCAAAAGGGCTTCATAATCGGCAAATGCCCGATTAACTGCGTTTTCGTAGCTTTCTATCGTGGGCTCATCCAGTGCTTTTCGAACCTCTCCCCAAGCGACCCGACTTTGACTGAGCTGGTCAAAGTGTGGCGTGGCTTGTTCACGCCGCTTTTGCACTCTGGTTTGTCCCAGTCAGGGCTGTTTCGTTCCGTTGCTGGCAAAACCATAATTGTCTTACGAATACTACCCTAATGGGTGGCACTTGTTGTTTCTCACTTGTAAGTGATGTTTCCGGAATTGTCAACCACAACAACGGCAGTGCTATTGCAGAAGAACATATTGGGACTCTTCTGCAGGATAGTACGGGGATAAATATAACCCTGTCCGCACTCATAGATGCAAACAAACGGGACTTCTTCCTCTATGACTGCAACTGAGTTGATCCTATCTCCGTCATTCCCCACGATTTTCCCGTCTTCCCAGTAAAGAGGGTGTCTGGTGACAGCTTCCAAAACGGCATTATTGGAGAGCTGACGCATGACCTCTTTCATGATATCGTCCACCATCCAAATCCGTTGCCATGCCCGGATGAAGAAGTGGCGACCGAAGACGACCAAGTACTCCTGCATCCAGTCATCCACACGAAGCCAGGTCTCACGGACTTGGAAGTTTTCCGGGTCGAGTTTTTCATCTGCGCGGAGTTTTGCAAAAAACTCATCCATGCGCAGAATACTCTCCAGCCGGGACAGGTAAGGGGTCAGGTTCTGATTATTCTCGATGTGACTGTTGATGTACATTTTCATCGCTCCTTTTAATTTTTTTGCGTCTACAGCGAATGCAGCCTTTTGATTACAGCCTCAACAAATCTTGAGTGGTTCTATGCGTAAATTAAAAAAAATATAAGAGTCCTGATGGAAATACAAATAACACCGGTGGTTAGAAGCGTAGTGCTTTCAACCACCGGTGCTTTTTTCAAAAAATAATTCTACCTCCGCGTGATAGCCATTTCTTGAACGATCCATGGATCTCTTGATACGGCGGATTTCATCCTGGGCAAGCTGTACCCCTTCCGCCAATTCTTCCAAACCGACGTCTTTATTGGCGCTGAACGCCAAGGTCTGAGGACCGATGTCAAGACCAACGCAGCCTTTGCCCATGATATGAAGCAGCTCTCCGGTTTCCGGCTTGACCTTTACAGGAGAAGGTCCCTCCAGAACCAACTGAAGAAAATATCTCCAGCCTTCTGGATACGCTTTTCTGATGATGCGGCAATAGCATACCCGCCGGCTGAGAGCATCTTTTTCGTAGCCATATGGATCCTTGCGGCTCCGTTTAACACGAATACAAAGCTTGTTGGAGCCGCCGCCAAGGGTTACAGCCATTTTCTCCTTATCAAAAACGATATTCGTCTTGTTGCTTTTTCCCTCAATGGCAGCAAATTGAGCGAAGGGGGAAAAAGAAATATCTTTTCCGTTTCTGTACAGCTTTGCATCAAACATGGCCCATACGGAGTCAGCGATTTTCTGGGCAACAGTGCTGCCAATCAAGGTTTGATAGCTCTTCCGATATTTCTTCATCTGCTTTTCGAAATCAGCCTTAGAAAATCCATACCTGCGAATTATCTCGTTGCGAAGCACACATAGGGCCTTTTTCTTCTCTGTGAATTCATCCACCCTTGATTGAAGATATGCCAGCTGCTGTTCATCTTTACCGAAAAGACGAACCGCTTTTTTCTTCCCAGCATTTTTCTTTTTTCGGGAGATTTTCTCTTGAAGCTTTTCCAGTGTCTCAACCTCATCGACATATTCAGAATAAAGATCTGCTAACACTTTCTGGTTGCTCCTCCAGATGCGAGTGCGCATCATCTCAGTTAGCTGACGGGAGTACCAGGCTATGAGATTGTTTTTCATGTTGTTTGCGATGCGAAACATCTTATCCAATGTATCATGCTGATGTCTGGAATAGCTCAGTGGCAATTCTATGACACACCGCTCTCCAGTCGCTGCTGTCTTATTCCATGGACTCATAAGAAAACCTCCTTCCTTGGAAAAGATATTCTATATTATGCTATTATCCGGAAAAACATCAAGACTTTGTACTGAAATTTTTGAGTTGTCCCTAATTCATTCCCTTTCTTTTCCTGGTCCATTCCCAGTTACCGCTTTCAGCCCACCCCTTACGGAGTGGGCTTTCTCGCGGCTATTCTGTAATTGGGTGATGGCTCCCTTATATTAGGACAGTAATATGAAATTATGCATTCTTGTCTCAATCGTGATGGGGGTGTTCGCATGGATGCAGACGGACTGCCTGGTTTCGGTATGGCTCCCGAAGAAGGATTTCCATCTTCTTGTAGTGGTTCGTTTTTTATCCAAATCCATTTGGACTCAGCGGTCTAGGCCCTCTGTAGGAAGCTTTTTAATAATTTATCCGTTGTCTGTAAACATCTTCAGATTGGATTCTTATATATAGAGCCGGCGAAAAATATAGGGTCTCTTACTGCGTTTGTAGTAGTGCTTTAATAAAACCTCTTCCAGACAAGATGCGAGTATGTTCTACTGTTAAAGCCAATCTTTTCATATTGATTCTATTCATGGGTTTTACGCCGTATCCAGATTAAAGTTCATGTACTCTTTCGTGGACGAAAGTATCAGCGCTGTGGTATTGTCGCTGCTCAGATAGGCGACCGAATTCTTGCGCCGTTTCAGTATAACAGAACGATGGATAGCTGTTTTTGGCTTTCTAACCATTTTTGCCTTCTCTGGAACAAGGAACCGCAATTGTAATGGATAATACTTCATTCCATTCCCAAAAGCAGCTTTTTTATTGCCCAAACTGCCGGGTGTAAACTTCTCTTTCTTCCACCCTGCTCCCCGGAACTCAATCCTATCAAACATTTCTGAATTTGGCTAAAGCGCTCTTCGAGAAAATTCCTTCCCGCTGTCTGCTCCTTTGATGACGCCCTGTGTGCCGTTTTTTTACTGTGGTAACCATAAAAGTGTGTGCCGTACGGCA
>OFFK01002260.1_pt1 | contig 12045 bp, 17 predicted proteins | sample 1521361 | NCBI WGS metagenome assembly OFFK01 (sample SAMEA3504096, study PRJEB24116) | mouse gut metagenome | biome: mouse gut; feature: mouse-associated habitat; material: faeces | place: Denmark | collected 2011
TTATACTGCTTAACGATTTCACTTGCCGTGAAACCAGACTGCATAACGCTGGCTGGTTCAATCGCATGATTACATTAGGCAGGATTCAGCGTTATGCAGTATACCTTTCCCGCCATCTCCTTTTGAACCGGAGCGGCACATAGCTGCGCCACGCATCCCTCCGTGCCCCATAAGCCTTCACTCCGGAACCGAGACGCCCTCTTCGGACAGGTACCCCCTGGCCAGGGAGCAAACCCCCTCCACCACATTTCCCCCTTCCGCGTCGATGCCGCCCGTAAAGCTGACTACAACCACGTCTCCGACAGCAATGCCCTCGAACTCTATGTGGCGGCTGATCCGCACGTCATCCAGATAGATTTTGAAGCGCATGCCCTCCTTTTCGTCAGAGCACAAAATGGTATCATCCACTAAAATATACCGATCCGTGATTTCGGCAAGGGTACCGGCAAGGGAGGATGTGTAGGGCTCCGGCTCGGCTTCGATACCGTTTTCGGCCGCGTAAGAGAAGATCCGCTCCGCGGCTTCCCTGCCGATCCGGAAGAGATAGGCATAATCGAATACGTTCGTCCAGATATAGCCGTCCTCCGTGACGCGGAACACCCCCTTGTAGACGCCCAGCGCGTCAGAGGTGGCGGTGAAGCTCAAGCTCCTGCCGTTTTCGGTCCAGCCGTCATCCTTGATGAATTCAGCGCTTCTGCAGGCGTTCAGCACCTCCCAGACATATGCGTCATCCTTTAGCCTGAAATGCCCCTTTTCCTCATATCCGTCATATTCCGTAAAATGCTCCAGGGGCAGGGTACGCTCCAGCGAATAGTCGTCCAGCATCTGGCCCAGGTCTGCCGGAGGCGCATATCCGCCATGACCGAATACATAGTATCCCCCGTCCAGCTCTGCCGCCACGATTTTGTCTTCCGAAATCCCGATGACCTGATGCACCTCCACTGTCATATGATGCTCCTGGCCGGTATAGGCATCATAGCCCCCCACATCATATCTGCCCAGCGCATCGCCGACACGGGAGGCCGCGACAGGCCCTCTCGAAAGGAATTCCTCTCCGTCCATGGCCAGGGTAGTGTACTGCTCGGAAACCGTCTTATATTCCCAAGGCCATTCCATGGCAGACTCGCCTGCCGTGATATCCATATTTTTGTACTCCCGCGGAATCCCTCCTATGGAGACCCGGACGGAATCATCCTTCCGGGGAAGCTCTATCCCCGCAATGGCCAAAAGGGAGAGGCATGCCGCCGCGGCGCACCATCTCAGCCAGGCCGCCCTTCTCCTTTTCGGCATAGCGTCCGCCGCCTCTACATAGGCAGAATCAATAAGCTCCATCTTGTCCAAAAGCTCGTTTCCCCTCATATCCAGTAGCCCTCCTTTTCAAGATACGCGCGAAGCTGATTGCGGCATCGAAAGAGCGTGGTCTTCACCTTGCTCTCCGACAGTGAAAAGCGTTGGGAGATGTGGGCAATGGAATCCAGATACCAGTACCGGCGTATGAAGATGTTCCTCTTCTCCTGGCCCAGCGTACCGAGGAACCCGTTGATTGCTTCGCGGAGCGCCATGTCGTCCACGCGGCTTTCCACATCGTCCGGGGCCGGGATGCATTGCTCCATCTCCGCGCTGAGTTCACAGATGAATGCGCTTCGCTTCAGTCGGCTGCGGCTGCGGCAGCAGTTCAGGGAGATATGGCGGGTGATCCGCGCCAGAAAAGCGTAGAGATAGCTTCTGGGTTCGTGGGGCGGAATCGCGCTCCAGGCTTCCATGTAAGTATCGTTTTCGCATTCTTCGGCAGTCTGTGGGTCATTGACAATCCCATAGGCCAAGGACCGCAGACGGTTCCCGTATTTTTCAGATGTATGCCGCACGGCCGCCTCGTCGCGGCCCAGGTACAGGTCGATGATCTTACTGTCCTCCAAGGCTCTCGCCCCCTTTCTCTTCCTGTCGGAACGCCTCTACCTTAATAAGCACCGTTCCGGTGGGAAAGGTTACAGGGTCTCCGGAATCTTTTCGTCATCAGCGCAAAGAGGGAATACCCGAAGATATCCCCTCCCTACATGTTGAATCACGCTACTATAGCCTATACAGAACTATCGTCCACCAAAACAGCGTACTGCTCAGAGATACCCTCGCGCCCTAAAAGATATGCTTTCATTTCATCTACGGACGCAAACCGGCTGAGCTGGAACGGCAGTATGGGGTCTGTTTTCTCAAAGAACAGGACCCCCTCATCCTCCTCGAACATAATGCCCGCATGGTAATTGAATACAGTTTCATCTTCAACTCCCCAGAGAGAAACCAAGTGCACCGACCCGCCCCCGAACACCGCGCCATTGCCCTGCCATGCATGCAAAACGGTGTCCTCCACAGTGCCCTCCATCTGAATCCGCCTAAACAGGATATCGTATTTATAGGCTTCTTCCTTTAGGTACTCCGGAAGCTCGCGGGCTTCCTGTCTCTCACCTGAACTTTCCGTTTCCTGTGCCTGAAAGAAGCTGTGGTATAGCATAAAAGCCGCCTGTCGGCAGTTTATATCCTCGAATTCCTGCTGCGTGTATTGATTGATGGCATTCGTATAATCATAAATCTTCTGATAGCTCTTTGTGGTCTGCTGCCAGCCATTCACCAAAGCTTTTTTCGAAAAGGCGCCGCCAGAATAAATGCCCACGTATTCCAACACTGCCTCCGCATCCCGATCCGGTATTCCGGCGGAAGCCATCAGCTCCGAGAACTCCGTCATGTCCTCCTCGGAAATCAGGTTGTTGTACTGATAACCCGCCCTGCCGCACGAAACAAAAGACAGCAAGAGAAAAATACCTGCTACCCCCGCTATGGCAGCTCTGCAAAGATATCTTTTCATACTATTCAGCCCCAACTCTTTCTCACCAGTCAGAGGAATGCTCCCAGGCCCCCGGCATTTCACCTGAATCACCGACAACCCACATTTGTTCCAATACCTTCCGGGACATCGGACAGACATTCCCATTGCTTATCAAAAGAATCCGCCCTAAATAGGTAACTTCCTTTTCCTTGACAAAAATAGCGCTTTCATCTTCCATAGCGCAGATAGGCAGATTCTGTTCCATGGAAATCTGCGACAAAATCTGCAGCAGCTCCCGGTTTTCCTGCGCTACATGCGCCTTTATAGTAATATCGGCCAATCCCAGCCCCTCATAAGGCACATGGGATTCCCATATGTCCAGGGCCCGTTTTGCCATGTTGCCCGCGCCTGCGCTCACCCCTAAAACAGCAGCGGCGTTTTTGCGGATTCCATCCCATATGTCTTTGTCGCGAATCAGCTGAAACTGCCGGATCCCATGGCCGCCCATCAGAAAGATGCAGGACGCCTCCTGAATAAGCCGCCTGGCATCATCCACAGCCGTCCTGTCGTCAATCACGCTGTATCGCCCAAAGGGCATGCCGCATTCCTCAAACATGGCATGCATTCCGGCGGAGTCACTGTCATTCCTCTCATAATCGGATGGCCATGCGCTTACAAAAACAAGGCTATCCCGGACAGCCAGCTCTTCCCGGAGCCGTTCCGCAATGCCAACCGGAAAATGATGGGTCGGGAACCCGCTGAAAAATCCTAAAAATCGAGCATGCATCCCTGACCTAGCCCTCCCTGAAAAAATCTTCCGCCAATATTGCATACATTACCTTGTCAAATATTCCATTGTTGCATTTACATCCCTGCCGCAATGTCCCCTCCCACTTCATGCCGGCCTTTTCCTGCATTTTACCGGAAGCCGGATTTTCATTTGCATGCCAGGCATAGATTCGGTTCATCCCGACTTCTCGAAAGAAAAACTCGATGACCCTTTTGGTCGCCTCCGTCATCAGTCCCTGATTCCACCAGCTCCGTCCGATCTCACATGCTAATTCGACCTGGCGCAGCTCATCGTCCGGATGCATTCCGAAATATCGTCCGATCACTTCTCCGGTCTCCTTTAGCTGAACGGCCCAGCTATAGCGGTCACTCTTCTCATACGCGCTCAGCCAGTTGTGCGTGAACATATTTGCGTTCGTCATCACATCCGCGATACAGTTCATTGGCGCATAATTTGTCCATTTCCAGACTTCTGTATCATTCCAGCAATTATAATAAATCTGTTCCAGGTCTTCTTTTTGAAATCGCCGCAATATCAGACGCGGTGTCTCCAGATATACAGTTCCCTTATGCGTCATCGCTTCTCTCCTACCTCCTGGCAAAATGTCTTCAGCCATGTCTGGTCCCGCACAAGAATGTCCATGGGCGAAATGAGACGGACCTCTTCTCTGTCCCGGGGTGTACGGTTCTCAAGCATTTCCGGCAATATCAGGCCAGCCTTTCATAAGTTCCTTGAAATCATGAATCGAATCTCCTCCCAGAAACGATGCCCCTCTCTTTCTATGGCATATCTTCATTATACAAAAAGCTTCTCCTGTTTACAATAGAATTTTGATAATAGAATCTATCCTAAAAAAATCTGTTCCGTCTTCTATGCATGTCAGACAGCGGAACAAGAAGCACATCAGGACAAGGTATTGAATGATATTGCCATGCGTGAAAATAATGAATTGGAGAAAAAATATGAAGTCAGATAGAAATTCTTAAAAACATATTGAAATAATTCCGTTTTCACCGCATAATCAATATCAGAGGGAGGAGTACAAAATGGCAGGCTGGATTGTAGCGCTGCGGCATGCTAAAAATCAAATAGAAAGCGAGGAATCACCCATGACATTAGCACAAGAAAGGACCTATACGATAGATGACATATACTCCCTGCCTGAGGGCCAGAGGGCGGAGCTGATTGACGGACGGATGTATATGATGGCTCCACCGATAAGGATTCACCAGAAGCTGGTTTCGCAATTTACCAAAATCATCGGGAACTACATCGACGCAAGGCATGGCACCTGTGAAGTCTATCCCGCCCCCTTCGCTGTATTTCTGAATGAAGACGACCTGAACTATTTGGAGCCAGATATCAGCGTCATATGCGACAAAGGCAAACTGAATGACAGGGGCTGCAGCGGAGCCCCGGACTGGGTAATCGAGATAACCTCCCCGTCTAACCCCCAAAACGATTATGGGATAAAATTATTCAAGTACCGCACTGCCGGCGTCAGGGAATACTGGATCGTGAACCCCCAAAAGAACACTGTCATGGTATATGACCTGGAGAATGAGGAAAAGTCGAACCAATATACTTTCGAGGATGATGTCCCGGTATGTATTTATGATGACTTAAGCATCAGGGTGTTAGATTTGTTATAAAAATGTTGCAACATCGCAACTCCCGCACCATGACAATATGATTAAAGAGCGCGGGATTGTATGACAAAGATAGAAGTACAGGGCAGGAAGGGTAAGGATACGGGAGTTTGGCCTGGTCTTCAAATCCGGTTTCAAAATAAGGCACCAAAAGGCCGCAAACCCTTGATTTCACTGGTAAAATCCCGGATTTGCGGCTTCCATCAAAAAATCGGGGTGACAGGATTCGAACCTGCGACCTCCTGGTCCCAAACCAGGCGCTCTAGCCAAGCTGAGCCACACCCCGAGATGCCGCAGGCCTCCGCTCCGCATCCCGTGGCGCAACTCCTGCAACGTGCCCATTATATCCCAAAACAGCCTTCCCTGTCAAGGGATTTACAGATATTCGATGGCAAAATCCGCCCTTTCCCCCTCCACCTCCATGACCATATAGGACGGCCGCCGCCCCTCCTGCCTTGGGTAGGACAAGCTCCCGGGGTTCACGGCTATGACGCCGCCCTGTCTGTCCACCGACGGCTTGTGGGTGTGCCCGTACATCACGATGTCGAAGCCCCTGGCCCTGGCCTCCCTCTTGATGACCTCGCTGCCCATGGACACATAATAGTTATGCCCGTGGGTCACCCATACCCGAAAGGAGCCCAGTTCCAGCTCCAGCTCCCTAGGCAGGTAGGAGAAGAAATCGTTGTTCCCCAGCACGATCTGCACCGGGCAGGCCGCCGCGTTGGTCAGGACGTACTCGGCCCCCTCCGCGTCCCCGCAGTGGATCACCAAATCCGGCTTCACAAGCTCCAGGGCCTTGAAATAATTGTCGTTTTTCCTGTGGGTATCACTGACTATCAGCACCTTCATAGCTTCGCCAGCTCCTCTTTCATCAGCCGCAGCGCCTTGCCCCTGTGGCTCACCAGGTTCTTCTCCGCCTCCGTCAGCTCCGCCGTGGTCTTTCCCAGCTCCGGCACATAGAAGATAGGGTCGTATCCGAAGCCGTTTTCCCCCTTCTCCTCATAGCCGATGCGCCCCTCTATCGTAGCCCGCACCGTCAGCTCCCTGCCGTCCGGCAGCACCGCGGCGATGGCGCAGACGAACCTGGCCGTGCGCTCTTCCTCCGGAACGCCCTCCAGCCGCCTGATCAGATCCGCGTTCTTGATGCGGTAGGAAGTATCCTCCCCCAGATACCTGGCGGAATAGACCCCCGGCTCCTTTCCCAGCCAGTCGATTTCCAGCCCCGAGTCGTCGGCCAGAACCAATTCACCCGCCTGAACAGCCACCGCCCTGGCCTTGATCAGGGCGTTCTCCTCATAGGTCTTCCCGTCCTCCGCTATGTCCGTCCGGATTCCGGCCTCCTTCATGGAGAGGATATCCGGATATGTATCGGCCAGGATATCCCTGATTTCCCGCATCTTCCCTTCGTTTCCCGTGGCGAATATCAATCGTTCCATTTCATCCTCTTATCCTTCTCTTCATATTTTTCCACGCTGCCCTGCCATCGGTATGCTCGGCTGCCCGCTCCGCATCGGGACGGCTTTTCTGTCTTCATTCCCTCTTTATTTTCCCGCTCCGCCCTGCCATCGAGATGCCAGACTGCCCGCTCCGCGCCAGGACGACATTCCTGTCTTCATCTTTCTGCCTCCCGCCAACTTTCAGGCTCATTTTGGGCCCCAAATCTCATAGCTTTACCCCATTCCCTTGCCGCTACTGCTTCGCCTTGGGCGGCTTGGGCCCCAGGAACTGGTAGTAATAGGCCTTCATCATGCCGTTGTAGATCTTGCGGTTCCTGTCCGCCTTGCGCCCGATGTCCCGCTCCGCTCCCTCGTAGGCGGATATCAGGTACATGCTCCAGGTATCCAGCAGCCGGAACCGCTCCCCGATCGTCCGGTATAACGCGGGCATCTCCTCCTTGTCGCGGAGCCTCTCCCCGTAGGGCGGGTTGGTGATGATAAAGCCGTACTTCTTCGGATGGCTCAACTGGGCCACGTCCCGCCTCTGGAAATGGATGAGCTTCTCCACTCCCGCACGCTTCGCGTTCTCCCTGGCGATCTCCACCATGTGGTCATCGATGTCATACCCCTGTATGTCCGTCTCTATCTCCAGGTTCACCAGGTCCTCGGCCTCCTCCTGGGCATCCTGCCACAGACCTTTGCCGACCACATATGGCCAGTCCTCCGCCGTGAAGTCCCGATTCATCCCCGGCGCGATGTTCGCCGCCATCATGGCCGCCTCGATGGGGATGGTGCCGCTGCCGCAGAAAGGGTCCACCAGCACCCGCTCCCCGTTCCAGGGAGTCAACATGATCATGGCCGCCGCCAGGTTCTCCGCGATGGGGGCCTGGGCCACCAGCTTGCGGTATCCCCTCTTGTGCAGGGACACCCCCGTGCTGTCCAGCCCCACCGTGACCTGATCCTTCATCAGGAAGACCCGGATGGGAAACTCCGCGCCGTCCTCCTGGAACCAGTTTACATGATAGATTCCTTTCAGACGCTCTACCATTGCCTTCTTCATGACAGACTGGATATCCGAGGGGCTGAACAGCCTGGATTTCACGCTGGCCGCCTTGGTCACCCAGAATCTGCCGTCCTCCGGTATGTATTCCTCCCAGGGGAGGGCCTTCGTCCCCTCGAACAGCTCCTCGAAGCTCTCCGCGTGGAAGCTGCCGATTTTGATCAGCACCCGCTCCGCGCTCCGCAGGAAGATGTTGGCCCGGCACAGGGCCTCCTCGTCTCCCAGGAAAGTCACCCTGCCGTCCACCACCTCCGAGATGTCGTAACCCAGGTCGTCGATTTCCCGTTTCAGCACTGCTTCCATGCCAAAATGGCAGGGAACGATCAATTCAAATTTCCGCATTTCTCCCCTCATCCCGCGCCCAGCGCGGCTTCCATCCTGATATGCTGCTCTTTTGTATCTGATGCTCCTATATCTGCTGCTTTTCTATGAAGCTCTTCCATAGGCGCTTTTCTATACAATTTTACTATACACAGTTTTACTATACAGCTCTTCCATGCCGCTCTTCTATGTAGGCAGGGGCACTGTACCATGCAGTGCAGCTCCCCTGCCGCCAGAAAGGACTTAGTAGTTATTGTCCTGGTTGTTCTGGTTCTTGCTCTGGTTGTTGTTCTGGTTCTTGCTCTGATTGTTGTTCTGGTTCTTGTTCTGGTTGTTGTTCTGATTCTGGTTCTGGCTGTTCTTGCAGTTCTCAGAATTGTTGGCGTTGTTGTACTTATTGTTGTCCATTTCTTTCCTCACATCCTGCCGCCCTCTGCGGCGCTTCTGCCGGAATCCCCTTCTCCCTGCGATTCCGGGAAACGTGGGTTGCGCGGTTCCGGGAAGCGTAAGTCTCAGGCGGTTCCGTATTTTCAGTTACAGCAGTAGTATGAGAGGATTTCTGAAAAAATATGCATGTGATTTCCAATTTTTTAATTCAGCCAGTCCCGGAACACCTTTACCAGGAAAAGCACGCCCAAAATGGGCAGCAATATGGGCAGAAGGGCCGTAATCACGGAGAATATGGCGCTCAGGATCAATACCACCACCAGCAGCGCCAGAATCAGCCACGCCCAGAGGGGAACCCTGGCAAGCAGGCTGACCCTGCCCCGGCCCAGGGGCCCCTGTGGCTGGTATCCCCCGTCCGCCTCCCGGCCGGACCATCCGCTGTCCTCCCCGTATCCGTCGTATTCCGCGTACTGCCCGGCCCGGCTGCCCTCAGACCGCGCGCCCGCCTCCCTATGCCCGGATGACCGGCTGCTGCCGCCTCCGGTCTCCACGATGGTCCGGGCGATGAGCCGCGGATCCCCCAGCTCCGAGAGCACCTCCCCCTCGTCCCTTCCTTTCCGGGTCTCGGTATTGATGTAATCCTCGTAGTATTCCAGGTTCTCCGTGAGCTGCGCGGAGGTCACCCTGCCGCCAAGCGCCAGGCGCAGCGATTCTAAAAACTCTCTTTTCGTCATGTTCCTACCATTTCTTTCTGGGGCAGATGTTCTTCGCCACCACCGCCCGAAGCTCCACATAGCAGCCGCAGATACGGCACATCCCCTCCAGAAGAAGGTCGCACTCCTTGCAGACCGCCAGCCTTTCCTCGTACAGCGCCTCGTCCGCTTTGATGTCCGGATCCAGGTTCGCGATGTACTCCCGCAGCGAGCGGAAGTATTCTTCCTTTCCTACCATGTCCCTGGTGAGGCACTTTCTGCAATAACGCTGGTTCCCGGTCTTCTGTTCCATAACTGCTCCATGTCTGCTCCTATGTTTCCACCGACTTATGACATTATACTTTCTTTATTGCATAAAATCAATATTCCGGGGCGGGTTTTTTCAAAAGTTTCCCGGCGGAAAGCTATAGGATTTTCCCACTGTCCATCTCGCATACCGTATCGCATAGCGTAGAAATATCCAGGGGATTGTGCGAAGACAGCAACATAGTCACTCTCTGCTCCTTTAACGTGGCGAATAATCGGCGCATATCTTCCACCCCTCTGTTATCCAGCCCATTCATGGGTTCATCCAGGATCAGGAGTCTGGGATTCTCCATAATGGCCTGCGCGATGCCCAGCCGCTGCTTCATGCCCAGCGAATATTTTCCGACATGCTTTTTTGATTTTCCGTCAAGGCCCACCAGATTCATGCAGGAACAGACATCAACGTCTTTTCTGCCTCTCAGGCCCAAAAGCCATTTCAGGTTATTGCTGCCGCTTTCCGTGGTGATGAATCCGGGCGTCTCGATCATCATGCCGGTATCGGGCGCAAAATCCACATCTTTTCCGATGGTCCTTCCAAAAACCCGGACGCTTCCCGAAGTGGGCTTTAGAAATCCCAGGATGCATTTCATGAAAACCGTCTTCCCGGACCCGTTGCGCCCTATGATGCCATGGATCTTTCCCGTCTCAAATGATACATTGATGTCTGTCAATACGTTCTCCTTGCCAAAGGATTTTGAGAGCGCCTTTACTTCTATTGCATTAATCATGAGAGCCTCCTAAAAAGATTCGTTCCGTTTTTTTCACGCTGAACCAGGAGCCGAGCAGCAATCCGAGATTGATGATTCCGAAGACCATGTGCGATTGCAGAATGCTGGGAAAGTTTCCGTATCCGAATCTGTGCATCGCATAGGTGGCATGATTCAGGGGCGAAATCCACGCCACGATCACATTTGCCACATCTCTTACCTCCTCCTGACAGCCAGTATCGGAGTAAGAAACCGCTGATTGTTACGACAAACCTGAAACTGGAAGAAATCAAGAACCCGCCAGACCTTGCCCACGCAAGGATTTATGACCGCATACTGGAACGGTGTGCGCCGGTTCTCTTTTCCGGAAAGAATTTCCGGGAGGAAGGAGCCAGGGCGACCAAAGCGGCGGCGAAGGAGATTGTAAGGAAGGATAACAAAGTTTGATTGCATGAAAAGGAGAATTTATGGGCAGCGAGAAAATCACAGAGGACACTGCCACCACTGCACCGGCTAAGGACGCTCCCGCACTGGTGAAGAAGATTGGCCTGACTACCTACATTGTGCAGGTTCATTTCAGCAAGACGAGCAAGGAAACCATGAGCGACAAAATCAAGCATATGCTGAAAAATGAGATACAGCAAATGTAAAAACAATAAAAGAAACAGGCCGGGAATCAAAACTATAATGGTTCCCGGCCAGCTATTTTATTTATTTTACTTTTTATGCCAGTCTTTCAAAACAGCTTCTACCTGTGCTATCAACTGTTCTTTTTTGGGAATATATGATACATAACGGGAGGCAAATATATTGTTCGTCATGCCACCTAAAGCATATTCTGCGGATACGCTGTCTTTATCTGTACAGAGAATGATACCTATGGGAGCATTATCATATTCATCATTTACTTCCGCAGCATAATAGTTCAGATACATATTAAGCTGCCCGACTGCTTCGGCCATCAGTTTTGTTGTCTTTAATTCAATCAGGACATAGGCATGTAAAATCTTATTGTAAAATACCATATCGACATAGTAGTGGATATTATTCAGGGTAATTCGCTGCTGCGTACCCACGAACATAAAACCACGACCCAGCTCTAACAGAAATTTTTCTATTTGCGCAACTAACGCTTTTTCCAAATCACTTTCCAGCAATGGTTTATTTTCCGGCACACCTAAGAACTCAAAGACATAAGGGTCCTTAATCATATCAACAGGCTGTGCCATTTCAATTCCTTTTTGAGCAAGGGAAAGAACGGTTTCCTGATTTGTTCTTCCCTCTGTCAAAAGCAATCGTTCATAGAGGGAAGTTGAAATCTGCCGTTTCAATTCCCGGATAGACCAGCCGGAATTAACAGCTTCTTTCTCATAAAAGCTGCGCTTGTCGAGGTCAGAAATAGACAACAATTCACAATAATGTGACCAGCTCAATTTAACAGACACTGTCTGTTGAATTTGATAAGTCTGGTAAAACCGGCGCATAAACTGGATATTGGAAACAGAAAAACCTCTGCCAAATTCTTTTGTAAGTTCTTTGGAAATCTGACGTAGCTGCTGTTTGCCATAAGCGGCACGCTCGTTGCTATTCTGTTCATGCTCAATAATGATACGCCCCACATTCCAGTAGGTGGACAGAAGTTCCGTGTTGATGTGTGTAGCAACCTTTTGCCGGGCGTTTAGTAATAGTTCTCTAATCTCGTCTATCATAGAATCAGTATATGCTAAATCACTCATAATATATCCCCTTTGCGTTTCCTGAATATTTTATAAGCATAGCATAAACGTGTCTAAATTGCTACTGTTTATACTGCTTAACGATTTCACTTGCCGTGAAACCAGACTGCATAACGCTGACT
>OFFK01002262.1_pt1 | contig 12033 bp, 16 predicted proteins | sample 1521361 | NCBI WGS metagenome assembly OFFK01 (sample SAMEA3504096, study PRJEB24116) | mouse gut metagenome | biome: mouse gut; feature: mouse-associated habitat; material: faeces | place: Denmark | collected 2011
GCCACTTCGATGTTGACCTTAAGGAAGTGAGTTCACTTAAGGGTCACTTGGTGGAGGCGAGGGGAGTCGAACCCCTGTCCGAAAGCACGTTCACAGGAACCTCTCCGAGCGCAGGCGGCCGGTTACATTCCCTTACTCAGCCGCAGGCCGTCAAACTGCTGAGCTTGGTAGAGTCATGATCCATGGCACGGTCAACTCTTTCCGTACTCATGTTCACCACTGAGATGACGCCCCAACCCGGCTCGTGGTCCTTCCGGGCGGGACGGCCGCGTTAAGCTGCGGCGAGAACGACGTTATCGTTGTTCTTTAATTTATAAGCTGCCCGTTTTAAGGATGTCAGGCGCATCCGCTCGCTATTCCTGCTTCGGCACCCCCGTCGAAACCAGTACGCCCCCTCGGCGTCGAGGCAAAGTCCATTCCGTGTGGAACGCCCTGTGGGCATTCCACACTGCATTCCCTTGCCTCTCCTTTCCCCACAAAGCCTGAGGGACGGCTTTGCGGGGGCCCCTTAAGGGCACGGCCGCGGCCCGCTTCGCTGGCCTGCGGTCTTTATTTCATCCGGCAGGATTGGCCCGCCGGGGTGAAAAACATTGTTACACCTTCTCCGGCGCGGGATAATCCACGCCCTGGGTGTCCACCGTGACCTTCTTCATCCGCTGGGTCTGCTTGGGGCGGTCGCTGTAGTCCGTTTTGACGCTCACGATGGCGTCCGCCGTGTCCAGGCCCTCCACCACCTTGCCAAAGGCGGCGTATCCGCCGTCCAGGTGGGGGGCGTCGTCCACCATGATGAAGAACTGGCTCCCGGCGGAGTCCGGGTCCATCGTCCGGGCCATGGACAGCACGCCCTTGGTGTGGAGCAGGCCGTTCTGGAAACCGTTCTGGCTGAACTCCCCCTTGATGGAGTAGCCGGGGCCGCCCATACCGGAGCCGTCCGGGTCGCCGCCCTGGATCATGAAGCCGGGGATCACCCGGTGGAAGATCAGCCCGTCGTAAAACCCGGACTGGACCAGGGAAATAAAGTTGTTCACCGTGTTGGGTGCGATGTCGGGGTACAGCTCCGCCTTCATCACGCCGCCGTTTTCCATCTCGATGGTGACGATGGGATTGCTCATGCTTACCATCCCTTTCCGCGTTCTGTTCTGCCGGCCCCTGGAGGGCGGGCGGTGTTCTCAGTAACGGCCCCGGGAGGCCCGGTCCATCTCCCGCTTGGCGTCCCGCTGGGCGGCGGCCTCCCGCTTGTCGTAGAGCTTTTTGCCCTTGGCCAGGGCCAGCTCCACCTTCACCCGGGGGCCGGAGAAGTACAGCGACAGCGGGATCAGCGCGTACCCGTCCTGCTGCACCCGGGCCTGGAGCTTCCGGATCTCCCGGCGGTGGAGCAGCAGCTTCCGGGTGCGCCGGGGGTCCTTGTTGAAGATATTGCCCTTCTCATAGGGGGAGATGTGCATCCCGTGGAGGAACATCTCCCCGTCCTTCACCGCGCAGAAGGAGTCCCGCAGGTTCACCGCCCCCAGCCGGATGGACTTGACCTCCGTGCCGGACAGCTCGATGCCCGCCTCGTACTTGTCCTCGATGAAATAGTCGTGGAACGCCTTCCGGTTGGAGGCGATCTGCTTGCTAGACTGCTTGGCCATGGGGCGTCCCTCCTTTCTCCCACCGTAGTATGATAGCATACCACACCATTTGCGGGAATGCAAGGGGAAATACCGCCCCGTAATATTACAATTATATTACGGGGAATTCAAAAAATCCGCTCTTGTTTTTATGCCGCCGGTAGCATATAATATCATGGTTTCAACTCAGCCACTGTATTGGACATATTGGCAATGTTTAAACAAGCCGTAGAATGCGCGCCCGGTCCGGGCGCGGCACATCGCCCGAAAAGGGAGGATATCCATGGATACAAGGCCCATCGGCGTATTTGACTCCGGCCTGGGGGGGCTCACCGCCCTGCGGGAGCTGGCCCGGCTCATGCCGGACGAGGATCTGGTCTACTTCGGGGACACCGGGCGGGTGCCCTACGGCGGACGCTCCCGGGACACCCTGGTGAAATACGCCCGGCAGGACGCGGCCTTCCTGCGCTCCTTCAACCCGAAAGCCATCGTCATCGCCTGCGGCACCGTGTCCACCACCGCCCTGGACGTGCTCCGGGCGGAGAACGACATACCCGTGTTCGGCGTGGTGGAGCCCGCCGCCCAGGCCGCCGCCCACGTGACCCGGAACGGAAGGGTGGGGCTCATCGGCACCCGGGCGTCCATCCGCTCCGGGGCCTACGAGCGGACGCTGGACGCGCTGCGCCCCGGCGTGGAGGTCACCGCCCGGGCCTGCCCCCTGCTGGTGCCCCTGGTGGAAAACGGGCGGTTCCGCCCCGGCGATCCGGTGGTGGAGACGGTGGTGGGGGAGTACCTGGCCCCCATCCAGGCGGCGGGGGTGGACGCCCTGATCCTGGGCTGCACCCACTACCCCCTGGTGAAGGAGATCATCGGCGCGCGGATGGGGCCGGAGGTCACCCTGGTGGACGTGGGGGAGCAGTGCGCCCGGTGGGTGAAGAAGCAGCTGGAGCTGGACGGCCTGCGCAACGGCCGGCCCGGCGCGGGGCGGCAGCGTTATTACGTCAGCGACAGCACCGAGGACTTTTCCGATCTGGCCTCCATCTTCCTGGGCGAGGACGTCCACGGCGAGGTGGAGCAGATCGACATCACGGCATACGAACGGGGAGAGCTATGACAGACAACGTGATTATATCCATCAAAGGAAAGCAGCTATACGCCGAGGGCGGACCCGACGAGGTGGAGCTGGTCACCGCCGGAACCCTGAAGCGGGACGGCGCGGGGGGCTACACCGTGTCCTACCAGGAGAGCGAGCTCACCGGGCTGGAGGGCACCACTACCCGGCTCCACATCGGCAAGGGGCGGGCCACCCTCCTGCGGGAGGGGAGCGTCAACTCCCAGATGGTGTTTGAGGAGGGCAGGCGGCACCTGTCCATGTACGAGACGCCCTACGGCGCGCTGTCCATCGGGGTGAGCACAAAGCGGATGCGCTCCACCCTGGGGGAGAGCGGCGGCGATGTGGAGATCGATTACGCCATTGAGATCGACAACCTCATCGCGGGACAGAACCTGTTCCGGATGAGCGTGAAAAAGAACCCGCCCCTCCGCCAGTGACGGGGAATTTTTTCACATTGGGGGTTGCAATCCCCGCGGGATCGTGGTAAACTATCAGTATGTAAGGTATGGAAGGAGTGAGGCTGGGGCCTCACTCCTTCTTGCTGGAAGCGAGCGCGGAGAAGGGGACGGCAGGGAAGCCTGGGGCGGAAGCCGCCGGGGAGCCCGCCCGCTTCCCGCGCGACAAGCGGCAAAGGAGCTGACGCTGTATGCCAAAGGTGACGGACGCGGTGGCCGCCCTGGCCCTGCCCATTGTGGAGGGGGCGGGCTGCTCCCTGTGGGACGTGGAATATGTGAAGGAGGCCGGGGAGTGGTTCCTCCGGGTCTATCTTGATAAGGAGGGCGGCGTGGACATCGACTGCTGCGAGGCGGTGTCCCGGCCCCTGTCCGACGCGCTGGACGAGGCCGACCCCATCCAGGGCAGCTACACCTTCGAGGTGTCCTCCGCGGGGCTGGACCGGGTGCTGCGCAGGCCCGCCCATTTTGCCCGGTGCCTGGGGCGGCAGGTGGACGTGAAGCTCTACCGCCCCGTGGACGGGCGCAAGGAGTTCACCGGGGCCTTGTCCGGCTATGAGGACGGGGCCGTGCTGGTGGACGGGATACGGTTTGAAAAGAACGACGTGGCCCAGGTGCGGCTGCACGTCGAGTTTTAAGGAGTCGATGGACAATGGCCAGAAAAAAAGTCGCCGCGAAAAGCACGGAGCTGGACGTCAAGGAGTTCTTCGCCGCCATCTCCGACATTGAAAAGGAAAAAGGCATCCCCAAGAGCTATATGCTGGAGAAGATCACCCAGGCCCTGGTGGCCGCCTACAAGCGGGATCACGAGGGGATTACCGACAACGTGGTGGTGGACGCCAACGAGGAGCTGGGCACCGTCCGGATGTACGTGAAGAAGGACGTGGTGGAGGAGGTGGACAACCCCCACACCGAGATCAGCCTGGAGGAGGCCCAGAAGGCCCTGCCCCGGGCCCAGCTGGGGGACGTGCTGCGCATTGAGATCAAGCCCAAAAACTTCGGGCGCATCGCCGCCCAGACCGCCCGGCAGGTGATCATACAGGGGATGCGGGAGGCGGAGCGGGGCATGATCTTCGACGAGTTCTCCGCCAAGGAGCATGAGATCCTCACCGGCACCGTCACCCGGGTGGACGAGCGCAACGGCTCGGTGGCCATCCGGCTCACCTCCGGCTCCGAGTTCACCGACGCCTTCCTGTCCGCCGGGGAGCAGGTGAAGGGCGAGGTGGTCCGGGAGGGCGACCGGGTCCGGGTGTACGTGGTGGAGGTCCGGCAGGCCAGCCGAGGGCCCCAGGTGCTCATATCCCGCACCCACCCCGGCCTGGTGAAGCGGCTGTTTGAGCTGGAGGTGCCCGAGATCTACGACGGCACGGTGCAGGTCATGTCCATCGCCCGGGAGGCGGGCAGCCGCACCAAGCTGGCGGTGTGGAGCGACGACGAGAACGTGGATCCCATCGGGGCCTGCGTAGGCCCCCGGGGTCAGCGTGTGAACGCCGTGGTGGAGGAGCTGCGGGGCGAGAAGGTGGACATCATCAAGTGGTCGGAGGATCCCGGCCAGTATGTGGGCGCGGCCCTGGCCCCGGCGGACGTGATCAGCGTCACCGAGCTGGAGGAGGGCAAGAGCTGCCGGGTGGTGGTGCCCGATGACCAGCTGTCCCTGGCCATCGGCAAGGAGGGGCAGAACGCCCGTCTGGCCGCCCGGCTCACAGGCTATAAAATCGACATCCGCCCCGCCAGCGCGCCGGAGCCTCCCGAGGAGGAGAAGCCCGCGGACCCGGAGACGGAGACGGGGACGGACGGAGACGAGATGGAGGCGGCGGAGGAATAACCCCTGTAGGGGCGCACATCGTGCGCCCGCCCGTACCTCCGATGTCTATAAAACACGGGCGCACAATGTGCGTCCCTACACGCCACAACAAAGGGGGAGAACACCATGCCCAAGAAAATACCCATGCGCCAATGCCTGGGCTGCCGGGAGATGAAGCCCAAGCCGGAGCTGATCCGGGTGGTGCGCTCCCCCGAGGGGGAGCTGTCCCTGGACTTCCGGGGGAAGAAGCCGGGACGGGGGGCCTACCTGTGCCCCGACCCGGCCTGCCTGGCCCGGGCGAAAAAGAGCCGCGCCATCGAGCGGGCCCTGTCCGCCCAGGTGTCCCCCCAGGTGTGGGAGGGTCTGGAGGCCCAGATGAAGGCGGGTGAGGTTGGTGACTGACTGCGCCCTATCCCTGCTGGGGCTGGCCCTGCGGGGGAATAACCTGGCGGTGGGGGAGGAGCCGGTGAAGGAGGCCTGTAAGGCCCGCCGGGCCTGGCTGGTGCTGTCGGCGGACGATGCGGCGGACAACAGCGTGGACCGCGCCGGACGCATGGCGGAGCTGGGCGGCGTGCCCTGGATACGAGTGCCCTGGGACAAAGAGACCCTGGGGCGCGCGCTGGGCCGGAAAACGTGCGCCATGGCGGCCCTCACCGACCGGGGGCTGGCGGCGGCCCTGGCGGGAAAGCTGGCCCAGGCGGACGAGAGCCTGCGCCCCGCCCTGAAACCCCTGCTGGAGGAAACCAAGAAGCCGCGGGCTCGGAGGCCCGCTGTCCGTGAAATTTAGGAGGTGGCCTGTTTGAGCCTTGCGAAGCTGAACTGCCGGGATGTGGCCAAGGACTTTGGGATGCAAGCCAAAGCCATTACCGCGATCCTGACCGAACACACCAAAGAGAATGTGTCTCCCACCAAGATTTTGACCGACCGGGAGCTGTCCATCATTTTTGAGCACCTGACCCAGCGCAACCAGGTGGACTCCATTGAGTCCATCTACGCCGACGTATACCACGAGCCCGCACCCGCCAAGCCCGCCGCCCCGGCGGCCAAGGGGGAGCGGAAGGACGCCCGCCAAAAGGAGGGCAGGCCCGCCCCCCAGGGTCAGAAGGAGCAGGCCAAGCCCGCCGCCCCCGCCAAGCCCATGAGCCGCACCCCGGAGAAGAAGGTGGTGGACACCCGGAAGGGCGGCGGCCCCAACCTGGAGAAGTACGACCAGCGGCTGGAGGATCTGGCCCCCGACAAGGCCAACCGGATGCAGACCGGCAAGCAGAAGTTCCAGAACCGGGGGGGCAAAAACCGGGGCCAGGGCTTCGGCAGCAAGCGCAGGCAGGAGGAGCAGGACCGGATGCGCCGCCTCCAGCTGGAGATCGCCAAAAAGACGCCCCTCACCGTGAAGATCCCCGACGAGATCGGCGTGGGCGAGCTGGCCTCCCGGATGAAAAAGACCGGGGCGGAGGTGGTCAAGTGCCTCATCCGCAACGGGGTGATGGCCTCCCTGTCCGACATCATCGACTACGACACCGCCGCCCTGGTGGCTATGGAGCTGGGCTGCAAGGTGGAGAAGGAAGTCATCGTCACCATTGAGGAGCGGCTCATCGACACCGCCGAGGACAAGGAGGAGGACCTCCAGTCCCGGGCCCCGGTGGTGGTGGTCATGGGCCACGTGGATCACGGCAAGACCTCCCTGCTGGACCACATCCGAAACGCCAACGTGGTGTCCGGCGAGGCGGGCGGCATCACCCAGCACATCGGCGCGTACCAGGTTCTGGTGAACGGCAAGCCCATCACCTTCCTGGACACGCCGGGCCACGAGGCCTTCACCGCCATGCGGGCCCGGGGAGCCATGGTTACCGACATCGCCATCCTGGTGGTGGCGGCGGACGACGGCATCATGCCCCAGACCGTGGAGTCCATCAACCACGCCAAGGCCGCCGGGATCCCCATCATCGTGGCCATCAACAAGATGGATAAGCCCGAGGCCAACCCGGACCGGATCAAGCAGCAGCTCACCGAGTACGAGCTGGTGCCCGAGGAGTGGGGCGGCGAGACCATCATCTGCCCCATCTCCGCCAAGACGGGCATGGGCATCGACAGCCTGCTGGAGATGGTCACCCTCACCGCCGAGATGCGGGAGCTGAAGGCCAACCCCAACCGCACCGCCCACGGCGCGGTCATCGAGGCCCGGCTGGACAAGGGCCGGGGCCCGGTGGCCACCCTGCTGGTGCAGAACGGCACCCTGAAGCAGGGGGACGTGATCATCGCCGGGATGGCGGTGGGCCGCGTCCGGGCCATGACGGACTACAAGGGGAACAAGGTGATGGCGGCGGGGCCCTCCGTCCCGGTGGAGATCATCGGCATGGGCGAGGTGCCCGGAGCGGGCGACGACTTCCACGCCGTGGCCGACGAGCGCATGGCCCGGGAGCTGGTGGAGCAGCGCAAGAGCGAGATGAAGAACGCCACCACCGGGGCCGCCAAGCAGAAGGTGTCCCTGGAGGAGCTGTTCAGCCAGATCCAGGCGGGGGAGATGAAGGATCTCAACATCATCGTCAAGGCGGACGTGCAGGGCTCCGCCGAGGCGGTGAAGGCCAGCCTGGAGAAGATCTCCAACGAGGAGGTGCGGGTGCGGGTGATCCACTGCGCCGTGGGCGCGGTGAACGAGTCCGACGTGATGCTGGCCGCCACCTCCAACGCCATCATCGTGGGCTTCAACGTCCGCCCGGACAAGAACGCCGCCGACTCCGCCTCCCGCAACAAGGTGGATATGCGGATGTACCGGGTGATCTACGACTGCATCAACGAGATCGAGTCCGCCATGAAGGGGATGCTGGCACCCAAGTTCAAGGAGGTGGCCCTGGGCCAGGCCGAGGTGCGCCAGGTGTATAAGATCACCGGGGTGGGCTTCGTGGCCGGGTGCTACGTCACCGACGGCAAGGTGGCCCGGAACGCCCAGATCCGGCTGGTCCGGGACGGCATCGTGATCCACGAGGGCGTGATGAACTCCCTCCAGCGGTTCAAGGACAGCGTGAAGGAGGTCGCCCGGGGCTACGAGTGCGGCATCGGGATCGAGAAGTACAGCGATATCAAGGAGGGCGACATCATCGAGGCCTTTGTGATGGAGCAGATAGAGGTATAAGCAGGCTGGAAGTCGAAAGGAGTGTATGGTATGGGAACCGAAGCTGAGCGGCAGGACACCAGAAAAGCCATGGCGTTTGACCTGTTTTCCATCATCGACAAAGACCCGTCGAAGGAGACCTACACGAAGGAAGAAATTAAGAAGCTGATTTTCGTGTATGTCACCACGGCAGACCAGAAATAAGAGGGATAAGCCGTTTTGACAGTGGGCGGTTATTATGGTACAATCCACATATCCGAACGGAAAGGAGACCGTAACCATGGGGATGACAGACAAGCAATTTGCCGGTTTTCTCCGTCTGGCAATTCGGACGCTCCGGAAGGCACTGACAACGAAGGATCCGGAAGAAGCGAAAGAGCTGATTGCAGGACTCCTCGAGGATATGCAGGCCACTCTTGAGGACTAAACGGACGGGGCGGGCGGTTTCGCCCGCCCCATTTTCAAATGAGGGACAATCCCCCGCCCCCTTCGGGGGCACCCCCTTTCAAAAGGGGGCTTTGCGTTACAGATACGTTTCGGTAGGGCGAAGGGCCCCTTTGGAAAGGGGCTGTCGCCGCCGCAGGCGGTGACTGGGGATTGCGAAAGAAGGCGGCAGTTATCATGGAGATACTACCTCGCAACAAAAAACTTCGTTCCCGCTCTACGCAGATGCGCAACGAGCCGACGCCCCAGGAACGGCATCTGTGGTATGATTTTTTGCGCGCAGCTCGGCCGCAATGGAATCGTCAGCGCATTATCGGCAGCTATATCGTAGACTTTTACTGCGCCAAGGCGGGGCTGGTGGTTGAACTGGACGGAGGCCAGCATTACGATGAATCGGGTCTGATCGAATATGACCGGATCCGCACAGAGTATTTGGAGGCACTTGGCTTGAATGTGCTGCGATTTACAAATCTGGAAGTTGATCACGATTTTCCAGCCGTCTGTCAAAAAATTCTAATGGAGACGGAACGGCTGTTGAAGAAGCCCTCTCAAAGGGATGGGGAATGCCTATGAGCTGCGTCTACCTGCTGGCGGCGGACAAGGAGCTTCCGCTGGTCAACTGCCAGGAATTTCGCGTGAAAACTATCCGCAAGGTTGAAGTCGGCATGGAGGCCGGATTCAAGCTGGAGCCCCATCGGTACTACCGCGAAAGCGTGGATGAACTGGGCTATCCCATGAAACACTATCAATACGAGCTGTCCCTGGAAGCGGATCAAGGGGATTTGAGCAGTCTCAGGCAGTACCTGTCCGGGCACCTTTCCCCCGGCGAGCGGGTGGAGCTCTGGCACCTCTGGGTAGGGACGGAGCGTCCCCGCCCTGCCTGCTTCCACGGAACCCTTGCAGACTTTGACATGGACACACTCAGGCAGTTTCTGAACACGGAACAGGCCTGTTTTACGGTCACAATATAAGGAGGAGCTTATGCCAAGCAATCGCATCGGGCGCGTCAATGAGGAGATCCAGCGGGAGCTGTCCTCCCTCATCCGCACCGTGAAGGACCCCCGGGTGGCGGACGCGGGTATGGTGTCCGTCACCGCCGTGGAGGCCACCCCCGACCTGAAATACGCCAAAATCTACGTCAGCGCGCTGAACAAGGACAGCAGCGGCCAGCTCTTGAAGGGGCTGAAGTCCGCCGCCGGATACCTCCGGCGGGAGCTGGGCCAGCGGCTGAACCTGCGGGCCACCCCGGAGCTGTCCTTTGTGCGGGACGACTCCATCGACAAGGGTGCCCACATCCTGGACCTCCTGCGGGATCCGGACGTGGTGAAGCCCCCCAACCCCGCCAACGAGCACATCGTGCTGGACGAGGAATCGTAGGAGAGGGCCTTGGCCCTCCCGGAGCGCAGAGCGCGTATCGAAAAGGCGGGCGGGGCAAGCCCCGCCCCTACAGAGGTGAATACAATGTCCCAAACCATTCCCTTTACCCAAGCGGCTGAATTTCTGAAGGCCCACGACAACTACCTGATTCTAACCCACAAGCGGCCCGACGGGGACACCATCGGCTGCGCCGCGGGGCTGTGCCGCGCCCTGCGGAAGCTGGGCAAAACCGCCTATGTGCTGCACAACGAGGACGCCACCGTCCTGATGGGGAGCTATCTGGAGGGGCTGACGGCCCCGGACGGCTTCGCGCCGGACACGGTGGTCAGCACCGACGTGGCCACCGAGAACCTGCTGCCGGACAGCGCGGCAGGGTGGAAGGGGCGCATTGATCTGGCCATCGACCACCACCCCTCCCAGGAGTTTTTCGCCAAAGAGACCTGCCTGGAGGCGGACAAGGCCGCCTGCGGCGAGATTATCTGGAGGATCTGCGGCGAGCTGGGGACCATGGACGGGGAGATTGCCGTGCCGCTGTACGTGGCCATCGCCACCGACTGCGGCTGCTTTGTCTACGCCAATACCACCCCCCACACCCACCGGGCGGCGGCGGCGTTGATGGAGCAGGGGATCGACTTCCAGGCCCTGAACAAGCGGCACTTCCGCACCAAGTCGGTGGCCCGGATGAAGCTGGAGAGCCTGATCATCGAGCATATGCACCTGTATCACAATGGAACCGTGGCAGTGGCCCCCATCTCTCTGGAGCTGATCGCCCGGGCCGGGGCCACCAGCGAGGACACGGACGACATCGCCGCCTTCCTGGGCCAGCTCAAGGGGGTGCTCCACACCGCCACCGTCCGGGAGCACGAGGGGGGCGAGTGCCGCGTCTCCGTGCGCACCAAGGCGGACGAGCTGAACGCCACCCGGGTGTGTGCCCGTCTGGGCGGCGGGGGGCACAAGGCCGCCTCCGGCTGTACCATCAAGGGGACGGTGGAGGAGGCGGAGCGGGCGATTCTCGCCGCCATCGACGATCAGCTGGCCCAGCCCAGCCAGGATTGAGCCATGGCAGGCGGTATTTTGGTCATCGACAAGCCCGCAGGCTGGACCAGCATGGACGTGTGCGCCAAGCTCCGGGGGATGTTCCACGAGAAGCGGGTGGGCCACGCCGGGACGCTGGACCCCATGGCGACAGGGGTCTTACCCGTGTTTCTGGGCCGGGCCACCCGGGCGGTGGAGTTCGCGGCGGATTCCGATAAGGAATATATTGCCGGGTTGAAACTGGGCGTAACCACCAACACCCAGGATATCACCGGGGAAATAGTAGAGGAGCGGCCCGCAGACGTGACCCGGGAGCAGCTCTGGGCGGTGCTGGAGGGGTTCACCGGGGACATCCAGCAGGTCCCCCCCATGTACTCCGCCATCAAGATAGGGGGCAAAAAGCTCTACGAGCTGGCCCGGAAGGGCAAGGAGGTGGAACGCAGGCCCCGGCCCGTCACCATCCATGCCCTGGGCGTGCTGGAGGGGCCGGAGCGGGGGGCGGACTTCACCCTGCGGGTGGCGTGCTCCAAGGGCACCTATGTGCGCACCCTCTGCCACGACATCGGACAGGCCCTGGGCTGCGGGGGGTGCATGAGCTCCTTACAGCGGGTAAAGGCGGCGGGCTTTACATTAGAGGACTCCGTGTCTCTGGAGGCGGTCCAGGAGGCGGTGGACCGGGGGGAGGGGGAGGGTCTTCTCCTGCCGGTGGACGCCTATTTTGCCCGGAACGGCTGGAAGAACAGCATCACGGTCCGTTCCGACGCCGAAAAGCGGCTGAGAAACGGCGGCTGTGTCCCCACCCCCGGCATGGAGGCGGAGTGCCGGGTCTACAGCGAAAGCGGGGAATTTCTGGGCCTGGGCAGCAGCGAGGGCACTCGTCTGCGGCTCATCAAAAGTTTTTTTGCCGTGTAGGGGCGGGCATTGCGCGCCCGCACGAAACCGGGATGCGGTGCGTCAGCCACGGGCGCACACAATGCGCCCCGCTGGGTGCGACTTTTTTGAACAAAGAACGTTCAAAAAAGTCGATGATTGGACGTGAAAGACACCCCTCCTGGGTTTCTTTCACACTATCTTCCTTCCCGTCATCG
>OFFK01002264.1_pt1 | contig 12023 bp, 9 predicted proteins | sample 1521361 | NCBI WGS metagenome assembly OFFK01 (sample SAMEA3504096, study PRJEB24116) | mouse gut metagenome | biome: mouse gut; feature: mouse-associated habitat; material: faeces | place: Denmark | collected 2011
TTCCTCTATGGGCTGCTCCGCCAGTTCCGCATTGACCGTGCTTACCCCGTCCGCCTTCAAATAGCTGTAGACAAAGCCATGAACACCGGAAATCCTGTCCACGGCCGTGACATTCACGGTCATCTGGGCATTGTAGAATCCAAAGCTGATATTCGCCAGTATGGTGTCCAGCACACTGGCGCTGTAAGTCACCTCCGGGGTCTCGGGCATGGAAGTGTCAACCGTAAAATATTCCGTGGGATAATCCGCCATCTCATGCAGGGCCAGGTCCGTATACGCAATGTCAAATGTATAATTGGCGTCTCCCGGAAATACGATGGTCGCAGTGTTGACATCCCCGTCGGAACTCCATCCGGTAACCCTGTACAACGCGTCGGCGTCCAGCGGGTTGCCGGCCACATCTGCGGCCGCAATGCTATATTCGATATCCTCCGGATTGAAATTGTGTTCCGTGATGGTGAGGGCAGCACTCAGCTGAGCGGGAAAATACTTCCTTGTCATTCCCTGGCCGTCCGCCAATGTATTTACGGGACTCCCATTGTCATATTGCACTTCGATAACCGGCAGTATGGTATCTATCACAAATATGTCGGAGGTATACTCCTCCATGGCATTACCGCTTCTGTCCGTGTAACTTACCGTAAATACATAATCACCGTCATTGGCGTGGCTGTCCGGCGCCTCAATCACATAGGTCCCCTCATGCACGTCCGCAGAGAGATCCGTCCAGACCGGCTCTACCCGAATCGGCTCTTCCTCATCTTTCGCCAGCATCACAATCACATCCTCGCTGAAAAAATTTGACTCCGCAACCGTAAAGGTGGCCGTCAGCGCCTTATTATAATACAGCTTGCCTCCAAAGCTATTGTCAGGAGGCGAATATTCCGCCGTGATGACAGGCGATACGGTATCAACCACCAACACATAACCGCTGTCCGTCAATTTTTTACTTTCATTTCCGTACTTGTCCGTGGCGGTGAAGGCAATACTTCCCCGAAGCTGCCGGGCCTGTTCACCGGGCAGCGTTATGGACGCGGTGAATTTTGCCCGGTCCGCAAAATCCTGCACGGCAGCGATCTGCGTATCCCCATACTGCTCCAGATTTTCCGCACTGGCGCCCTCCTGCCGCTTATAACTCCATGTAAAATAATCCACTCCCGCCGTGTCGTCATATGCCGTAAACGTCACGGTGACCGCAGGATTATAGAACCCGAGGGTAATAACTGACAGAACCGTATCCTTTACGGAAGCGGAATAACTTACCGACATTTTGTCCGCCGACGGCGGAGTATGGTCCACCACAAAGGGGTTCGTCCTCACCTCCGCCGGATTCAGCGCCAGGTCCTGGTAGTTGCATGTCAGGACATAGATCGCGTCCGCAAACACATCTGACAAATACGCCCTGTGTACATCCCCTTCATGCTCCCACCGGCAGTTTCTCAGATAATTCTGCAGATCTTCGATCAAAACTTCCTGCCCCGCAATGTCCTCTGCCTTTGTTGTCACCACTATATCGCTCTGACGGAAATTATGCTCCGTCACGGTGATGACTGCCCTCTGGGGATTCTCGCCGCTGTGATCTTCATAGGCAAACTCAATCACCGGTGCCGTGGTGTCCACCACTATGGTTCCCGAAGTATAGGAGGGCATCTCATGGCCGGAGCGGTCCGTGTAGTTCATTCCTATTACATAATTCCCGTCCTCCTCCAGGGTAAGCATTGCCTCATACTCCCCCTCTCCGACGGATTTCCATGTGACAGACTGCTCCCGGGCCGCTCCCCCGTCCTTTGACAGGCTTATATGTACATCTTCCCCGAAGAAATTAGCCTCGGAAATGTGAAATACAAAGTCCACGGAACCGGAGAAATAATGCTTTGTCCCCACCGTCTGCCAGGTTCCGTCCCCATCCCGCAGCCCGAAGCTGACGTTCTGCTCCGGCGCTATGGTATCCACCACAAAGATTCCGTCAGCAGGCAAAACATCCGACAAATTGCCGGCAGCATCCTGGGCATATACCTCCAGATGCCCTCTAAGCTGCTCCGCCTCCTTCTCCGGGAGTGTCAGGTAAGCTGTATATCTTGTGGGATCTTCCTTATCCTGTACTGCCTCCAGATCCCCTTCGGCATTCTTCAGGGTACTGCCCGCACCGCCGTCACTCTTATAGGACCAGTGGAACTTTTCCACGCCCGAAGTATCATCCTTTGCGGTAAAGATGATGGTAATCTCTCCGTCGTAATACTTTATTCCGTCCTTCGTCTGCTCCGGCTCCGGGAAATGAATCTGCAGATCATAAGGTTTCTCATTATCCAGTTTCTCCAGGTCAATTGTGATGGGAGCCGTGATTCCGCCTGTTTTCTCATTCTTCAGATAGATGATTCTGCTTTTAACGCCCTGGTCATCTTTCCTGTTGCCTTCCCCGCCTCCAAATACCACACTATGGCCAAAAGCATTTATAACCCTGTCCCGGGCTATGCTATATCCTTCCGCCGGTCGAACCGTAACCGCCGTATTGTGCCACCCGTTGACCAGATTCCCGGGCAGGATTTCCTCTCCCGCAGAATTGTATTTTGTATACGCCCGTTCCGGGATCTCTTCCGTGGACAGGAGGATGGTATAACGGGCCTGACATTCTGCATATACGCCCCAGATTCCCCCTTCATATTCCCTGGTTCCCTCTCTTTTGCTGGCGGTAATAACAATGTTCCGACTCCCTTTCTTCCCCAGCGCATCGCTTAAAAGTCCCAGGTCTTCCAGCAAAACTTCTCCGCTGTCGGACAGTTCTATTCCCACATCCTTCAGCTCCCCTGCGAAACCCGTTACCTCTCCTTCATATGTAACCGCCCCATTATCATCCTCATGGCGCTTTTCCGCCCTCTGCACGGAAATCTCATTATCTGTCCCCAGTGTGAAGTTGACCTGGCTCTCCCCAAATCGGATCAGGTCTTCGTCCGTATCCCGGATGACCAGATCCCGAGTCGCTGATACGCTTGTGTAGTTTGAAGTTTCGGCCGTGGTGGCCGTGACTCTGATAATATGTCCGGCCTGGGTGATTATCAGATTCCCGTCATTTTCACCGTTCTCCACCACGGACGCAATCTCCGCGATGTCGGTCTCATCATCCTCCACCACATTTTCCACACTGTATGATATCTCCTGGGGCTGCAGCGCGTTACAGCTTACTGAGAAGTGGTAGATATTGTCCCCCTGACTGTCATAATCAACCCTGTCTCCCTGGGGCCAATCCACAAATACCAGTTGCGGCTCTGCTTTTTGAATACAGACTTCCGGAATAGGTATTATTTCCGTTTCGTTATAGTATTCTCTCTCTACTTTGATCCCCACCTGATAAGTTCCTGTGTCACAGGCTCGAGGTCTTTCCTGATCTGTCAGTACCTTCCATTCAACGGACTGTGACGCATCTGCCGAAGGTTTGACCGCAAAAGATACCCTATCGCCGTCCTCCAGCCCTTCGATCGCTTCCAACAGTTCCTGATCCTGCCCGTTATATACAAGATCACTGCGCATAGCAGCCGTCAGCCCCGGGATGTCCACCGAATTGATTACCGCCGTAATCTGCTCCTCATATGTTTCATAGTTTTCCCTTTCCACTTTGACATTGATAACATATTCCCCCGGGGTCCGGAATGCCGGCACTTTCACCGAATCGGCGCCGTCATAGTCGAAACAGATGTCCCTGTTCGCCCCCTCTAACCTGCAGATGACCTTGTCCCCTGTCTCCAGCCCGGAGAAGGACAGGGCCGGATGTTCCTCTTGGTCATAGTCCGCCTTATAGGGACTTAGCTCCACATCGAATTTCGCCTTCTCGATTATGGCCGTGAGTTTTCCCGTCTCAAACCGTTCGTATCCCTCTCTGGACACCTGCACATACACGGCGTATTCTCCTGCCTCCTTCCCCGTGGGCACCTCCTCCTGCCAGTTAACGCCGTCTGTGGAATATCGGATCTCATCGCCGTCACTGTCACGGCTTATCACTGTGACCAGTTCCTGGTCCGCCCTGTTGTATACCCCCTCCAGTACCCGGATCTCGGGTATTTTCCTGAGAGATACCGCCACATTGGCCTCCAGGGCCTGTTCCGGGACAATCCTTTTGCCAAATTCCTCCTTGGAGATTTCCAGGGAGATTGTCATTCCCTCCGTAAAAGCCGATACTCCTATCGTGATTTTCCCCTGAGCATCCGTTGTACCGCTTCCCGTTATCTCCGGAAATGGCATATTTCCGTTCCCATCGCTGACGCTGCCTCCCGACACGGTTCCGGCGCCGTCACCCGATACGGACCCGGCACTTCCCCTGGTAATGGTATAAATGACAGACGCACCTTCCACAGGGCCCCCGTCATCTTCTGTCACTGTAATAATTACCTCTTTTTTCTCCGCTCTCACCTGCATAAGAGAATTTGACAGCAACCCCAGCACCATCACCAGGGACATCCCTATGGCCAGACGCTTTCGTACATTGTATCTTTTTATAATCTCATCCATGACCCGCATCTTACCTCCCGGTGCCTTTCTTCCCACCCCGGTCATTCTTCATACCCCCCTTGGAGCATTTTCTTCCTCTGTCCGGCCAGAGACCCAGCAGCAGCCGCATATGAAAAGCCATGGTGGTTACAAAGAGTAACACATACGCCCCATAGCGCTGCATGAACAATTTTCCCGACCATAGAGTCAGGATCACTACTCCCACTGCAAAAATAATGTCCAGAATCAAGGCCGCTGTATTTACAGGAAAAATTCCTGTTCTTTTTGCCCTTTCATCCTTCCCGTCCGTTCTGCGTTCCGCCCTGTGGGCCAGAAGGAGCAGTGTGTAGCCGCCGATCCCTGTTATCCAGAACAATGCTCCCACACAAGCCAGAACTACCTTGGCATTTTTCTGGGGAAACCTGCCGGCCAGGGGCATCAGCAGAAATGTCCCGGAAAAACAAGACAATAAAATTGCGGCCAGGCGATAATACCACCGCTTTCTTTTCATCCGGTTCACTCAATCACCTCTCTTGTGTGTATAAAAAGAATATCCTCTATCAGAACTATTTTGACCATGGGCGCCCTGCGGCTCAGCGGCCCTTTCGCAGCGGCTTCCGTGCCCCTTTCCCCTGTCAGCAGTTCCGTTTTCCCGCCATGATCCACTCCCGGCGGGCCTTGGGACAGCAGATCCGTCTTCGCTTTTTCTCCCCCGCTCCTGCTTTTCTCTGCCTGTCTCATATGAGCGGGGGACTGCTGATGCTCTCCCATGGTTGTTCCCGGTTCCCAGACGGGCTTTGCTGCCTCCTCATTGCTTTTACGCATACGCTCGATACTTTTTCTGACAATTCTCCCCGACAGTTCTCCCTGTACAGTGGGAATCCGAAACACAAACCACAGAATCACCGTCAATATGCCAAACGCTCCGGCGGCCAGGAAAGAAATCAGCGAGATCAAGGATAATGTCTCCGCCATATCTAAATCCTCTCTTGGGCATTTCTATACGCCCTCTCAATCGCCTCTCTATATGTATCATAGTTGTCCAGTATTTCCTGCTGCAATTTTTGAGACTGTTCCTTCTGTACCGTCAGAGCGGCGGCGCGATCCCGTACTTTTTCCAGCAGGGCCAGAACCTCCTCCTGCTCCACATTCACCTGGACAATGTTGTTTCTCTGATCATACAGCAGCATAAATGTACCGTTGTATAAAGATAGCTGATCGTAGGCGCCGGCATTCTCCACACTGCTCAGGGCGCTTTCTATGGTTTCAAACAAAATATCAAAATTATCCTTTGATGCTTCTTCCACCGTGGAAGCGCTCAGAATATATTTCTTATAAAAAGAGCATATATGGTAGTAACAGTCCGATAATGCTTTTCCCTCAAATTCTGTTCCGCTCTCATAATTTTCTACAAAAAAAGAATATGCCTTCTGCACTCTTGTGGAAAAACTGTATCCTCCGTCATCCTCCGTATAGTAATTAAAATACATCATTCCGATCTTATATTTAAGTTCAGCCACATCCGTTCCGGATTCGTCAAAAGAATCCCTATGAGCATTGTACAATGCCAGAAATTCATCATTTTCCGACTTGCTGAACCTTCCCTCGTCCTCATATGCCTGGAGCAGATACAGATAGGCCGAAGTACGTTCCGGATATATTTCTATGGCTCTTTTGTAGCTGGCCGCCTTGTCCTCCAGGGAAGACGCGGTGGAAGTGGAGATCAGCACGTCATAATCACTGTTATTGATGTATTCCGACATCTTTCCGCAGACTATACCCGAGAACAGACAGAGAACTGCCAGTGTAAACGCAGCGCAAAATATACGTAATTTTCTCTTCTGTTTGTTCTTATAGCCCTCAGTGATAAGACCGGGATGCTCCAAATCATATAGAATGTCCTGACAGTTCTGGTATCTGTTTTCCGCCGCGGGTTCCACACATTTGTTGATGATCAGTTCAATACCCTCGGATAATTCAGGGTTCCACATTCTGACAGGAGCATATGCTTCCCCCGCTCTGGGATCAATCCCCGTGAGCAGATGATGCAATGTCATTCCCAGCGCATAAATGTCCGATCTGGCATCCGTCTGTCCGCTGTACTGTTCCGGCGGCGCATATCCCTTGGTTCCAAGCAGTGTGGTATCCGCCAGCCTCTGTTCTTTATATTCCCTGGCTATGCCGAAATCAATGATTTTGATATTGCCCTCCGGCTTGAGCATAACATTGGCCGGCTTCATATCCCGGTAGATAATGGGTGGGTTCTGTCCATGCAGATATATCAGCGCGTCACAGATTTGTTTTCCCCATTCTATGACCATTTCCTCCGGCTGCGCTCCGTACTCTGCCAATATCTTGTCCAGAGATAAGCCTTCTACATAATCCATCACAACGTAAATCGTCACATTGTTTTCTATAATATCCACAATGCGGGGCAGCGCGGGATGGTCCAGCTTTTTCATCATATCAGCTTCCACCCGAAGGCTGTTTACCACCACATCATCTTCTTTTTCTCTGCCCTTTTTTCGGATTTCCTTGACTGCCCACTGCTTGTTCAGATGGGTGTCCCTGGCCAGATACACTACAGACATGCCGCCCTCGCCGATCTTGGTCAGTATCTCGTATTTTTCACCGATAATCAAACCTGCCTCAGCCATGTACTATCACTCCCAGTCAGTTCTGATCAGTATTACGGATATGTTATCCTTTTCTTGTCTTTGTTTTGCAAGCCTTATCAGATGGCCTGCATTTGCATGCATAGCCTCACTGTCACCATTTTTCTTAGGATTAAATGCATCAAAGATCTCTCCCTCTGTCACCTCATTCCTGAGACCGTCGGAGCAGAGCATATAGATGCCTTTTTCCGTATCCCCCACCAGCACATCGGGATTTAGAATGTCGGACGCCCCCACGCACTGGAGAAGCATGCTTCTGCGTTTATCCCTTTTAGCCTGCTCCGCTGTCATGTCTCCCCGCTCTAATTTCCGGGCGACAAGGGTATGATCCGATGTAATCTGCCGCAAATTTTTCCCGATCCGGTAGGCTCTGCTATCTCCCACATGCACAATCACATATTGACTGCCCGCAAGCAGCATGCCGGTAAACGTTGTCCCAAGGGATATTTTTCTGGCCTGCCCATATTCCTGAATCTTGACATTTAACTCTTTCAAAAGCAGAGACCACTTCTCCCCGATAACCTGCATGTCCGGATTTTCCAACTCATATGGCAGTTCTTTGTCAAACCACTGCAAAAAAGCCCGGATTACCGTGGCGCTCGCAAGTTCTCCCTTATCCAGTCCTCCCATCCCGTCGCAGATCACGGCCATAAGCACCTCTCCTTCGGAATATTTCCCGTGTCTGACAAGGATACTGTCCTGATTTATTTCTTTTGTTGTTCCAACATCCGTCTCTGCCGCAACAGTAAAATGCACCTTTCCCCGCCCCCGGTTATATTCTGAACTCAAACTCCTCATTTGCCAGTTTCAGGCAATCACCGTTAAATATTTCCACTTCCTGCCTCGCCGGGATCTGTCTGCCGTTTATATATGTCCCATTTGTGGAATTGAGATCCATAATAAAATATCTGTTACCCCTGGTAATAATATCCGCATGACTCCTGCTGACCTTGTCATTATCCCGCACAACATAATCAGCATATTTACTTTCTTTTCCGACACGAAAAACAGACTTGTTTATTAAGATGATTTCATATGTCCTCTGTCTGCACAGCGATGCGTCTCTATGATCTTCCTCCTGTAACAATGCTGTAGCTTCCTCATCCTCTACCAGAAGCCCTGTGGCCTCCTCATCCTCCAGCAATCCTGTGGCTTCCTCATGGTCCAATAATCCTGTGGCCTCCCCATGGTCCAACAGTCCTGTAGCCTCCCCATAGCCTAACAGTCCTGTGGCCTCCTCATGGTCCAACAGTCCTGTAGCCTCTGTTTTCCTGCCGTCGTACTGTTCATTTTGCGCGCCAGGCTTCCCTGTCGCAGAACTGCTTTTCCTCGCATCATGCCTTTTTATGGTACTGACAACCGTTTTGTCCTCACCGCTTATAAATCTTTCTATCTTCTCCCCGTCATAGACATTCAGGCTCTTTATAAAATATACAAATCGGGATATATAGTCCATATCTTCTTCCCGGGCAGAAATCGCAGAATAGATAATAGACTCCATAAAGGCAAATATATCTGTCTCCTGCCCTGCTTGTTCCAACGGAAGATATATAAACAGTACTTCCTTTGTAGTTTCATTTATAAACACATGTCTTAAATCCAATACCACAGAACTTGCGGCCAGGGAATTAGCTTTCAATTTTTGGAAGATGTACACGACCTGCTCCATGATAAACAGAAAATCATATTTAACGATCGGTTTCTTCAGTCTCTCTACCAGACTGATTCCAATCGGACCCGAATATTGCACGGCATTCCTGCCCAGACGTTTTGCTTTGAGCAATCCTCTGATATTTTTGCCTGAAAACAGGGTAAATTGCCTTTCATCCAGTTTTTCTCTCAGGGTCAGCTTCGCTTTCACAACTAACTGGTATCCCCTGGTTTTAACCTTATATTTTGCCATATTACCAGTCATCCTTTATGATATCTATTTGTTCATTTCAATAATTCTTCATATGTCGTTTTAAGTTCATCCTTGATGGCCTTTAATTGATCAACTTGCACATGCTGTATTCCCCGCTCTATTTTCACAAGGCATTCCCTTGTAATTGGGATGCCCTGAAGCTCCAGTAAACGAACCAATTCTGTCTGTCCTATCCCCTTTGAAACCCTTATTTCCCTGATATTTTTACCTATGTTCCCTCTATTATCCTGTTTAATCTTTTGTTCCAACCGTTCCACCTCTTTTAGGTTTCTATCATAATTTATTATATTTTATTTATATTTCGGAAAACCATGGGACTCATTTCAGTCCTATTTTCCCAAAATAATATTGTACTGCAAACAAAAGGGTATTATCAAGATTCTCTAAAATACAGGATAGCTGCATTCCCCGACGCACAGAATGCCCTGATGCCGGATAGCCCTGTCTAATGCTCCCTCAATAACCGGCAGATGTTCTTCCGGACATCGCATCACCCTGAGAAAAAAGTACTCTTTTCCGTAAATCTGCCCGCGCTATTGCTTGCCTATTTTTTAATTCTTGTATTCATTCAGATGGCCGTTTATAATTATGGTGGCAAAATTCAGCGTATGTGGCTGACCAAAGGACGCAAAAAACCGGTCGATAAAAGATGAAAAAAATTCAAATCTATACAGTAGATTCACATTACTCTGTTATAATTGCGGTTAGGAGGTGCGTTATGAGTAAACTCTTAATTGTTGAGGACGATTTATCTATACAGGCTTTGCTGCACCGAGTGGCGAAACCACTATTAGCCAACCTGTAAAGTTAACAACCGGGGCTTCAAGCCCCACCGTTTCCCCTACTGCGTCTGCTGCATATGAAAAGCTGATTGCATATAAGACAGGGAATTACGGACAGCAGAGCATAGCCGATTTTAATGCAATGCTTGCACTGACACCCGATGAATTGACAGAGCTTCTTGCCGCAGTAGCTGATGTGGGCAACACTATATCCCACGATGACGAAAACTACGACTTTTTCACAACCACGATAACCTTTTCATCCCAGCAATTATACTGCGAGCATATGGGAGAAGAACTTAACTTTTTTATGCCACTTTCCAAACAAAGCAGGCCTTGCGACTATCTGGACGAGGACGAGGAAACAGTATATGATTTTTCCTGTTTCGTTGATGCAAATGTCGCTTATTCTATCAACGCCCCGGAACTTGTAACAGTTGCAGAACGGGATAAGGCGTTGCTGACATTCAGAGATGAAATGCAAAATTACTTGAATGGTCTAAGTGAAGAAGAAATTGCGGGCAGCGATATCAAAAAAATGCTTAAGACCAAGTCCGCTGAACTTGCAAATAGCCTGTCTACCGAAAATATGAAACTATCGCCTTGTGACATTTATATGATTGAAATTCACAATGCAGGTACAGAAATCAGTAAATAGAAGTGCAATTATCTTAATCTGCCGCACGACGGCAAAAGAAAAAGCCGTCGTACAGATATGATTATGGTAAGATACGATAAATTCTAAGACGCGAAGTATAGAGGTTTAATAACACTCCTTAAAGTCTACAGTATGAGTAAAGCCCACCTACATGATTTTGTAAGTGGGCTTTCGTCTCTATATTGCGTAACAATTTCCTCAATATTACAGTCTAGGACATTGCACAATCTATCAATAGTATATAGGCTCACAATCTGTCAAATGATTTCATGCCGAATGGATACAAGAAACAGTAAGATAAATGCTGTTTTCAGAGAAAAACAGGTATTTCATCCTTTGTCGGCTCTTCCAGATAACCTTTTACAGTATCAAACATTTTCCTTGTTTCTGGCTGCATGAACTTCTCAGATTCCCTCTGTAACAGATACCAGCTGCGGAGATATTCCAAAATCGTTACCTGCAGTAGATCCTTAACTTCCTGATCTTCACTTGTGGCCATGTCTTCTAAAAAAGCAAAGACCTGTTTTATCTTGACGTTATCCTGGTGCCCGCTCACCAACAGGCGACCAATGTAATCGCAGAAGCATCGGTCAAAACAAATCGTCTGTCCCTTGGTTTCCTGACCTTGAAATGTATCCTGAATCCATGCCAGCTCTCCTGCGTAACGCCCACTGATCTATGGAAATTCCTTTAATAACTCGTTCACTATTTCAGAATAAGAATACATATCCATTACCTCTTCATTTTGTTCCAACGTTCCGGACGGGATAAATGCCTAAGCTGTCCGAACAAAATCCAATCAGCGCATCTACATCTTTGACAGTTGCATTCTTATGAAAAGTTATCTCCCAGCCTTCTGCCTCCGCACAGAAAAATATTGTCAGCAAATAGTTCCGGGAAATGTTTACAGTAAAGTTTGGTTCTGTTCCGTTCCACGAAACAGATGGCAGCACCACCGATCTGCCGGAATGCCAGGAATGCCTGCCCAACCTTGTTCGGCTGTGGCTTATTGGGGATATGTGTCTATTGGCTTTATTTCCTTTTTCATCTTTTTTCGGATAATCAGCTTCGCAATAACCGCCACCGTCACAAAAATAAGCATAACTATGCCATAAACAAAAATACTTGTGTACCACGGTGCTGATTGCATAGCATATAAATCAGGGTGTTTTTTATAATCACAAAATACATATATTCCACATCCAATGAAAACTCCTACAAAAGAACCGATTGTAATATTTGTAATTTGGTTCAGCTTTTTTAACATCCCAAATACCTCTCTTATCACAATTATATTCTCCAATCTGCCAGAACGCCGGGGATGCCTGCCCTGCTTTGTCAGGCTGTAGCTTATTGGGAATATGAAACCGTAGAATCCATTTCCTTCTATGCCTTTATATCAAGGCCGCCCCGCAGCGTTCCCCTGCCCGGAAGGCGCAATACTTCTTTCGTAAGAGGTACAACACGCCCATTACTGACTGCATAATCCAATAGCTGCTGCATCG
>OFFK01002269.1_pt1 | contig 11974 bp, 18 predicted proteins | sample 1521361 | NCBI WGS metagenome assembly OFFK01 (sample SAMEA3504096, study PRJEB24116) | mouse gut metagenome | biome: mouse gut; feature: mouse-associated habitat; material: faeces | place: Denmark | collected 2011
TTTTTACCCTCTATTTACGGGTTTTGTGGGCTTTCCGTGTCCGTATCTGCCGGGGAAGGAGACGCCATTAAGTGCCAGAGTTATTGCTCCCGATGCAGGTGATATTGCTATCGCAAAAATGCGTCCAAAATCATGTTTAGACACATTATATCAAATTGTGGTATATTCAGATACCTACTTATGCTAAATATCAATAATTTTATATTATGAGAACAATCTTTTTACAAACTCATAAGCAAATAATCAAATGACTCCTTTATACTTACATTCTAAAGCCACTTTTTGAATATTTTCAGTAGATATAGCACCCTCACGTATTACCTTAATATACCAATATCCATTTTGAAATTCTTCTTTAACAACAGTACTCAACCGACTAGGATATTTTACAAAAGCATCAACAACTGCTATTTTTCGTGGACTATGTAACTTTGTGCTACGACTAGCAATTATCTCCCAAGCTTCTTTAGCTGTTGAAACTTCAATACAATCAGAATTACGAATTGGAGCACTGGGTATTGGAAAAGATTTTGCAATCTCCGTCTCAATCAAACTTTGTGTTAAACGCACTCCTATTGTACCATCTGCATATAGACAATTTGTAGAAATTCTATTAAAAGCTTGCTTTAACGGATAAGCCACAAATGTAAGTCCACCAGGAGTAAGTTCTTCAAAAAATGCAAAAGCTTGATTACGAAAATCTATTTTTTTGATTATTTCTGATAAATTACCAAATGCCAGCGACATGGGTGCTCCATTACGTTCTAATAACAAATCAATATCTTTGCATACTTTTTGATTCGTCACAGACCCAGTTAATATGTATGAGGAATCCGAAGGTAAAATACATAAGCCACCATCTTTTAAAAGTTCAACAATTTTAACAATATCGTGCTGTTTCAACTCTTGTTTTGCATCACATATAAACTCTGGTGTCACCAATATCCCTCCTCAATACCATAATTATGACGCTTATAATTAACAAACCATCCATCTTTGGTTACTCTCACTATAAATCCATCATCTGTTTCAATAATCTCAAGAAGTCTTTTAGTTTTTAAAGGTAAAGCCGATTTATTAAACTCCTCCACACTTGACAAATTCAAAAGTTCCAAATCATCACTTGAAATATCAGAACCCAAAGTAGCTATTTTATCAAACAATCGCCATGATTCATCCGATATTTCATATTCTTTGTCAGGAACATTAAACGCAATTTGATCAATCCATGTCCTGAATTCATTCTTTCTATTATTTGATTTCAATACAGAATAATTGTGTAGAAAAATCGCAAAATCATAACATAACGTAAACGCCACCCTAAGTTGCTTATTAACTATGGCATAGATAATTTCAAAAAGTTCTTTATCAACTGGTGGATCAACGTTTTCATCACCATAATAGACAATACGCCGTTCTACTACTGTTGGCACCATATTTTCATTAATGGGATATATTTGTTTTTCTGCAATGTAACCTTGTAAAAGTCTGGAAGTCCTCACTCCATCTACAGCAGTAGGCGTTCCACATAGAATCCATAATAACCCTGGCATTGTAAAAAGGGTATCTCTCAGTCTCTCGACTATACTTTTTACTTTATTTGGTGTCCCACTATTTTCAAGATTATCAATGACACATATAATACCACCACTATAACATCCACTAAAGCATTTCTCTAACCAATTTCGTGCTATGCTAGGAAGATAATTTTCAGCAGAAGGATTAGGCACATATCCTCCTGTAAAAGGGCCAATTCCTCCTTCAATATTACCTAACTTACGAGTCAACATATTGACTTTAAAAATTTCTCGTCTTTTAATCCCCCTCTCTTTTAAAAACTTTTTATTATCCAAAAGCAAATAAATAATCTCCTGGTATATACTTCTCTCGAACTCCTTTAAATCTGACAATTGAGTACCTTGTATGCTTCTCAGTTTAAGGAAAAAATATCTTTTATCTCCTTGATTATATTCCTGGCTTAACCGATATGCCACAACGTTTGCAATACTTGATTTACCAACACCATTTTCACCATAGAGAAGAGGAATCATGGAACCTGAGGTCAACTGTTGCGTAAGAAAATCCACTTCATTATCACGACCTACCAATAACTGGCTTCCTTCTTCTGAAGATGTCAATGCCATTGTATCATATGGGTTCTTTTTAAAACCGAACTCAGATAACCAGTTATTTCCCATCACTACACTTCCTCTCATAAGGTAAAATCTCACTTAAAAGTGATTGATCTATTAATTGTCGCTGTTGTTCAGCAACCATAAGGATACCATATGCACATGATTTAAACTCTTTTAAATTGTTGGGAGTAGAACTAAACGCTGAAAAAACATTTACCGGAAGCTCATCCATCAATTGCAACTCGTCCAATCGGCAAAGCTTTTTGTCGTTCCAATTATAACTTTGTACATACCAACGCCTTCTTCCAGCTGAAACAGCAGCTTTATAAATTTTATTTGGTTTAGAGATTATAGCTGCAGCATCTGTACTTAATACACCAGAAATAGGCTTATTCAAAGCTAACGCTAAAGCATTTCCTGTAACCACTGCGGTTCGAATTCCCGTTTGTGAACCTGGTCCAATACATACTACAACCTCATCAATATCCTCTAAGCAAATATTTGCACGAGCAATAACATCTCGAATCAATGTGGGGAAATTTTCAATTGGTCTCTCAATTGTTGCAGATGCAATTATTCCTACATCAGTAGATATAGCACAACTAGCAACCGACTGTGAAGCATCTATGCCAAGTCTGATAGACATATGTCACCTCCATCATATATAAATACTAAATTAATTTAAAGAATATCAAAGAACAGTATTTAATCGTTTATTCCAATCTCCACCCTTTGGTAAAATTGAAACAATACGTTCATTTTCATGCAGTCCATATTCAAAATAAAGTTCAATATATGGCGGCTCAAATCCAGAATATCGATCAGCCCATTCAACTACAGTTATAGCTGTATCATAATATTCTTCAAAGCCAATATTTTCTATCTCCTCATCGTTATTTAAGCGATAGAGATCGACATGGCTCAATGGAATTCTTCCTGAATCCCGAAGCGTTTGAATCACAAAGGTTGGGCTTGTAACCAATTCTTTCACTCCTAGATTCTTTGCCAGAGCCTGAATAAAAGTAGTTTTTCCAGTACCGATTTCCCCTGTAAATAGAAGAATATCACCTTTTTCAAGAATCTCTGCAAATTTAGATGCTAATGCCGCTGTATCCTCAACAGAATTCATTGTTTTTACAATAGGCTTTATATCCTCTGTTAACATTTATGTCCACTCTCCAATCTCATATTGTGAAATCTTAGATGATGCTTGTTTCACAATATCAAAATCATATACACCAGCTTTTACAAGTTTAATACTATTTGGTCCGTAAATATATGCGACCGTAGCAATCCTATTAACTGGATCTTCGTCAAAATATGGATATTCTAGAATTCCAATCTTATTCAAATCAAATCCATCCAATTTCATTTTATTTAGTGATTCAGCAAGTTCATTTTCTCCGATATCTGTATCAGTAATGAAAACTTGAATTGCGCCTTCATATGAACTACAAATATCTCTCAAATCTAAGTTATCCGGAATTGCTACAGATATTAAACCGGAATTTTTTCTATCATTACGATTAATAATCAATGCACCGGGAGTAAGTGCTTCCAATACTCTATTCTGAGCAAGGTTCAAAATCTCATTTTTTCTTATATTTGATACTGTTGCACCAATAAGAAGGGCCTGAAAACCTGCATTATCCATTTCCCTCTGAATATCTTTCGCAAGAGAAGGATGAACAATGACAATTTTTCTATCAAAGCAATCCGCTATCAACACCCCTCTTCTGTTTAAAAAGCTAACTATCTTTTCAAGTTCCTTAGTTCTTAAAGTACCATAATCGGTACGAAATTCTGGCACAGGAATACCAAATCGCATTTTTTCATTCATTACAAATCATCAACCTTTCTTTCCGCTAACGGAAGTGATAAACTTGGCATCATAGGAACATCATCTGAAGATGCACCGTAAGTTTTAAACTGCCACCAACCAGCTGCCCCAATCATAGCTGCATTATCTGTAGAATACTTTAAGCTTGGAAAAATCACATTTACTTTTCCTAAAGAACCGTCTGTAAGTTTGCTACGTAATATCGGACTTTTAGATACACCACCTACTACTATTACGCTATGTGGATTATATTCTCTAACAGCTTTACGAAGCTTTGTTGATAAAACATCCATGCTCGCAACAACAAAAGAAGTTGCGATATCTTCTTTTACAATATTGCCTTTGTCAATTTCCCGACGTACTGCTGATTTTAATCCTGAAAAAGAAAAATCATATTCCCGATCCATCATTGGACGTGGAAAATTATACTTATCTTTACCTTGCAATGATAACTTATCAATGATTGGTCCACCCGGATATTCAAAACCAAGTTCCCGGGCCACTTTATCATAAGCTTCTCCTATTGAATCATCTCGCGTTGTTCCAAGTAACACATACTTTCCTCTTTCAGGTGCATAAACAATCATACAATGACCGCCTGAAACAAGAAGATATATTCCAGGAAATTCTACCTTCGCCCCATCAAGTTCTGCTGAAAAAAGATGCCCTTCAAGATGGTTAACAGCAACAAACGGCTTCAACCATGCCAAACAAAGTGCTTTGGCTGCTGAGATGCCTGTTGCCAAACTTCCTGGAAGCCCCGGCCCAACTGTAACTGCCACAGCAGATAATTTCTCAGGTGTTACATCTGCCTTTTCTAATGCTTCTTTAATGACACCATTCATCGCAACAACATGCTGTCTACTAGCTATTCCCGGCACAACGCCTCCCCATTTTGCATGTAATGCTATTTGACTTGATACTACCGATGATATTACTGTAAAATCATCCTGTACAATAGCCGCTGCTGTTTCATCACAAGACGATTCAATTGCCAAAAGTATTTGTTTTTTACCCATGATAAATCACCCTCTCAATCTCTGACTCTGGTATGAATCCAACTCTCTCTACTTTAGGTTCTGGAAGATTCACATTTACTAATGTAGATGGGGCTCCACTCAATAAACCTCCATCTATTACAAGCGAAGGAGCAATTGTAAAATTCTCTAATGCACCTTCAATTGTATGAGGGGTATCTTCACCATGTTTATTTGCACTTGTCATCAGTAGAGGACCCATTTTTCTAGCAAGTTTCTGAATATAAATATGATCAGGAACTCTAATTCCTACTTCAACACGCCCATCTAACCATTTTACATTATTTTCTACTATTCCACAAGCAAGCGTCAATGCTCCCGGCCAAAATTTATCTGCTAACTTTCGAGCTGGTTGATTCCACACAATCGGCAACTCAGATTCTGCCTGCTGCCAATCTGCAACAATTATGGGAAGATGTCTATTTACTGGTCGCCCTTTCATCTCAAATATTTTCTTTATTGCAATATCAGAAGTTGGTAAACAAATCAATCCATAAACAGTATCTGTAGGGGTCAAGATAACACCATTATCGCATAACAATTCTGCACTATAACCAACCAACTTATCTAAGTCTTTAACATCTTTTAGTAAGATCCTATCATTGTAGTTTTCGTAATCCAAAATAACACCTCATTTCCCGATTTATGAAAATATTTTTCATAAAACAATATATTATTCCCATATTGGGCGATCTTCTTGGCTTGAATTTATTACTCTTCAGCTCAAAGCAAAGCATATGTTCTACAAAATCGCAAAAAACGTATAAATACCCTACTATAAAAACTAACGATATTCTATCACACTTAACCATATTTATCAAGATGAATAAATATTTGTCAAAACCGTGCGTACACCGATATAATAGCCACCCATCTTTTCGGCAGAGAGCGGGAAATCCTCCATAAAAGAGCCTGCTTCCACGTTTGGGCGGCCGGCTCCTTTTTCCTGTTGGCACCGGCGGCAAATCGTAGATTGCGGTATCAATCCTCGCATTGCCGATCAGATCCAGGTTTTCGTATTCGTCAACCAAAGCGGTCATAGTACTCTTTACATACCAGCTGTCGCATAGGATAATGACGTTTCTTTTCTCCTGAAATTCCGGCATGACTTGCCGTACCATGAAAGCAGCCAGCTGCAGTTTTGTTTCTTCTTCTGCCACATACAATACCCAAGTGGGATGGCCAGATAAGAGATCCTGTGCTTTGGCTTACGTTTATTCCATACAGGAATACAGAGCATGATGCTGACAAAGCAGTGTCCATTCAGATAATTCGAGCCGTTATGGCTGGCGTGGTCAAACAGGGTAGACACATTTTGGAACTTCCTGCCGAATTTAGGAACCATTGTATCATCAATACACAGGAAAACAGGCTGGGTTTCCAGAGTTTTTGGAATCAGTTTTAATACCGCCCTTGCTGTGATATTCATAAATCGGTTATGATCGATCTTGGTATAGGAACATATATAATAGAAGGCATTTAACGATTTTACTGTAATCCCTGCCAGAAAATGACGGTATAGGAACCGGATTGATTTTGCCGATTCCAAAGCAAGGATAGCCAGAACGAATAAAAACATAGTTTCAGCAGTTGGAGCGGTGTAGGATTCGAAGTAACAGGAAAAATATATTTTTAGTCTACCAAGCAGAGTATTTTCGGTATATACTGCTTTTTTCAACACTCACCAACTTCCTTTTTAGCCGTTTCATAGAATAATGCAAACTCTGCAGTAACCTTTTTACTGCATTAATGTCAGCTACCTATCCCCACTAATTCTAGCAGCCAATCACTATCATGGACCACGCTTTCTTTCTGCTGAGATTCGGTCTCCTGTTTCTGCTTCTTCTTATGCCGTTGAAGTATTGAGGTGCCAAAAATAAAATGGAATGGAGTCAGCCAATAATCCCCTTTCATGGGGCTGGACAAGGTATCTCCAACAATAACAATTCCCGGCATTCCCAGTAATGACATCTGTATATAGCACATCTTGGCGACCAACGAATCAATATCCTGTGCTACAAAATAAACATTTCTCTGATAATTAACTCCTTTTTCCCTCATGATATTTGCTATCGCTATGAGATTGACTCCTGAGCCGCAGGTCGGTTCACTGACAATCTTTGGCTCATCCTTGAAATCTATTGGTTCAATCGTCATTCGCGCCATCATTTCAGAGACATTATAAGGCGTAAAATACTGTGCATTGACTTTGCTATTAATACTCAAAGCATGATATACTTCTCCAAGAATATCCTGCCTTGCACATTTTTCAAGATCTGCAACTAATTTTGCCAGGAGCTTATAAAATATCTCCAATTCTTTCTTGTCATATTTTCCTACAATCTGCAAATATCTTTCCTCCCGTTCAGGAGCCCGCGCCAGATCGCAGGCATTGACTATCGCTATTGCGCATACCGAAATAAAATCATTCCATATTTGCCATGCGGAATATTTGCCGCATATTTTTTCAATCGTATTTACATATTCTTTAATCATACTATTTTACCTCAAAAAAGGGCCTGTATGAACTCTTGCATACAGACCCTTGCCATTTACTATAATAACTACTAATCAAACAACATTTTTCCAGACAAAGCCATCCGAAGTTTTCACAATATCCCCGCTTTCCAGAAGATAATCAAATTCCTCTTTTGTTTCAAGATGTAAATCCATAAATGCTTCAACATTACTGTAAAACTGATTTGTATGGATAAGAAACTCCTTCTCTCGATCATCAATTTCTTCCATTTCTATACTGTGAGCTTCGCAAATATTTTTTAATGCAACTTCGTCTCCAATGTTCCCCAGAATTAAATATACCAGTCTTTCCCCATCTGTCATGGTAAATACCGTTCCTTTCAGTTATGCAGATTTACATGTTACTTTCCTATATAATGTAATGCCCTCTATACCTATTTGCCATAACGCTAAATATTTATTACTTTCTAAGCACTTAACATATAATAATCCATCAAATACTTCTTGGCGTATCAGAATTTTCTGGGTGTCATTCTCGCCATAATCCCATTGGCTTAGATATAAAAGTGCTGCATCTATATCTTCTTTCTGCAGTTCCATAAAATAATCAATGACCTCTGAATCTTTAAAATGAACCACTTCAACATACTTATACATATTCATTACTATCACCATCACATAGCCTTTATGAAAATGTATCAACAGATGCGATAATGTCTTCAATCTCGTAAAGGGTTGCCGGCATAACAGGTTTGCATAAGTGATAGAGTATATCTAATGCATTATCTGCTTCCAATAACTGCTTAAGCTTATTTTCTGCTAATGGCTTGGCTGAAACCACTTTTAAGATTATGGCTTTGAGAGCCAGTTCCTCAGTATCAATTACAGAATCCTCTTTTTGACTGTATAAATGTTTCTTCATAAGACTTATAAATTCATGGTTGAGCTTTTCATCTAATGCCGCTTTATCTTGTCTGGAATTATGCAAAAGAATATATCTTGCATGGACATTCCCATCCCCCATAAGCAGACGATAGATATAACCGCCAATATACTGCATGCGATCAAAAGCATCTCCTGATTCAGATAAAGTTTTTCCTGTAATAAATGATATTTGCTTGTAATTCTTTTCTTCTGAATCAAAGACGTTTATAGCAATATCCAAATAAATTCCTTCACTTCCACCCCACTGTGCATTACAGAACAAACCGGAAATCTCAGGAAACGGTTCATCGGCATGACAGCCCGTCGGATAACTAAGGGTAAAATACTCCTCTGGACACAGCCCTTCCTCTGTCAATATTTTTTTGATGTCATTGAACACTTCCTGAATCGTCCGCGGTTTGTAAATCCTGGTTCCATCTTCTTTTTGAACCATAGTTTCTGTTTTCACTCTCATAAAATATCTCCTCCTATAAAATACTTATATTTTTCCTTGAAATTTTAATTGCTTTGACAAATCTGTTCCTCATATTCCCGGCAAACATTGCGCAGACGCCAGATTTCTCGCGGGCATTCTGCAAGCTGTATTTCCAGTCTGTCGATTTCATTTTGTTTTTCTCTTAATTCCTGCTCATAATCATATTCATACATAAGATAATTCTCCTTTGGTATATACGTCTTCCTTAGCGGCACATATTTCCCGATATATCCGAAATTCATGGGGCAACCTCTTCATTATTGCATTGGCAAATATTATTCATAGCAATAAAATAGAGAACCCCTTTTTTGAGATTCTCTGTTAATTGCCATATTAAATTAAAATAAGAATTTTCCGATTCCATAAATTGGGATGGTATATACATTATCTGCAATTCCCCCGTGAGTATTGCCTTTGGCAAATAGAATGAAATCAGCCTTGTTGCGTTCTAATACAGTCTGTATCGTTTTGCTGTTCTTTTTTCCGGCCTTAACTTCAACAGCATAACTCTTATGACCCTTAATGGTTTTGACGTAAAAATCTATCTCACCATTGCCCAGTGTTGCAAATGCAGGTATTTCCAATGCAATCTCACTTGGATGGCCGATCCTGCGTCTCAAATCCAGATATACGAAATTCTCATTTACGATTCCCGCTATATCAGCTTCGGAGCAGCCAATATGCATCAGAAAATAGGATGTAAGTCCGACATCCATAAAGTAACAACGGGATTTTGCCTTAAAATCCAAAATATTACATTCCGGAAGTTTTCCCGCAAAACCAATGATCCCGGAACTGCTTAACCAGTCTATTGCACGGTTGACAGATGCTTTTGTAATATTGCTGGAATAATCTTTTACGACAATATTTTGAAGTTCTTCACTGAAATTGTCCTTTTCAAATCCCTTTTTCTCTTTTACAAGAATCCGGGCGATACAGGAAAACATATTATCATACACTTCTTCATCAAGAATATCCTGAAAGTATCGCTTGCTTTCATTGATGAAAAGTTTAATGATTCTCAGTAATACTTCTTGGCAGTCATCTATAGAGTTGTTCTTTAAATATTGCAATACTACTGCCGGATATCCGCCGATGGACGTGTATATCTTATACAGATCGCTTAGTTCTTCATATACTGCCTCTTCACTGTTTCCATAAAGATCAATGCCTTCATAGAGAGAGTGCTTCCCCATCGCTATAAGGAACTCTTCAAAATTCAGTGTCTGGATTTCAATGGAGTCCAGATCGCCGGCAGAATATTTGAATTCTTTATTCAGGATTCTTCCAAGATAACTTCCAATGATGATAAAATCACTCTTCAGCAGACGGGTAAATTCGCGAATCCGGTTATAAATAGCCGCTGATTCCTGAATTTCATCAATAATGATAACTGTATCATCAGAATCCACAAAATCAGGCCGGTACCTCTTGATAAGCTCATAAACAGGGTTTTCACACGACAATCCATCCTTAATCTCTCTTCGCAAATCATTGTAATGCTCAATAAAAATTTCTCCTGAAAATTCAAGAAGATTGACATATATTTTCTGCCTGTACTGCTCGTCGGCGAATTTATTTACAATATATGTCTTTCCTACCTGACGAGCGCCCGATACCTCCAGTGTGGAATGTTCCGAATGGTTTTTCCATGTGAGAAGGCAGTCGTATACCTGCCGTTTCAAATAATTGTCCATAATCACACTCCTTGCGATTCAATCATTCTGTCTAAATGAATTATAGCGGATTCCTCAGTGATTTCCAACAATAACCTTTTGTTACGTGTTTTATGCCCTTTTGCATAGCATTCTCCCTTCTGTAAAAATATATCTGTTTTGTCAACAAATTTGTAATACCATACCTTATTGGACATTAGTAGTCCAGTAAGTGTCCATTATTATATATTTTGTTTTATCCTCCTTTTATAATTTTGCATAAAAAAACCTGCATAAATTATGCAGGAAAAATCCGTAGACCTGTTGCCAGGAATTGAAATAATGGCTATAACTATGCTATAGCTAATATATAATAATGATTATGTACTTAGTATAGTATAAGAATATTTAAAAGTAAATAACGAGCATATGCCTTTACACTTTTTTAATGATATTTTTCCCTGTGCTGGTGCATATACGGATAAAGAATTGAATTAGTGTATTGACTATTTCCTCTTATAATAAAAAGGCAGCCATCTCTGACCGCCCTTCCTTAACAGACTTTTCAAGTTGATTTTATCTATGACCAGAATGCTGCATTCCGGTTAAAAACTGAGCATTTATGAACACAACACCCCTAAAAGTGACTGAAACCTCGACGTCTCATTTTTTATATCTTCGGCGGTAACACCATAATATAGATATATTTTTTTAAACAGCTTCCTCAATTCCTTCATGGTTTTCTTATCCCCGCTGAATGAGCCGTCAAGCACCTGCCAGACAGTTTCCACCCCTATCTGCATCATGTAGTTCCCCGGATTCTTAATCTCATATGTGTGGAAATCTAAAGGGAAAATATCATCTGCAATTTCTGCCGCCACCTTCTCCCGTTCCTGAATCTGTTCCCAAAAGGCTTTTAAAGCTTCCACATCCTCCCCTTTGGGTGGCTTCAAATCCATCAACTTCCCAAGCAAATCCGGGCGATGGCACATTACAAGGGATGTTTTTAGAGACTTCTTCTGTTCCAGGTAATTATGGGATTGCTGCGAAACCTCCACCGCACCATATTCCCGTTTCAACAATTCCACGACTTCCTCTATCGTATGGGGATTGGCGGTAATTCGCCTTTTTATCCTGTTTCTCTTCAATTTGCGGAAATAATTCTGTATGCGAATTGTAAATTTCATCTTACCGCCTTTTCCAGCAATAAAAAAACTTGTAGGCCCGTCTGCCCCGCCTATAATAGATACGCTGCCTGCGCCCTTTCCCATATCTACATCTCCCATCTTCAAACGAACCCCTGCTCCCCCGATTTGTCAAAATACTGGGGATACCTGCCCACCCTCTGTACCTCATTGGAGTTACTGAATCGTGGATTTTCAAATGACTGTCTGCTATTTATATTAATA